>Ga0075428_100010349_pt1 | contig 10352 bp, 6 predicted proteins | sample RhiMetdeltSRZDD2_FD_75291 | JGI IMG/M metagenome (GOLD analysis project Ga0075428, IMG submission 75291) | Populus rhizosphere microbial communities from Tennessee, USA - Rhizosphere MetaG P. deltoides SRZDD2 | ecosystem: Host-associated > Plants > Roots > Rhizosphere > Soil | place: USA... | reverse complement strand
TGCGCCGGGGCGGGGGCGACACCTCGGAGAGCCAGCGCAGCATCTCCCGGGCGTCGCCGTGGCCCGACAGGCCCTTCAGGTTCGCGACCTCCGCCAGCACGGGCACTTCGGACTTGTGGATGCGCACGACGCGGGCGCCGTCGAGGAGCGCCCGCCCCATGGTGTTCTCGGACTGGTAGCCGGTGATGAGCAGCGTGTTCTCGGCGTGGGGCAGGCGCTGGCGGCAGTGGTGGAGGATGCGGCCGCCGGTCAGCATCCCCGAGGAGGAGATGATCACCGCCGGGCCCTTCACCTGGTTCAGCGCCTCCGACTCCTGGCGGCTGCGCGCGGGGGTGACCCACTTGTTGTAGAGGATGCTGCGGCCGCCGACGCCGGTGAGGCTCACGCCGTGCGCCTCCGGGTACTGCGCGTAGATGCGCGTGGCCTCCACCGCCATCGGGCTGTCCAGGTAGATGGGGAAGGGCCGCAGCGCGCCCTCCGTCACCAGCGCGTGCATGAGCACGATCATCTGCTGCGCCCGGCCCACCGCGAAGGCCGGGATCAGGACGACGCCGCCGCGCGCGAACGTGCGCGTGAGCGCCGCCAGCAGCTGCTCCTTGGCCGGCACCGTGCCGTGCGTGCGGTTGCCGTACGTGCTCTCCACCACCAGGTAGTCCGCGGGCGTGGCCGGCTCCGGATCGTGCGCGAGCACCGTCTCGAACCGGCCCACGTCGCCGCTGAACAGGATGCGCGTCTGCGAGTCGCCCTCGTTGACGGTCAGCTCGACCGAGGCGGCGCCCAGCAGGTGCCCCGCGTCGCGTAAGCGGAACGAGAACACGGGCGACAGCCGCTGGACCTGGTGAAGCGGCACCGTCGCGAAGAGCTTCATGCTCGCTTCGACGTCCGCGTCCGTGAACAGGGGCAGGGCCGGCTGGTGACGCGTGAGCCCCTTGCGGTTCAGGTACCTCGCGTCCTCTTCCTGCAGGTGCGCCGCGTCCTTCAGCAACACCTCCGCCAGGTCGCGCGTGGGCGGCGTGCAGTAGACGCGCCCGCGGAACCCGCGCTTCACCAGCAGCGGCACGCGCCCCACGTGGTCGATGTGGGTGTGCGTGAGCACCAGCCAGGGCACGGAGGCGGGATCGAACGCGGGCGCCTCCCAGTTGCGCTGGCGCAGCTCGCGCGAGCCCTGGAACATCCCGCTGTCCACCAGCAGGCGCTCGCCCGCCGCCTCGACCAGGTACTGCGAGCCCGTCACGGTGCGGGCGGCGCCGAGAAAGCCGAGTCGCGCCACCCTGGCCTCAGATCAGCTTGCGCAGGACGGTCGGCAGGATGCCGCCGTTGCGGTAGTAGTTGATCTCGACCGGCGTGTCGAGACGGGCCACGGCCGCGAAGGACGTGCGCGTGCCGTCGGGCCGCTCCACCTGCACCGTCACGTCCTGCCGCGGCTTCAGCTCGCCCGAGAGGCCGGCGATGCTGAAGGTCTCGCGCCCGGTGAGCCCGAGCGAGTCGGCGTTCTGCCCGGCCTTGAACTGCAGCGGCAGCACGCCCATGCCCACCAGGTTGCTGCGGTGGATGCGCTCGTAGCTCTCGGCCAGGACCGCGCGCACGCCCAGCAGCAGCGTGCCCTTGGCCGCCCAGTCGCGCGAGGACCCGCTGCCGTACTCCTTGCCCGCGATCACGACCAGCGGCACGCCCTCGGCGCGGTAGCGCTCCGCGGCATCGTAGATGTCGAGCCTCTCGCCCGACGGCACGTGGACGGTCACGCCTCCCTCGACGCCGGGGACCATCAGGTTCTTGAGCCGGATGTTGGCGAACGTCCCCCGCACCATCACGCGGTCGTTGCCGCGACGCGAGCCGTACGAGTTGAAGTCGGCCTTGGCGACGCCCTTGGACTTCAGGTAGCGCCCCGCGGGGCTCGCCTCGGCGATGTCGCCGGCGGGCGAGATGTGGTCCGTCGTCACCGAGTCGCCCAGCACCGCCAGCACGCGCGCGCCCTCGATGTCGCGAAGCGGCGCCGGCTGCAGCGTGAGACCCTGGAAGAACGGCGGCTCCTGGATGTAGGTCGACTCCTCCTTGAACTCGAAGAGGTCGCCCGCGGGCACCGACACCGCGTTCCAGGTGGGGTTGCCGTCGAACACGTTGCCGTAGCTCTTCCGGAACATCTCGCCGCTGATCTCCGCTTCCAGCGCCGAGACCTCCGCCTGGGTCGGCCAGATCTCGGACAGCATCACCGGCTGGCCCGAGGAGTCCGTGCCGATCGCGTCCTTCGTGAGGTCGATGTCTGTGGTCCCGGCCAGCGCATACGCGACGACCAGCGGCGGCGACGCCAGGTAGTTCGCCTTGACGTCCGGGTTGATGCGGCCCTCGAAGTTCCGGTTGCCGGACAGCACCGCGGACGCGACCAGCTTGCCGTCGTTGATCGCCTTGGAGACGACGGGCGGCAGCGGGCCCGAGTTGCCGATGCAGGTCGTGCAGCCGTAACCGACCGTGTGGAAGCCGAGCGCCTCCAGGTGGCCGGAGAGGCCGGTCTGCTGCAGGTATTCGGTCACCACCTTCGAGCCGGGCGCCAGGCTCGTCTTCACGTAGGGCGGGACCTGGAGGCCGCGCGCGACCGCCTTGCGGGCCAGCAGCCCCGCGCCCAGCATCACCGAGGGGTTCGAGGTGTTCGTGCAGCTGGTGATGGCCGCGATCACGACCGATCCGTGCGCCAGCGCGGCCTTCCGGCCGCTCAGGTCCACCGGCGCCTGTCGCGACAGGTCGCCCTCGGCCAGGCCGAAGCCGCGGTCCTTCACGGGCGCGGTGAGCGCCTGCCGGAACGCGCTCTTCATCTGCGAGAGCGCGACGCGGTCCTGCGGCCGCTTCGGCCCGGCCAGGCTGGGCTCGACCGCGGAGAGATCCAGCTCCAGCGTGTCGGAGAACACGGGATCGGGGGTGGCCTCCGTGCGGAAGAGGCCCTGCTCCTTGGTGTACCGCTCGACCAGGTCCACCTCGGCGTCGCTGCGGCCGGTGCGGCGCAGGTAGCGCAGCGTCTCCTCGTCCACCGGGAAGAAGCCGCAGGTGGCGCCGTACTCCGGCGCCATGTTGGCGATGGTCGCGCGATCGGCCAGCGACATCTGGGCGAGGCCCGGCCCGAAGAACTCCACGAACTTCTCGACGACGCCCTTCTTGCGCAGCGCCTGCGTCACCGTGAGCACCAGGTCGGTCGCGGTCACGCCCTCGCGCAGGGAGCCGGTCAGCTTGAAGCCGACCACCTGCGGCGTGACCATGTACAGCGGCTGGCCCAGCATGGCCGCCTCCGCCTCGATCCCGCCCACGCCCCAGCCCAGCACGCCCAGGCCGTTGATCATGGTCGTGTGCGAGTCGGTCCCGACCAGCGTGTCGGGCATGGCCACGGCCGCGCCGTCCTCCTGCTTCACCAGCACGCCCTTGGCCAGGAACTCCAGGTTCACCTGGTGCACGATCCCGGTCGCGGGAGGCACCACGCGGAAGCTCGCGAAGGCCTTCTGCCCCCAGCGCAGGAACTCGTAGCGTTCGCGGTTGCGCTGGAACTCCAGCTCCGCGTTCTTCTGCAGGGCGAGCGGCGACCCGAACACGTCGACCTGCACCGAGTGGTCGACCACCAGGTCCACCGGGACCAGCGGGTTGATCTTGCGGGCGTCACCCTGCAGGCGATTCATGGCCGAGCGCATGGAGGCCAGGTCCACCACCGCCGGCACCCCCGTGAAGTCCTGCAGGATCACGCGGCCGGGCATGAACGGCAGCTCGACGTCCAACGGAGCGCTCGCGTTCCAGGCGCCGAGCCGCTTCACGTCCTCCTCGTCCACCAGCTCGTCGTCCACGCTGCGCAGCACCGACTCCAGCAGGACCTTGATCGAGAAGGGCAGGCGCGCCAGGCCGGGTGCCATGCCGCCGCGAGAGAGCGCCTCCAGCCGGTAGACGACCGCGGTCCCGTGGCCGGTGTCGAGGGTGCCCTTCGCGCCGAATGCGTCGCGTTTCATGTCGTCCCCTGGGATGCCGTGCGGAAGCGCTCGGCCAAGGAGAAGTCTACCTCGTCCGCCGCGCGGAGGGACCCCGCGAGACCGCCTCGCTGTCGGCGTCGAAGAAGCGCAACGGCCGGTCGGCTGCCTGACGAATCCCCACCCGCGGCGTGACGCCGACGTGGCGCGGCGGCGGGCCCGGCTCCAGCGTCAGGCCGGCGCGCGGGTCGAACAGGTGCGTGCCCGACAGCCGCGTGTCGATGCCCAGCCCGCGACAGAGCCGGCCCGGCCCGGAGAGCGCGCCGGGAGCCAGTTGGGCGTCGAGCGGCTCGGCGGCGCGGATCAGCACGCAGCCCGGCACACCGTCGCGGTCGACCGTCAGGTTCAGGCAATGGTGCATGCCATAGATGAAGTACACGTACACCGTGCCCGGCGGTCCCCAGAGCGGCTCGGTGCGCGGCGTGCGGCCGCGGAAGGCGTGGGCGGCGGGATCGCTCGCGCCCAGGTAGGCCTCGGTCTCCACGATCCGCGCGCGCAGGCGGCGTGTGCCTTCCCGTCGCGAGAGCACGGTGCCCAGCAGCGCGCGCGCCGCGCGGGCGGGCGGCAGCGACAGCAGGGCGCGCAGCCGCTCCCGGTCGTCGCGTGCTCGACCCTTCCGCATCCCCTCGTAGCTTGCCGCAAGCGCGTGACCGCTGTCACGTACCGTCGCGTCCGAGCCTTGAAGCAGCGTGGAGGCAGCGGATGACACGACCCTAGCGACGGGGAGGCAGTCCGAGCACCGCCCGAGCGATGTCGTCGTCTGGAGCCCAGCTGGTTTGGCAGGAGGACGCGAGCGCCCACATCACCGAACCGATCACCACGCGCGTGGGCATGGCGACGAACGTACCACGGCGCGAGGCTCGACCGCCGCTTCGCGCGGTGCTAGCCTCACGTCACACGCGAGCGAGAGACCACCCGTGCCCGAGCCGGAACAGATCGTCCGACTGTTGTACGCGCACGAGCAAGGCGACCCCAGCGCGTTCGGCCGCCTGGTCCCGCTCGTCTACGAGCAGCTCCGGCGGCTGGCGCAGGTCTTCGAGTGCCGCTACTTCGCCGGGCTGGGCGAGGAGGAGACGGCCGAGGTGCTCGGCCTCTCCCTGCGCACCGTCCAGCGCGGCTGGCTGCGCGCCCGCACCTGGCTGAAGGCCGAGCTGCAGGGCGCCGCGGCGTCCAGCCAGGGTTAGGCCGTCATGGCGACGCAGGCGGCCCGGCCCGAGAGCGCACCCCGGCCCATCCTGAAGTGGGCGGGAGGCAAGCAGGCGCTGGCCGAGCGGCTGGTCGCAGACTTTCCGCCGCGCTTCGAGCGCTACTTCGAGCCGTTCGTGGGCGGGGCCAGCGTGTTCCTGTGCCTGCAGCCGCGCCGCGCGGTGCTGTGCGACCGCAACGCGTGGCTCGTCGAGACCTACCGGGCCGTGCGCGACCACGCGGGCGAGGTGGCGCGCGAGCTGAGCGCGCTGCGCAACACGCGCGAGGACTTCCTGCGCATACGGGCCCTCGATCCGCGCGCGCTGCCGCCGCCCCGTCGCGCGGCCCACCTGGTCTACCTCAACAAGACGTGCTTCCGCGGGCTCTTCCGCGTCAACCGCGCGGGACGGTTCAACGTGCCCTACGGCGGCTACCAGCGCCGCTACTTCGACCCGGCCAACCTCTCGCGCTTCGCCGCCAGCCTGGCCGGCGTCGACCTGCGCTGCGGCGACTTCGAGTGCGGGCTCGAGGGCATCACGGCGCGCGACTTCGCGTACCTCGATCCGCCGTACCACAAGCTGGGGGGCTACTCGGACTTCAACCGCTATACGGACCAGCCGTTCGTCGAAGCCGACCACGCGCGGCTGGCGAACGTCTGCCGCGCGCTCGATCGCCGGTCGGTCCGCTGGGCGGTGACGCAGAGCGATACCGCGCTCGTACGGCGCCTGTTCGCGGGCTTCCGCGTGCGCCGCGTCCGCGCCCGGCGCGAGATCAACCTCGCCTCGAGCCGCCGCGACATCGTCGAGCTGCTGATCACGAACGACTGACGCGCGTGCGCTTCCGCGGGGCAGGCGCGCTCGCGCCGAGGCCCTTCAGGACCAGCGCCCACACGCCTTCGAACGCGGCGTCCGTGCCCGGGTCGGACCACTCGCCCGCGTGTGCGGGGTTGTGGAAGCGCGCCGTCGCGTCGAACACCGCGCGGGCCGCGCCCTGGGGATCGTCCACCTGGAACTCGCCGCGGGCCGCGCCGTCGGCGACGATGCGCGCCACCTGCGCGACCAGCGCCTCGACGTGGCCGCGCACGACGTCGCGCGCGTCCATCACCAGCCTCGAGTAGGTCGCGAACAGCTCCGGGTCGCCGCTCACCTTCCTGCGCTTGGCCGCGAGCAGGGCGTCGAACCACCGGCGCAGGCGGGCGGGCGCGGGCCCGGTCTCGGCCGCCACCCGCGCGAGCGGGCCCGAGATGCGGGCCAGCCAGCGCGCGGCCACCGCGTCGCGCAGCGCGGCCTTGCTGGGGAAGTGGCGGTAGACGCTGCCGTGGCTGACGTCCAGCGCCCGTGCGACGTCCACGACGGTGGCCTTGTCGGGGCCGAAGCGGCGGAGGACGTCCTCCGCCGCTTCCAGGATGCGCTCGGGGGTGAGGCTCGCTTCGGTCACGAGGCCGCGGGACGCTCGCTGTCGAGGATCGCCATCTGCGCCGGGGGATAGCGATCGCCGGCGGCCGCGCCGGCCGGCACGGCCGCTTCGATCCGCGCGTGGTCCTCGGGCGTGAGCACCACGTCCAGCGCGCCCAGCGCTTCCGCCAGCCGGTCGCGTCGGCGCGCTCCGATGAGCGGCACGATGTCCTCGCCCTTGCCGAGCGCCCACGCGATCGCGACCTGCGCCACCGTCGCTCCCTTTTCCGAGGCCACCTTCCGCAGGGCCTCGACCAGGCCCAGATTGTGCTCCAGGTTCTCGCCCTGGAAGCGGGGGCTGTGCCCGCGGAAGTCGCCCGGCTGCAGGCCGCGCTCCCTCGACCAGTGGCCGCTCAGGAGACCGCGCGAGAGCACGCCGTAGGCGGTGATGGCGATCCCCAGCGCGCGCGTGGTGGGCAGGATCTCGGCCTCGATGCCGCGCGAGATCAGCGAGTACTCGATCTGCAGGTCCGTGATGGGGTGCACGGCGTGCGCGCGGCGGATGGTGGAGGCGCCGGCCTCCGAGAGGCCGATGTGGCGGACGTAGCCGGCTTTCACCATCTCGGCGATGGCGCCGACCGTGTCCTCGATGGGGACGTCCGGATCGACGCGCGCCAGGCGGTACACGTCCACGTGGTCGGTGCCCAACCGGCGCAGGGTGTAGGCCAGCGAGGTCTTGACGGCCTGGGGCCGGCCGTCGATCCCCACCCAGCCGCCCGCCGGGTCGCGCTGAGCGCCGAACTTGACGCTGATCCGCACCTCGTCGCGTCGGCCGCCCAGGGCGTCGCGCACGAGCATCTCGTTGTGGCCCATCCCGTAGAAGTCGCCGGTGTCCAAGAGGTCGATGCCGGCGTCGAGGGCGGCGTGGACGGTGGCGATGCTCTCGGCCCGGTCCGCGGGGCCGTAGAGGTCCGACATGCCCATGCATCCCAGCCCCAGGGCCGAGACGCGGGGTCCGATCCTTCCGAGTGTGCGCTGCAACATGGCCCGATGAGCCCTCCTTGATGGACCCAATCTAGGCCGCTGCTGACAGATTTCAAGATCTGTCAGTCAAACAGTGTCAAATCACCCCGCCCGCAGGACCTCGGCCGCGTCCACCCGGGTCGCGCGCCAGGCGGGGTGCAGCGAGACCAGCAGGCCGACGGCCGCCAGGCCCGCCACCGCCACCACGGGCGCCGGGTCGAAGGCGCTGACCCCGAACAGGAGCCCGGCCAGCAGGCGCGCCGAGGCGGCCGCGACGATCCCGCCCAGCGCGATCCCGATCAGCACCAGGCGGAGCGCGTAGGCTCCCATCCAGCGCAGCAGGCGCGCATGGTCGGCACCCACCGCCATGCGGATGCCGATCTCGCGGGTCCGCTCGCGCACGCGGTGCGTGAGGATGCCGTGGATGCCCAGCAGGGCGAGCAGCGCCGCCACCAGCGCGAACGCCGAGAGCACGCGCAGGGCGTGCCGGTCGCGCGCGTAGGTCGCGCCCAGCAGGTCGGTCAGCGTGTGCATGCCCTGGGCCGGCTTCCGGGCGTCGAGGTCGTGGAGCACGGCGCGCACGGCCGGCGCCAGGCGGCGGGCGTCGCCCTTCGCGCGGACGGCCATGTTCATCACGAAGTACGGCTTCTGCGCGTGAGCGAGGTAGAGCTCCAGCCGCGGCTCCTGGCGCGGGCCGCGGAACCGCACGTCGTTCACGACGCCCACCACGTCGTAGGGGTACGTGCCCGCCGTGCTGTAGTCCACGGTGAGGCGCTGGCCGACCGCCTTCCCGTCGGGCCACAGCAGGCGGGCCAGGCTGCGGCTCAGGATCACGGTGCGCGCGGCGTCCGGCCCGTCGCGCCGGTCGAACGCGCGCCCCTCGACCACGCGCATGCCCAGCGTCTCGAAGTAGCGGGTCGTGATCACCCGCACCCACGCGCGATACCGCGCGTGCTCGTCCTCGGGCGCGCCTTCGGGCCACACGGGCCGGTCGAAGTCCGGACCGAGCGGGCTCGTGGGCAGGGCGGTCGCTCCTCCGGCGGCCACCACCCCCGGCAGCGCCTCCAGCCGCTCCACCAGCTGTGCATAGTAGGTCCGGCTCTTCCCGCCGCCGCCGTAGCCCTCCATGTCGAGGAAGATCGGCGCCACCAGCACGCCCTGCGGGTCGAACCCCGGATCGACCGCCTGCAGCCGCTGGTAGCTCCGAAGGAGCAGGCTCGCGCCCGCCACCAGGACGACCGCCATCGCCACCTCGGCGATGACCAGGCCGTCGCGGAGGGACAGCCGGTTCCCGCCGCCGGCCACGCGCGTCGGCGTGCCCGCGAGGTCCGCGGCCGGCTCACCGCTCGCGCGCCGCCAGGCCGCGGGCAGGCCGGAGAGGAGGGCCGCCGCGGCCGTGGCGAGGCAGGCGAACGCCAGCGCGCGCCCATCGAGGGCGACCTCGTGGACGCGCGGCAGCCCCGCGTCGCTGCGGGAGAGCAGCGCGATTCCCGAGAGGGCGAACACGCCGCCCAGCATCCCGCCGGCCGCGCAGACGATCAGCGACTCCATCAGGAACTGACGCACCAGGCGCCGCCGGGTGGCGCCCAGGGCCAGGCGGATCGACGCCTCGTGGCCGCGCTCGAGCGCGCGCGCGAGCGCGAGCAGCGCGACGTTCGCGCAGGCGACGAGCAGCAGCAGGCCGACCGCCGCCAGCAGCACGACCAGCGTGCGGCCCGCGTCGCCCACCATGTCCTCGCGCAGCGGGACGAGGGAGACGCTCCAGCCGGCGTTGGTGGCCGGGTGCTCGACGGCCAGGGCGGCCGCGATGCCGCGCAGCTCGTCCTGGGCCTGCGCCAGGCTGACGTCCGGGCCCAGCCGTGCCTCGGCCTGCAGGTAGTGCTGGTCGCGCGGCTCCGCTCCAGTGAAGCCCCAGGGCAGGTAGATCTGCACCCCCGCATCCGGCATCGCGAAGGACGGCGGCATCACGCCGACGACGCGGAAGGGCCGGCGCTCCAGCATCACCGTGCGCCCGATGACGCCGGGATCGCTGCCGAAACGGCGGCGCCATAGCGCGTGCCCCATCACCATCACGGGATCGGCACCGATGGGAGCGGCGGCCGTGTTGAACAGGCTCGCCGCCGTCTCCTCCGCCGTGAACGTCCGGCCCACCGCGGCCGGGACGCCCATCACCGCGAAGAAGTCCTCGGTCACCTGTGCAGTCAGCACCACTTCCGAATCGGCGCCCAGCGTCAGCGTCCGTCCCATCGTGTAGTGGCCGGCCAGCCCGCTCACCATGCGCGAGCGCTTGCGCCAGTCGGCCAGGTTCCCGGACGCGACGCCGGTGCGCATCGCGCCCGCCGCGGGGTTCGTGTCGTAGATGCGGACGAGCGTCTCCGGACGGGGCAGCGGCAGGGGCCTCAGCACGATCGCATCCACCACCGCGAACAGCGCGGTCGTGGCTCCGACGCCCAGCGCGATCGTGAGCACGCAGGCGCTCAGGAAGGCGGGCCGCCGTCGCAGCGTGCGCCAGGCGTACACGGCGTCCCTGCGGACCGAGTCGAGCCACGATCCCGACCGCGCGTCGTGCAGCGACTCGCGCGCCGAATCCGCGCTGCCCAGCTCGAGGCGGACCCGCCGACGCGCCTCCTCCTCGGGCAGGCCCGCGCGCATCCGCTCCGCGACGGCCAGCTCGACGTGGTGCGCCAGCTCGTCGCGCGACTCGCGGTCCAGCCCCCGCAGGTGCCAAAGCTCTCGCCAGCGGCGCAGCAGCTTG
>Ga0075428_100010346_pt1 | contig 10353 bp, 10 predicted proteins | sample RhiMetdeltSRZDD2_FD_75291 | JGI IMG/M metagenome (GOLD analysis project Ga0075428, IMG submission 75291) | Populus rhizosphere microbial communities from Tennessee, USA - Rhizosphere MetaG P. deltoides SRZDD2 | ecosystem: Host-associated > Plants > Roots > Rhizosphere > Soil | place: USA... | reverse complement strand
TATGTGGGGCATATGCCGAAGACCGAGACGCTCGCCACGCAGTCGAAGCCGGCGGTCTCCGCCGTCGAGATGGGGGCTCGCCAGCGCGAGATCTCCGTCTCGGAGTTTTTCACCAAGAACCGGCATCTCCTGGGGTTCGACAACGCGCGCAAGGCGTTGCTCACGTGCGTCAAGGAGGCCGTGGACAACGCGCTCGACGCGTGTGAGGAGGCCGGGATCCTGCCGGACGTCGTGGTGAAGGTCGAGGCGGTGGCCAACGGCGAGGCGCCGCCGCCGCCGAGCCAGGCCACACGCTTTCGAATCACGATCACCGACAACGGTCCGGGCATCGTCCGCCAGCAGATTCCCCGGATCTTCGCCAAGCTTCTCTACGGCTCGAAGTTCCATCGGCTGCGCATGAGCCGGGGCCAGCAGGGCATCGGGATCTCGGCGGCCGGCATGTACGGTCAGCTCACGACCGGCAAGCCCGTCCGGATCATCTCGCGCACCAGTCCGCGAAGTCCCGCGCACTACTTCGAGGTCCAGATCGACACCAAGAAGAACGAGCCGCACATTCTGGAGAAGAAGGAGATCGCGTGGGAGCTGCCGCGCGGCACCCAGGTGACCCTGGAGGTCGAGGGCCGCTATCAGAAGGGGCGCGCGTCGATCGACGAGTACATCGAGCAGACGATCATCGCCAACCCGCACGTCAGGCTCACGTACGTCACCCCCGAGGGGGAGACGAAGGAGCACCCGCGGACGTACGCCGAGCTTCCGCGGTCGCCACGCGAGATCAAGCCGCATCCCTACGGCATCGAGCTGGGGATGCTGCTCAAGATGCTGCAGGACACCGGCGGGCACACGCTCGCCAGCTTCCTGTCCGGCGACTTCAGCCGCGTGTCGCCCGCCCTCGCCGAGGAGATCTGCAAGACGGCCAAGCTGTCGCCGCGCGCTCGTCCTCGTGACGTCCACGGTCAGGCGGCGGAGAATCTCTACAAGACCATCCAGTCGACCAAGATCATGGCGCCGCCCACGAACTGTTTGTCGCCGATCGGCGAGCGCGCGATCCTGTCCGGCCTCTATCAGCAGATCAAGGGGGACTTCTACACGGCGGTGAGCCGGCCCCCCGGCGTGTATCGCGGCAACCCCTTCGTCATCGAGGCAGGGCTGGCCTACGGACGCGGCCCCGAGCAGGCGGCGGAGAGCCAGGAGAAGAAGGCCATTCCGCTCGCGGAAGGCGAGGCGGAGCCGAGCGACAACGAGCTCGCCCGCGTCATCCGCTTCGCGAACCGGGTGCCGCTGCTCTATCAGCAGTCGGCGTGCGTCATCTACAAGTCCGTGCTCGACACGACCTGGCGCAACTACGGCGTGGCACAATCACGCGGCGCCGCCCCGGCCGGCCCCATGGTCATCTTCGTTCACATGGCGTCGGTGTGGGTGCCGTTCACGAGCGAATCCAAGGAAGCGATCGCCGAGTACGACGAGATCCGCAAGGAGATCACGCTGGCGTTGCGGGAATGCGGCCGGCGCCTCGGTGTCTTTCTCCGGCGCCGCGAGCGGGCGCACAGCGAGCAGCGCCGGCGCAACATCTTCGACCTCTACATCGAGGAGGTGGTCGAGTCGTGTAACCGTCTCAAGAGCGGCCGGCTGGCCACGGACAAGCTGAAGGAGCAGCTCCAGCGGATGGCCATGAAGCGGACGGGCGGCGAGCGCACGGATGAGCTGCTGGGCCGGAACGGCGGCGGCCCGCACGGCCTGCCGCACTCCATCATCGTCACCCCCGAGGGCGTCGAGGGCGAGGTGCCGACCGTTTCGGCGAACGGAACGGCGCCCGCGCCGGCCGAGGCCGTGGAGGAGACGCCGGTGCCCGAGGTTTCCCCGCGGAAAGGCCGCGCGGCGCGCAAGGCGCGCGGGAAGCCCCGCGCGAAGGCGAAGCCGGCGAAGCCAACGAAACCCGCCAGACGCGCGAAGCGCAGGAAGGCCTAGGACTCCCGATGGCCCAGAAGACTCGCAAGACCACGGCCGTCGAGAAGAAGCTGATCGGCGTGGCCGACGTCGTCATCAACGCTGCCGAGCGCCGCCGCGATCCCACCCTGGCCATCCCCATCCGCTCGCTCTCGAACATCACCTTCAACGCGCGCCGCGGCGTGCTGGAGATGGGCAAGCGGAAACAGGCCCGCTCGTTCTTCAACGTCGGCATGGCCAAGAAGTTCATGCAAACGGTGCTCGTGGCCGACGCCCTCTGCGAGCTGCAGCGCGCCAACCTCACCACGTCGCTCCGCGAGATCTACTACCGGACCAAGCACACGATCAAGAACTCGCACGAGAACACGCTGGACACCCAGGACGAGTCCGATCCGCTGATCGAGGATCTCGAGGTGACCCTGGAAGCGCTCCGGGAGGAACTCCACGTCCGCGCGGAGAACGCCGGCTCGGTGGTGGGGCCGCTGGTGCTGGTCGACGACGGCGACCGCGTGGACTGCGGCCGGCTCGGGAAGGGTGGCTACTCGGTGCCCTCCATCGTCGAGCCCGAATATCTCCAGATCAAGAAGTGCACGGCGGACTTCGTCCTGCTCGTCGAGAAGGGCACGCAGTGGAATCGTCTCTCGGAGGACAAGTTCTGGCGGCGCTACAACTGCATTCTCCTGACCGGCAACGGCCAGCCTCCGCGCGGCGTCCGGCGGCTGGCCCGCCGACTGCACGAGGAGCAGGAGCTGCCCGTCTACGTGCTCGTCGACAACGATCCGTGGGGCTACTACATCTACTCCGTCATCAAGCAGGGCTCGATCAACCTCGCCTTCGAGAGCCAGCGCATGGCCATTCCGAAGGCGAAGTTCATCGGGCTCTCGAGCGCCGACCCCGAAGCATACGGGCTGCCGCGCAACGTCGGCATCAAGCTGAACGACAAGGACACCGCCCGCGCGCGCGAGCTCCTGGGCTACACGTGGTTTCAGAAGAAGGGCTGGCAGGAAGAGATCAAGCGGATGCTGTCGAGCGGGCTGAAGTACGAGCTCGACGCCCTGGCCAACAAGGATTTCCAGTACCTCACCAAGCGGTATCTGCCCCGAAAGCTCAAGGAAAAGGACTGGCTGGACTAGGGAGGAGCTCCATGCGGAAGGCGGTGCAGACCGAGACGGCGCCCAAGCCCATCGGACCGTACTCACAGGCGGTCGTCGAAGGGAATTTCATCTTCGTATCCGGCCAGGGCGCCATCAATCCGAGCACAGGACAGCTGGAGCGCGGCGACGCGCGCTCGGAGACGAAGCGCGTGTTCGAGAATCTCAAGGCGATCCTCGCGGCGGCCGGCTCGTCCCTGGCCAAGGTCGTCAAGTGCAATGTCTATCTGCGCGACATCAACGACTTCCAGGCGATGAACGAGGTCTACGCGACGTACTTCGAGGCGCCGTACCCGGCCCGCACGACCATCCAGGCGGGGGCCCTGCCGGCCGGGATCGCCGTCGAGATCGAGGTCGTGGCCCGGACCTGACGCGTCAGGGCGCGCAGGCGCGGATCGCGGCCATGGCGAGCTTCTTTCCGTCGGGCCCGGAGACTCGCGGACTGACGATCGGCAGCGCCAGCCCGGCGCCGCGATACGCGGCCAGACGCTCGCGACAAGTGTCGGGCGTGCCGGCGAGGGCCACCGCGTCGATGAGCTCGTCCGGCACTACCTTCGCGGCGGCCTCGCGGCCGCCGTGGTCGAACGCCTGCTTGATGTCCCGCACGGCGCCTTCGAACCCGGCCTCCGCGAGCAGGCGGTTGTAGCGCGGGAAGAAGCCCGCGTAAAGACCGACGGATGGCCGCAGCGCATCGCGTGCGACGGCGGCCGTTTCCGCCACGGCGCACGGGATCAGTGAGGCGACGTCGACGGCGCTGGCGGCGCGACCCGCCGCGCGAGCACCGATGACGACGTGCTGGACGGCCCGCGCGATGGTGGCTGCCGTCGGCCAGGTCAGGAGCACGCCCTCGGCCAGCGCCCCCGCAATCTCCAGCATGCGAGGGAAGAGCGCGGCGACGTAGACGGGAATCTCGCGACGCTCGGCCGCAAACCAGAGGTCGAAGCGCTCGATGGTGATGACCTCCCCGCGGTGCGAGACGACGCCATCCCGGAGCAGCGCGCGCACGATGGCGATCGTCTCGCGCAGCCGCGCCGTGGGCTGGACGAAGGGGATGCCGTGCTCGGGCTCGACCTGCACGCGATGGCTCGAGCCGAGGCCGAGGATGAACCGGCCGCCGGAGAGCTGATCGACGGTCGCGGCCGCCATGCCGATGGTGGGCGCGCTCCGGACGAAGACGCTCGAGATGCTGGTGCCGAGCCGGATCCGCTTCGTGGCGACCGCGCACGCGCCCAGGATGGCGAACTGATCGCCGCCATGCCCCTCCGCCACCCACGCCGACTCGTAGCCGAGCGCCTCGGCGAGCTGCACGCACTCCACGATGTCGGCGGGCGACAGCCCGCCGCTGAAGGCGACGCCCAGACGCGTCATGCGCCGACGCCGAGGCTCAGACGAGGGCTCGCGCGGACGCCGCGGCGGCGCCGCGGCCGGCGCAGCGCCGTCGGCGGCCGCCGATAGACGGCGCGAAAGGCGGCGTTGAACCGGCGGATGCTCGCGAATCCCGCCGCGAACGCGATGGCGGTCATCGGCATGGACGTTTCGTCGATGAGCGTCTTGGCGCGCTGCACGCGCCGCGTGGTGGCCACCGCCGTCGGCGACGCGCCCGCGTGGCGCAAGAAGAGCCGGCGCAGATGACGGGCCGTCATGCCGAGTCGCTCCGCCAGCGCGTCGACGGTGGTGCCGTTGTCGAGGTAGCCGCGCTCGATCAGCCGCAAGGCGCGGGAGACGGTGGCCGCCGAGCCGTGCCACGCGGGCGTGCCCGGCGCTGTTTCCGGTCGGCACCGGAGGCACGGACGGAACCCGGCGCGCTCGGCGGCGGCCGCCGTCGGGAAGAAGACGACGTTGCGGGACTTGGCCGGCTTCACCGCGCAGGTGGGACGGCAGTAGATCCGCGTCGTCAGCACGCCCGTGAAGAAGCGGCCGTCGAATCGCCGATCGCGCGCGATGCGAGCGCGGTCGCACGCGCGCCGGTCGAGGAGGATGCGGTCGATCACGGTAGGTGGAGCCTAGCACGAGGGCCGCCGGCGGCCGGACGACGACGTCCGAAAACGGCGAGCCGCTCGACCGGCCGCCCGCTAGCGTTGGGACGAGATGGGCGCGCGCTACTTCTACGGCTGGAACGTCGCCGCCGCGACGTTCGTCATGGCCCTGTGGAGCTTCGGCCTCGGCTTCCACGGACTGGCCGTGTACGTGGCCGCGCTCCAGCAGCAGCACGGCTGGTCGGCCTCGACGGTGTCGGCGCCGGTGACGACGTACTACGTTGCCGGCGCGCTTCTCACCATTCGGATCGGCGACATCTACCGTCGCCTCGGGCCGCGCGTCGTCGTGGCCGCCGCCAGCGTGGCCATGGCCGTGGGCGTCGCCGCGCTCGGCGTGGTGACGCAGCCCTGGCAGCTCTATCCCGCCTTCCTGGTGATGTCGCTCGGATGGGGGGCGATGAGCGGGGCGGCCATCAACGTCATCCTCGCCCCCTGGTTCGAGCGCCGGCGCGGTCTCGTCGTCAGCCTCGCCTTCAACGGCGCCACCCTCGGCGGCGTCCTCATCGCGCCGGCCCTTCTTCCACTCATCGGCGCTCTCGGGTTGACGCGCGCTCTGCTCGTCGCCGCGCTCGTCCAGATGGTCGTGCTGGTTGCCCTGGCGGTCGCTGTCATGCGGCAAGCCCCGTCCGAGCTCGGTCTCGGCCCGGACGGCGACTCCCCGCGAACAGTGGCCGTTCCATCCACGGCGGGTGAGGGAGGCCGCTGGCGAGGTGAGGCGCTGCGCACGTGGCGCTTCTGGAGCGTGTCCGCGCCCTTCGCGCTGGGTCTCGCCGCGCAGGTCGGAGTGCTCACGCATCTGGTGGCGCTGGTGACTCCGAGGCTCGGCGCGGGTGGCGCCGCCCGTGTCGTCGGCGCCACCACGGCGGCGGCGGTGCTCGGTCGCCTGGCCACTGGCTTCGTCGTCGATCGCGTGAACCGGCGTCTCGTCGCCAGCGCCACGCTGCTCGTGCAGATCGCGGGCGTCGCGCTGCTGACCTGGGCGCCGTCGGCTCGCGTCGTCTACGCGGGCTGCGTGCTGTTCGGCCTGGGCGTCGGGAACATGACGACGCTGCCCGGTCTCATTCTCGCCGTCGACTGGCCCCGTGAGCGCTTCGCCGCCCTGGTTGGCCTCGCGGTCGGCATCAATCAGTTCACGTTTGCCTTCGGGCCGTCGCTCGTCGGCGCGCTGCGCGACTGGACCGGCGCCTACGGTCCCGCGCTGATCGCCTGCATGGCCCTCCAGGCGGTGGCCGCGATCATGATCCTGCTCGGGCCCGGGCGCCAAGGCGGCCGACGCTGAGCCCGATCTGCTATGATTTCGCTCGATCGTCCTGACCCGACTCTCCGATCGATTTGCAATCGCCGGCCACACCGCCATGAAGTCATGGAGGACAGGTCATGCCGGAATTCGAGGGAACGTCCGAGACGCTGAGCTTTCAGGGCGCGCTGGAGGAAGCCGTGCGGAAGGCCTACACGGCGTATCAGCGCCGGACGCACACCGACCCGCTGTTCACCTATGTCGTGAAGCGCATCAGCGGTCATCTGCGTACGCTGACCGTCGTCATCGAAACCGTCCTCGACGAAGGGGAGCCCGAGACCAGGGCGGCCCCGCCGGAGGAGAGCCGCGCGACTCCGCCATCGGATGAGACTCGCCCGACCCCGTCGCGGCCGACGGACGAGGCTCCCAGCACCACCACGGATCCCGTCAGGGCGCTGCTCGACAAGCAGCGGAGGAACGAGCCGCTCACACCGAACGAGCAGGCGCTGATCGAGCTCCTGCGTCAGGACCCCAAGCGTGAACGATAGCGAGAGCGCGAAGGAAGTCCGGGCCGCCGTATCGCGCAGAGGCTTTCTGGTGACCACGGGCGCCGCCCTCGTCGCCGGCGCCTGGCGGCCGGCCCTGGCGGCCGCGCAGACAGCACCCGCGGCGATCGCCGGCAAGGAGAAGCTGATCGTCCGCAGCCCGCGGCCCGTGAATCTGGAGTCGAAGCTGGAGGATCTGACCGCCTATCACACGCCGGACGACGTCTTCTTCGTCCGCAACAACCTCGAGGCGCCGACGATCGATCCTGCCCAGTGGTCGCTCCGGATCGAGGGTGAGGTCGACAACCCGGTCGTCCTTCGCCTGGACGATCTCAAGAAGCTGCCGATGGTCAGCCACGACGTCGTGCTCGAGTGCGCGGGCAATGGCCGGGCCTTCCATCGGCCACGCGCCTCCGGCATTCAGTGGGAGCACGGCGCCGTCGGCAACGCCGCCTGGCGGGGTGTCCGCCTGGCCGATGTGCTCGCGCTCGCCAGGCCGCGCGCCACCGCCGAGCACGTGGCCTTCGACGGCCTCGATCGACCACCGACGCCGCAGGCTCCCGACTTCATCCGCAGCATCCCGATGTGGAAAGCAACCAACGCGCAGACCCTGATCGCGCTCGAGATGAATGGAACGTCGGTGCCGCCGCTGCATGGCGGCCCCGCGCGCGCCATCGTGCCGGGCTTCGTCGGCTCCGCGTCCGTCAAGTGGCTCGAGCGGATCATGGTCATGACCGAAGAGTTCAACGGCTTCTACATGAAGTCCAACTACACGGCGCCGCGTGTCGACAACGAGAAGGAGATCTACTCTCTCCAGTCGCTGGAGGTGAAGTCGTTGATCGTCTCGCCCCTCGACGGCGCCGGTGTCGGACCGCCGGGCCCCACGGTCGTGTCGGGCTGGGCATGGGCCGGCGAAGGCGAGCTGACGGGCATCGATGTCTCGACGGACGGCGGACAGTCCTGGGCTCCGGGCAAGTTCACCGGTCGAGGGGACCGCTACTCATGGCGGCGGTGGGAATTCGACTGGGACGCGAAGCCCGGTACCCACACACTCATGGCGCGAGCCACCGACAGCCTCGGCCGCGTCCAGCCCGCAAGTCGCGCCTTTAACCGGCTGGGCTACCGGTGGAACGTCATCCACGCCGTGAAGGTTTATGTGGCGTAGGTCGGCGCTGCTCGGCGCCGCGCTCGTCGGCGCCGCGTGGTCGGTGGCCTCCGCGCAGGCGACGCCCATTCCGCAAACGCCGGGCTGGGAGCTCGTCATGCGCTGCGTGATGTGCCACAGCGTCGAGATCGCCGTCCAGCAGCGTCTGGGGCCGCGCGGATGGTCCGACACACTCGACCGCATGATCAAGTATGGCGCCCCTATTCCGCCTCCCGACAAGGACGTCCTCATGGTTTACCTGCTTCGCCACTTCCGCGATCCCGACGGACGCTGAGGGCGAGCGTCGCGTCAGAGGGTGAGGAGCCCGCCGCGCAGCGCGGTGGCCACCGCCTCCGTACGGGTTCGAACGCCAAGCTTCGCCAGGATGGACGCGACGTGAAACTTGGCCGTGTGGCGGGAGATGCCGAGGCGCGAGGCGATGAGTCGATTGCTGGCGCCGTCGGCCAGCATTTCGAGGATCTCCCGCTCGCGTGACGTGAGCGGCATCCCCGGCGCCACCGCTGCGTCGCCGGCGCGCGCCCGGACCAGGACATCGGGATGGAGCACGAGAAGGCCCGCGTGCACGGCGCGCACCGCCTCGACGAGCTCGTCGGCGGTCGCCGATGACGGCACGACGCTGCGTATTCCGAGCGCCCGGGCGGCTGGCGTCCACAGATCGGCGCCGTCGTCGGTGAGCGCGATGATGGTGGCCGGGCGCGGCCAGCCCCGAACGGCGCGCAGCACGCGCCGCCGCTGGCCGCCGCTCAGCACCATCGCGACCATCGCGTCGGGATGCTCGACGAGGACCTCACGCAGCCGGGAGGGCCGGCAGACACAGACGCGCCACCCCGGAAGCCCGCGAAGAGCGGACTCCACGCGCGCGGCGTGCATGGAGTCGTCAGCGGCGACGATGACCGTCCCGGGGCGGGAGCCGGTCACGTCGGGCGTACCGCCGAGGCCGCGACGAAGCGGCGCACCTCGTTGATCGGAATCGCCAGGGCGAGTCGGCCCGCGATCATCGTGTTGACGCCGATCACGCGGCCCTCCGGGTCCGCGAGCGGGCCGCCGGAATTGCCTGGAGCGAGACGGACGTCGGCCTGAATGAAGCGCCGGCCGCCGTCGATGGCGGACGCGACGGCGTGCACGATTCCCGCCGTGAGCGATCGCCGTTGTCCGAGCGGATGGCCCAGCGCGACCACGACCGAGCCGACCCGCACCGCGTTCGAGTCGCCGAGCGTGGCCGGCGCCAGACCGGCGCGTGGAATCCTGAGGACGGCGAGGTCGATTCCCGCATCGGCGGCGACGATCTGGGCGTCAGAGCGCCGCTCGTCGGCCAGTCGGACGGCCACCGGTGTCGTGCGGACCACGTGGGCGTTGGTGATCACCAGATCGGGCGCCCATAGAATTCCCGCGCCGCCTCCGGCGCGGCTCTCGATCTCGACCGTGATCTGCCGAAGCTGGTCGGCGATCTGCGCGAGATGCGACAGGAACGCCTCAGGCGCGTGAAGGACGCTCACCGACGCTCACCCGAAGCTCGCGTGGTTCCCCGCCGCGCAGCAGACTCACGGTCACCGTCTCGCCCACCCGATCGGGCCGCAGCACGGCCACGAGATCTTCCGGCTCCGTGATCGCGCGCCCGGCGATCGACACGATGACGTCGCCGATGATGAGTCCCGCGGCCGCCGCTGGACTGTCGGCCCTCACGCTCACCACGATGATCGCGCTCGCCTGCGCCAGATGCAGCCGCTCGCGGACCGGCTCGGACAGCTCGACGGCCTGCGTCCCCACGCCGAGATACGGCCGCGGGATGCTGCCGCGACGCACCACGTGGTCCACCAGTCGGGCGACGGCGGCGGCCCTGATCGCGCTCTGAAGATGGCGCGAGGCGCCCGAGGTCGTGATGCCGATGACGCGGCCGAGCACGTCGACCAGCGGCCCACCCGAGAAGCCCGGATAGAGCGTGAGATCGATCGCGAGGGTCTCGCCGGCGTTCCGCCGGCCGCCCGTCGCGTCCAGCGCGCTGACGATGCCGGCGCTCGCGCGCGGCCCCGCGCCGAGCGCCATCACCAGGTGGCCGATCCGGACGGTTCCGTCGTTGCCAATCTCCGGAGCCGGCACGCCGGCGACGTCGGCGGTCAGCACGGCGATATCGAGGCCGGGATCGCGTCCGGCCAGACGCGCCGGCACGGTCCGGCCGTCGGGATCCGTCAGCGTCACGTCGCGCTCTGACTCGACAGTGTGGCTGGCGGTGACGACGAACCCGGGCCGCCACAGGAGCCCCGTCGACGGCAGACGC
>Ga0075428_100010344_pt1 | contig 10354 bp, 7 predicted proteins | sample RhiMetdeltSRZDD2_FD_75291 | JGI IMG/M metagenome (GOLD analysis project Ga0075428, IMG submission 75291) | Populus rhizosphere microbial communities from Tennessee, USA - Rhizosphere MetaG P. deltoides SRZDD2 | ecosystem: Host-associated > Plants > Roots > Rhizosphere > Soil | place: USA... | reverse complement strand
TGACGCGCAAGCGCCACATCGTCATCGTCGACGACGAGGCTAACATCGGCCTGTCTCTCCGATTGATTCTCGAGGGAGAGGGATACCGCGTATCGATCTGCGAGTCGGCCGTGAAATTCCACGCGCAGCGACTGACGGGGCGGGCGGACTTGTACTTGTTGGACGTGCGGCTTCCTGACGGCAACGGCATTGATCTCCTGCGGTCGCTGAGGCAGCGCGATGATCCCACCCCGGCCGTCATGATCTCGGGGCACGGAACGATCCGCGATGCGGTCGAGGCCACACGAAGCGGAGCCTTCGATTTTCTGGAAAAGCCACTCGCGCGTGATCGAGTGCTCCTAGTCGTGAAGAATGCGCTCGAGCGATCAGATCTGCAGCTCGAGAACCAGCGATACCGGGAAATTGTTGGTGACGGCCCGCGCATGATTGGGCGGAGCACGGCTTTCCAGCGTGCCGTCAGCGACGCGACACAGGTGGCCCGCTCCGATGCGGGTGTGCTGATCACCGGCGAGTCGGGCACTGGCAAAGAGCTCCTGGCCGAGCACATCCACCGTGAAAGCCCCTTCGCATCGCGGCCCTTCGTCAAGGTGAATTGCGCGGCCATTCCGACCGAGTTGATCGAGAGCGAGTTGTTCGGTCACGAGAAGGGTGCCTTCACCGGCGCCGCGGCGCTGCGGCGCGGCAAGTTCGAGCTGGCCGACGGTGGCACCATCTTCCTTGACGAAGTTGGCGACCTGCACGAAGCCTCGCAGGCGAAGCTGCTTCGCGTCCTGCAGGACGGAGAGTGTCAGCGACTCGGCGGCGAGCAGTCGATTCGTGTCGCGGTTCGTGTGATCTCGGCAACCAATCGTCGTCTCGACGACCTGATTGCGGACGGGAAGTTCCGCCACGATCTTTTCTATCGTCTCAGCGTCGTGCCGATTCGGATGCCCGCGCTGCGAGAACGTCGGGAGGACGTGCGCGAGCTGGCGGGTTACTTCCTTGCTGAGTTCTGTTCGCGAAACAACTTCAGGCCCAAGTCCATGGACGATGACGTGCTGCCGATTCTCGAGCGGTACGATTGGCCGGGTAATGTTCGCGAGCTCCGTAACACCATCGAACGAATGGCTATCCTCTCACCGGGAAGTCAGATCACGGTGGAATCAGTGCCCATGGAGATTCGCCTTCCCCCTTCGTCAGAACCGACTGGTCTTCATGGCATTCGCGACGCGGCCGAACGAGAGCGCATTGTGCAAGCGCTCGAAGAGACGAACTGGAATGTCTCCGGCGCCGCGCGCATACTCGGGGTCGAGCGGACGAACCTGCACAAGCGCATCCGCGCACTAGGGCTTAGCCGGGAGTGAGACAGCGAAGATGCGCGTCCCAAGAGGGTTGTTGTTTGATTACGGCGGAACACTGGTGGAAGAAGTCAGTGTCGACCTGCGGGCAGGGAATGAGTGGTTACTGGCGCAGGCCGTGTATCGGCCTCCCCAGGCCACCTTGGAGCGCGTGCTGGAGAGGGCGAATCGTGTCGCGAGGGAGGCTGCAGGACTTCGGGATCGCGCCTATCTCGAGACGGCGTGGCCTGCCCTCGCCAGGCTGATCCATGACTTCCTCGGGATTCGATTCGCCGTACCGATGGCGGAGCTGGAGGTCGGTTTCTGGCAGGCGTCAGTACAGGCGAAACCAATGCCGGGAGCCCAGGCCGCACTCCAGCAACTACATCGATCGCAAATGCCGATGGCCGTTGTGAGCAACACCAGCTTCAGCGAACAGGTCATTCGCTACGAGCTCGGTAAGCACGGGCTCGCGGAGCATCTGGCGTTTGTGATGGCCTCCTCTGACTATGCCGTCCGAAAGCCGAATGTGCTGCTGTTCGAGACTGCTGCAGCCAGGCTCAACGTCGATACGAACGACATTTGGTTCATGGGAGATCTGCTTGATACCGACATCACCGGTGCCAAGGCCGCCGGTATGACGGCGGTGTGGTTCGCGCCCAACCCAATGGAGGATCCGTCACCGGCTGTCGATCTAACGGTGGCCGACTGGGACGGTTTGGTGCACCATGTCAAAGAGTCCAGAGTTCGTGTGCGGGGAATGAGTTCGAGGATCTGACGATGCCATCAGCAACCAAGAAGTCAGCCGCCGTCAGGAAGCGCACAGCAGGGCCGAAGAAAATCGCCGTCACGCGAAAGCGTCGAATCGAAGCCAGGAAGTCCGCGACGCCGCGCACGCGGAAGAGCGCGCGAAGGAAGACTGCGACCACCAAAAGAGGACGGGTGACGGCGGCGATGTCGAAGGCGGGGATGCTCATCCGTCGGCCCGTAGCGGAGGTGTTCGATGCCTTCATCAATCCCGACATCACGACAAAGTTCTGGTTCACTAAGAGCAGCGGGAGGCTCGTGGTGGGCACGCAGGTGCAGTGGGTCTGGGAGATGTACGGGTTATCGATGCCGGTGACGACGAAGGCCATTGACCCGAATCAGCGTATTGTCATCAGCTGGCCTGGATACCAGAAACCTACGACCGTCGAATGGACATTCACGTCTCTCGAAGACGGCTCGACGTTCGTTGGCATCAAGGAGTCAGGGTTCGTCGGCGACGGCGATCAACTGATGAAGCAGGTGGCGAGCTCGACAGAAGGGTTCTCGCTCGTTCTCGCAGGTCTCAAAGCGTTCCTGGAGCATAATGTCCGGCTGAATCTGGTGGCGGATCGCTTTCCGAAAGGGATCGAAGAGTGATGAAGACTGGATTCCTTGTCGCACTCATACTGTCGGTGCTTCTCGCAGGTGCGCCGGTAAGCGCTCAGGTCACGTCCGACCACAGCGCATCGAGCGCGTCGACTGGAACGAGCGCCCGTAGTTGTGACGCGCTTGCGTCACTCGCGCTTCCGCACGCGAAGGTGACGAGCGCCCAACTGGTCGCCGCCGGCGCGTTTACGCCCTCCAGCGGGACGCAGCGCAGTGCCGCGTTCGCGCAGTTGCCGGCATTCTGCCGGGTCGCGGCGACGCTGACACCGTCGTCTGATTCTCAGATCCAGATGGAGATCTGGCTGCCGGCTGAGAATTGGAATGGCAAGTTCCTCGCCGTCGGTAACGGCGGGTGGGCCGGCACGATTTCGCTGGATGCCGTCGCAGCGGGTCTTCGTCGCGGGTACGCGGCCGCGTCCAACGATACCGGCCATTCGGATGCGGGCGCGCAGTTCGCTCTGAACAACGACAGGCTCGTCGACTTTGCGTATCGCGCGATGCACGAGATGACAGTCCAGTCGAAGGCGATCGTCGGCGCGTTCTACAACCGTCCGCCCACGCTGTCTTACTACCAGGGCTGCTCGACCGGCGGACGGCAGGGCATGATGGAAGCCCAACGCTACCCGGACGACTTCGACGCGATCATTGCAGGGGCGCCCGTGTTCAACATGGTGCACCTCAATGTCTCGCAGACGGCACTGCAGGTGCAGATGCTGAAGAATCCGGAACGCATCGTTCCACAGAGCAAGGTGACACTTGTCGCAAATGCCGCCATCGCAGCGTGCGACGCACAGGACGGCGTGAAGGACGGCATCATCAACGATCCTCGCGCGTGCAAGTTCGATCCCGGCGCGCTCGCGTGCAAAGCGGAGGATGCCGCTGACTGTCTAACCACCGCGCAGGTGGAGTCGGCCAGGCAGTTGTACTCGCCCGTCAAGACGAAGAGCGGCGAGGTCGTTTATCCAGGGCGATCGCCGGGTGTCGAATCGGGCTGGGCAGCGCGCATTCCCGTTGTCGGAAAACCCGTGAGCCCGCTGTGGGGAGATATGCCGAGGCTGGTCGGCCACCGCGACCCGAGTTGGGATTTCATGTCGTTCGACCTCGAAAAGGATCTCGCGCTCACGCTCAAGAACGCCAGTTTCATTGAGGCAAGCGATCCGAACCTCTCGAAGTTCAAGGCGCGCGGCGGGAAGCTCCTGCTGTGGCACGGATGGGCCGATCCCGGACCGGCACCTGAAAACACGATCAACTACTACGCACAGGTCTCGAAAGCGGTCAGCGGCGGATCGCACGACGACTGGATGCGACTGTTCCTGCTCCCTGGCGTGGCTCACTGCGGTGGCGGGGTCGGCCCCGATCAAGCCGACTTCCTCGGCGCCATGGAACGCTGGCGCGAGCAGGGTGTTGCACCGGGGCAAATCACCGCGTCACGCAATCCAGGCCGTGGCGGTCTTACACCGATGACGCGCCCACTGTGCCCGTTCCCACAGGTCGCAAAGTACAAGGGCACAGGCAGCACAGACGAGGCGGTGAATTTCGTCTGCGCCGCTCCGTAGCGCTCGCGTCCGCGTCGTGTCGCGGCGCGTCCACGCGCGAACGCGGCAAATCAATCCGGGCTTCGTTCACGAGCCCGCGCCGGTCCCCTCGTCGTAGACGATCCAGTTGCGCCAGTCGACGCCTGGCGCAAGCCATGTGCAGCTCTTCCGCGGTCGCACGCGCTGGTGTGGAACTTGATCCTTTCATCAGACTACACACCAGGTCTGTGCCAACAGACTGGAGAAAGCTAGACCCATGACCTCGATACTCAACGGCGTTCAGGAATTCGTGACCCCGTCCTTCCTGTCTCGCGTCTCCTCACAGACAGGTGAATCGGAAGCCGCGGTCACAAGAGGTTTCACGGCCGTGATTCCGACGTTGCTGGCGGGGATCGCGAACCGCAGCGGCGACACCGGTTTCATGAGCCAACTTGTCAGTCTCGCGACCAACACCGCATCGGATCCTGACGCTCTGATGCGTGCGTCAGGATCGGCCGTGACTCCCGAAGGGGTGATTGACCCGGGGACCACGACTGGTGGATGGCTGTCGGCACTGTCCGGCGGCAGTCTGTCAGGAATAACAAACGCGGTTGCTCGCTACGCCGGAGTGAAGGCCTCGTCCGCATCATCGATGTTGACTTATGCCGCGCCGCTCGTCCTGGCGTATCTCGGTCGCTTGATGCGATCCGATCACCTCGATGCGCCGACGCTGGCGAAGCGGCTTCAGGCTGAGCGAGGCACTATCGCTGCGGCGCTGCCCAGCGGGTTCGATGCGGTTCTTCCGGGCGGCATGACGACCGAAAGCGTGCGGGCGGTTACGGCCGACGCGGTCCGGCACGAGAAGAGACGCGCCGGGGGATGGGCCATGCCCCTCCTCCTCGTGGCACTCGCGATTGGAGGATTACTCTGGTGGGCCTCGCGTGATCGTTCGGCGGTTTCTTCGCGAGTGGGCGACGCCGCATCGAGCGCGGTTGGCGCCGGCAATTCTGCGGTACGAATGCTGGCGAGGACGCTGCCCGGCGGTGTGCAGCTCAGTGTGCCGGCTGGCGGACTGGAGGATCGCCTGATCAGCTACCTTGCGGCGCCAACTGCATCGGCCGGATCGTTCGACTTCGACCGCCTCGAGTTCGAGACCGGGTCCACGTCGCTCACACCGCAGTCGCGCGCACAGCTCGCCAACGTGGCCACCATCCTCAAGGCGTATCCGACCACTCGCGTCGTGATCGCTGGATACACGGACAATACGGGTGACGAGTCTGCCAACCTCGCGCTCTCGCGCGGGCGCGCCGAGGCGGTGATGGATGCACTCAGAAACGAAGGTGTGCCCGCTGTGAACCTCCAGGCACAGGGCTTCGGGAGTCAGAATCCAATCGCTGACAACTCGACCGAGGCCGGACGAGCACGGAATCGACGCGTGACTCTGAACGTGACGGGATAAGACAGGGATAAGACGGGGTCAGATCTTGATTTTTGGAAGACCGCAAGAATCAAGATCTGACCCCATTGTCGCCCGGGCCTTCACTCGGGAACAGTAGGTTCGTTCACCATTCTGTAACCGCCACCAACAGATCTATCGCACTTCGGCCTGAGATTGCATGGGCACACGCCTTGCCCTCGCTTCGATTGGACGTGCCGATGTCGGAGCGTGATGAGAGAGGCGTGCCGCAGTGTCCGCACTGTGCTGCGCCAATTGAGGGAGCCGCGACAACGTGCTGGACGTGTGGTCACGAGATCGCTCCCGGCGAGCCGACGCATGCAGACCTCGAACCCGAGCCGTTGGATCAGATCCCGATCGTGGATTGGAAGGACCCAGATCCGACGCAGCTGACGGTGCAGTCTCGGGACGCGCTGCCAGCGAGTCAGGCAAAAGGGAGATCGATTGCACTCGTCGGGGGCGTCGGAGTCCTCGCATGTGTCACGGCGATGATCGTGCTGCAATCGCTGCAGCCAGCCGCATCGCCATCGCCTCAGCCAGTCGCAGCGCCGCGTCCTGCGTCGCCCGCACCTGTCGCAGCTGCCCCGGTCGTGGAATCGGCGCCGGCACCGACGTGGGTGGGTGCCCGGCGGACGACGTGGGCCAACGATGGATCGAAGACGATTTCTTTCGAGTTGAAAGCCACGAGCGACGTCAACGTCTGGATGTCGCGTGTGCGCCCGCTCCTCGTGGTTCGATGTCTCTATCGCACGACCGAGGTCTTCGTCGCGATTAACTCGGCGGCGAGTATCGAAGGGCAATCCGGCAGCCACACCGTACGGGTCCACATCGATGATGATGCGGAACTCGTCCAGCAGTGGACGGATTCAATGAGCGGTCAGGAGCTCTTCGCGCCGAACAGCGTTGCTCTTGCTCGGCGACTGGCCAGCGCGCAGCGACTGCGTTTCAGCTTCACGCCCTACAACGCGAAGCCCGCCACGGTCGAATTCGCAGTGCAAGGCTTCGAGAAGCTTGCGCCTCTCGTGGGGAACACGTGCGGCTGGAAGCTCGATGAGCCTGGCACTGCGCAGGTCCGCACGGCGAGATTGAACTAGGCGCGACGACCCGCTGAAAATCCCGACACACAGAGGCTCCGAGGCATCGAGACCCTTACCGAACCTCTATCTCCACAATCTGACTATCGGCGTTGCCTAGTCTAACCAGGTGATGCGCGTCGCCGGCCGGGACCAGCACCCACTGGCCAGGGGCATCGATCTGCTTGAGGCCGACTGGCGCAGGTGCGTTCGCCTTTGCCTTCTCATCCGGTCCTTCTGACATGACCTTGCCGCTCAGAAGCACGACGATCGTCGGCACGGCATGAGTGTGAGAGGTCTGTGACCTCTCCTTCCCGAGGCCGATGGTGTACACGCGAAATGATCTCGACTCTTTCGCGAGCGTGGTCCCCGCGATCGAAAGCGCTGGGGTCGTCGACCATCCACCCGTCTTCAGGTTCTCGACGGCGAACAAGTGATACGGGCTGTCACCAAGCGTCTCGAGACGATGGCTGATGGGCTTCCCGCTGTAGTCATTGGTTTCCACGTTGCCGAGCGTCCGGCGGGGCCGCGAGGCCCACGGTTGGCCGGCGAGCTGCACCCGCGTATCAGTCCCATTCGTCATCGACAGCGTGACGATGTCGAGGTTGTGGGAGTGTTCGAGCGTCGTTTCGCCTGGCGGGACGTTGACATCCAGAATTCGGAACTGCGCATTTTCGAACACGGTGCGATGGTGCGGCTCCTTGTTGGCGGGAACCTGCGCGCTGACGATGGCGGTCGTGACGAGGATGAAGAGAGCGGCGCAACGAAATGCGTTCATGGCCCTCGATGATAGTCGACGCTCGGCCCCTGTGATGCGGTGTTGACGAGGTGCGGCCAGGAAATATATAGTCTCGCCACATATGGCCTCGCATACAGAGCTCAAGCGGGGCAGCGCAGAACTGATGATTCTCGCCAGTCTCGAAGAGCGCGATCGGCACGGCTACGAGATCGCCAAGCTGATCGATGACCGTTCCAGCGGAAAGCTGCGGTTTCACGTCGCTTCGCTCTACCCGATGCTCTACCGCATGGAGCGGCGCGACTGGATCGAAGGGAAATGGATCGAGAAGGCGGGTCAGAGACGCCGCCGCTACTACCGCCTCACGCCGGCGGGCCGCAAGGTACTCGTTGCGCAACGAAGCGACTGGCATGCGCTCCTCACCGCATTTCGCAAGGTGGCCGGTTTCGATCCGGTCGCGTAGCTGCTATGGATTTCCGTCAGTATGTGCGCGAGCAACTGCCATCGCTTCTGACTCCGCGCGAGCCGGAGATCGTGGAAGAACTGGCCCAGCATCTCGAAGACCTGTACCGAGAAGAACGTAGCGCCGGCCTCGACCATCATGAAGCGCTGGCTCGTGCCACACTCGCGCTGACGGCGTCGGCACACACCGCCGGTGATATCCGTTCGGCGAGCCGTGCGCCCGTCGAACGGCTGCTCGACCGTGTGCATGCTGCGCTCGACGAACCGGTCGCCACTCGCCCGGGACGGTTCACCCTGTTTGCGGATCTCCGGCGTGACATTCGATACGCCATTCGATCGTTGCTTCATGCACCCGGCTTCACCGCCGTTGCCGTCGTCACGCTCGCTCTGGGCATTGGCGCCACTGCTGTGATCTTCAGTGCCATCGATGCCGTTCTCTTGAAGGACGCGCCGGTCGCAGATCCGGAGCGCGTCGTCAGCGTGTACACGCAGTGGGCGGCGCGCACGACCACCAATCCCGGTGCTGGCAATCAGGTTGGCGGATCGTCCTATCCGGATTATGCGGATTTGCGGGCGAGCGGCGCTCTGGCCGACCTCGCCGCTTTCGAAGAAGTGCTCCTCTCGCTCGATGCCGAAGACGGGGCCGAGCGAATCGAGGGGCGAATTGTCAGCGGCAACTACTTCGACGTGCTCGGCGTGCAGCCCATCATCGGCCGCGGATTGCGCCCGAACGACGATGTCCGTGGCTCGCCGGTTCGCGTCGTGGTGTTGTCGCATCGTCTCTGGCAGCAGCGTTTCGGGGCGGACCCTGGCATCGTTGGCCGCACGCTGACTCTGAATGGCAGTTCCTATGACGTGATCGGTGTTGCTCCACGTGGGTTCACGGGGCATCAGCTCGGCGACATGTCCGATGCGTGGGTGCCGATGGCCATGCAAGAGGAAGTGCGGCCGCCATCCGCAGGCGCGCTGCGCCGCCGGTTGGGCAGCTTGAGCATGCTCGGTGTGAGGGACGTCAGGTGGCTGTCCATGGTCGGGCGGCTGAAGGAAGGTCAGTCGGTCACCGAGGCGGCCGCGGCGCTCGACGTCGTCGGGCAGCGGTTGGCGGCGGCTTATCCGGAGTCGAACAAGGACCTGAGCGCGACCGCGCTGGCGCTCGGCAGCGGGCCAGGTGTGCGTACGCGAACCCGGCCGGTGCTCATGCTGCTTGCCACAGCCGTCGGGCTGGTGCTCCTCGTCGCGTGCTCGAATGTGGCTGGCCTGATGCTGACGCGCGCGTCGACTCGTCGGCGTGAGGTGGCCGTGCGGTTGACGGTGGGGGCCGGCCGGGGTCAGCTCATTCGGCAGTGGCTGACCGAAGCCGTGGTGCTCGGCGTGATCGGTGCGGCGGCAGGACTCGTTCTTGTGGGGTGGGCTCCTTCGCTCCTGCGTGGGCTTGGCATTCCGGACAACGTCAATCTGAGTGTGAACGTGAACGTGCTGGCGTTCATGCTCGTCGTGGGCGTCACGTGCGGCCTTGTGTTCGGCCTCGGCCCGGTTCTTCAATTCGTTCGACAGGACGCGCTGTCGGGCCTTCGCGATGACGGGAATGCGGTTACTACCGGCGCCGGTGTCACTCGACTCAGGAGTGCCTTTGTCGTCCTGCAGGTGGCGCTGAGTCTCGTCCTGCTGGTGGGCGCCGGGCTCTTCATCCGCACCTTGATGCAAGCTTATTCGGTGGACCTGGGCTACAGCGTGGATCGCATGCTGATCGCCGATCTGGCCCTGGGCGAGGATTACTCGTCGGAGTCAGGGCAGGCGCTCTACAACGACCTGCTGGATCGCGTGAACGGCTTGCCCGGGGTGGTGGCCGCGGGCGTGGCGCGCGTCACTGTCTTGAGCGGCGGTTCGAGAACCGTCGGCGTGAGCACTGACGGGCAGCCGATCAAGGACGATCGCAGCAACGCGATTCCGGTTCGGACCAACGTCGTGAGCCGAGGCTATCTGGACGCGATGGGCATTCGTGTCATTGGCGGTCGACCGTTCGATGCGACGGACGTGCAGTCATCTCCGCGCGTGGCGATCATCAGTCGGGCACTGGGCGAGCGATTGTGGCCCGGGGCCGATCCGATCGGCCGCGTGCTCGTCTGGCAGGACGGGCCCCTTCAGGTGATCGGCGTCGTGCCGGACACCGTCTATCTCAGGTCAACCGAGCGCGAGCCTCGTCCCTTCTTTTACCAGCCGCTCTCGCAGAACTATGAGAACGCCGTGTCGCTTCATATCCGCACGGCAGGCGATCCCATGACGCTGTTCAGTACGGTTCGTCAGGCGACTCGCACGCTCGATCAGAAACTCACGCTGACACGCCCTCGGCGACTGGCGGACGAATTCGATCGCTCGGTCGAAAC
>Ga0075428_100010340_pt1 | contig 10356 bp, 10 predicted proteins | sample RhiMetdeltSRZDD2_FD_75291 | JGI IMG/M metagenome (GOLD analysis project Ga0075428, IMG submission 75291) | Populus rhizosphere microbial communities from Tennessee, USA - Rhizosphere MetaG P. deltoides SRZDD2 | ecosystem: Host-associated > Plants > Roots > Rhizosphere > Soil | place: USA... | reverse complement strand
GCTCGTGATCTACAGCTTCATGTTCCCGCGCGATACGGGCGACCTCCGCCCCGGCCCGACGAGCGGCGAGACGGCGCGCCTCAAGCTCAACGAGGGGCCGTGCCCGTCGTGCGTCGCGCTGCTGGACCAGCTCGACGGCGCCGCAGAGCACGTGCGCCCGCTCGTCAACTTCGCGGTGGTTGCGAGGTCTCCGTTGCCGCGCATCCTCACCTTCGCTGAAGAGCGTGGCTGGCGGCACCTACAGCTCTTCTCGTCGGCCGGCAACACCTACAACCGCGACTATCTCGCGGAGACTGTGGACGGAGCACAGAGGCCAATGCTGAATGTGTTCCACCGCGACAGCGATACCATCCGCCATTTCTGGGGCTCGGAACTCTTCTACGCGCCTACCGAGCCTGGGCAGGATCCTCGCCACGTAGGCACTCTCGAACCCGCCTGGAACCTGTTGGATCTCACGCCGGAAGGACGCCCGATCGAATGGGACGAGCAACTGAGCTACTCACGCTGCGGCGCCTAGTATGAGTTGGTAGAAGGCACCGTCTCCAAAGCTTGTGCCCTAATAGGGAACCCGCGGGTAATAGCATACGGTGACGGCCGCTGACAGGCTGCTCTTGGCCGGTTTGAGCCATTTCTAATCGGTCCACGATTCCCCAGAAAGCGGACACTACCTGTCAGTTCAAGTCGCGACCACTACAGTTAAACGATCCTCAGTTCGGTGCCTTTGGTCGAGTTCAGGCGGTGACGCGCTGCGATCTCAGCTGGTAGTTGGGGCGGACGGGGCGGGCTGGCGGGGCCACTTTCCGCTCTCAGAAGCCTGCGGCGAGAGCTGGACAACACTTTAGGCGAGCTGCGGCCGGGTGGCGGTAGGCCGGATGATTGGGACGATTCTCCGGTACCGGTCGGTCTCCAGAAAACGGAGGGGCCAAATCTATGATCAGCAGGTGCGGGAGAATCGGATCCAGAGGCCGGACGTGCCGACAGGACCCGGCCAGCAGCTCGCCGCCTGTCGCGAAGCCGCGGATCGTGGTAAATCTGAATTAGTCCGCACCGACCCTAACCTGACGCCCATGTCCTCGAACGCTACCTCCCAGCCCCGTCGTCCGGCCCTCGCCGGGCTGCGCGTACTCGACTTCTCGCGGGTGCTCGCCGGCCCCGCCTGTGCGCAAATCCTGGCCGACCTGGGCGCCGATGTCGTCAAGATCGAGCGTCCCGGCGTCGGCGACGACACGCGTCCATGGGGTCCTCCATGGCTGCCCGATGCGCGCGGCGAGGCTACCCGGGATTCGACCTACTTCGCGAGCGCCAATCGCAACAAACGCTCGATCGCGATCGACCTCGCCAACGATGCGGGCGCCGCTATAGCGCGCCGGCTCGCGCAGCAGGCGGACGTGCTGATCGAAAACTACAAGGTCGGCGACCTCGCGCGGCGCGGGCTCGATTACGCGGCGCTCTGCGCGTTGAATCCGCGGCTGGTGTACTGCTCGATCACCGGATTCGGCCAGACCGGCCCGTTGCGGGAGCGTCCGGGCTACGACTATATCTTCCAGGGCGTCGGCGGCCTGATGAGCGTGACCGGACATCCCGACGGCGTGCCGGGCGGTGGCCCGATGAAGATCGGCGCGTCGATCGTCGATCTTTCCACTGGCCTGTACGCGGGCATCGCCATCCTCGCGGCGCTGCGCGAACGCGACGCAAGCGGGCTCGGCCAATATATCGACATGGCGCTCTTCGACACCGTGGCGGCGCTGAGTCCCCACCAGGCGGCGGCTTATTTTCAGACGGGCAAAGTGCCGGTGCGCGCGGGCACGTCCTCCGCCGGCATCATGATGCCGTACGAGACGTTCAGGTGCGCCGACGGCCACCTCATCGTCGCTTGCGGCAACAATTCACAATGGCAGGCACTGTGCGCAGCGCTGGCGCGCGACGACCTCGCGTCGGATCCGCGACTCGCCACGCCGTCGGGGCGTCAGATCAATCGCGATTTCGCACTCGACGAGCTGCGGAAGACATTTGCGGCGGGCAAGGTCGACGATCTCGTGGCGAAGCTCGATGCGGGCGGGGTGCCGAACGGACGGATCAACGATCTGAAGCAGGTGTTCGAGATGGAGCAGGCGCGCGAGCGGGGCCTCAGGGTCGAGCTCGAGCGCAGCGACGGAACGAAGGTCGCCGCTGTCGGCAATCCCATCCGGTTGAGCGCGACCCCCGTTGAGTACCGCAGCGCGGCACCGAAGCTCGGCGAGCACACCGCCGTCGTCATCAGTGAATGGCTCGGCGCCGGCTCGGACGAGATCGAACGGTTGCGCGTGGCGGGGGCACTGGGCTAGGACCCCCACGTTCTGGACTTCAAGCCAGTTTCAGCCGTGCTCCGTCCGTCTTCCGGCCTGCTATTGCAGGCCGCCAGGATAAGGCGCACGCTACTGGCCGGCCGATTTATTTCCAGTGAGGAGCAGCGATGAGCGACAACGTCCAGGATCTCAATTTCCTTCAAGGTATCAAGGTCGTCGATTTCACCCAGTTCGAGGCGGGCACGACCTGCACCGAGGCGCTGGCGTGGATGGGCGCCGAAGTGGTCAAGATCGAGAACCCGGGACGCGGTGACCCCGGCCGGCGGCTCCGCCCGGGCAAGCCCGATGACGATCCCTGGTATTTCTATCAGTTCAACGTCAACAAGAAGTCCATCACGGTCAACTTGAAGTCCGAGCGGGGACTCCAGATCGTCAAGGACATGATCGCGAAGGCCGACATCGTCGCCGAGAACATGGCGCCGGGCACGATCGAGCGTCTCGGCCTCGACTACGAGTCGGTGAAGAAGATCAATCCGCGCATCATCTATTGCCAGATCAAGGGTTTTGCCAGCGGCAGCCCGCACGCGAAGGGGCTTGCGTTCGACATGATCGCGCAGGCGGCGGGCGGCCCGATCAGCGTCACCGGCGAGTCCAACGACCGGCCGCCGGTGAAGCCGGGCCTCTCCTTCGGAGACACCGGGACCGGCATGCTGATGACGGCGACGATACTCGGCGCGCTCCACGAGCGGAACCGCACCGGCCAGGGCCGTCACCTGCAGATCGGAATGCAGGACGCGATGATCCACTACATGCGCACCTGCTTCGCGACGATGGCGCGCACCGGCAAGGCGGCGCAGCGCCACGGCGCCAAGGGCGGCGCCGGCAACAACGCGCCCTCCGGCCTCTACCCGACGAAGGGCGGCGGGACCAACGATTACGTCTACATCACCGTCAGCCGGGCGAATCCCGAGCACTGGGCGCGGTTGATGAAGCTGATCGGCCGCGAGGAATTGACCAACGATCCGCGCTTTGCCACGGGCGACGCCCGCGTCAAGAACACCAAGGAGCTCGACGCGATTCTCGGCGAATGGACGAAGCAGCACGAGAAGCGCGAAGCAATGGAGAAGCTGATCGCGGTCGGCGTGCCGGCCGGCGCGGTGTTCGACACGATGGAGCTGCAGAACGAGCCCACGTTCGCCGAGCGCGGCTTCATGCAGACCGTCAAGCACCACAACGGCGAATACAAGCAGGCGACGTGGCCGGTGCGGGTCGACGGCAAGATGGCGCGCATCAAGGGGTCGCCGGCGCTGGGTGGCGACACCGCCGAGGTGCTGGGAAGCTGGCTCGGCCTCGACGGCGGCAAGGTCGCCGAGCTCAAATCCGCGGGCGCGCTGGGCGCCGAGGCGGGGAGCGAGAAGCTGCGCGCGGCGAGTTAAAGCGCCGAAATCTGTCCCGGGCTTCTCAAGACCGCGAAACAGTCACAGAGAACACAGAGGAAAATCATCGGGCATCGAGATCCTTCTCGATGCCCTTTGTGTTCTCTGTGGCAGGAAAACGGGAGGGCTCTCCGTTACTGGGCAGGCTTCGTGGTTCCCCCGGTTGCCCCGGTTGCCCCGACTTCGGCAAAGAAGTCCTTGTACTCGCCCACGCGCTGGACGAGGAACCTGGCGTAGTCCACGCTGCCGAGGTAACGGTCCTCGTAGTAGTACTTCTTCGCATGATCCTTCCATGCCTTCGTCTGGTGCGCGCGCTCGAGCACGCCTTCCATGTACTTCGCGGTCTCCCTGGGCACCCCGGCCGGGAAGGCGAAGCCGCGGATGGTCCCCACATGGATCTTGTAACCTGCCTCCGTCGCGGTCGGCAGGTCCGGAAGCTGCGGCAAGCGCTTCTGCGAGGTGATGGCAAGCACGCGGAGCTTCTTGGCTTCGAGCAGGGCCAGGCCCTCGCTCAGGTTCTCGGTGGTGAAATGCGTATGGCCGCCTCCGACCGACAGTACCGCTTCGCCGCCGCCCTTGAACGTGACGAACTTGAACTTGGCGCCCGGCGTCAGCTTTTCCAGTGCATGGATGACCATGCGCCCCGAGCCGAGCGGGTTGGTGATGGCGCAGACGATGGTGTCGGGCGCCTTCCGCGCCGCTTCCGCCAGGTCCTTCAGCGTCTTGTAGGGCGTATCCGCGTTTACCATGACGGCCTGGGGATCGACGGCGAAGAGCGCGAGCGGCGTGTAGTTCTCGAGCCCGATGTTGACGTCGGCCCGCGCCGCCATGATGGCGACAGTGCCGGTCGCGGCGAGCATTACGTAGGGATCGCCGCGCTTGGTCTGGATGTAGTTGATTGCGATGAGGCTCCCGCCGCCCACACGGTTCTGTACTACGAACCCGTGGGGCATCAGCTTCTCGCGCCGGACGATGTCGGCGAGCGCGCGGGCGTAGATGTCGGTGCCGCTGCCGGCCGAAGTCGGCGAAACCAGCTCGATCGGCTTGGTTGGGTACGCCTGGCCAGCTGCCGTCCCGCATACGCCTGCAGTGAGCGCACCGCTAACCAGGAACGCGAGCATAACGGGGGACTTCACCATGCTGATCTCCTCTCCTCAAGTTCCGATCCGCGTTTGAATGGAAAGTATCCCTGCCGCCAGCGGCTGCGGTCAACTACGAATTGTGAGTGGCTCAAAAAGGGTAGCGCAGAGTTGGCTTACACGTAATACTGCGCGTCTCATCTCACAAGAGAGACCTGCGGGAACATGATCGACAAGCGCATCATCGGAACATGGCGGCTCAGAAGCACGAAAGCCGTCGACGACGATGGCAAGATGCTGGAGCCGCCACTTGGACCGTCTCCCAACGGCGTGGTGTGCTTCCAGGCCGACGGGCGCATGTACTCGGTTATTTGCGACGGCCGCGCCGAACTGCCGGCCGGCGAGCCGCGGCAGTTCATGTCCTACGCCGGCAACTATACGTTCGACGGCAGCACGCTTTCGACTCGCGTCGATGCGTCGTCGGATGCAAGCCGCATCGGCGGCGACCAGGTGCGCACCGTCCGCTTCGAGAACGGCGGCATGGTGCTGGCGCCGCCGCGCCGGCTTTACGCGGGCGTGATGCAGCACCAGGAGCTATTCTGGGAACGGGTTGCCTAGGAAATTTCGTGCACCACCCCTCCCTAAAAACGGGATGGAAGGCACTTGACCCTCACCGCGGCGCAATTCCTTTCACCGCCCAGGCAACCGCTGCATAGGAGCGCAGGCCGTCGGCTTCTCCGTCGAGGTACGCCAGCCTCACGGCATCGCGAAGCTTCGTCTGGTCGGGAGCCCCGAGGCTAGCAACGTACTCGGCCAATGCCCCATCCTTGCCGGCGCACGGCGCCCAGTAGTCATCGAACGATGCGAATTCCATCCGGATGCACAGGTTCGTCTCGATCACGTCGTCGAACCCAGCAGCCCGCCAGGCTTTCGCCAGCTCGCCTGGCCGGGTCATTGGACGAGTGTAATGGTGTGCCCGGCGCGTATTGCCCCGGGGATCGAGCATCGCGGCCGTGTCGAAGAATATCCGGTTGATGACAAGGCCGCCGCGCGAGTCCCAGACCGCTGCGCCGACCACCGCGCCCGGCCGTGCAACGCGCCGCATTTCGGCGATCGCCCGGTCTGCTCCCGGAATGAACTGCAGCACGAGTAACGACAAGACCCGGTCGAAACTGTGATCGGGAATGTCCAGCGCGCAGGCATCGTCGACCTGGAACGTAATTCGAGGATCGCTATTGCGACTCGCGGCATGTTGAACGTACATAGGCGCGAAATCGACGCCTTGCAACTTCTTGACCGGACATCGCTGCGCAAGCGCAAAGGTAAGGCTGCCGGTACCGCAACCGACGTCGAGAACACTTTCGCCCTCGGCCGTGCCGACGAAGTCGAGAAACGGCTCCGCCAGACGGCGGCTCCAGCGCCCCATCTGCAGCTCATAGCCGCTGCCGTCTGCCGAGTGGAAGTTCGAGGAGGTCGTCATGAGTGCTCGTCGCCAGAGGATATACGGTTTAGGGCGCGGACCACCAAGAGATTCCGCGGACTTGGCGGTCTCATCGAGCCGCCCTATCTGAGCCGCTTCATTCGAGCCGCATTCAAACCCTGATGAGCAGCTTCCCCGTCGTCCTGCCCGCCGTAATTCTCGTCAACGCCTCGCCGACGCCGGCGAGCGGCCACTCGCCCCCGATCTGCGGCTTCAGCTTTCCCGCTGCGTACCACCCGAAAAGATCAGCCATCCGGCTGCCGTACTCGGCGCCATCGCGAAGGTAGTCGGCCAGGCCCGGGCGGTGAAGGAAGATCGAGCCCGACCGCTGCATGAGGCTCGTATCGAGCGTCGTCACGGCGCCCGACGCCGCGCCGTAGAGCACGCACGTTCCGCGCTTTCGGGTCGATAGCAGCGACTTTTCTATCGTGGCCGCACCCACCCCGTCGTACACCACATCCGCCCCCTGACCGTCGGTGGCGGCGCGCACGGCTTCCGCAACGTCGCCGCGCAACCGGTCGATAACCACCGCGGCTCCGAGTTCTGTTGCGATACTCGCCTTCGCTTCGCCGCCGACGATCGCAATCGATGTCGCCCCGCGCAGCGCCGCGATCTGCACGAGCAGCTGACCGACCCCGCCCGCCGCCGCATGGATCAGGCAGGTGTGTCCGGTTCCGAGGCGGAACGAATCCATCGTCAGGTAGTGCGCCGTCGTGCCCTGTACCATCAGGGCCACGGCAACCTCGTCAGGCACCCCGGCTGCGATCGGCACCGCGCGCCATGCGGGAACGGTAACCAGCTCCGCAAAGGCGCGCGGCAGCGGATCCCAATAGACGACCCTGTTGCCAGCGCGATGACCGGTGACCCCTTCCCCGACCGCCTCGACAGTGCCGGCAGCCTCGACGCCTGGAACGAATGGCGGCTGCCTGCGCGGCGTGCGACCGTTCACCATGCCGCCGTCCGCGAAGTTCACGCCGGCAACCGAGACCCGGATGAGGATCTCCCCCGCCGCGGGCGACGGCGCCTCGATCTCCTTTACCTTGATGCCGTCGAACGGACCGAACGCTTCAACAACAGCAGCACGCATGGCGGAACACTCCTCTGAACCACCCTCTCAGGTGGCAACGCCAAGCGCGTACCGGAAGCTCACGTTCTCGAGGCTCCGCAGTATCCACTGCCTTTCCTTCCACTCGTAGTGGAGCCGCAGGCGACCGGACACCTGCAGGTCGCTTTCGCCCGGCTTGGGATTGCTTCTGCTCAGCATGAAGACGAGCAGGTCGAGCCCGGTTGCCGTTGTGTGTTTCTCCAGGACCTCGATGCGGCGATACTCATCGGCCTCGAAGGTCCACCTGTCGCTCGGCCCGGATCCGGACAGCTCCTGCACCTCCACGACCCGGCCCACGACGTCCCGCGAGATCTTCCCGGCCGTTATCTCGGGCCTTCCCGCGCTCTGCACCGGACGTAGCGAGCCGCCATTTCCCGCGGCAGGAGGTAAACCGGGCGATTCCGGCCTGGCTCCGCACCCCGCGAAACCGGAAACGATTGCGACTGCAATCAAGACAGCGCGAACCATCCGCTCTCGCCTATTTCTCGCCGAAGACATCGATCGCGATGCGGCCCGCATTCACCGCGCACGGCCAGCCGGCGTAGAACGCGACGTGGGTGATCAACCCTTTCAGCTCGGTTTCCGTGACGCCGTTGTCGAGCGCGCGCTTCATGTGGCCGCGCATCTCGTCGGTGCGGTAGAGCGCGGCCAGGATGGCGACCGTCGCCAGGCTGCGATCCCGCTTGCTCAAGTCCTTGTGCTCCCAGACATCGCCGAACAGCACGTCGTCCCGCAGTTGCCCCAGCTTGGGGATGAATTCGTACACGGTTGGTTTCTTGGCCATCGTCGTCTCCTTTGTCTCGTTCCGGTTGCGGCAGCCGGCGCCGCGACCTGGTCGCGTTCGTTGGCCGCCGGAGTGTGATGCAGCATGGAGCTTACGCCATGGCCGACACGCGACGATAGCGGCGGCACCAGGCCCGTCAGGGTCTCCGCGAATTGACCACCATGTGGCCCGGGTGCTAGAGTTTTCCACGCAATCGAAGACGGGTATCAACCCGCAACAGCGGAGGAGTTCACGATGTCGCGTCGAGAATTCGTTTCGGCGGCAATTGTTGCTGCCTGTCTCGCCGGTTTCCTGGCTCCGGCTTTCGTCCAGGCGCAGGCGTACCCCACGAAGCCGATCACGCTGATCAGTCCGTTTCCGCCAGGCGTGACCGGAGAGCTGTTGTTCAGAGGCCTGGGCGAGAGCGCGTCCAAGCATCTCGGCCAGCCGGTGGTCATCGAGAGCAGGCCTGGGGGCAGCGCCACGCTCGGACCCGCCGCGGTAGCCGCTTCCAAGCCGGACGGCTACACGGTAGGACAGGTGACGATCACCGCCTTCCGCGTTCCCTACATGCAGAAGACGTCCTTCGACCCGGTCAAGGACTTCACGTGGATCATCCACCTGGGCGGCTATACTCTCGGCGCCGTCGTCCTGGCGGACGGGCCGTTCAAACACTGGAAGGACGTGATCGCCTTCGCCAAGGCCAACCCCGGCAAGTTCACCTACACAACGATCGGCCCGGCGACGACCAACGCCATCGCCATGGAACTGATGGCGCGCCAGTCCGGCGTGAAGTTCACCCACATCCCGGGCAAAGGCGGCGGCGAAGGCATCGCCGCCGTGCTCGGCAAGCACGTCATGATGATGGTGGAATCGCCGGCGTGGGCGCCGATGGTGGCGGCGGGGCAGTTCCGCCTGCTCATGGTGTTGAACGGCGAGCGCAGCAAGAAGTGGCCCGATACGCCGACCCTGAAGGAGCTCGGATACACCTACGAGTTCGACTCCCCGTTCGGGCTTGCGGGCCCCAAGGGAATGGACCCGGCGATCGTGAAGAGACTCCACGATGCATTCAAGCTGGCCTACGAGGATCCGAAAGTCATCGAGCTCTTCGACAAGTTCGACTTTACCCGGCGCTACATGAGCACCGCGGCCTACGCGGCTTTCGTGCCGAAGCTCGCCGCCGAGGAGAAGGCGGCGCTGGAAAAGCTCGGACTCGCCAAGAAAGACGAGTAACGCAGGACCCTACGGACTCGCAAGGACGAAACCGGCGACGCGATGATCCGCAACTCCGAGCTGTGGGGCGGCCTCTTCTGGCTCGCGATCGGCGTCTTCGTGACCTGGGCGGGGCGCGACACTGGACTCGGACGCCTCTCCGAGCCCGGTCCTGGCTTTGCGCTCTTCTGGATCGGCATCCTGATGTGCGCGCTCTCGCTCGGCGTCATCGGGCAGGCCATCGTCTCCGGCGGCGCAACGCTCGCTTCGCTCTGGGCCGGCACGCGCTGGCGCAAGGTGCTGGTGGTCGTCGGCCTCCTTCTCGTCTACGGCGCGGGGTTCCAGGCGCTCGGCTTCATTCCCTGCACGCTGGCGCTGCTCCTGGCCCTGATGTGGTTCGTCGACCCCGTCGACGGGCGCCTGGCGACGACCGTTGCCGTCATCGCAACGTTCGGCGTCTGGTTCGCGCTCACCAAGTGGCTCAAGATCCAGCTGCCGGCGGGCATTCTGTCCGGCATTCTCGGGTAGCACCTCCATGGATGTTATTACCGGGCTGAGTCAGGGCTTCGCCGTCGCGCTGCAGCCGGTCAACCTGCTCTCCTGCTTCATCGGCGTCTTCATCGGCACCCTGGTCGGCGTGCTGCCGGGCATCGGGCCGACCTCGGCCCTGGCGCTGCTCCTTCCCGTAACCCTGTCGAGCACGCCCGAGGCCGGCATCATCATGATGGCCGGCATCTACTACGGCTCCATGTACGGCGGCTCGACCACGTCGATCCTGGTGAACATTCCGGGGGAAGCGGCATCCGTGGTGACCTGCCTCGACGGTCACCAGATGGCCAGGCAGGGCCGCGCCGGGCCGGCGCTGGGTATGTCTGCGCTCGCTTCTTTCGCCGCCGGCACGTTCGCCGTCGTTGCGCTGATGCTGGTGGCGCCTGCGCTGGCGCGCGTCGCCGTCGTCTTCGGCCCGGCCGAGTACTTCAGCCTGATGGTGCTGGG
>Ga0075428_100010338_pt1 | contig 10357 bp, 10 predicted proteins | sample RhiMetdeltSRZDD2_FD_75291 | JGI IMG/M metagenome (GOLD analysis project Ga0075428, IMG submission 75291) | Populus rhizosphere microbial communities from Tennessee, USA - Rhizosphere MetaG P. deltoides SRZDD2 | ecosystem: Host-associated > Plants > Roots > Rhizosphere > Soil | place: USA... | reverse complement strand
GCGGCGAGGTTCCACGTTCACACGCGCCGCATTTCCTGCTTGCAAGGTGGGTTTCCTCGGACATGGGCGCCTCCGTTCGGAGAGTGATGAGCGGTGAGTGACGAGTGATGAGTGCTATGCGGTGCCCGAGTGCCGGTCACCGGTCACTGGTCACGCTTTCTGCAACCGGGCGATGCGCGCCAGCGCCGGCGGGTGCGAGTCGTAGAACGCGGAATGCAGCGGATCCGGCGTGAGCGTCGAGGCGTTGTCCTTGTAGAGCTTGATCAGCGCGGAGACCAGGTCGTGTGCAGACGCATTGCGCGCCGCGTACTGATCGGCCTCGAACTCGTGCCTGCGTGAGTACATCGCTCCCAGCGGCTGCAGGAGAAAGGTGAATTGCGGCACCACGATCGAGAACAGGATGAGCGCCATGCCCGTGGAGGGTGTGGCGACGTTCAAGCCGCTGTAGAACCATTCCTGCAGCATCAGGAAGCCGAGCAGCCACAGGAACGCGAGGCTCGCGAGGAACACCCACGCCATGCGCTTCATCACGTGGCGCAGCTTGAAGTGGCCCAGCTCGTGGGCGAGCACTGCCTCCACCTCCGCGGGGTTCAACCGCGCGAGCAGAGTATCGAAGAACACGATGCGCTTCGCCGCCCCGAAGCCGGTGAAATAGGCGTTGCCATGCGCGCTGCGGGTGGAGCCGTCCATCACCACGAGGCCTTTCACCCGGAAGCCGCAGCGCTGCAGCAGCTGCTCCACGCGCTCGCGCAGCTCCGGGTTCTCCATGGGCGAGAACCGGTTGAAGAGCGGAGCGATCCACGTCGGATAGATCGCCAGCATGGCCAGGTTGAATGTCATCCACAGTACCCACGCGTACACCCACCAGTACGCCCCCATGCGCTCCATCAGCCACAGCACGGCCGCGGTGAGCGGCAGTCCGAACGCCGCGGCGAGCAGCGCGCTCTTCGCGAAATCGACGAAGTAGAGCTTCAGCGTCATCTTGTTGAAGCCGAAGCGCTCCTCGATCCCGAACACGCGGTAGAGGCTGAACGGCATGTCGATGGCCGTAGTGACGACTACGACGAGCGCGATCAGGACGAGGCCGTGCGTCACGCTGCCGCTCGCCCACGCGGCCGCGAGATCGCTCAGCAGTTGCAGGCCGCCGCCGAAAGTGAGCGCGAGCACGACCGCGGCGTCAACCGCGACGCCGATGGCGGCGAAACGCGTCTTGGCGACCGTGTATTCGGCTGCCTTGCCGTGGGCGTCGAGGCTGATCTCTGCCGCGAATTCTGCGGGGACGCGCCCACTGTGCGCGCGTACGTGGTTGACGTGGCGCGCGGCGAGCCACAGCCGCGTGGCAGTCGCGAGGGCCAGCGCGGCGAAAAACAGGATACCAAAGGCATTCATCTACGGAAGCAGGGCTGACAAACCGTTGAAAACTGTGACAAAATAGCTTAGGGAAAGATCCGCGGCGCGAAGAGTACGTGAGGGGATACTCCCCTCATGCTCCCCTACATCAGGGCGCCCAACGATCATTCTGTTAGGCGCTCTAAGTATGGCACAGGACCCCAACAACCTCATCTGGATCGACCTCGAGATGAGCGGCCTCGACCCCGAGGCGGACAGAATACTCGAGGCGGCGCTGGTCATCACGGACTCCCAGCTGAATACCGTGGCGGAGTCGCCGGTGCTGGTCGTGCACCAGGATGCGGCGCGCCTCGCGGCGATGGACGACTGGAACAAGTCCACGCATGCAAAATCGGGACTCATCGGGCGGGTGGCAGCCTCGACGCTGACCGAAGCCGACGTCGAGGATCAGATGATCGCGTTCCTCTCGCCGTACGTCCCGCCGAAAATTTCGCCGATGTGCGGCAACTCCGTGCACCAGGATCGGCGGTTTCTCTCCCGCTACATGCCGCGCCTCGAGGCGTTCTTCCTTTACCGTAACCTCGACGTGAGCACGTTGAAGGAACTGGCGCGGCGGTGGAAGCCAGAAATCATCAGCAAGCTCACCAAGCAGGGCAAGCACGAAGCGCTCGCGGACATCTACGATTCGATCGCGGAGCTGAAGCACTACCGCGAGCACTTCCTCAAGTTGTAAAGCGAGAGGAGAGAGGCGAGAGGGGAGAGGAGCTGGTTTGACGCCTCTCTTCTATCTTCTCTCTCTTCTCGCCTTTCGGTCCTGATGAACCCCTTCCGCCGCGGCGGCGTGCTGATGCTGGCCATCGGCTGGCTGCTCATCATCGGCATCTTCTGGTGGGTCGTCGACGAGTGGGGCAGACGCGAGGCGAATCCCAACCGCGCGCTCACGGTGGGACCCGCGGGCGAAGTGGTGCTGCAGCGCAACCGCGCGGGACATTTCCTCGTGGACGGGGACGTGAACGGCAAGCGCGTGACCTTCCTGCTCGACACCGGCGCGACCTATATCGCGATCCCCGGGGGGATCGCGCGCGAGCTCAAGTTGAAGCTCGGTCCGCCGATCACCCTGCAAACGGCGGCGGGCCCGGCGCCCGGCTATCCGACGCGTCTCGAGAGCGTGAGCGTGGCGGGCATCGAGATGCGCGACATGGCGGCGGTGGTCTCGGAGGGTCTCGAGCCCGGGACGGTGCTGCTCGGCATGAATTTCCTGAAGCGGCTGGAGATTACGCAGAAGGGAGAGCAGTTGGTACTCAAGCCACCGTCGCGACAGCCGGCATCTCGATAGTTGCTGCCAGAAGGATGAGGGATGAAGGATGAGGGATGACCCTCAACCCGGGAACCAGGTCATCCTTCCACGTTCCACGTTCATCCTTCAGGCCACGCGGTCACTCCAGTTTGATCTCCCCATCGAACCTGACGTCGATATTCAGCTTCCCGACCGACAGCGTCATGACGGCAGGGAACGCCTCGTTCCCTTTCAATTTTCCATCGGCGACCGCTTTCTGCACCGCTTTTTCGATCGCGAGCTGGGAATTCACTCCAACGGTCTTCAGAAACCTGCGGATGCTCATGTTGAGTGCTTCGTCGTTCATCGTGCCTCCTTCGGAGTCAAGTGATCCGTGACCCGTGACTGATGACTAGAGCAACGCCGTTACCGGTCACTGGTCACCGGTCACTGGTCACCGATTTGTCTTGAAGTAGTTGATAAGCCCGTTCGTCGACGCGTCGTGAGTAACGACCGGGTTGTTGTTGGTCAACTCGGGCAGGATGCGGTTGGCGAGCGTCTTGCCGAGCTCCACGCCCCATTGGTCGAAGGCGTTAATCCCCCAGATCACGCTCTGCACGTAGACCTTGTGCTCGTAGAGCGCGAGGAGCATTCCCAGCCCGCGCGGGTCGAGCTTCTTCAGCACGATGGAGGTGCTCGGGCGGTTGCCGGGAAACACGCGGTGCGGCACCAGTCTTTCGACCTCCGCCGGCGGCAGCTTCTGCGCCAGCATCTCCTCGCGCGCCTCGTCGGCGGTCTTGCCGCGCATGAGCGCCTCGGTCTGCGCGAAGAAATTCGACATCAGGATCTCGTGATGGCCGCCGAGCGCGTGATGGCTCTGGCAACAGCCGATGAAGTCGGCGGGAACCACCTGAGTCCCCTGGTGCAGCAACTGGAAGAACGCATGCTGCCCGTTGGTGCCGGGGGCGCCCCATACCACCGGCGCCGTCGCGCACTCCACCGGCGCGCCCTCCCGCGTCACCCGCTTGCCGTTGCTCTCCATTTCGAGCTGCTGCAGGTAGGCGGGAAGCAATTGCAGGGACTGGTCGTACGGCAGCACGGCGTGCGAGCGAGCGTCGAGGAAATCGATGTACCAGGCGCCCAGCAGACCCAGGACGGCGGGGAGGTTGCGCTCGAGCGGGGCGGTCGCGAAGTGGCGGTCCATCTCGCCCGCTCCTGCGCGCAGCGCGTCGAAATTGTCCATGCCGATCGCAATCGCGGCCGCGAGTCCGACCGCCGACCACACCGAGTAGCGCCCGCCCACCCAGTCCCAGAACTCGAAGATCCCGTCGGGATCAACGCCGAATTCCCGCGCGGCCGGCACGTTCGCCGTGACCGCCGCGAAGTGGCGCGCGGCGGCTCTGGCGTCGCCGGACTTCGAGAACAGCCACTCGCGCGCCGTCCGGGCGTTCGCGAGGGTTTCGAGCGTCGTGAACGTCTTCGAGGCGACGATGAAGAGCGTGGTCTCCGCGTTGAGCCGCGAGAGCACGTTGGCGAGCTGCGCGCCGTCCACGTTCGAGACGAAATGGGTATCCAGGTTCTGCGCGGCATACGGGGCGAGGGCTTCGGCCACGAGCGCCGGCCCGAGATCGGAGCCCCCGATGCCGATGTTGACGACATCGGTAAACGGGCGGCCGCTGTAACCGGTCAACGTCCCGCCGCGCACGCCGTCGCAAAAGCTCCGCATCCGGTCGAACGTGCGGGCGGCCTCCCGGGCGACGTCGGCGCCTTCGAACAGGACTGGACGATCCGCCCGCAGCGCGACGTGCAGGGCGGCGCGGTTCTCGGTGGAGTTGATGCGCTCCCCCCGGAACATGCCCGCGATGCGTGCCTCCAGCTCGCGCTCGCGTCCCAGGTCCGTCAGGAGCTTCAGGGTTTCGGCGGTGACGAGGTTCTTGGAGAAATCCAGCAGGAGATCTCCGCAGCGCAGGGAAAAGCGCTCGAAGCGCGCCGCGTCCTGCTCGAACAGGTCGCGCAGGTTGAGACCCGTCACGGCGCGCTGGTGATCGCGCAGCGCCTGCCATGCCGGAGAGTGCGTTAAAGGGACGGGCGCGCTCATCTGCAAGGGCCGCTGGCTGGAGATTCGGATGATTCGATGATTCGACAGTCCCGGCAATGGCCGGTTCGCTGTCTACGGCGATTCTACCCAATCCTGTCTGTTCTCTGCAGTGGACTAGAATCAAGCTCACATGCAGACGGTTCTCGACTCGTTTGCCCGGGCGCTGCGCGATCTGCGGGCACCGCGGGTGCTGGCGGTGCTGTTGATTCCGCCGCTCGCGGGGCTGCTGGTATGGGGCGTCCTGGCGTGGACGTTCGCTGAGGACTGGGCGCGGTGGGTGGCCGACTTCATCGCCCGCAGCGCCTGGCTGACCTGGATAAGCAGCTCCGGTCTTACCGGGATATTCGTCTGGGGGAGCGGTATCGCGGCACTCGCGGCCCTGCTCCCGATCGTGCTGATCACGTCCATCCTGGTAGCGGAGCTCGTGGCGATGCCGGTCGTCGTGCCCTGGGTGGCCGCCCGGCGCTTCCCGGGCCTGGAGGCGCGCAAGGGTGGGACCGTGACGGGCAGCGCCTTCAATGCCGCCGGCACCATCGTCGTCTTCCTCATTCTGTGGGTCGTGACGCTGCCGTTGTGGTTTACCGGGGTCGGCGCGCTCGTGTTGCCGCCGCTGCTCTCCGCGTTCCTCAACCAGCGCCTGTTTCGTTACGACGCGCTCGCGGAGCACGCGAGCGCGGACGAGCGCCGCGCGGTGCTTGCCCGCGCGCGAGGCCGGCTCTACCTGCTGGGCCTGTTGCTGGCTTTCGTGTACTACATTCCACTCGTGAATCTCGCGGCGCCGGTGCTGTCAGCGCTCGCTTTTACTCATTTCTGTCTCGCGGAGCTGGCGCGCTTCCGGGCGACGCGCGGATGACGTCGGGAATTCGGCCGCGGCTGCCGGGTCAAACGAGGAGCACGGGCATCGGCACACAGCCATGCAACAAGCTTCCTCAGAAGCACCCTTCCCAACGGTTACCGTCAGCGGTGACGGCGATCGATTGGCGCTGCAGGGAGTCCTCGATATCCGCACGCTCACCGAGGCGGAAGACTCTCTGAAGCAGTGGCTGAAGCGACGCCTCGGTGGTCATCGCCGCCGCGCGCTCGATCTCGGCAATCTGAGCGGTCTCGATACACCCGGCGCGCTGTTCCTGTGCAGGCTGCGCGAGAAAGGGGTGGAATTGACCGGGATACGTGCCGAGCACAAGGCGCTGCTCGATCTCATCAGCGGCCTGGAGGGGAAGCCGCTGCCGAAGGCGGAAACCGCTCCCCGGTGGCGCGAGCTCGTCATCCTGCTGGGGAAGGGCGCGGACGAGGCGTGGCACGATACTCTCGATATCATCACCTTTATCGGTCGGGCCGCGAGCGCGACTCGCCACGCGCTGATACATCCGCGTGCCCTGCGGCTTCCTTCGATTTCCCGTCATATCTCGGATACCGGCATACACGCGTTGCCGATCGTCGGGTTGATGGCCGTCATGATCAGCATCGTTATCGCCTACCAGGGCGTTGCCCAGCTGCGTCCCTACGGCGGCGAGGACTTCACCATCAACCTGGTCGCGGTTTCGGTGCTGCGCGAAATGGGCGTGCTGATAACCGCGATCCTGGTGGCGGGCCGCTCCGGCTCCGCCTTTACCGCCGAGATCGGCATGATGAAGGCGCGCGAGGAAGTCGACGCGCTCAAAGTCATGGGCATGGAGCCCATGGAGCTGCTGGTGGTGCCGCGGCTGATCGCTCTCGTCATCGCGTTGCCGCTGCTGACGGTTTTCGCCGACGTGATGGGTTTGATCGGCGGAGCGGTGATTTCCCACTCGCTGCTCGACGTGTCGGCCATGCAATACCTGGATCGCGTGCGTCACAGCGTCGATATCAGCGATCTCTTCGTGGGACTGGTCAAGGCCCCGATTTTCGCCGCTTTCATCGCCGTCATCGGCTGCATGCACGGACTGAGGGTGAGGGGTTCGGCGGAAAGCGTCGGCGACGAGACCACCCGCGCGGTGGTCAAGGCGATCTTTCTGGTGATCGTGCTCGACGCGTTGTTCTCCATCCTGTTCGAGAAGCTCGATTTATGAATACCAGGACCGAAAAGCGTCCCGAGCCCATCCTTTCCGCGCGCGGCATCGTCAACCGGTTCGGCAAGCAGGAAGTGCACGACGGGATCAGTCTCGACGTCCTGCCGGGAGAGATACTCGGCATTGTCGGCGGCTCGGGATCGGGCAAGTCGGTCCTCCTCAAGACACTCACCGGCCTGCATCGACCCAATGCCGGCGAGGTTCTTCTGAACGGGAAGCCCGTCGCCGCGATCGGAGATACGGAAAGGGCCGCGCTCGTCGGTGTGCTGTTCCAGCAAGGCGCGCTGTTTTCCTCGATCTCGGTGGCGCAGAACATCATGCTGCCGATGCGTGAACATACCAGGCTGACCGCGCCGGAACAGGAAAAGCTCGCGGCGATCAAGCTCGAGCTGGCCGGCCTCCCGGTCGATAACGGGAGCAAGTTTCCCTCGGAGCTCTCGGGCGGCATGGTCAAGCGCGCGGCGTTGGCGCGGGCGCTCGCGCTCGACCCGCGGATTCTATTTCTCGATGAGCCGACTTCCGGTCTGGACCCGCTCACCGCCGGTGGTATCGACGAGCTGATTCTGCAGCTGAACCAGCGCCTGGGCATCACCGTGGTCATCGTCACCCACGATCTCACCACGCTGTTTACCGTCTGCCGCCGCGTGGGCATGCTGGCAGACGGGAAAATCACGGTCGATACGCTGGACAAGCTGATGAAATCCGAACATCCCTGGATACACGAATTTCTCCACGGGCCGCGCGCGCAGGGCGCGTTGACCGCAAGGAAGCAAAATCATGGAAACAGATAAGCGCTATTTCTTCGAGGGCCTGTTCATCATCGTCTTTTCCGTCGCCGCGGCATGTCTTTTCGTCTGGCTGGCGCGATCGGAGCACCGCGACGACGTGCTCTACCGCATTCATTTCGCGGAATCCGTAAGCGGGCTTGCGCTGGGTGATCCGGTAAAATTCAACGGCGTCGATGTCGGGACGGTCAAGGCCATGACCCTGGATCCCGTCGATCCGCGCAACGTGCAGGTGGACGTCAAGCTGCGCAAGGAGACGCCGGTCAAGACGGATACCAAGGCGAGTCTCAAGCTGAAGGGCATCACCGGGGTCGTCTTTGTCGAGTTGAACGGGGGTAGCGCTGCCGCGCAGAGCCTGCTCGCTGCGACCCCGGAAGGTCAGATCCCGGAAATCCCTTCGGAAAAAAGCGCCATCGCCAATATCGTCGAGCAGCTCCCCAAAGCGATCGCGAAATTCTCTTCGCTCGAGGGACAGGCCAAGAAAGTGCTGTCCGACGTCGGGGAAGTGACGGCCAAGGTCAAGGAAGACCCGTCCGTACTGTTGAGGCGGCCGAAGGAAAAGTCCGCGCCCGCCGGCAAGTGATGGAGGTGGCCAGCTAGGCAGCGCGCATCGCGCCGCATATCATCCGGGCATATCGACGCGATGGGAGAACCCGATGGAACTCAAGGGCTGCGCCGCCATTGTGACCGGCGGCAGCGGTGGGCTGGGCCAGCGCATCTGCCGGGCGCTGGCGCTCGCCGGAGTTAACGTGGTGGTGAACTACGCCGTGTCGGAAGCCAAGGCGAAGGGCGTAGCGGCGGAGCTTTCGAAGCTCGGCGTGCGCGCGCTGGCCATCCAGGCGGACGTCACCGATCCGGCCGCGGTGGAGAGGATGGTGGCGCAGACGAAGGCGGAATTCGGGAGGGCCGACATCCTGGTGAACGACGCCGCGTTCAACAAGACGATCCAGTTCTCCGACCTGGACGGTATGACGCACGAGCTGTGGAACCACATCATGACTTCCAACCTTACGAGCGCGTTCATCTGCAGCAGGGCCGTCGCCCCTCTGATGAAGGCCCAGGGCCAGGGCCGGATCGTCAACATCTCCTCCGGCGCCGGCGTCTTCCCCCGCGGCAGCAGCATCGCCTATGCCGTGTCCAAAGCCGGCATGATCCATCTCACCAAGTGCCTGGCGGTCGCCCTCGCGCCGCAGGTGACGGTGAATTGTGTTTCGCCCGGCTTCATGGAAGGCACGCGCATGAGCGCGAACCGGCCCGCCGAGTACGTCGCCAACGTTGCGAGCACCACTCTCCTGAACCGCGTGGTGGACAAGGACGACGTGGCCGACCAGGTGGTCCTCTTCTGCCGCAGCGACAGCACGACGGGGCAGAATATCGTGATGGATTCCGGGCGGCTGGGGTCCTGAGCTGCGCGGTGATGAGCTCAGTGTCGTCACCAGCGGTAGCGTCGTCACCAGTGGTAGCGTCATCACCAGCGGTAGCGTCGTCACTAGCGCCAGCGTTGTCACTCCGTCACAATATGCCGGCTTGCTATCAATCCGGGAGGAGCCAACATGTGCGAGGACAGCCGGAGTGAACGGCGCTACTGGATGCAGCGCGTCGAGCAGTTGCGCAAAGAGATGGAGCAGGAGGACCTGGCACGCGAGGTGGGGGCGCCGCCCGGGCCTGCGGCTGGATCCGTCGAACCGCAACCGCTTCCGGTCGCCAGGGCAGGGTGGACAGTGGGTAGCATCGTCGCTTGCGCCGTCGTGGCTCTTGCAATCATGCTCTTGAGCACCCAGAGTCCGGCTGCCACGTTCGTGTACGTCTCGAACGCGGAAGACGGCGACATCGGCATGTACACGCTGCAGGCCGACGGATCGCTGCGGCCGGGCCAGCGCTACAAGGCCGAGAAGATCGTGATGCCGATGACCGTGAGCCCGGACAAGCGCTTTCTCGTCGCCGCGGTCCGCTCCAAGCCCTTTTCGGCGTATAGCTACACCATCGACCGCGCGACCGGCGCATTGAATCTCGTGGGCACCGGGCCGCTCGCGGAAAGCTTCCCGTACATCTTTCACGACCGCAGCGGGCGGTTCCTGCTCGGCGCTTCCTACGGCGGCCACATGGTCAGCGTCAACCCGGTGGGCGCGGACGGTCGCGTGGGCGAGCCGATGCAGGTGATTCCGACCGCGCGCAACGCGCACGCGATCATCACCGACAGGACGGGCCGCTACGTGTTCGTGCCGCATCTCGGCACCGACCAGGTATTCCAGTTCGTGTTCGACCAGAAGAGCGGCAGGCTCACGGCGAACACGCCGCCCCTCATCCAGTTGAAGGCGGGCACGGGCCCGCGCCACCTCATCACGTCCTCGGACAACCGGTTCGTGTACCTGCTGAACGAGCTGACTGCAACGGTGACGACGCTGGCCCTCGACGGCAAGACGGGCCTGCTCTCCGAGGTGAGCTCGGTCTCCGCGCTGCCGCCGGACAGCAAGCTCGTGCCCGGCGGCGCGCGCGGCCCCGGCGCGCCCGAGCGTAACCGGGACAACGACATCTGGGCTTCCGATATCCACCTCACGCCGAACGGCAGGTTCCTGTACGCCGCCGAGCGCACGACCAGCTCGATAGGCGCGTTCAGCGTCGACGGCGCCAGTGGAAAGCTGACCTACCTGGGCAGCACTCCCACGGAAAAACAGCCGCGCGGCTTCAGGATCGATCCCACCGGGCGGTTCATGGTCGTCTCCGGGGAAAAGTCGGAGACGCTCACTACGTATTCAATCGACGCGGCTACCGGCGCCCTGAAGACGATCGGTCAGTATCC
>Ga0075428_100010336_pt1 | contig 10357 bp, 9 predicted proteins | sample RhiMetdeltSRZDD2_FD_75291 | JGI IMG/M metagenome (GOLD analysis project Ga0075428, IMG submission 75291) | Populus rhizosphere microbial communities from Tennessee, USA - Rhizosphere MetaG P. deltoides SRZDD2 | ecosystem: Host-associated > Plants > Roots > Rhizosphere > Soil | place: USA... | reverse complement strand
TGATCGTCTCCATCGTGGTGAATCTCCTGATGGCGCCGCTCCAGCGGCGGCTCGCCGGCGACTTCGCACGCAACGCGCGCGATCTGCCGCCTGAAGTTCGGACGATGCTCGAGTCGCTCGGCGCGAACCCGTCGATCGGCCTGGTGTTTGGCTTCGTCGTGATGCTCTTCTGCGGCGCCGTTTTCGCGACGCTCGGCGGAGTGCTCGGCGCGGCCTTCTTCCGCAACGACGTGCCGCCTGCGCTCGGCGGCCCAAGCCAACCACCGCCGCTCCCGCCGCTCTGAGATCAGCGGGTACAACGACCCGCCCTACGATTCACCGTTGTATTCTGTGGCGCTATGTCCCAAAACACGCCGCCCCCGGAAATTGCCGACCTGCTTCAGGAGAACCGCTCGTTCGCGCCATCAACGGAATTCCAGTCGCAAGCCAATCTGCGCGACGAGGGTATTTACGCCCGCGCCGAGAAAGACCCAGAGGGATTCTGGGCAGGTTTCGCCAACGAGTTGGAGTGGTTTTCGAAGTGGACCACGGTCCTCGAGTGGAATCCACCTCACGCGAAGTGGTTCGTTGGCGGCACGCTGAATGCCAGCGTCAATTGTATCGACCGGCACGTCCGAGGACCGAAGCGCAATAAGGCGGCGATTGTCTGGGAAGGTGAGCCGGGCGATCGCCGCACGCTGACCTACTTCGATCTGTATCGTCAGGTCAGTCAGTTCGCGAACGTGTTGAAGTCGCTCGGCATCAAGCGGGGTGACCGAGTCGCAATCTATTTGCCTCTAATCCCGGAGCTCGCGATCGCGATGCTGGCATGCGCGCGCATCGGGGCGGTGCACTCTGTCGTCTTCGGCGGCTTCAGTTCGGAGTCGCTGAGAGATCGCATCAACGACGCGCAGGCGACGCTGCTCATCACCGCGGATGGTGGATGGCGCCGCGGACAGGTGGTTCCCCTGAAGCAGATGGCGGACGAAGCGCTCGAGGGGACACCGTCGATCAAGCACGTGATCATCGTGCAGCGCTTGCAGGGAGTTGCCCCCGTGGAAGTGCGTATCAAGGAGGGCCGCGACCATTGGTACCACCGCCTGATGCTCGAAGCGGGTTACCACTGTGAGCCGGAGCAGATGGACGCGGAGGACATGCTCTACATCCTCTACACATCTGGCACGACCGGTAAGCCCAAAGGCATCGTGCACACGACGGGTGGATACCTCGTGGGAACGTACGCGACCACCAAATGGGTGTTCGACTTGAAAGAAGACGACGTGTACTGGTGCACGGCGGACATCGGTTGGGTCACCGGTCACAGTTACGTCGTCTACGGGCCGCTCGCGAACGGCGCCACCGTGATGATGTATGAAGGCGCGCCCGACTGGCCGCGGAAAGATCGGTTCTGGCAGATCATCGAGCGCTACGGCGTCACGATCTTCTACACGGCCCCAACGGCGATACGCGCATTCATGCGATGGGGCACCGAGTGGCCAACAGGAAGAGACCTGTCAAGCCTGAGGCTGCTTGGATCTGTCGGTGAACCCATTAATCCCGAAGCGTGGGTCTGGTATCACCGCTACATCGGCGGCGAACGATGTCCCGTCGTCGATACCTGGTGGCAGACTGAGACCGGGGCCATCATGATCACGCCGTTGCCAGGCATGACGAAGACCAAGCCTGGATCGGCCACTCTTCCGTTTCCCGGCATCAAAGCAGAGGTCAAGACCGATCAGGGCGAGAGCATTCAAGGTGCTGGTGGCGGCCTTTTGGCGCTCACCAGACCTTGGCCGTCGATGCTTCGGGGGATCTACGGCGACCCCGAGCGATACGTGAAGCAGTACTGGAGTCGCTGGACTCCGGACATCTACTTCACAGGGGATGGCGCAAAGCGCGACATGGATGGGTTTTTCTGGCTGCTGGGTCGCGTTGATGACGTGCTGAACGTCGCCGGCCATCGGATCGGAACCATGGAAGTCGAAAGCGCGCTCGTCGACCATCCTCGTGTGGCCGAGGCCGCGGTGGTCGGCAGACCTCACGAGATCAAGGGACAGGCTGTGGCCGCATTTGTGACGCTGCGCGACGGCGCACAAGGCAGTGAGAGCCTGGTTGCCGAACTCAAGGATCACGTCGTGAAGAAGATCGGCGCCATCGCGAGGCCCGACGATGTGATCTTCTCAGCCGACTTGCCAAAGACGAGATCGGGAAAGATCATGCGACGGTTGCTGCGTGACATCGCCGAGGGCAAGGCCCTCGGTGACACCACGACGCTTGCCGATCCGGCGGTCGTGGCCAGACTCAAGGAGCAGTACCAAGACGAGCACTGACCCCGGTGCGCTCGCACATCGCTTTGGGACATAATCCCGGCTCCCGGCTGATAGCCGGCTACGTGAATCGACGAGGGACAAGCGCATGATCACTCGACGGCTCGCCCTACGATTGCTGGTCACGATGCTCACGCTCGGACCTGGCGCCCTCGTGGTTTGGGCAGAATCGGCCTCTGCTCCGCTCGTGGTTGGCGTAACCGTTGTGCGGTCGTGTGCCATTCGCGCAACGCCGACAGGCGGAGGATTGGCGACCGTGGATCTGAAGTGTACCGCTGGTGCGGCAGCTGGTCTGCAGACGCCGCGTTCAACAGACATACCTACTACGCCCTTCCGGGGGACGCAGAACACTGACAACGTGCGGGTCGTGACGCTGAACTTCTAGAGCGATTCTCAGGCGGGTCTGAAGACCCGCCTCTACCTGCGTGTTTGTAGCGGCGGGTCTTCAGACCCGCCGTAGACACTCCAGCTAAAAATTGATCGTGGCCAACACGGTGTCCGAATAGCCTCCGGCGCTGACGTCCTGAGCAGCAGTAACCCGCCCGAAGATCGGGAGACTGACGTTACTGTTGTTCGGTGGGTTACTTCTTGTGTAGACGGACGTTCCAGATGTTCCGTCGCCCCAGATGCTCGTTCGCGCCGCATCCATGAACAAGTTGTAACTGAGGGTTTCGCCGCCCTTGGTCATCGAACGCGAGCTGAAGGTGCCGCTCGAGCCTTGCCCCAGCGAAATCGAGATGTTCTTTGCCTGGTTGTCGCAGTTGTACGTGATCGATCCGCTCGAATCGAGCGCGGATGTATTGAACACGTTGTAGGAACCGAACGCCACAGAGGTCACCGAAATAGTGCACGCTTGCGCCGCCGCCTCCGATTCTCCAAACAGCGATATGGCGGCCACGACGACCACGATGAGGCCCCACCGACTCGTCATGGCAGGCGAGCCTCGCACTGCAGTTTTCCGACGTTCACGACCGGGGCGTCCGACGTTGGCACTGTGAGCGTGAAAGCACAGTCGCGGCCGTTGGCATCACGCACAACCGCGGAATGCGTCCCGGCTGGAAGATCTTCGAAGTAGAACGCGCCAGTGCTGCCGACGGGAGAAGTGAGCTCGCGACCATTCGCCGTGACGGTGAGGTCGCCGTATGACGGGACACGAGGGTCTGAGCCGTTGGCAATCATGATGCGGCCCGTCACGCGCTGGATCTTGTGGACACTGAAGAGCGCGACCGCCCCGCCTCGATAGGGGAGTGCGAGCGTCTTGCCCACCTCGGACACCGCGTAGGCGAGGGGGATGTCGCCGTCCGCCACGTCGAGAATGTTGCCGTAGTAGGCCTGAAGATCGGGAACGAGCAAGTCGCCGTTGCGGCCGGTTTTTCCGACAGACTGGTGACTCGCAAACCCGCGGACACCCTCGACGCCGGGAACCTTGATCAGCGCGAAACTGTCCTGGACAGGGCGCGATGCGTAGACCCCGCCGCCAATCCCGACGATGGAGCCCGTCGCGCTGAGCGTCGTGCTCGCCTCCCCCGCGACGTTATCCTGCCGGAGTTCGTACCGCCCATGTCTCCCTTGCAGCTTGGCCACGCCGGTCGTGATGCCGGCATCGCCACTCTCTGCGTGCATCTGGTAGCCGTATCCTTCGCCCACCGGCAGAGAGCGCTGTGCGTCTACTGCGACTCTATTGCCGCGCAGGTCACGCACATGTGCCACGGATGCCGTGCTACGACCGAGCAGTACCGTGATACCTACATACGCCTCTCGGCCGCGTCCTCGTTCGTCTCTGATCGCTGTCACACTGCCGGTGAGATCGAGGTTGCGCGCAAGGTGCACATTCGAGAGGAGGCCCGACCGTGATCGAGACAGCCCCTGGTGCACTCTTGCCAGACTGTGCTGCACAGTGAGGCTGACCCGATCGCCCACCGCCGTGCTCGCGAAAGCGCTGGCTTCTGTGGCTGGATCCTCACCGACAGGATTGGGCGACAGAGTGGCGTACTCGCGGCTCGCCACCATTACGGACCCACCCGCGCCGAAACGACGGTTGGTGATCGAAAAGCCGATGCGCGACGCCGTCCCCCATTGGCCACGATGACGACTCACTGAGGTGGCTGCTTCGACCTCGCCCAGCGGAAGCCGCAGATTCAACGATGGCCCCGCGCTGAAAAGCCCGGATGCGAGCTCGACGCGCGCGCCAGTCGTGACCGTATCGGAGAGTCCCACACGATGGCGGGCGAGCGCGACCGGCGTCCGATAGTCCCAACTCTTTGCCCCAACGGCCTCCCGTCGAAAGCCGACGCTGTACTGATACTCGTGAAGCCCCTTCGCCAACGCGGTCGTTGTCAGGTAATACGACGATGAAAGCTCTCGCTCGACTCCGAACGCGTCACGAACAACGACCTGGGCGTCATTGCGGCCCATGGTCATCGGCAGATTTCGAAGCTCGAGGCGACCCGGGGCGACTGTCTCGCGGCTGACAACCTGACCGTTGACCTGTATTTCCATGACCGACGGTACCGAGATCGGGGTCGAGAGCGACAGCGTCGGGTGTCGAACGAAGTACGGGTTGATCGCGAACTCCTTCGATACGCTGACGCCGGCGATCCACGCGTCGCCCCCGAGCGGCCCGGTGAACCCGAGGTTGTCGCCGAACGTCCAACGGCGCATGTGCGCGCGCTGATCGATCGTCACGCTCGTGAGTCCGCGCGTGGCCGACTGGCGAGTCGCCGAGATCGTGTTGTAGATCAATGCGCCTTTGACGCTCAGCGCGGATTCCGCGAAGCCATCGATCTGCCGGCGGTTCGAGTAGTTGAGGGCGTAGTTCAGGAACCCGGACGTGTCCGCTCTATAGACGAGATTCGCCGGTACGCCGGACGCCAGGTCGCGGATTTGCTGCCCGAGGAGCGCAGGATCTGCCGTGATGTGGAGCCGCAGGTCTTGCTCGTCGAGCCTGAATGACACGTGCGGAGCAAGTGACGCCAGCGACACGGCCTCTTTACCTGCAACCTGCTCGCGGGCACCTTCATACCCACGAAGCCCTGCATCGGTGAGCGCCGTGGTGCTAACGAGCACGTCCGATCCTCGGACCAGCACCAGCGATTCGCCCTTCGGCACCTCGTTGACGATGATCTCGAGAACCGCGCGCTGTTCCTGCGCTCGAGCAGGCGCTGCGATGAGCAGTGTCAGCAACACGAGCAAGGCCCAACAGCGGGGGAACGCGTTCAGCGGGAACACACGCCGTTCGGCGTCTGCAGGCGCTCCTGCAGCAAGTCCGACCCGAACTGAATCTCGACTAGGAGCGAGGTAATCCCGGAGCACTGCGCGGTTGTGAGGGGAACGGTGAACTCGCGCCGTCCCCCTGCGAGCACGTACCAGCCACCGACCTGGCCATCAAGGGCAGCAGCCGAACCAGCGAAGCCCTTGACATGAATGTCGCCAGGCACGAAGTGCACAGTGCCGTCGTTGTTGAGTGTGAACCGCAGAGTGCCGTTCTGCAGGTCAAGACCGTTCAGCGTGGCGGCCGCGATTTCCTTGATGGGCGCCACGAAAATCGGGATTCCCATCTTCGTCAACACGCGAACGCCGTTCCCCTGGCGGTTCCCCGGGGGCAATTCCTCGACGAAGATGCGATAAGACTTTTCGCGGGAATCGGGGCTGGTGGCACTGCCGACCCGTACGCGGCGGCTCTCTCCCGGACCGACCGTCAGCAGCGATGGGAAAAACACGACGTCCTCGGTCGGTTCGAGCTGCATCTCGCCCGCCGAGGACTGAGCCCACTTGAACACCGACAGCTCGAACCGGAGCGTTTCGGTGCTCTCGTTACGAAGCGTGAGAAGCACACTGTTCGTGTGCCCCGAGAGCGTGATCTGAGTTGGTTCGACCGTGAACGTCGCGGCATCCGCGTAGAACGTCCACGGCCCTCCCCCGATGATGGACGCGGCCACGAGCGCCGCAAACTGATAGCGAAGGATCCTGATCACGACCACGAGCGGCAACTGTGAGTGCGGCTGCATGTGCCCGTCTTTGCGTTGTCGACCTGGCCAGTTAGAAATTGACCGTCGCGACAACGGTGTCGCCGTAGTTACCTGCTGGCACGTCCTGATTGCTCGTCACTCGCCCGTACACCGTGAAGTTGCGAGGCGCCTTCGAAGGTGCAGCACTCGGCGAAAGCAATCCGGCGCCGGCGTCACTCCATACCGTCGTACGCCCGGAGTCCTGATACAGCTCGTATGTGAGGTAGTTGGTGGCTCCGTCGCCCATCCGGCGGGTGGCGCCTGACGCGTTCCCACCTAGACCGAGCCCGATAGTTGCCGGTGCGCCCTTTGTGCAAGCGACGACGACCGTCCCGGTGCCGTCCAGATTGCTGGAGGCGTTCGCCACGACTGGGTCGTAGGAACCAAACGCCAACGCCACGGTGCTGATGGTGCAATTGTTCGTGACCGTCGCACTCACACCCAGGTTTGCGGTCGCCGAGGCAGCGCTCGCCGTCGATGAACCAAGTCCCGCTAAGGTTATTGCTGCTCCGCATCCGACCGCTGCCACCGTTCCGACCAAATTCTTTACCCGCTTCACGTCAGTCTCCTTAGCGTCTGTTCCGCTTTGAAACACAATGCGTTGATTTTGCCACTAGCTAGAGCCGTTACTGGACAATAAAGCACGAAGCAAGCCAACCCGGCTTTCACCGAGTGATTAGCGTGATAAATATCCTTTTATCAAATAGTTGCGAGGTATGATGAGGGCGGTTACATGCACAATTTAGCGCTCGCGGTGTCAAATAATGTCACACCGCGCGATCAGTTTATGTCACCGCAAGTCACTGATAACAGAGACCATTATTCGCATCGCTTCTCACTTCGTCATCGTCGTCTCAAAATAGAACACACGTCAGACACATACGGCCGGAACAGAAGGAACAGAGGAGCCGTAGTGACTAGCTGTCTGGCCACGGACCGGTCGACTAAGGCACACTGTCAAACATGGCGCTCATCGATACACACGACCTCTGGAAGACCTATGTGATGGGCTCGGAAGAAATCCACGCGCTACGCGGCGTGTCGATCGGGATTGAACGCGGCGAGTACGTCGCGATCATGGGGCCTTCCGGGTCAGGGAAGTCGACTCTGATGAACTTGATCGGTTGCCTGGATACGCCATCCAAAGGCAGTTACTTGCTCAACGGCAAACAGGTCGGCCAGATGAACGACAACGAGCTGGCGCGAATCCGCAACGAAGAGATTGGGTTCGTGTTTCAGACGTTCAATCTGTTGCCTCGGGCATCTGCCCTTCAGAATGTGGAACTTCCGCTGGTGTACGGCGGTGTCCAAGGGAAGGAGAGGAGTCAGCGAGCCAAGGCAGCCCTCGAGAAAGTCGAGCTCACATCTCGTATGGGGCATCGCCCCAATGAATTGTCCGGTGGTCAGCGCCAGCGGGTAGCCATCGCCAGGGCTCTGGTGAATAACCCTTCGATTTTGCTGGCTGACGAGCCGACGGGGAACCTCGACTCGAAGACCGGGAACGAAATCATGGGGTTATTTGCCAGATTGCACGAAGCGGGAAATACCATCGTGCTGGTGACACACGAGGCCGATATCGCCGCCTACGCGCATCGCACCATTCACCTGCGCGACGGTGTCGTCGAAAAGGACGTTCGGCAGGCTGCTTAATTGGGCGTGCGACCAATATTGCGGATCCCGAAACCCGAATCCCGAAACCCGAATCCCGAGTCCCGGAGATCAAACCGCGGCCCAGTGGCTGCGTCCTATTTCGCGCATCGGAATCTCTCGCCGGAATGACGAGGAGTCGAACTCGACACGCGTCCTAGGTGCATCGGGATCGAGTCGTGGGACAGCGCTTAGTAGCGCGCGCGTGTAAGGGTGAGTCGGGCTCTTGAAGAGTGCCTCGGTCTCGCCCATTTCGACGATTTTCCCCAGATACATCACTGCGACACGGCTGCAGACGTGCTCGACGAGCCGAAGGTCGTGCGCGATGAAGAGATACGTCAGCCGCAGTCGCGACCGCAGTTCCAACAGCAGCTCGATTACCTGCGCTTGAATCGAGACGTCCAATGCCGACACGGGTTCGTCTGCCACGACGAGCGCGGGGTTCAATGCCAGCGCCCGTGCGATGCCAATCCTCTGCCGCTGTCCCCCGCTGAATTCACTCGGATATCGTCCCAGGTGCGAGGAGTCCAGACCGACAAGGTCGAACAGCTCCCTGACCCGAGCGTGTCGTTCGGAGGCATTGCCCAGTCGATGGATGACGAGTGGCTCCTCGACGATGTCGCTTGCGCGCATGCGGGGATTGAGCGACGAATACGGATCCTGAAAAACGATTTGCATGTCGCGCCGGGTCAGACGCATGCGACTCCTGGAGTACTGAAGCACGTTCTCACCTCGAAAGAGGACCTCTCCACTGTCGGGCTCGATGAGTCGGAGGATGCACCGGCCCGTTGTGCTCTTGCCGCTCCCTGACTCGCCAACCAGGCCGAACATGTCCCCCTCGTCGACTGCGAAGCTGACATCGTCGACGGCGCGCACGACAGTGGGCGGCGGAGCGAAGAGACCGCCCCCCCGCGAGAAATGTTTGACGAGATGATGGACCTCGAGCAGCGGCATCAGCTCGGGCCCATCCCTGGCACCGCGTTGAGCAGATGGCGTGTGTAGTCGTGTGAGGGCTCGCGAAGAATTCGGCGGACCGGACCTTGCTCGACCAGTTGCCCGCCCCGCATCACGGCCACACGATCGGCCATCTCCGCGACCACGCCGAAGTCGTGCGTAATGAGCAGTAGAGCGAGATTGAATCGCTCCTTCAGCTCGCTGAGCATCTCGAGTATCTGCGCCTGGATTGTGACGTCGAGCGATGTGGTGGGTTCGTCTGCGATCACAAGCGGTGGACGACACGCCAGCGCGATCGCAATCATGACGCGCTGACGCATGCCGCCAGACAGTTGATGTGGGTAGTCTCGCCCCCTTCTTGCGGCATCTGGAATCCGCACGGCCTCGAGGAGTTCAGTCGTCCGTTGATTGGCCGTGTCGCGTCCAACTCCATGCGCCGTGAGCGCTTCCGCGATCTGGTCTCCGACCCGCATTGTTGGATTCAGCGCCGTCATCGGCTCCTGAAAGATGAGAGAAATCCGGCCGCCACGAACCGGTCGCATCTCTGCCTCCGAGAGGCTCAATAGATCGCGTCCCTCAAATAGGATCCGCCCTCCAACGACTCTCCCGGGCGGCTGCAGCAGTCGCAGAATCGTCAACGCCGTGACTGATTTCCCGCTGCCAGATTCTCCGACGAGACCGAGCGTTTCCCCGGCCTCGATGGTGAGGTTCAGATCATCGACCGCGGTCGTCTGGGAACCCTGACGTTCAAACGTCACGGTCAGGTGTTGCACATCGAGAAGCGGCGTCATGGTCGCTTAGGCACCCGAGGCATCCTGATATTCGCCGAACACGCTCCTCATTGCGTCTGAAATCTCTCCAAGAGTGGCACGCTTCCCAACGGCCTCAACGACAACGGGAACCAGATTGTCACCACCCCGGGCGGCGCGAACGACGGCGGTGAGAGCGGATTCACACTCGTTCGTGCTCCGGCTTGCACGAAGGGCCCTCACGCGATCGACTTGATCGCGCTCGACGGAAGGGTCCAGAGAAAACGTGCCCAGCGTGTGTGGCGCCGATTCGTTGAAGCGATTGATGCCGACGACGATATCGGTCCCGCGTTCGAGCGCTTGCTGGGCACGATAGGCAGAGTCCTGAATTTCGCGTTGAATGAGGCCCGCTTCGATCGCCGCGAGTGTGCCCCCGGCGGCGTCGATGCGTTCAAGCAGCTGCACTGCCTCACCCTCGATGCGGGTTGTCCGCTCCTCTATCGCGTATGCACCCCCGAGTGGATCAACCGTCGAAGAGACGCTGCTTTCGTGGAGGAGTATCTGCTGCGTCCGCAGAGCGATCGTGGCACTCTCCTCAGTCGGCAAGCCAAGCGCTTCGTCACGCCCGTTGCAATGGAGTGACTGTGTGCCACCGAGGACGGCCGCAAGTGCCTGGAGAGCGACTCGCACCACG
>Ga0075428_100010334_pt1 | contig 10358 bp, 9 predicted proteins | sample RhiMetdeltSRZDD2_FD_75291 | JGI IMG/M metagenome (GOLD analysis project Ga0075428, IMG submission 75291) | Populus rhizosphere microbial communities from Tennessee, USA - Rhizosphere MetaG P. deltoides SRZDD2 | ecosystem: Host-associated > Plants > Roots > Rhizosphere > Soil | place: USA... | reverse complement strand
GCATCGAGCGTGTTCGAGCGCGCATAGTCGGCCGCTTCGTGGAAGTAGGCGCTCGCGCGGAAGTAGCGCTTCGGCAGCAGGTTGATCTTGCGATCGACGTCGACGCGAATCTGAGCGTAGAGGTGCGACGCGACGCTGAAGTAGAGCCGTTCGAGGAGCTTCTCGTACGCCTCCGGCGTCAGTGTCTGGCCGGGGCCGACCGTGAACTTGACCAAGTGTGCGACCGTCGCCGGTGATTCCCTGCGACCGATTCGCACCCGCGGCAAGACCTCGACGTTCCAGACGCCCTGCGCGTTCTCGCGCACGCCGTACGTCCCCTCGATGTGGATGTGCGACTGCGCCGTCGACTGGTTCGAAAGGTCCTCGGAGAGCCACGACAAGCGGCCAATTCGGCGACTGAGCCGGTCGGTGAGATCCTGGACGAACCACGCCAGTGGCGTCGCACCGCCCATGCCCGCTGACCCGTCCGTATAGGTTGAATCGCCCCCGTCTGTGTACTCGGAGTCATCGCGCGTCCTGGCCTCCTCAGCAGCCGGTGCTTCCTCGGACTCGCCGGTCTCCGACTCCGCGGTCGCGGACATCTCGTCGGTGCCCTCCTCCGGCGGTAGAGCGGATTCGTCCGTGGCGCCGTCCGTCGGCTCTCCACCCACGTCCGTTCCGTCTGTCCAGGCCGTGTCGGTCGACCGGGGAAGGCTCTCGCTGCCGGGAATCGGCTGGAACGGTGCGATCGAGTACGTGTACCGGAACGACTTTCGCGACGCTCGGACCCAGATCCGCGTCCAATTGATCAGCATCACGATGACGACGATGACGGCAACCGTGATGACCACCGGCCAGAAGGCGATCGTGCCGTTGAGGAACGCGACGCTATCCCTGTTGTTCAAGGCCCAGACGCCCACCGAGCCCGCCGAAACGACGAACGCTCCCCACCCCGCCTTTTCGACGCTCTTTCCCTTCTTGAGACCTGCCTCGACGCCTTGGACGCGCTCGAGCAGGTCCTTTGGAGGGACGAGCTTCGGCAGTTTCACGGGCACGACTCCGAGCGCCCGTCGCCACGAGCCCAAGTCCGCAGCCGGCGTCCTGCCGCAGCAGTCACGCAAGCCTCCTTGCTCGGATCCGTCTCGACCCTAGCGCGGTGTTCGTCAATGGTCAACGCTCCGCCCGGCGTGGCATTCAGGCTCAGCCGTCGAGCCGCACGATGACGGCGTCGCCGGCGTTTCCGCCCTGCGAGAACGCCGTGACGCGGACCTCGTACGGGCGAGGCTCGAGCTCGAGCGGGTGCTCGACCGACCCCTCGAGGCCGGTCACCGGGAAGTTGTAGGTCGCGGGCGGCAACTCGTCGTCGGGTGCGTCGACGCTGACGACGATGCCGACCGGAGGTGGCTGGCCGCCGGTCGGTTTCTTGAAGCGGTAGTCGATCACGGCATGGCCGCCGTCTCGATGGACCGCGATCGTCGGTGGCGGCGCAACGGCCTCAATCGGCTGCGCCCGGGTAACGCGCTGCGGAGCCGGTCGCGACGTGGCATGGAAGCGAGCCGGCTCGCGCCACTGCCACTTCTGAAGAGGGCCGCGCGGGCTGTCGCTCTCGAAGTAGTTGCGTCTCGGTGTGCTTCCCCAGCGACCCGGCCAGCGCACCCACGCCGGCGAGTTGTCGGAGATGACGACCATCCTGGGTCGAATGCGCGGGCCTTTCGCGTCGCAGTAGTCCGGGACGACGGGCGCCTCCTTGTAGACCCCGGGCCGGAAGTAGCACGCGTGCGCGCCACGGGCCGAATAGACGACCGGCACGGGCCCGTCGGGTGTCTTCGCCTTCTCGGTGTTCGCCCAGGTGGCGCGCGCGCCCTCACGATGCTGCGAGTACGCGAGGACGTTCGGCCTGTTCTGCTTGTCGAGGCGAATCTGGATCACCTCCCAGTCGCCTTCGTGCAGGCCGATGCCCATGAACGCCTTGTCGTTGTAGTAGTAGAAGAAGTAGTACTGCAGATAGAGCCGACCCTGCTCGTCCTTGACGGCGTGGCCGTAGATCTCGTTTCGATACTGCGGCAGGGCGTGCATTTGGCGAGCATCCGCGACGTAGTCGCGGCCGGTGGCGTCGATGAAGTCGTCGCGCGCGGCGGCGCTGCCGTTCGCATACTTCATGCGCAAGAAAGCGAGGTTCAGCTGCTGCTGTCCGGCCTGCGGCTTGGCTGCGGCGATGATCTTGCCGGCCGCGTTCTTCAGCACGTTGCAGCGCCCACCCTGGCCGCTCGGACGGACCAGATCGGTCATCATCGCGGCCGAGTCGGCGTAGAAGCTCTCCTGCGAGTCGTACTGGATGACAGGCCGGTAGCGCTTGAGCAGCGCCGCTGGGTCCGGGGCGCTCACGGCTGCTCGATCCTGCGGCCACCGATCGCCTTGGTCAGGAATCCTTTCTCCATCACCGAACCCTCCTAGACGGTGTTGATCACGGACTCTGGCCGCAGGCTGCTTAGGACATAAGTCTCTAATTTCCCTGGCAGAAGTCAAGTACCGCGGCGCGCGCGCAATGATCCCGCGTGACGCGTTAGAGACCATCACGAAACCCAAGGCTGTAATGCCGTGCCGAGGATGTCGTATAACCGCCACGTGCTTCGCGTCGGGCTTGCCGTTGCGGCCGCCGTCAGCGTGGCCACGCTCGCGCCGGCTCCTGTCGCCATTGCTCACCTGGAACGTCCGAGCCAATTTCCAGATCCCTCGCGCGGTGCCGTCCCCGAGTACCGGACGAACGGCCCCTCGCTCGTTGTCTGCAAGCCGGATTCCGCCGCCCGTATCGAGCGGCTACTCGATGGCGCGCTGCTTCGCAAGAATCTCGAGCTCCTGCGGGACTGCCGCTTCCACCACATCCAGGCCGCGGTCGATGCGGCCTCGAACGGCATGCGAATCCTCATCCTTCCCGGCATGTACCGCGAGCAGCCGAGCCGAGACGCACCCGTCGACCCGGATTGTGAGGCCCTGCTCGTCCCCTTGGGCGTCGGCAGGCTGCTGGTGCCGAGCTATGCGTACCAGCAGCGCTGCCCGACCGCGCAGAACCTGATCGCGATCATCGGCGATTCCGACGGCGACGGCGTCTGCGACGCGAAGTGCAACCTGCAGATCGAAGGGACCGGGTCGAAGCCATCCCAGGTCGTGATCAGCGGAGACCGCGCGAAACTCAACACGATCCGGGCCGATCGCGCCGACGGCGTCTTTCTACGCAACTTCACAGTCCAGTACTCCGACTTCAACAACGTCTACGTCCTCGAGACGAACGGCTTTCGCTTCGACCGGATCGTTTCGCGCTGGAGTCGCGAATACGGATTCCTCACGTTTACGTCAGATCACGGCCTCTACGAGAACGTCGTGGCCTACGGCGCGGGCGACGCCGGGATCTATCCCGGATCCGGACCCGAAGGCCATTGCGCGCGTTACGGGATCGAGATTCGTAACGCGAACTCATACGGCAACGTCTTTGGCCTTTCCGGGAATTCAGGGAACGGGCTGTGGGTCCACGACAGCCGCTTTCATCACAATGGCGCGGGCCTGATCGTCGGGTCTCTGGGACCCGGTCATCCCGGGCAGCCCCAAGACTGTTCGAAGTTCGAGCGGAACCGCATCTACTCGAACAACCTCGATCTCTATAGCCGCGCTCGCGACGACTATTGCCGGCGCCCGCCGGTCGAGCGGAGTGCAGCTCGACTGTGTCCAACGACGCCCGCGCCGCTCGGGACCGGGCTCATGATCCTCGGCGGCAACCGAAACCTCGTCCGTGCGAACTGGATCTACGACAACTGGCGAACCGGCGTCCATCTCGGATGGGCTCCCGTCCGCGAGCGCGCGAGGACGGTCCTGGGCCTCCGCACGCTCGGACTTCTCCTAGAGGGCGTGGGAGACGTGGTGGCGATGCCGACGTCCCATGGGAATCGCTTTCTCGGCAACCGGATGGGGGTGCGTCCGGACGGCCGGCGCGCTTCGAACGGGCTCGACTTCACCTGGGATCGAGAGGGCCGAAGAAACTGCTGGAGCGGCAATCGCGGCCTTGCAGCCGATGACGTGACGAGTGAGCCGCGTCGCCTCCCGGGCTGCCCGGGGCCGAGTCGCTCGATTCCTCCAACTCCGGGAACGATTGCGGAGCTGCTCGCTTGCGCGGGCTGGACGGTCGCGGACCGTCATCCCCGTGGCTGTTCGTGGACGACGTTGCCCGAGCAACCTTCCGTCGGAAGCTCCGGCTCGACGTGGACGGCGCTGCGTGTCGTTCTCGTATTCGCGATTCTGCTAGCCGCCGTCACCGCCGCAGTTCTCGCCGGCCGACTGATTCGCCGCCGTTAGCTGCCTTGCTCAGCGATCTCCCGAGAGGCGTCCATCCGGCGGCGGCGCTCGAGGACGAAGAAGCCGAGCGGCGCCCTGAAGGGCCCGAGCGCGAGGTATGCCTTGCCGAGGAGCAGATCGTCGGAACCAGGCTCGACGCGCACGACGTAGTCACGAAGGAGACGGCTCGGATCGCGACGGCTCGCTCGAACACGTCCGTAGTCGAAAAGGATGGCGTGCAGGTACCGGTTGTCTCGCGACTCCGCGTCCACCGGGGACACTCCAAGTTAGGCATAGCGCTTGGGCGCGGTCTCGTTCGGCAGCGCGATCCACGGATCGTCGAGGCTGCCCTGCGCTACGGGGCTGTTGTACCCGAGGAGACCTCCGCCGCTCCTGAAGAACGTCTTCAGGAATTTCCAGGACTCTACGCCGGTGGGCGTGGGCAGAGCCCACGGTGGTCGTCGCCCTCGCCCATCGGGCTGCTTAACGAAAGAGGGTGAGCTCGGGCTCGCGCTCGCCCCGTAGGACGGCGAGGTCGACCTCGACGCAGCGGATGTCGCGCGAGTCGGCGAGCGCGACGGCCTGCGGCTTGATCGACTGCGCCGCGAGCACGCCTCGGCAGCCCGCCTTCGCCGGGTCTTCGCGGATGAACCCGAGGTACCGCGTCAGCTGCTCGACGGCCTCGATCGTCCCGATGCGCTTGATCTCGACTGCGACCCACTCACCTTCCTCGTCCCTGCACATGAGGTCGACCGGCCGACCTCCGTCGCCCACTCCCGTCTCACGAGCGTCAGCTCCTCGCCGAGCGCCGACGGCGCGGCCGCGAGCAACGCCTGCAGGTCGCGCTCGGCGCCGTCCTTCTGGAGCGCCGCCGACTCGCCCATGTCGTGGACGACGTCGCTCAGCACCTCGGAGAGACGGATCTCGAGCACGTCGTCCGTCTTCGCCTTCCGCACGACGAGCACGTCGCCAAGCTCCTCGACGACTGTCGGCCCCGTCATCCAGTTCAGCGGCTTGTAGCCGCCCGCGTCGTCGTGGACGAGCACGGAGCCGTCGACCTTGAGGATCAGCAGCCGCACGGCCTCGGGCAACACCGCCGTCAGACGGCCCGAGTAGCGCACCTCGCAGCGGGCGACGAGCAGACGCACGGATGCGCACCCTATTGGCCCTTTCGGACAGGTCCTAATGAGTCACCCGCAGGCTCGGTCCTCAGCTCACCGCCTTCTTCACGAGCGCAGCGATCTTCGCCTCGTCGGCGTCGGTCAGCCCCTTGAGCGCGAAGGAGGTCGGCCACATCGCGCCCTTGTCGAGGTTCGCCTCGTCGCTGAAGCCGAACGTCGCGTACCTCGAGTTGAACTTGTCCGCGCTCTGGAAGAAGCAGACGACCTTGCCGTCCTTGTTGGCATACGCGGGCATCCCGTACCAGGTCTTCGGCTCGAGGTCCGGCGCCGTCGCCTTGACGATCGCGTGGATCCGCTCGCCCATCGCCCGATCCGGTTTCGGCATCTCGGCGAGCTTCGCGAGCAGCGCGCTTTCCCCGTCCGCCTTTCGCGCTTCCGCCTTCAGCTCTTGGGCGCGCTCCCTCATCGCGGCGCGCTCCTCGGCCGAGAATCCCGTGGACTTCTTGGTGGTGCTCTGGGACTTCTGTGTGGACTTCTTTGTGCTCATCGTTCCCTCCTGTGCAGTGTGTTCATCCGACGAAATGGTTTGTATCACAAACGATTGAGTGAAGCAAATCATTTGCGTGACTGAGGATTCTGTGCGAGAATACCGCGAGTATGGCGGCGCGCCCCTCCCCCGAGCCACCGGTCACCGAGTTCGCCGGGCAGCTCCTCTTCCGGCTCTGGCGTGCGAACCACACGCGCGCCGCGGAGCAGCTTGGCTCCGTGGGCCTGACGACTGCCCTGTTCGCACTGCTGAACGTGATCAACGCTCGCGAGAGGGCCATTCAGCAGGAGCTCGGCTCGGCGCTGGGCATCGATCGCAGCACGATGGTCTCGCTGATCGACCAGCTCGAGGGCGCAGGGCTGGCCAAGCGCCGGCCGTCGGTCACGGACCGCCGGGCGAGAGAGATCGTGATCACGCCCAAGGGCCGGCGTCTCCTGAAGCAGGCTCGCGGCCTGATTTCCCAGGTCGAAGACGACGTTCTCGGGGGACTCAGCGCAGACGAGCGCCGCGAGCTCCTGGCGCTGCTTCGCCGGGCGCTCGAGTCCGCGCCCGCCCAGCCGCTGTGGAGCTCTGAGGAAGAGGACTAGCGCCACGCCGTTGACCGCGTCCGCGTGCAAGGCCCGGACAACCTTCACAGAGTCCTTACGACTTGCGCTACTAGGCCTCTGCGCGATGGGTACACAGCCAAAAGGGCCGTGCGCGAAGCGGGGACTTTGCGGCACGGCCCTCTCTGGCTTTCAACCACTCCACATGGGCCGTGACCTCGGGGAGGGCCCTTGCAGAGGTTTCACTGGGCGGCTAGGGCTCCAGGCTACGCCTCTACGGAAATCGGTTCAACCCTATGCAGCCCGCGCGACCCCGAACGCCGCCGGGAACCCTTGCCGCCAGCTCGGATACCGCAGCGCCCAGCCGAGCTCCCGCTTCGCCTTCGCGTTGGAGATTCCCCGGATCTCCGTCATGACGATGACCCCGATTTCTCCGGCGAACAGCTTCGCAAGCCAGGCCGGCACCCTTCGCGGAGGCCGAGCACCGAGGGCCGCTGCCATGGCGGGCAGCACCTCGCGCACCGGTGCCGGCTCGTCGTCCGCGACGTTGTAGACACCCGGTGCGCCTCGCTCGAGCGCGAGCACCGTCGCTCCCGCCGCGTCGGCGACGTGGACCAGCGACCACACGCCATCCCCGTCTCCGACGATCGGCACCTTCCGCGCGAGCACGGCGTCGCGCATCGGGTCGATCGCGGCGCCGTAGAAGGAGCCGTATCGAAGGGCGATGCCGCCTGCCTCGACCACCGCCGCTTCCTGGTGCTTGACCGCCTCGATGGTCGCCCGCATCGCATCCGGCAGGCTCTCGTCGAGCGGGTCGTTCTCGGTCTTCACAGGCCCACCGACTCGGGCGTACGTCATGACGCCGTAGCTCTGGGCGACGAACCGCTCGACGCCGACCTCCTTCGCAGCGGCGAGAAGGTTGTCGGTGCCCTCGGTCCGGAGCCGGTTCGTGGGCGCCAAGCCCTCGGCGAAGCGCTTGAAGTCGACGCCGTCCGCCAGGGCGGTGGCCTCGTGGACGATCGCTCCCGGCCGGGTCTCGAGCACCAGCCGGCGCACGGCCTCCCGGTCGAGGAGGTCGAGCACGGCCGGCTCGGCGCCGAGCTTGCGGAGCGTCTCCGCCCGCTCCAGCGTCCGTGAGGTGCCGACGACCGCGTGCCCGCGCTCGCCGAGCTGGGACACGAGCGGCAACCCGACCGCCCCCGTTGCTCCGATGACTAGAACCTTCATCTCATCCTCCTTTCGTTCTCACCCCGTAGACGCGGGACGTCGCCGAGATGTGACACACGGTTCATCCGACGCTGTCACGCCCGCGGCTGCTATTCCGTCTACAGGGCATGGAGACGCAGGAGGAGCTTCGGCCGTACCTGTTCGCGATCGCGTACCGGATGCTCGGGTCGGTCGCGGACGCCGAGGACGTCGTGCAGGAGACGTTCCTCCGCTACCAAGCGGCCGGAGTCGAGCCGGAGTCGCCGAAGGCGTACCTCGCCACGATCACGACGCGACTCGCAATCGACCAGCTGCGCTCGGCGCGATCGCAGCGCGAGGTGTATCCCGGCGAATGGCTGCCGGAGCCGCTGGCCGAGGAGGACGCCGCTCAGCACGCCGAGATGGCGGACTCGCTCTCCCTCTCGTTCCTCCACCTGCTCGAAAAGCTGTCGCCGGTCGAGCGGGCCGTGTTCCTGCTCCGCGAGGTGTTCGACTATCCGCACGAGGACGTCGCGCGCATCGTCGGCAAGTCGCCTGCGAACTCACGGCAGATCCTTGCTCGCGCACGCACGCACATGGACGAGGGGCGGAGGCGCTTCGAGGTCTCGCGCGCGGAGAGCGAGGTGGTCGCCCGGCGCTTCATCGAGGCGTGGGAGACGGGCGACACGGATCGGCTGGTCGCAGTGCTCGCACCCGACGCCACGGTCTACGGAGACGGCGGCGGGAAGGCTCCGTCCATCCCCGAGCCGCTCATCGGTGCGCTGCGCGTCGCGAAGGCGCTCATCGGCTGGCGGCAAATGGCGATCGAGCGGGGCGTCACGTACCGGGCTGCGACGGTGAACGGCGAGCCGGGCGTCGTCTACTTCTGGCCCGACGGGAGCGTGGCCGGAGTACAGGAGCTCGAGATCGCAGACGGCGTCGTGGTCGCGATCCGGTCGGTACTCAACCCCGACAAGCTCGCGCACCTGGCACCGGCTGATCAATGAGCGAAGGCCCCGCCGTGGGACGGGGCCTTCGTATCGGGGCGCGTCGACGGCCTAGGGCTCTTCCGGGATGCGCTCGATCTGCATCCGTTCGCCACTCGTCCGGACAAGAGCGGTCGAGATGACATTTCCGTCGAGATCGAGAACCCGCACTCGGCCGACCACTGCGAATGACTCACCGTCGTCAGACAGACGGATATTGCGATCGATCCGCGTGGAGCCGATGTGCGCCCCAGTCTGAGTGTCGTAGCGGAGGTACGAACCGCTGCTTGCGTAAAGCCGACCCTCGACGCGCTCCCAGCTGCCGAACTCGTTTGACCGTCCGGCCGGCGAGTCGCCCAGCGTGCCGTTACCCGAATACGAGAGGTAGGTGCCGTCCGAGTTCCAGTGCTGGTACACAATGATCGGCCGCAACGGGGCCGGGCGCGGGATCGTCACGACCCAGGTCCCAGCCAGCTGGTTCGCGTGGCTGTCCGCCGGACTGCCGGTCGCCGTTCCCGCGGCGACCCCCGATCACAGCCGCGACGACTGCCAGTTGTCGCGATCACTTTCTTCCTGCTCGTCATGACTCTTCCTTTCATCGGTTTGTGAGAACCAGCTCGAGCCGCTATGACTCGAGGTCGAAGCGCCACACCGTTCCGCCTGACGCGAGGATGCTCCCCTGGGTGATGTACGCGGCGCCGTCAGCACCGAACGCAAGCCCGCCCGGGGTGAAGAGGTCCGTCAGCACGGGTGTCTTCGTACATCCGGAGTCGATCCGGTAGAGGATTCCCGGCCCGGTCAGGCCCGGCGCGCTCGCGAACTGGAGCACGTAGAGGTGGCCGTCCGGCCCCCACGCCATCGAGATGATGAACGAGAAGCCCGAGCAGTAGACCGTCGCCTGCCCGTCCGAGACGCGATAGACGTTCGCCGCGCCGACATTGAACGGAGCGCCGGAGAGCTCGCCGACGTAGTAGGCGCCGTCGGGCCCGGGTGTAACCGTCGTCGGAACCGCGTCCGTGTTGCGGTTCGGACGCGACGGGAAGGTTCCGAGCACCGCGACGTGGTTGCCGTGCACCTCGAGCAGGTCGTTCCCGCCCGCGTCCGTGAGCACGCGGTGGCCGCCTATGTCGATGATCCCGTACGGGTTGCTGTCCGGCGTGCCGACGGGGTTCTCGGCCGCCTCGAAGGCGGCGATGTCCTGGACCACGTCCCAGTGGCTCCCCGGATGGACCTTGATCAGCGTCCCCTGACCGAGCTCGCGAAACGGCTGGATCGCCGGGTTGAGCGGGTTCGCGCCGAGGCCCTCCGTGACGAAGAGGTGGTTGCCCTCGATCGCGATGTTGGCCGGCCCGACGGCGCCGTTCCCACCTGCGGGCGCGTTCGACGGCAGCCCGTCGGCGACGACTTCCTGGACGCCGTCCCTCAGCCGTGAGATCCGCCCGGTCGGGCCGTAGCACCTCAGCACCGGCTCGCCGGAGAAGACAGCGCACGGAGCAGATCCACCCTGCCCGGCCTCGGCGACATAGAGGCTGCCGTGCTTGTCGAACGCGAGCCCCCGAGGGTTGTGCAGCCCGGTCATCACGGGTGCCCCTACCGCAGGGCTCGCGCTCCCGCCTCCTGCGAGCGCGCCGAGCGCAACGCAGGAAACGCCGAGGAGTAGTGCGAGCTTCTT
>Ga0075428_100010333_pt1 | contig 10359 bp, 5 predicted proteins | sample RhiMetdeltSRZDD2_FD_75291 | JGI IMG/M metagenome (GOLD analysis project Ga0075428, IMG submission 75291) | Populus rhizosphere microbial communities from Tennessee, USA - Rhizosphere MetaG P. deltoides SRZDD2 | ecosystem: Host-associated > Plants > Roots > Rhizosphere > Soil | place: USA... | reverse complement strand
CGCAGCGGCATCACACGTGTCTATATGCGCGAAGACGAGGGCCCGTTCCGGCCAATCACGCCTGAAGGCGTGGTCGGTCCGTTCGTGGTGGCTCCAGATGGCAGGACGGTGGCTATCCAGGATGCAACGGGAAACGTGACGCTCTACAGCGTCGATGGCGGTCCTCCGAAGCCTGTGACGGGGGAGAAGGGCACGCCGATACACTGGAGCGCTGACGGCCACTTGTTCCTCCGCACGCCGGGCCGCTTTCCGGCTCGCATTTATCGGCGCAACCTGACCAGTGGACGCGTCGAGCCCTGGCGAACGCTGTCGCCGGCGGACCCGGCAGGCGTGGTGTCCGTGGCGCGAGTGCTCCTGGCCGACGATGACGTGTCATACGTCTATCAGTACAGCCGAGGGCTGAATGAACTGTGGCTCGCGTACGATCTCAGATAGGCAGCTACGGCGCGGTGTAGCCGTCTTGACGATTGTGTACAACCCTTTCGCGTAGCTGCCCCCGACCGGGACTGTGTACCAGCTGATGTCGCCGCCGAGCGATCAGGCCCCAGCGCTCGGGCTGAAGGCTCCGCTCCAGGGCGAGCCAACCGTACACGGGCTCGTCTACGTCTAAGCTCGATACATCGAGGTTCGACGTATGGACCCATCCGGGTTTCTGCCGCTTACCCCGCACCAGTTCCATATCCTGCTCGCGCTCGTCGACCGGAACCGGCACGGATACGGCGTCATTCAGGACGTCGATCGCCGGACCGCCGGCGAGCTGCGACTCGGCACCGGCACGCTCTACACCGCCATCGCGCGGCTCGTCGAGCTCGGTCTCATCGCCGAGGCCGATCGAACGGATGAGCGGCGCCGGTATTACCAGCTGACGACCCTGGGCCGCGCGGTGCTCAGGGCCGAGACCGCCCGGCTCGAGGCGCTCGTACGCCATGCCCGCGAGCGCGGAGTGCGTCCCGCGTCCGTCCCCGCGCTGCCGAGGCGGCCATGATGACCCGTTCGACTTCCCTGCGGTTCGCACGCGCGATCCATCGCGCGCTCGTCCGGCTTGCGCCCGCAACCGTGCGGCGCGAGTACCGTGACGAGATGATCGCGACGTTCGAGACGGCGTCGGAGGCAGCCGCTGCTCAGGGCCGTCTCGCACTGATACGGCTGCTCTGGCACGAGCTGATTGACGTACTCGCGGCGCGGCGCGCGAGCCGATCGAACGCGGGCCGGCCGCAGACCCCGGCCAGCGCCATTGACGCCAGTGACTCCCGACGCCAGTTCGAGTGGATCCGCGCCTCGGCGTGGCGCCAGACCTGGCGATCGCTGACGCGACGGCCGGCGTATCTCGCCGCGATCGTGCTGACCCTCGGATGCGGCACCGGCATCATGACGGCGGTCTTCTCGCTCGTCGATACCGTACTGCTCAAACCGCTGCCCTATCCCGACGCCGATCAGCTGGTCACGGTCTACGAGTCGAGTCCCGTCGCGCGCGAACGGACGAGTCTCGTCGCTCCCGGACGCCTCGAGGATTGGCAGCGTCTGAATCGCAGCTTCGTCGCGCTCTCGGGGAGCTACAGCGAAAGCGTCACCGATACGAGCGGCGACGAGCCGGAGCGGCTCGATGGCCGTCGCGTCACTCCCCGGTTCTTCGCCGTCTACGCCGCGGTGCCCATCGCCGGCCGCACCTTCAGCGAGGCAGAGGACGCGTCGAACGGTCCGGGCGCGGCCGTGATCAGCGAACGGTTCTGGACGCGCCGGTTCAACCGGAGTGCCGGCGCCGTCGGCCATGCGCTCTCGATTGGCGGCCGGCAGTATCCAATTGTCGGCGTGATGCCATCGTCATTCATGGCGGGCACCATCGACCTCTGGTTGCCCGCGCAGGTTAGCCCCTGGCTCCTGGAGCAGCGCGACGCGCGGTTCGTGAACGGCATCGGCCGCATGCGGCCGGGCGTGACCCTCGCGGCAGCCGCCGCCGATCTCGCGGCGATCCAGCAGGGGCTCGCGAAACAATTCCCGAAAACCGACGAGGGTTGGTCCGCGGAGCTGCGGCCGTTGAAACAGGCGCGGATCGGCGACGCTCGCAACGGCCTGACGGTGGTCTTCGCGGCGGTCGCGTCGCTCTGGCTCATGGCGCTCGCGAACATCGCCGGCCTGATGCTCGCGCAGGTCCACCGGCGGCAGCGCGAACTGGTCCTGCGTGCCGCGCTCGGCGCGTCGCGGACCCGGGTCATGGCCACCGTCATCCGCGAAGGCGTGCTCCTCGGCGGCGCCGGCGCGCTCGTGGGCACCGCACTCGCCTTCTGGCTCACGTCCATCATGACGTCCACGCTGACGAGAACCCCGCGCATCAACGAGCTGAGGATGGACTGGCGCGCGTTGGGGTTCGCGCTCGGCGCGAGTCTCATCGCGGCCGCCGCGTTCAGCCTGGTGCCGGCCCTCGCCGCCACCCGGCGTGGCGCCAATCACACGCTCGCCGGCCAGAGCCGCGCCGTGACCGGCCGTCATCGCCTGCAGAAGGGGCTCGTCGTTTGCCAGGTCGCGTTGAGTGTTCTGCTCGTCGGTTCGGCCACTCTGCTCGCGCGGAGCTATTACAACCTCACACATGTCGAGACCGGATTCGATGCGTCGGACGTGATCACGTTTCACCTGGGCGCGCGCTGGGACGAAGATCGGGTGCGCATCGGACAGCTTCAGACGCAGCTCCTCGAGCGGCTCGAGCAGCTGCCCCACGTCTCGGATGCGGGCATGACGAATTTCCTTCCGGCCTCTGGCGCCACATTGCGATACCAGGTCAGTGTGGATGGGATCGCCGGACCCAATCCGGACGGCAGCGTCACCGTCGGCACTCGGATGATCAGCGGCGGGTATCTGCGTGCGATTCGCGCGCCGCTCCTGGCCGGCGCGTGGTGTCCAACGCCGTCGTCCGATCCGAAGACGCCGCTCTACGCGATGCTCAATCAACGGTTCGTCAAGAGGTACGCCGAAGGGCAGAACGTCGTCGGCCGCACGTTGCGGATGTCGGCATTCACCGCCGCGTTCACGATCACCGGCATAGTGGGCGACCTGACCGAGGACGGCCACGCGACCACGCCTGTGCCGTATGTCTATACCTGCAATCGACCCGGAGCCTGGCCGGATCCGAATTACGTCGCGCGGACGACGGAGGCGCGGGGGTTCGTCGCGGAGCTGCGCCGCATCGTGCGCGAGCTCGACCCCTCGCGCGCGATTTTCGCCGTGCAGCCGCTCCAGGAGACGATGGACTCGATGCTCGATCAACCTCGCCTCGACGCCGCGGTGCTCGGTCTCTTCGCCGGCGCGGCACTCGTCCTGGCCGCGATCGGCCTCTACAGCCTGTTCATGCTGGTCGTCTCGGAGAGCGTGCGCGAGCTTGCGGTGCGACTGGCAATCGGCGCCGCGCCTGGTCAGGTGATGCGGCTCGTCATGTCGGGCGCCGGACGGCTGCTGGCCAGCGGCCTGTTGATCGGAATCATCCTCACCGCCGCCGCCGATCGTCTCCTGCGAGGCGTGCTCTTCGGCGTCAATCCGCTCGATCTCCCGGCACTCGCCGCCGCCATCCTGACGATTGCCGTCGTCGCATCGCTGGCGGTGTTCGCGCCGGCGCTCAGAGCGTCACGCATCGCGCCCATCGAGGCGCTTCGCGCGGAATGATTGAGGACCTCGGGTGTCGTTTTCGTGACGACGCCCTGAGTGAACGCCGGACCGAAAACGACACCCGAGGTCTTTGCTATACTCCGACACCGCATCGTGGGAGCTCCCCACTCTCACCCATGACGCTGGTCGGTCTTTCCCTGCGTTTCGCCGCTACGACAATCCATGTCTTTCGCTGAAGGGACACGGATTGGCCCCTACGAAATCGTTGGAACCCTCGGCGCGGGCGGGATGGGAATGGTCTACCGCGCCAGACAAATCGACACCGGCGAGGCCGTCGCGCTCAAGACCGTTCTGATGTCGCGCACGTCGCAGCTCTCGGGACTGCGCCGGGAGATTCACGCGCTGATGCAGATCCGTCACCCCGGCATCGTGCGCCTCGTTGACGAGGGCGTGCACGGTGGCCGGCCGTGGTACGCCATGGAGCTGCTCGAGGGCACCACGCTCTCCGCGGTGATGCGTTCCCCCAGGAACGCGGTGAGTCCCGACGAGTCGACCGCCTCGGCTTCGACGCGATCGACGTCCGACCCGGGCGCGTCCTCGACGCCGACGCCAACGCCGACGCGCGTCCTCGACACACACACGCAGATTTCTTTGCCGGCGCGACCGCTCAATGGCGGACCCGACTGGCCGAAGACGCTCGAGCTGCTCGGCTTGATTCAGCAGCTATGCCTGCCGCTGACGTTCATCCACGCGCGCGGCATCGTGCACCGGGATCTGAAGCCGTCGAACATCCTCATCCGGGCGACCGGCACGCCGGTGCTCATGGATTTCGGACTGGCATCGCGATTTGCCGGGCCGCTCGGCCGGGAGAGCGTCGATCTCGAAGGCGAGATGCGGGGCACACCGGCCTACATGGCGCCGGAGCTGCTGGGCGGCGGCGCGGTCATCGACGCCCGCGCCGACCTCTACTCGCTCGGCTGCATCCTGTACGAGATCGTGACCGGCCAGCGGGTGTTCGGAGACACGACCGCCGACGAATACGTCCGCAGCCATCGCACGCGTCAGCCTCTGCCGCCATCCGAGCTCGCGGCCGTCCCGCCGCGGCTGAATGATCTCGTTCTGCGATTGCTCGCGAAAGATCCGCGCGAACGGATCGGACATGCCGACGACATCGCCGCGGTGCTCGCCGGGATTCGAGGCGTGCCGGCCGCCGATTTCGGCGACACCGTGCGCGGCGGTTACCTCTATCGGCCGCGGATGGTCGGCCGCGAGCGCCTGAGCGCCCAGCTCGAGGAAGCGGTCGATCTCGCGGGGCGCGGGCAAGGACGCTGCATTCTGATCGGCGGGGAAAGCGGCGTCGGCAAGACGTCGCTCGCGACAGCCGCCACGAGATTCGCGTTCGATCACGACTTTCTGGTCGTGACCGGCGCATGCGAGCCGTCGGTGATGCCCGACGGCAGCGTCGGCGGTGCCGCGCCGCTGCACCCATTCCGGCCGCTCCTGCAGAGCATCGCCGATTACTGCGTCGAGCACGGCGCCGCCGCGACCGAGCGCCTGCTCGGCAATCGTGCGCTCGTCCTCGCGCCGTACGAGCCCCGCCTGGCCGAGCTGCCTGGTGTCGATCGCGAGGACGTGCCGGCAGACTTGCCGCCTGAAGGCGCCCTCGAGCGACTGTTCACGGTGCTCGCCGAATCAATCGCCAACCTGACCGTGCAACGGCCGCTGCTGCTCATCCTCGACGATTTGCACTGGGGCGATGACCTCTCGCTGAAATTCCTCAGGCAACTTCCCGCGCCCTACTTCACCGGGCGGCGGCTCCTGCTAATCGGCACCTATCGCAGCGACGAGGTCTCCGGGGCGCTGCGGCAATTGCTGGACAGCAGTGCGATCGACACGATGACGGTGGGACGGCTGAACGAGGCCGCGATCAATTCGCTCGTCGCCGACATGCTCGCGTTGCCCGAAGCGCCGCCGGCGCTGCTGCAGTTTCTGGTGCGGCATTCCAACGGCAACCCGTTTTTCGTCGCCGAGTACCTGCGCGCGGCGGTCGCCGAAGGACTGCTCTACCGCGCAGCCGGCCGATGGCAGGCGGCCGAGGATTCCCGCACGGCCGATCTGCAGGGACGGATGGCCCTGCCCTCGTCGCTGCGCGATCTCGTCAGCCGCCGTCTCGATGGACTCGAGCCGCGCGCACAGCGGCTAGTCGACGCCGCGGCGACTCTCGAGCGCGAATTCGAGATCGAGATCCTGCAGTCGATGGCGGGCGTGAACGAGGACGAGCTGTTCGACGCGTTGAACCAGCTTCTCGACCGGCACGTGCTGACGCTGATCGACGAGAAACGCTTTGCGTTCGCGCATCACCAGATCCGCGACGTGGCCTACGAGCGCATCGACGTCGGTCGGCGCAAGGCGCTGCACGGGGCGGCGGCGGCCGCGATCGAGTCGAACTACCGCCATGACGCCGACTTCCCGCTGCGATTCGTCGGGCTGGCGCGGCACTGGGAAGGGGCGGGCGTCTTCAAGAGCGCCGTGGAGTATCTCGATAAATCGGGCGAATACGCGCTGCGAACGTCCGCCTACCTGGACACCGTCCGTCTTCTCGGCAAGAGCGCCGAGCTCACCGCGAAGCATCTCGATCGCGATCCGGTCCGCGACGCGCGGCGCCAACTGGCGATCGGCGAGGCCTGGATCGGTCTCGACGATTACGGCAACAGCCGGCTGCACCTCGGGCGGTCGGTGTCGCTGCTTGGGTTTGCGATGCCCGAGTCGAAGGGCCGGCGGATTCTCGGTCTGTTCGTCGAACTGGGACGGCAGATCACCCGCCGGCTCGGACCGGCGCGGCTGCCCACGCCGGCGTCCGCGACGTTCGACGTCGCCGCGCGCGCGTACACCATCATGCAAATCGCGTGGCGATACACGGAGAACCCGGGCCTGGTGCTCATCTATACCGCCTTGCGATCGGTCAACCTCGCCGAGCGGGGCGGAAGCCCGGAAACGCGGGCGATGGCGTTTTCCCAGGCAGTCGTCTACGCGGCGACCGTGCCGCTGCACGGCGCGGCGCGGCGTTACGAGGCCATGACACGCCAGGCGTTGACGGCCACGACGGACCGCAACGCCCGGTCGTTCGCGCCAATTGCGCTGGCGGTGTATCACGCCGGCATCGGCGACTGGGCCACGGCGGCAGCCAACGCCGACGAGTCGGCTCGACTGGCGCTCGAGGTCGGGTTCCGGCGGCGCCGCGAAGATGCGATGTCGATCGGCGGCTTCATCGAGCACATGCGCTGGCATCCGCGCGAGGCGCGACGAATCTATGCGGACCTGAACGAGTCCGCGCGGCGCGGCTCGCAGCGCGGGCTGATCTGGTCGACGAGCGCGTTGGCCGTCATCGCCCTGAGGACCGGCGACCGCCGTGGCGCCGAGACCCGGTTGCGCGAGCTCGAAAGTCTGCACCCCGGCGATCTCGATCCCTCGGATCGGCTGCAGCTCGACGCGGCGGCAGGCCTGATTGCGGCGCACCTGGATGAGCCGAGCGCGCGGAAGTCGCTCGATCGGGCCCTGGACGCGCTCGAAAAAACGCCGCCGGTGCTCATCGAAGCCATCGACCCGTGCGCGCGTCTCGCCGAAGCGTACGTCGTGCTGATGCGGCGCGAAGCGTCACTCGGTGGCACGGACACCGCCGATCTGAACAAGCGCCTCACGCGCGCGTCCACCTATGCCGCTCGTCTGGCCAAGCGATTTCCGATCATGATTCCAGACGCGCGATTCTGGCGGGCGGAGGCCGACTGGATCCTCGGGCAGCCGCGCGCGGCGCTGAAAGGATGGCAGGCCAGTCTGGCCGCCGCCGAACGATTGCACATGACGTATCACCACTGGCGCGCACACCAGGCGCTCGCCGAGCACCATCCCGAGTCCGTCGAGGCGTCTCGTCACGCGACACGCGCCAAGGAACTGAAAACGGAGATGATCGATGTCGTTCGGTTTTGAAACCGGTGAACAGTGGCTGTTCGGATTTCTCAAACGCGCGGCCGAACGATTCGAGCTCGACGTGCTGGCGCAGGATGCGAAGGTCACGTCCTCCGCGCTGGCGATGCTCGACCCTCACGTCGGCGCCTGGGCCGGAAGGATGTCGACCTGGCTCATGCCCGGCGACCCCTACGACGTCCAGGACGTGACCTCCACGGCGCAATGGAGCCTCGGCGGCAAATTCCTGAAGCGGACGTTTTCCGGCCGCTTCCTCAACCAGCCATTCGAAGCCGTCTGCTTTCTGGGCCACGACGACGGCGAGGGCCAGTACGTCGCCGTGTGGATGGACTCGGCGACGACGGCCATGATGCCGCTCGAGGGCGGTCACGACGCCGCGACGAAAACGCTGACGATGGGCGGATCAATCCGGCTCGTCGACATCACCGGCACGCATCTCGACGTGCGCATGATTCTGGCGATGGACGACAACGACCACTGGCGGTGCGAGATCTCGCTCGGCCGGCTGGGGATCTACTTCAAGGCTCACCAGATCGATCTGACGCGCGTCACGACTGCGTGACGTCCTCGAAGGTCCACAGGACGACCTCGACGCCGGGCGCATAGTGCGCCATCGGCGGCGTCATCGGCAAATCGAAACCCGCCGATTCCAGCACGGTGTTTTGTTGCACCTCGAAATCGACGTCCTGCAGCAACCAGGGGTCGTGAATCAGATCGCCTCGCACGATCGCGCCGGCCTCCGTTCTGGCAAACCCTGAATAACGCTCGGCCTGAAACTCGAGGAGCGAGCCCGGCGGCGCGGGCGCCGGCGTGCCCTTCGGGTGATACACCGCCTGAAACGTTTGATGGGGTGGCATCACGCGATGGCTGCTGAACGTGAATCCGCCGTCACTGGCTTGACTGAAATCAACAATGGCCGGCTCGTACGGTGTGTGAAAAAAGAGTCGCGCGCCGAGATCCACGAGCAGCGCCGCCGCGTCGACATGAAAGAAGTAGACGCCGGCCCGGCCGCCGTACCGGACGTACGTGCGGAAGTTGAGCTCCGGGAAATGCGGCTCGGTCGGAATCCCGCCAAGATCCCGCAGGCGAATGGTGCCCATGAACATCGGGATCAACGCGATCCAGGCCTGACCGTCGTAGGTGTCGATCTCGAGCTCGGCGGGCACTTTCGGCCGGAGCACGGCCGGATCGATCGGCCAGTGGCAGGTCAGCAGGTTGTCCCAGCTCTGATAGCTGGCCCAGGTCCGGTTAGGGACCGCGATGGCCCGCGCAGCGTTTCGTTGAATGACGGCTTCTGCGAGTTCGTCCGTGCTGGGGGTCACGTCGCCTCCGGGGCCCCGTCTTGTATCGAGGTTCGACCACGTACGTCAACTTGACCCGCTGGGATACGCTCTGCGCCCATGGCCAGACAGAAAATCGCCGTCCTCGGCGGGGGAATGGGCGCGCTGTCAGCGCTCTTCGCGATCACCGATCAGGAAGACTGGGACGAGAAGTTCGAGATCACGGTCTATCAGCTTGGCTGGCGGCTCGGCGGTAAGGGCGCCACCGGAAGGGACCAGTCGCGCGCAAACAGAATCTACGAGCACGGCTATCACATGCTCTTCGGGTTCTACGACAACGTCTTCGCGACGATGCGGAAGTGCTACGCGGAGCTTGGCCGCAGTTCGACCCAGCCGATGTCAGCGCTCGTCGCGCTCTCCACGGCCGAGGAGCTGTCCCAACCTGGCCGCTTCGTCTTCCATCGTCAAAACACGGCCGTCCTGCAGCAGCAGCTCGCCGACGGCTCGTGGCACAACCTCGTGTTCGATTTTCCGCAGAACACGGATCTGCCGGGCGACGCCGGCGAACTGCCGCACGCGCTGGCATACATCGAGATGGCGATCGAGTTTCTGGTACGCGTCATTGGCGACGTCGTGCTGGAGCCGGCCGCCGCAATGTCTGCGGCCGGCGACGGTGCCGCGACGCGTCCGTCCTGGTGGCAGCGGATCGAATCGGCCGTGCCGCATCTCCTGGCGGACCTCGATCCGGCAATCCATGACCTGCAGAGCCACCGCACGCATCTCGAGCTGATTCGAAAACTCGCTCGTCATCTCGTCGACTCGCATCCATTCGGGATCGCCAGCCGCACCGCCGAGGAAGTCGGACTCAGAGCGCTCGTCGATCTCATGCGGGAGTACCTGCGGATCGTCTGGGCGTTGACCGGCGAGCGCCTTGGGCACGAATGGGACGCGTTCAAGCTCTGGACCGCCTCGGACTTCGTCTGCACGACGATCATCGGATTCATCGAAGACGACGTCATCGGCCGCGGGTTCGGCAGCGTCGACGACATGAACTTCTGGGAGTGGATCGCGAAGCACAGCACGGTCCCGGAAGGGACGTTCGTCACCAATGGATCCTGCTGGATGCAGGCGGCGTATGACTCCAGCTTTGCGTACGAGGGCGGCGACACGACCGCGCCGCGGACGCCGCAGAAGCCACTGCTCGGGCGGCCGACGATGGGCACGGGCACGGTGCTTCGGGGAGCACTCAGGCTCGGACTCGGCTACAAGGGCGCGATGGCGTGGAAATTCCAGACCGGCTGCGGCGAGGCGCTCGTCGCGCCGCTCTACGAAGTGCTGCGCCGGCGGGGCGTGAAGTTCGAGTTCTTTTCCAAGGTCGAGCATCTCGGCGTCGGCACTGACGGCGGCCCTGTCGTCGAGACGATCCAGATTCAGCGGCAGGTCGATCTGATCGATCCGGAGAAGGGTTACGAGCCGCTGTTCGACGTGAAGGGCGTGCCGTGCT
>Ga0075428_100010332_pt1 | contig 10359 bp, 6 predicted proteins | sample RhiMetdeltSRZDD2_FD_75291 | JGI IMG/M metagenome (GOLD analysis project Ga0075428, IMG submission 75291) | Populus rhizosphere microbial communities from Tennessee, USA - Rhizosphere MetaG P. deltoides SRZDD2 | ecosystem: Host-associated > Plants > Roots > Rhizosphere > Soil | place: USA... | reverse complement strand
ATGCTCGCCGACACTATCGCTCGGACGGCTGTCGCGCCGCGCGAGTTAAACATTGGAGTAATCACCTCGCTGGTCGGCGCGCCGATTTTTGTCTATCTGCTGCGCAGAACTAATTGAATAGGTCAAATAGGTCCAATAGGTCCTATAAAGTTTTTCCAATGCTTGAAGTCAGCGATATCAGATTCAGTTACTCAAAGCCGGTCTTGAAGGGCATATCTTTCTCGGTCGGCATGGGAGAGTTGCTTGCCGTGCTTGGCCCAAATGGTTCGGGTAAGACCACGCTGATCAAAATCATCGTCGGTATGCTCAAGCCAGAGAGTGGCTCAGTATCGGTTGCTGGCAAGAATCCCACGTCGATGTCTAGACGCGATGCTGCGCGGCTCATCGGTTATGTCGCTCAGGAATCCGCGGTTCGATTTCCGCTGACTGCTATGGAACTGGTGCTGCAAGGCCGGTTCGCGCAAGGTGGGCTGATCGGATTTGAGAGCGAGCGCGACGTCAACGAAGCCGAGTGGGCTATGCGGGTGACCGAAACTACGGAGTTCGCCGCAACCCTTGTCACGGAGTTATCGGGCGGCGAGCGTCAACGCGTGATGCTGGCCAGGGCGCTTGCCGTTCGGCCAAAACTGCTTGTGCTCGATGAACCGGTTGCCAATTTGGATATAGCACATCAGGTAAAGATGCTCGATCTGGTGCAAAGACTCACCCGCGAAAACGCGATGTCGGCGATCGTTGTTACCCACGAATTGAACCTGGCAGCGGATTTCGCCAACAGCGCTCTGTTGTTGAAGGCCGGAGAAATGGTGGCTGTGGGACTGCCGCAAGCAGTGATGACAGAATCGCTGCTGCGGAGCGTCTTCGAGACAGAACTTCTGGTTGATGAGAATCCCGCAAGCGGTTCTCCAAGAATCACGCTGATCCGAGGAGAGTCTCAGAGATCAGATCTGAGGACCTGAGGTCTGTTTTTCGTTCGTCAAAGCTGTATGTGAAAAGAAGTAGCTTTTTTTACAATCTGGGTCGCCGCGCGGGGAAGGCGGTGGAAAGCCGCCACTGTCCCGCAACTGTGATGCGCAACGAAACCGGCATCGTGCCACTGCCAGTTAAAGGTGGGAAGGCGCCGGCGTAGGAAAAAAAAGACTATTTCCCATTTTTATTTGATATTTGTCATTTGTTATTTGGCGGTTGTGTGCGGTCCTTGCGCCCTAAATAACAAATAGAAAATAGAAAATAAGTAGGCGCTAAGTCAGGAAACCTGCCCGGCGATCCGCGGAAATAACTCTTTCGCGGAAAGGAGCCATTCCATGTTTAATCGAAACTCGATAGACGCTTGTCGCAAACCAATGTTCATCTTTTCGATCTTATCGCCGCAGCCGCTGAATGATCAGAAGCGGACCAGGCGACGATCAATATCAATATCTGCACTGGCCTTCTCGCTGGCGTTTGCGCTCACCCTGACAGTAGCGTTCGTTCCCGTCCGTGCGTCGGCGCTCGGAAAAGTGGAAGGAAATGTTATCGATCAATCAAACGCAAAGATCGGCGACGCCCGAGTCACGCTGCGCGACATCGCAGGCATAATCCGGTATGAAACACGCAGTCGCGAGGACGGACGGTTCTCGATCTCAAATGTAGCCGACGGCGTATACCGGGTGGCCGCCGAGTCGCCGGGTTTCACCCAAACGAGCGACGTTACCGTTGAGCTTAGCGGCGGAACCGAAAGGTCCGTTGATGTGAGGTTGGAGGTCGCCGCCATCTCGGATCAGTTGGTGATAACCGCAACCCGAACGCAAACCGTGACCAGCGAACTTGGCGGGTCGGTGTCAGTGATTGCGTCGGATGACTTGAAGCGCGGCAATCAGAGCTTTGTTTTGGAGGCTCTCCGCTCCGTTCCGGGGCTCGCCGTTGTGCAGACCGGCGGGCAAGGCGGCCTGACGTCCATTTTTACGCGCGGTGGTGAGTCAGACTACAACAAGGTGTTAATAGACGGTGTGCCGGTCAACCGGGCCGGCGGAGCTTTTGATTTTGCTTTTCTGACCGCCGAGAATCTTGAACGCATTGAGATCGCGCGCGGCCCGCAGACCGCCCCGTATGGATCGGACGCCGTAACAAGCGCGATTCAACTGATCACCAGGCGAGGATCAACCTCTGTGCCCGAATTCGAATTCTCCGGCGAAGGAGGAAGCTTTGATTCGCACCGCGAAACAGCGCGGCTCTCGGGGCTGGCGCGTTCGTTTGACTACTCTGCCAGCTTTGGCTACATCAGCTCGGATGGACGCGTCGCAAACAACGACTACATCAATCGCTCGGCGTCGGCAAACCTTGGTTTTCAGTTAACACCGTCGGCGGAACTGAGGATTACTTCGCGTTGGAATAACAGCACGCTGGGAGTTCCGGGTCCGACTAACATTTTGTTTTCAGATCCTGACGCGCGGCAAAAGCATCGCGATCTGGCGCTGGGAACAACGCTTAACATTAAGACGACCAGCCGCTTCCACCAATTTGCGCGATTCATTTACTCGGAGTTTGATACTAACAGTTTCGACCCGGTCGCCCAGGACCTGACCCTGCCCGGCACGCCGCCGCTTCCGCCGTTTGCGTTCGGCGCAGACTTCGCATCGACGTTTAAAGATCACCAAAAACGCAGCGGTGTTCATTACCAGGCTGTCGCAGCGATCAACAACTCCAATCTCCTCACTGCCGGCGCAGATTTCGAACACGAATCGGCGGTCATTGATAGCGGCAGTGATTTCTCGCGGGCCCGAGTTTCACCCACCAGGCGCAACCTCGGTTTCTATGTTCAGGACCAGGCCGCCTGGCGTGAACGGGTGTTTCTAACTGCGGGGGTCCGAATCGAGAATAACACCGGGGATGTTCCGGACGATTTGAGAACGGTACTCGAGTCACTCGGATCGACCGCGCCCTCGGGGAATGTCGGCTTCGGAGTTGCCGCCAATCCAAAGATTGCAGTCTCGTTTGTAGCGCGCAGACACAGGGACAACGCACCGGCGGGCGTCACAAGATTTAAGGCAAGCTTCGGCACCGGTATCAAGGAGCCAACGCTCGACGAAGCATTTGGGCCCAGCCTATTTGCTCTGGGAAATCCCGGGCTCGACCCGGAACGCACGATAAGCTTCGACGCGGGTTTTGTGCAGGAATTCTTTTCTCGCCGCCTTAGCGTAGACCTGACTTACTTTGACAACCGGTTTCGCGACCTGATCATCTTCGAGTCAACCGCTGCCTTCGAGCCAATCCGGCTGGCGGATGGAACTTTGACAAACTTCATCAACGCGGATCGGGCGTCAGGCCGCGGCATTGAACTCAGCGTTAGCGCGCGGCCGGCAGGAGCGTTATCCCGGCTGCGATTGTCGGGGAGCTACACTTTTCTGAGATCTCGGCTTGATCGGGCGGCAGAGGTGCTCGTGTTTCCTCCGCCAACCTTTGAAGGTGTGTTCGTAACCAACCCTGAATTGGGGTTGCCGTTATTGCGCAGGCCGCGCCATTCTGGGTCGTTCGAGGCTACCTGGGTCGATCAGCGGTTTGATGTGACCGTAGCTGGTTCGTTTGTCGGCAAGCGTCGAGACTTCATTCCTTTTCCTTTTGCGAAGTTCGACTCCTCGAACAATCCGATATTCAACGAGGGATACGCCAAGCTCAACACCGCCGGCGCGATTCACCTCAGCAACTCACTGAGCTTTTTTGCTAGAGTCGAGAACCTGTTGAACCAGAACTACCAGGAGGTGCTGGGCTTTCCGGCCCACCGGTTGACCTTCAGCGCCGGTCTTCGGATCAGGGTTGGAGGTGCTAGGTAGCCAGGCACAGCACAACTGACAGCCGGTCAGCTTTTGACGAGGTCAATAACTGGGACTCTTGCGCGGGACCTATGCAGTTTGACGAGGAGCACCTTCGCGCTTGAGCATTCGCTGATACATCTCGCGCAGGCGGAGGGCCATTGCCAGACGCTTGCGCGAGAGGCCCATCAGTCTTTTGTTGCCCAGTTGCCGGGCGGCTTCAATTGTCGCCCGTAGCGACTTGATGTCGTCCTCTTGTGCCCGCAACCGCTCAATGAAATACTCTTCGGGCATTTCTGATACAACCTATTTTGTTTTTTCGCTTGAACTGAGGGGGAGGCCAAACAGTTCCAACTTCCCACGCGCACTGCTCTAAGGCGCCTTCTTCGGCCGCAATTATACTGAAACCTTCTTTAGTTTAAAAGGTCAAACAGCTTTATCAAAACTACGGTTGCTCGTTGCCGGTACGCTTCTTGTTAGTCTCGCTTACGCTGTTAACCGGTACCGCGTAACCGTCATTGCTCCGCTTTGGGACACCCAACTTCTTGAGCAATCTTGCCGAGGGCAACCCGGTTTGTGATAGCCCATTTTTTGCCTGAAATTCCTTTATCGCAACGACGGTTGCATCGTCGTACATGCCGGAAGGTGGACCGTCCAAATGACCTGCCTTAATCAATGCAGTTTGGATTTCAGTCACGCGCTCCGATGGAATACCGGGCGACGGACGAGGCGGACCGGAGGCGACAATCGCTTGAGGCTCATACCGAGTCCGGCCGCGGCCGTTCGAGCGCGCGAGACGACGACCACGCCTTCCGCGCACTGCGTAAGTCTTGCGTCCGGTTTTCGCGGCGGCAACTCTGCGTCTCGACTGGCCGCGCTTCGCACCGCTTTTGTCGCGAGTTTTAGATGATGCCCCTTTTGAACGAGGCCTCTTCGCGTATGCAACGTTGATGTCTATGAGCGTCATTAGCAACGACACCGCCAGGACGAAGACCCAACTTCTACGCATGTAGCCGTCCTCTCTTCTGAAAAAACCCGCGCAAGATTCCTGTTGCACTGTAAGGGCGGGGCGAGCCCGGGCAGGATTATATCAAGGTCGGTCTGTTAGTCCAATTGAATGCTTTCATGATTTAATTGGACGACTCACGACTTGGAGGAGAAATGAAGGTCATCATAATAGGGGACGTCGTTGGCAAGCCCGGGCGCAAAGTTCTCGCTGCGGCGTTAAAGGGGTTGAAAGAAAAGCACGAAGCCGAATTCGTCGTGGCCAATGTTGAGAACGCAGCGGAGGGCGCCGGGGTGGTTCCGAAGGTGGGAGATGAGATCCTCAACGCGGGAGTCGATGTGATGACCTCGGGTAATCACATATTTGATAAGAAGGAAGTCATCGGCTACATCGAGAATCAAACGCGTCTGCTTCGGCCCGCCAATTATGCACCGGAGGCTCCCGGACGAGGGCTTTGGCTGGGTTCAACCGCTTCCGGCACACAGGTAGCAGTCATAAACATACAGGGTCGAGTCTTCATGCCGCCCACTGACTGCCCGTTTAGAACTGCTGACCGCTTGATAGCCGAGGTCGGCAACCGGGCATCGGTAATCATCGTCGATCATCATGCTGAGGCGACATCGGAAAAACTGGCGATGGGGCGTTACCTTGACGGGCGAGTTTCGGTGGTGGTCGGCACGCACACTCACGTACAGACTGCTGACGAGCAAATCCTTCCCGGCGGCACCGGTTACATAACCGATCTCGGAATGACCGGGCCCTACGACAGCGTGATTGGAGTAGAGTCCCAACTGGTGATCGCCCGTTTCGTGCGAGGCTTGCCGGTTCGTTACCAGACTGCAAGCGAGAATCCCCAGTTGCACGGCGTCGTTGTTGAGATTGATGAGCGGACCGGGAAGACCGTCGGAATTTTGAGACTACAGATTAAAGAGTAGTTCAGCGTCGCTCGTTGATGAGTCGCGCTACGGGAGTTGTTCGATCACACAACAAAACCGCCGGCAACTCACTTATGACTTGCCGGCGGGTTCTCTTCTACACTCTTGTTTGTCACGGTGCTACGAAGTAGACGTCCCACGCCCATCTACCGACACTTGCGTCGTGCTCGTCATAGACCTTGGCACGGTAGCGAAAGCCGTTGCCATATTCATCGGCCCGCTTCGACTTTTTGTACTTAAGGTCGACAGCATGAACCCCCAGTTGCGGCAAGGTATGAAGCTCGCTTGGCTCGGAGACGCCATTGTGATTCGTGTCTTGCCACAGACGCAGAGAGGAAAAGATCGCATCGAGGCGGTCAATACGCTCGTCGCCGTTTCCGCCGCTCGCCGTTGTATCGTACGCAGCGAGCGCATGGAAACCATTCGGAGTTGCCGAAACAGGCTGGGGCGTGTAATTACCAAACAATTCACCGCCGTCAGTTATCGTTCCATTGCCGTTCCGATCAAGGGCAAGGAACGCATCATCGGAACCCGCTGAGGTCCAGGAGAGGTGTTCTGGAACGCCATCACGATTAAGATCGAAAGCCACTCCACCTGCTGCATCCGTCAAGCTAAAACCATTTCCTAAAGTGTCAACTAAGATGGGGGACGGACAGCATTCAGTTCCCGGCGCGTCGATTTGAAAGAACTCAGGACAAATCTCGTTGGCGCAAGGGTCGGGCTCCCAACCCTCGTCGCAACCCGTAGGCGGGATTATGTTAAAGCTACCATCCGAGCCACCATTGGTATTTTCTTCGGGAGGGTCTGGAGGAGCACCGGGGCCAAAAGTGTCCGCAGGCTCCGCAGGATCGCCCAACTGCCCGTTTGTCGAGCTGCAGTTAAAGTTCGTTGCCGCGCGGCCTCGAGCGCCTGGATCTCCGGGTGCACCAGCGGCGCCGGGGGATGTTCCTACGCCTTGCGGACCAACGCCCCCTTTGTGAAAGTCAGGAGCGGGGCTAAAAGTGCCCGTATAGTTACACGGGAGCTGAACAAATATAGGTCCGCCAGAACCACCGTCACCCCCTTTGCCGCCTTGCCCGCCTTTTCCACCTTTACCACCCCAGCCGCCTTTTCCGGCCCTTCCCCCGCTCCCAGTTCCTCCCTGATTACAGCCGCAGTCTGCTCCGTCACCTCCGGGCCCTCCAGTACCACCCTTTTTCCCGGCGTACGCGACTCCGCCTGTGCCACCCTGTCCGCCCCTCCCGCCATAACTCTTAAGCTCCCATTGCTGGTGGGCTGCGGTTTCCGCGGCTGACAGGAAGATCGAACCGCCAGACTGTCCGGTAGGTCCTTGGCCCCCTGACCCAGCGTCCCCCGCGTCTCCGCCATTTCCTCCTGCTTGAGCCTCATGTCCGTTCACTGTAGCCGCGCTGCCACAAACACCATCCGACCCTTTAGCACCGACAAACGGAATAGGGTCAGTAGGAAACGCGCCATCTGTCCCTGTTGCTCCGATCCCAGTTTGGTTTGGCTTGGAAGTATCGCGAACTTCCTGGATAGCCATTTTGTCGCCCCGCTGCATTCTCTTGATGAGCTCATCTACACGCTTGCGGCCACCATGACTCGCCACCCATTCGTCGAAGCCATTGCCGTGGGTATCGACTGTTATGTGGGTTAGTGGCAGGCAAGGCCGTAGAGCAATGTCGCGCGGAACCTCTCTTGTGTCGCCAGTGTTTACGCTCGCGAGACGTCGTTTGCCCTTTCCATCCAGGTTCTCGACCGTCGTTCCCAGGACTCCGACGCTGTCGACGAGAAATATGTAAATGTTGTGATTGCCACGAATCACCGGCGCAAAGCCTTCAAACCTCAGGTTCTTTACCAGGATCACCGCATCGTCAGTCAACTCGACTTGCTCTGGGAGACACAGCGTCTCTGCAAGCTGGGTACCGGCGAGCGGCTCATCAAGGAATCGAACCTCATCCATCTGAGGAAGACTATTCAGAACTGAAGCCAATTCGTTGCGCCAATTGGGACTCATTAGCTCCGTGGGCTCGAACGGCAAGCGCGCTGCTTGAAAAAGCCTGCGAGCGGGCTCAAGCTGAGCCTCCGGAACTGGCGTTGTGCGTCGTAAGATATCCTGCTGGCGAGGCGCTTCGCTCGTTGGCTGTGTGGTGTTTGGTACATTCGCGAAGCTGATTCCAAAAACACAAAGGACCGCAATGATCGATGAAACGTTCGGGATCTTCATGGGGACTCCTTTTGGGTTCGATCTCATTCGGACTATGTTGTCAAACCAAGTGCACAATCACGTGCCCGAAGCTCTGGCTGTCAGACACGCGTCGTCCTTCGATTCGAGCTTGGCGCTTTCGAGGGCGCTAGCGTTCGAACTTTCTGAATTCCGTATCGCTTAGGGGGATGTATATTACGCGGGGCGGATTATAACGGCGGAAGGGAAACAAGTCTTTGGGTGATTCTTAGTGAGTTATTAGCTAGTTCTTGGCTGGAGGTGAGCGGAGATCTGCTGATCGCGGACCAACCAGGTCATTCACCGGTCGCAAACCCAATACGCCGTAACAGACGTACGAATCTCGCGTCTGAGCGAAGATGATCAAAAATCGGCCACACCTTTAGCCAGATGAGTAGTCCGGAGCGTTCCACATAAGCCTTCTCCAGCCATTCCATTGTCTGGTCTATGCGGTCCCTGAATCCGGCACAGACAACCGCAATCGTGGCGCACGACACAAACTGACGCTGCGACAACGTCAACAGTTGGTCTAGAAACTTTTCAGCCTCCGCTCTCGCGCCAAAGGATGCGTGACAGTGACCGAGACCTGCTAGAGTCCATGAGTTTTCGCTGATGGATCTCGCCTTTTCGAGTGCGGCAATTGCTTCGCCGTACATCCCCTTGCGCTCGTAACACATTCCAACGTGGAGATGCGCGCGAAAGAAACTGGGCTCCAGTTCGAGCGCGCGTTCCAATTGTTCGAGAGCGAGATCGTACCGCCGCGCGAAAAAGAAGTTGAGCCCAAGATTTGTATTGATGATCAGCGAGAGTGGATCGAGATCACGAGCTCTCTTCAACTCAGCTAGTCCTTGATCAAACAAGCCCATCGACACCAGATATTCACCGTGCCACTGATGGGCGGTCGGATAAGTTGGGCTTAAGCGTATGGCTTGTTGAAAATCCGCCTCTGCTGCCGTCCAATCCCAATCATAGATGAGCTTTATCTGCCCCAATGAAGCGAAAGCCTCCCCGATCGTTTCATCCAACTGAATAGCTTTGATGGCGGACGCCTTGGCTTGCGGCATGATCTCTCGTGGATTTTCCGCTCCGAATAATCCAAGTAGGACGAGGCAATCCGCGACCCCGGCATGCGCCAGGGAATACTCCGGGTCTTCGGCGATTGCTTGCCGGAAGTACTTGACTCCTTTTTTCAGATCCTCGATGGCTCTTCTGGCCCAGGCGTAGCGTCCCTTAAGATAAAACTCGTATGCCTCCCTGTTCTCCGTAAATCGTTTTGTTAGTTTTTCCTTCTGCTCGCCGCTCAACCTGAGGCGTAACTTCTCTGATATCTCCCAGGCCAATTCAGCTTGCAAAGAAAAGATGTCGGAGGATTTCCTGTGATATTGTTCACCCCAAATCAGCGATCCGTCCTCAACGTCGACCAGTTCCACGCTCAGGACAAGGTGTTCGCCAACCTGCTGAAGAATGCCCATCATCACTGCGCGGACTCCCAGACAATGTCCGACCTCTCGCGGCTCAATATTAGCTCCTTTGTAGCGAAAGACGGTGTGGCGCGCCATCACTTTCAACTGCGGGAGGCCCGAAAGGCTGTTCATAACGCCTTCCGTTATCCCATCCGAAAGGTACTCCATGTTGGAATCATTACTCGCATTAACAAAAGGAAGCACCGCGAGAGAAGCTACACCTTTGTGATCCGCTTTTTCTCCGAGTTCCGTCATTTCGGCGACAAAGCGATAGCCTCGACGCGGAACGGTTTCGATGTACTTGGGAGTCTCGGTGCTTTCGCCCAGGGCCCTGCGCAGAATGAAGATGTGTTGCGCGAGATTGCCTTCCTCGACATACTCGTCCGGCCAAACCGCTTCTATCAGAACGTCCTTTTCCACTACGTGCCCGCTATTCCGAACGAGGAGAATAAGAGTGCTCATAACCTTCGCAGGCAGCGGAACGATTCGTCCATCGCGCAGGAGCACCCGCTCGCCCGCATCAAGGCGGAAGGCGCCGAACTGAAAGTCATTAAAGTCACTATCGGCTAGCCCCATAGACGAATGGTTGATAACACAGAGGGTGTAGTCTTGCCCACCCTTTTGTGTCTGGCAAGCGCCTAAAGGGGGTTAATCGAAATCAGTGGGCTTCACTCGACGAGCTTGTGAGTCCCAGTGGCCGTCGGCACACGCACTCACATTCAGATAACGGATGAGCAGATATTAATGGGGAGGCGCTTTGAGCGACACCCCATTTTCCGGGTGGAAGCCATGACCTACTCAAGAGCTCCCTTTATCGCAGCAGCGAAGGTGTTAAGGGCGAAGTCAACTTGTTCGCGGTCCACTATCAACGGCGGAGAGAAGCGAATTGCAGACTCACCAGCACCCTGAATCACCAGTCCGCGATTGAAGCATTCGACGACTATCT
>Ga0075428_100010330_pt1 | contig 10361 bp, 10 predicted proteins | sample RhiMetdeltSRZDD2_FD_75291 | JGI IMG/M metagenome (GOLD analysis project Ga0075428, IMG submission 75291) | Populus rhizosphere microbial communities from Tennessee, USA - Rhizosphere MetaG P. deltoides SRZDD2 | ecosystem: Host-associated > Plants > Roots > Rhizosphere > Soil | place: USA... | reverse complement strand
CTCGAGTTCACGCCGTTCGAGGACCAGACGGGGCCGGGCGTCTCGATTCGCGTGCGGGACGAGGGCGCCGGGTTCGATCCCAAGAGCCTGCCTGACTGTTGCGCACCCGAAAACCTCCTCAAGTCGAGCGGGCGCGGGATTTTCCTCATCCGCAGCTTCATGGACGAAATGGACGTCCGCCGCGCGCCCGAGGGTGGCATGGAGGTTGTGATGGTCAAGCGCGCACAGCCGCAGCAGGAACAGGCGTAACTGTCCGAGTTCCTCCAGACAGCCATCGACATTGTCAGGCGCGCCGGTGAGATTCAACTCGCCAGGCAGGCGTCCGGTTTCCGCGTCTCGAAAAAGGGAGAAATCGACCTCGTCACCGAGGTGGATCTCGAATGCGAGCGCATGTGCCGGGCGGTCATCGCAGAGCGTTTTCCGGAACACGACGTGCTGGCGGAGGAGCTCGGAACCGGTTCGTCCACGGGCCCTCGCTCCCGCTGGCGCTGGGTGTTCGATCCACTCGACGGCACCACCAACTACGCGCACGGGTTGCCGATTTATTGCTCGTCGCTCGGGCTCGAGATCGACGGCCGCACCGAAGTCGGCGCCGTCTACGACCCGAGCCGGCGCGAGCTATTCACTGCGGTGCACGGTGGGGGCGCCCGGCTCAATGACCAGGCGCTGCGAGTCTCCGAGACCTCGACGCTGATCGACGCGTTGATCGTGACAGGGTTCCCGTACGACGTGCATCAGAAGGCCGGCGATCTCGTTGCGCTCTTCGGCGCCTTCCTCAGCCGCGCGCGCGCCGTGCGCCGGCTTGGATCGGCAGCGCTGGACCTGTGCTACGTCGCTGCCGGGCGCTTCGACGCGTTCTGGGAGCAGCATCTCAAGCCGTGGGACGTGTCCGCCGGCGCGTTGATCGCCGATGAGGCGGGCGGCCGGGTGACGGGTATGGACGGGTCGCCCTTCGACAGCGCCGCGGCGCACCTCGTCGCCTCGAACGGCCGCCTTCACGAGGAGATGCTGACCGTCATCCAGGAGTTCCGGGCCGGCCGTGCTCCAAACCGGACAGGTCGCTGAACAACCGGGGATTTCCGGCCCTTTTTCGATGGCACCCGCCATGCACGACTGCCGGGCTGGAGGCTATCGATGCGACGACGACGGAGGCTCGGACTTATCGCCCTGCTGGCAGGCAGCGCCCTCGGGCTCGGCGCGCAGCCGGCGGCAGCGCAGCAGACCTTCAATTTTTCCCTTGGCTACTTTACGGTGCGCGGCGAAGACGCGCGCGTCGAAGGGGACATCCTGAACGAGCACCTCGGCGCCGGCAATGCGGCGCTGGTGTTCGAGATGAGCGACTTCAACACCGCTGCCGTCGGCGCCGAATGGCTGGTGCCGCTTGGCCAGTTCCTCGAGGCGGGTGCAGGCATCGGGTTCTCACGGCGAACGGTGCCGTCGGTCTACGAAGGCTTCACCGATACGGACGGCTCTGAAATCGAGCAGGACCTCCGGCTCCGGCGCGTGCCGGTCGACCTCACGATCCGTGTGCTGCCGCTCGGTCAGGAGTCCAGGGTCCAGCCCTACCTCGGCGGCGGACTTTCGGTGATCAACTGGCGCTACAGCGAAGCGGGTGAATTCGTCGACTTCTCGCGTCGCAACGCGATCTTCCGCGAGCAGTTCGTCGCATCCGGCAGTGAAACCGGCCCGGTCATCCTCGGAGGCATTCGCTTCGCCGGGGACTCGCTGAGCGCCGGCGGCGAGGTGCGGTACCACAGCGCGTCGGGCGACCTGGGTACCGGCTTCGGCTCGGGGATCGCCGATCCGAAGATCGATCTCGGCGGGTGGACCTACCAGTTCACGATCGGCGTGCGCTTCGGCCGGTAAAGAACCACGACGGCACGACGAACACGACAACAGACATTTCGTGGCCGTCGTGTCGTCGTGGTTGCATTCAAAGGCGCTTGTACAACGCAACACCACCACCCTCGCAGATCCGCTGCATCCCTCGAGCGAACGCGGGATCGCGGCGGATCCGTTGCGCCAGCGTGTCGCCGCCTTCGCTTTGTTCTTCGACCAGCATCCATCCCGCGTGTGCCGCCGGGCCCGTCTCCATCGCCAGATCCCAGATGACGCCGTTGCCCTCGTGGACGAAGTCGGCGATGGCAATATTGCCCGTCGACAGGTCCTGCATGTAGTGCGCGAGCGATCCCATGCTGGCGACGATCTTCTCGCCGGCGTACGACGCCGACAGGCACGCGGTCACGGCGCGGCGTCCTTCAGCGGCATTGTGATCCCATTGCGCTTCGAGCAGCATGGGGGCGTCGCGCCGCCACGGCGGCGACTGGATCAGCGTAATGCCGGCGAGCACACCTGCGAGCACGAGTGCGGGATACTGCCGCAGCACGCCGACGGCCAGGCCGCAAAACAGCGCACACGCCGCCACCATCGGTACCATGTAGCGAATGCGGAACGGATGGCCCTGGTAGAACGCCAGCGCGGGGAGGGCGCCCGCCGCGAAAAGCGCTACCGGAACCACGAGCGCCGCGTCCGCCCGCCGGACGACCGTACGGAGAACGAAGAACGCCGCGGTCGCAATCGCGACGATCTCCGTTAGCCGTGTGCTCAGTTCATGCGTACCCCACCAGACGGCAATGGCGCTGCGGAGGACCTGGCCTTGGTAGGCGGGGTCAGGCACGAAAAACCCGTCGCTGACGAACCACTCGCCGACCGTAATCCGGCTGTTCACGAGGACGAGCGCGACGGCGCCCGCCGGCCAGACGGCGAGCCTGAGACCGCGGCGGATGGCGGCGCGGAGCGGCGCGCCCAGCCGCGCCGATGCCCAGGCCGCCGCCGCAATCGCGGCGCCGACCACGAGCCACGCTTCGTAGCGCGTCAGCATGGCGGCAACGAAGGCGAGGGCGAGGCGCCCCGGGACGGCATCCTGGTTGAGCGGCACCCATTCGTACAGCCACAGCACGATCAGCGAGAGTGACGCCAGCAACAGCGGCTCGGTCATCGGCGTGGCCTGCAGATACAGAAGATTCGGATTGACCACCAGCAGCGCCACGGCGGTTGCCGCGCCGAGTGGCGATCCGGTCGCGGCCAGGACGAGGCGCGCAGTGGCATATGCGGTGATGCCAAAGCACGCGATGGACACCAACGACGCGAACGCGCCCGTCCGGTAGAAGAAATCGATCTGCGAAGGGAGCGCGTTGATGAGATGGGGGAGCGGCAGCCACACGGCGCCGACCTGCTGCCAGCCCGGCGTGATGTTGTCGATGATCCGCCGCGAAACGACGAGGTGGGCGCGCGCGTCGTAGTGGCTGAGGACGAGATCGGCTCGCAGGAAGACGATCCACGCAGCGAGGCCGGCGGCCGTCGCGGCCGCCGCGAGGACGCGGGCTATAATCACGCACCTCTAAGGTAGCTGGGTTGCTGGGTGGCTGGGTAGCTACCTCCCAAGCTACCGAGCCACGCTAGCTACACAGCTACCTATCGAGAGTGAAATCGTTCATCAACTGGATCTACGGCTTCGCTGCGGCCATCGGCGGCCCGGGGATCTTCGCCATCGCGTTCCTTGATTCCTCATTTGTATCGCTGCCGCAGATCAACGACATCCTCGTCGTGCTGATGGTGACCCGAAACAAGGCATGGATGCCGTACTACGCACTGATGGCGACGCTCGGATCGATCGCGGGCTGCTACGTCATCTACTATCTCGCCGAAAAGGGCGGCGAGGCGTTCGTGCGCAAGCGACTGCGTCCGGGGCACACCGAACGTGCGCTCGGACTCTACAAGCGCCACGGCCTGCTGGCGCTGATGATTCCGGCGCTGCTTCCGCCGCCGGCGCCGTTCAAGCTGTTCGTCCTGCTCGCCGGCGTTGCCGGTGTACCGCCCGTCAAGTTCGTCACCGCCATCGGCGTCGCGCGTGGCGCCCGGTACCTGATTCTGGGCCTCCTGGCGATCTGGTACGGCGACCTCGCGCTCGAATACATGCGCACGCACGGCCGTGTCGTGGCGCTCTCGCTCGTCGGCGTCATCGCCGCCGCCGCGGTCGGCTGGTGGCTGATCAATCGCCGGAGACAGGCAGCGTCGTGACGCCGCACGTCTCCGTCGTCATTCCGCTCCGCGACGAGGACCGCAACGTGCTGCTGTTGCACGAGGAGCTCACCGCCGCGCTGACGCCGCTTGGCGTTCCGTACGAGCTGATCCTGATCGACGACGGGAGTACAGACGCGACATTTGCGCGACTTACAGAGATCCACGCGCGAGATCCGCATGTCCGCGTTGTCCAGTTCACTCGCAACTTCGGCCAGACGGCCGGTTTCGCCGCAGGATTCGCGCACGCGCGCGGTCGATGGATCGTGACGCTGGACGGCGACTTGCAGAACGATCCGGAAGACATCCCGAGGCTGCTGGAAATTGCCCGCGATTACGACATCGTCTGCGGCTGGCGCAAGAATCGACAGGATGACCTGCTGACGCGCCATCTGCCATCGGTGGTTGCCAACCGGGTCCTCGGTCTGGTGACCGGCATCCCGCTGCACGACGTCGGCTGCTCTTTGAAGGTGTTCCGCGCTGAAGTGGTGAAACCGCTGAAGCTCCGGCCTGGAATGCACCGCTATCTGCCGGCGTTTGCCAGCCAGCTCGGCGGGCGGGTCACCGAAGTGGTGGTCAACCACCGTCCACGCCGCTTTGGCCGGTCGAAATACGGCCTGTCACGCACGTTCGGGGTTGCCCGCGACATCCTGCAGCTTCGTGCGCTGATGCGGCAGGCGATCGACCCCGCCCTGCCCACACCGCACCTGTATGAAGTGCGCCAGGTGCTCGACCACTGATTTACAATCACCGCGACCGGAGGCTTGAAGGCCTCCGGCTACCACGCTGGTAGGCGGAAGCCTTCAGGTTTCCGGGTGTGAATGGGGGGGGTTGGATGCGAAGGTTGATCAGCGTACTGACCTGTGGGCTGGCGCTGCTCTTTGCCGCCAGTGTCGTCGACGCCGTGGCACAGCACCCGTCGTGGGCGTACGGATTCGTGGATCCGCCTCCGGCTGCAGGCGCCTCGCCTGCGGCGGCCGCCGTGCCACCTGCGGCCGGTCGGGCAGGAGGGCCAGCACCCGCTCCCGCGCCTGATACGACCCTTCATACGCTGCCCGGATCCACGCGAAGCTTTACGCGCGCTCAGGCCAACGACGTGTACGGGCCCGCGGACTGGTTCCCCGACGAGCATCCCGCCACGGTGCCGCCGATCGTGGCAGTTGGCCGCCGCGACGCCGCGATCAACGCGTGCGGACTGTGCCATTACCTCGGTGGAGCAGGCCGCCAGGAGAATGCCGGCCTCGCCGGCCTGCCGTACGAATATTTCGTACAGACGATGCAGGACTTCCGGAACGACAAGCGGCGCAGCGCCGACCCGCGTAAAGCGAACACCAACCGGATGATTCTCTTTGCCAAGGCCATGACGGACGAAGAGATCACAGCGTCGGCGAGGTACTACAGCTCCATCCCGTGGAAGCAGCGCATCCGCGTCGTCGAGGCGCGCATGGTGCCGAAGACGCGCATGCAGTTTGGCGTCTTCTTCCGGCTGCCCGGAAACGAAATGGAGCCGCTCGGCATGCGGATCCTCGAGGGTCCCGAAGACGCCGAGCGTTTCGAGCTTCGCGATCCGCATTCGTTATTCGTGGCCTACGTGCCGGTGGGCAGCGTGAAGACGGGCGAGACTCTGGTGAAAACCGGCGCAGACGGCAGGACGGTTCAGTGCGGCATCTGCCATGGCTCGACGCTTGAAGGCAGCGGCCCCGTCCCGGGCATCGCCGGTCGTGATCCGAGCTACGTCGTGCGTCAGCTCTACGACATGCAGGTCGGCACGCGCCACGGCACGTGGTCGGCGCTCATGAAACCGGTCGTGGACAAGCTCACAGCCGAAGACCTCGTCGCGATCGGCGCCTACGTGGCGTCGTTGAAGCCTTCGGGCAGCTAATTCGTCCCGCGTCCGACCGCACCCATCAGGTCCGCCCTCGTCAGAGGCCGCTCCGGCACGGGAGGGTGGACCGTGATGTATGTCGTGAAGTCAAGTTTCAGCCGATCGACGTTCGCCACCAACGCCGTCAGTGACGGATTGACCGCCGCCGGCGGTGCGGCCGGATTCGGAATATTGAAGTCGGCGCTGAACAGAACCTTCTCGTTCGGCAAGTAGGCGATCAGCATCCCGTCGGTATGCTGCAGCTCCCTGACGTGATGCAGCTCGATCGTGTGCCCCGCGCCTTTCAGGACGCGGCGGTCTCCAACCCCTTCGATCTCCGGCTCCCGGTTGGCCTTGGCGAGCGCGTCGCCTACCAGCCTGCGCGGCGCCTCCAACGCGTCCTCGAGGAAGTCTTCGTTGTTTTCGTGCGTGATGATCGTGATCCCCTCGGCGACGAACGGCGCGAGGCCGCTGGCGTGATCGAAATGCGGATGCGTGTTGACGACGTAGCGGATCGGCTTGTTCGGAATCGCCTGCCGCGCGGCATTGATCACCGCGAGGCCGCGCGCCTCGCTCTGGCCGCCCTCGAGAACGACGATGTGGTCGCCCATGTCCACGGCCAGTGAGACGTAGCCGCCGGTGATGCGGAAGACGCCGTCGGCGACGCGCTGCGCTTCGACCGCGGGGGGCGCCGCGGCGCCGCCGCCTCCGCCACCCTGGCCTCCGGCAGGGGCCGGCGGCGTCAGGAGTTCCTTCAGGTTGGCCGGGTTCGCCGTCGCGGCGGTGATTGTGGCCTCGAACGTCTGCAGGCCCGCGCGCTTCTGAATGATTTTCTCTGGTACCCGGACGCCGCCGAGGTCTTGGTAACCGAAGTATTCGGCTTCGACGAGCAGGTCGCCAAGGATTGGATGGTCGACGCGGGTCTCGACCCTCTCCACAAGGCCGTCGCGATTGACATAGCCGGTCACGACGTAGGCCTGTCCCGAGGGTGCCTTGATTGCCGGCGACCAGGAGACGACGGATAACCTGCCGGCCTGACGCATCGTGGCGTTGTTGGCGGCGGCGCCTTTCAGGAACCCCCAGGGCGTGATCCAGATTTCGAGCTGCTGAGTCCAGTTGTTCTGGGCCGGGGTGATGTTCTGGTTGAAGTTACCGGGCATCGGGGCGGGCGCGCCCGGCACCGCGGGCGGCTGCGTCGGTCCGAACGCCCGCGACGCCGGCTGATTGAAGTCGATCGTGCGAGTGTAGTTCGTGATCCTCGTGATGCCGGTCGGCGCCCACGGGTTGGCGATGTCGCGGCTTTGCCCGAAGTTGGCGTTCTGCGCCGTGCCAGAGAAGGTGATCGATCCGAGAGTCTCGGCGCCCATCGCCTTCGACGCGTTCCCGACAACCGTCGCGGCAGTCTGAGCCGCGACGCCGATGGATAGCCATCCTATGAAAGCGACGATCAGCGTTGCGCCTGCGAGCCGTGTGCGGGCCATGCTTGACCTCCTGAAGAGAAAGAAGAAAGACGAAAGTACCGCATTATAGAGAGTGTCAGAAACATTGTGCGGGCATTCATGACTCAGCCGTCAGCCACCACCCTTCAGTCCCTCGAATCCCGCATCGATGCAATCGCGCAGGAAATCGGCGGCGAGGCGCTCGCGGTCTCGCTCTACGACTACGAGACCGGTGCGGCGTGGTCCTGTCACGGCGATCGCTGGTTCCATTCGGCCAGCACGATCAAGGTTGCAGTCTTGTTTGCGCTCTTTGGTGCTGTTGATGCCGGCCGTTTCACCCTCGACTCACGGCTGCATGTCCGCAACCGTTTTCTCAGCGTTATCGACGGTCAGCCGTTTCGGGTCTCGGCCGCGCGTGATGCGGATCGCGAGGTTCATGCCGCGATCGGCCGGACGATGCGTCTCCAGGATCTGGCGCGGCACATGATCGTGACGAGCAGCAACCTCGCCACCAATCTCCTGGTCGATCTCATCGGTGTCGAGCAGGCGCAACAGATGCTCGAGCGCCACGACATCGGCGGGATCGAACTCGCGCGTGGTGTCGAAGACGACAAGGCATTCGAGGCGTCGTACAACAACCGTGTGACCGCCAACGGCCTGGTCGGGTTGTTTCGCGCCGTCTACGATCGGCGGAGATCTACGGCCGACTCGTCCCGCCAGATGCTGGAGATCCTGTTTGAGCAGGAGTTTCGGGCTGGCATCCCCGCCGGCCTGCCGGACGACATCCGCTCGCAGGCGCGGATCGCCAACAAGACCGGAGAAATCTCGATCGCGGCGCACGATGCGGGCCTGGTGTTTCTCCCCGGCCGGCAGCCCTACGTGCTCGCGGTTCTCACCGAACCCGACTCGGAAACGAACAATCGCATGGAGCGGGTGGCCCGGATCTCGAGTGTGGTCTACGACTGGATCGTGGCCTCACGAGATGCTGCGCCCGGCCTCGCGGGATAAGGCATGGCACTGCCGCTTCCGATCGTCGATGGTCTGGAGCTCGCCGCGCCGTACCGATCATTGCTGAACCCGGACGCCATCGTCCGCGACTCCTACGGCCGGCCGCGACGGCTGCCGCGCTTCTTCTATGCCATCGATTCGTGGGCGGCCGCCCTCGACGTCCATCTCACGGATCATTTTGCGCTGTGGGAATTCATCGACGTCGATCTCCACGAACCGATGCCGCTGCGACGATTTCCGCGGTACGTTCCTTGCGCGGTCACGGTACTCGCAGCCCACCTCGAGGTGCTGCGCCTCGAGCTCGGCGTCCCGGTTCACATCGCCGCCAACGGCGGCTACCGTTCGCCGTCTCACGCCCGCTCGACGCCTGGTTCGACGCACGCATGGGGAACGGCGGCGAACATCTACCGGATTGGCGAGACCTATCTCGACGGCCGCGAATCGATCGAGCGTGTGTCCGCTGTCGCGAATCGCCTCCTGCCGGCGATGCGCACCCGAGGCTACGGATCCGGACCGGGCTGCGCGGACGATCACCTCCACCTCGATCTTGGCTACGTCACCGCTGTTCCCGCCAATGCGCCGGGCGGGGAGGGGACACGATGAAAGGGGCGAAGCACGACGGCCAGCCGTCCGGGCTGCGGATGCCGGCCATCGGCCTCGAGTCCGAGTTCACCCTCGTCCTGGACGGCCGGCCGGTCAAGCCGGAAGACGTGTTCGAGGATCCGCGCGCGTTCATCCGCGGACCGCTCGTACACCGCACCGGCACCTCCTATCAGCTCCCCACGGGCGGGATTATCTATTTCGATACCGGGGTGATCGAGGTCGCGACGCCGCTCATCGAACTGGAGCGCGGCTGTGTCGCGCGCGCCGGCCGGTCGTTGTGGGAATCGATCTGCCTGGTCCGCAGCGAGCTGGACGGCTGGGAGGCCAGGACGGGCCACTCCGCCCGGCTCATGGGGTTCAGCACGCATTACAACGTGTCGATCGACCCGTCGTCTCGTGCCGGCGCACCTTCGATCGATGCGCTCGGCCGGCTGCTTACCTACATCCTCGCTCCGCCAGTCATGGTCCTGGCATTGAACCGTCAGTCCACCGGTGTCGGCGTTCGCCCGCGGGGCGATCGCATCGAGGTCACAGCCGATTTCACCCCGAGTTCCACGTTGATGGTGGCCGCCGGGTCGTTGATCACCGGCGTCGTCCGCGAGGTTGCCGGTTGGAGATCCATCGGGCCCGCGGCTCTGTCGCGGCGGGGCGTACCGACGATCCGGGGCTTCCGGCCGATGCGCCATACGTCCCGGCGCGGCTGGCTGGCGCGCGTCGATTGCTTTCCGCAGAATCCCATCACGAACAATGTGGACGCCACGATCTGGCAACTCGGGCGCGATTCAGCCGACCGCGAGAGCCTTCGCGACATCGCTCTGCAAATCTTTGGCGCCTTCCGCCGGTCGATTGCGCACGTCGCCGATCCGCTCTCGCTGCGTCTGATTCACGCGGTGCTCACCGGTCGTGCCCGATCTCTGCTTGACCTGGCGGAACGGCCGCGCGAGTACGAGGACGTCGGACGTCTCTGCGGCTGGCAGCCCTTCTACCCTGAATCGCTTCTGGCACGGTCGCGGTTTGAGCAGGTGGTCGTCCAGGCGCTGTCTGGTCAGAAACTGCATGTCGACGGCTTCGACTACACGCCCGCCGGCATGCAGGGATGGTCCCGTGTCGTGTTCAATCGCGACAGCGACGGAGAGCGTCTCACACTGCCGCTCGAAGACCTGCTCCCGTACCTCCCCCGGTGGGGAGCCCGTTAACCCGGGCCTCTGAAACCTCTCACTGTTACACTGTTACCGATGTCGTACCGCAGTTCGCTCGAAGCCCGTATTGCCAAGAAAACGACCAAGGCGATCGTCGATTTCAACCTGATTGAAGACGGCGACCGCGTGATGGTCGGCCTATCCGGCGGCAAGGACAGCTGGGCGCTG
>Ga0075428_100010323_pt1 | contig 10365 bp, 6 predicted proteins | sample RhiMetdeltSRZDD2_FD_75291 | JGI IMG/M metagenome (GOLD analysis project Ga0075428, IMG submission 75291) | Populus rhizosphere microbial communities from Tennessee, USA - Rhizosphere MetaG P. deltoides SRZDD2 | ecosystem: Host-associated > Plants > Roots > Rhizosphere > Soil | place: USA... | reverse complement strand
TCTGCAATCTGCAATCTGCAATTGACGAATGTCATTAGTAACCCTCGGCATAACTGGCGACATCGGCGCCTATTTTTGGCCCGCTAGTTACTAGTTGAGTTATTGCGTCCCATTGATCCGCGCCCGTGAACAACTTGTCGAGAGCCGCGTCTAAGGTTATTATGTCGTATACGACGCGTCGTATACGACATATTTGCCATGAGATTTCTACATCTCGTGTGGCGCCTCGCGATGAGACGGCGAATCCGAACGACTCTCACCGCCCTGTCGATCTCAACCGCGTTTCTCCTTTTCGGACTCCTCGCTGCGGCCCGCGCCGCGCTCTCGTTCGGCGTCGAAGGCGCCGGCACGGATATGCTGATGATGTTCCAGCGGGTCTCGCTGTCCCGGCCGCTGCCGCTCGCCTACTACGAGCAAATCGCGTCGACGACGGGTGTAGCGGCAGTCAGCCACGCGACGTGGTTTGGCGGCTCCTACCAGAATTCGAGGAGCTGGTTTCCGAAGATGGCGGTCGATGCCGCGTCGTTCCTCGACATGCATCCGCACTACACGCTGACGCCGGACGCGCGTGCCGCGTGGCTGGCCGATCGCAGCGGCTGCATTGTCGGCCGCGAGATCGCTGCGCGTTTCGGCTGGCGTGTTGGCGATCGCATTCCGCTCACGAGTGCCTCGTGGCCAACCCTGGATGGCGGGCCGTGGGTGTTTACGATCCACGGCATCTATGACGCCGCAATGTCCGGGACGGACCTGTCGCAGATGTTCTTTCATTACGAGTACCTGAATCAGTCGCGCGCGAGAGCGCGCGATACGGTGGGGTGGTACATCATTCGGGTGACCGATGCGGAACAGGCGAGCGAGGTCGCGGCTCGCCTCGACAGGCGGTTTGCGAACTCCTCCGACGAAACGAAAACGGCCACGACGAAGGCGTTCCTTCAGGCATGGGCCCGGCAGATCGGCGACATCGGCACGATCTTCGTTGCGGTCGTGACCATGGTGTTCTTCACCATCCTGCTCGTGACGGGAACGACGATGGCGCAGTCGATACGGGAACGAACCCGCGACGTTGGCGTGTTGAAGGCGTTGGGATTCAGCGATCGGCTGATCCTGAGTCTGGTACTCGTCGAATCCATGGCACTGGCGACGTGCGGCGGGATCGTCGGTCTCGGTTTGGCGTGGCTTGCGGTTCAACGCGGAGATCCGACGGGTGGCTTACTGCCGGCATTCTATTTAACGCGTTGGGATCTCGCCGTCGGTGGTGTGCTGGCCGCCTGGCTGGGGTTTGCCTCGGGGTTCGTCCCGGCGCGACGGGCCGGGCGATTGCGGATTAGCGACGCGCTGAAACCGTAGCGCACCTGCGTCGCTGATCATTACGGGAGGCGAGATTACTACGGGACGCGGATTCCCCCCATCTTAGGACCATTTACGGGACGCGGATTCCGCCGATCTTAGGATCACTTACGGGACGCGGATTGCGCGGATCTTAGGATCGTTTACGGGATGCGGATTTTCGCGGATCTTAGGACGATTTACGGGACGCGGTTTTTCGCGGATCTCAGGATCATTTACGGGACGCGGGTTTCGCGGATTCTCCATTCACTGGACGAATGGCGACGAATTCCAACGGCAACAAATTGGGTCGTCCGCGCCCTGTAAGTACATCCGCGTGATCCGCGTCCCGTGAGTGAATCCGCGCAATCCGCGTCCCGTTAGTAAGTAGTCTGCGTAATCCGCGTCCCGTGAGTTGATCCGCGCACTCCGCGCCCCGTAAGTACATCCGCGTGATCCGCGTCCCGTGAGTGAATCCGCGCGATCCGCGTCCCGTGAGTCGATCCGCGCGATCCGCGTCCCGTGAGTCGATCCGCGCGATCCGCGTCCCCTGAGCTATCCCGCGCGATATGTTGACAGCCAAATGATGGAAGTGTAGGCTGCCAACCTATGACGCCTGACAAGCAGGATGTGTTGTACGGCAGCCTAGGGCTGATGATTCTCAAAACGCTCGAGGCGCTTGGACCGTTGCACGGCTATCGCATCGCGCGCCGCATCGAGCAGATCAGCGGCAACCAGCTCGCCATGAACCAGGGGACGCTCTATCCGGCGCTGCTGAAGCTCGAACAGGCCGGGTGGATCACGTCGAAGTGGACCGCCTCCGAGAGCGGACGACGGGTCAAGGCCTACGCCCTGACGAAGGCGGGCAAGAAGCAAGTCGCGGTTCAAGAAGCCGAGTGGCAGAAGGCGACGGGAATCGTCGGACGGTTCCTGGAGATTCAGGAAGACGCGTCGTGAGCAGGCTGCGTGTGTTTCTGTCGAGGCTTCGGGGACTGATGCGGGATCGCTATCTCGATCGCGATCTACAACAGCAGATTCAGGCACATCTCGAAGAGGCGACCGACGACTTCATGCGGCGCGGGCTGTCATACGAGGAGGCCCGGCGTGCGGCGCTGCGCAGCTTCGGTGGCGTGGCACAGGCTCGAGAGGTGCATCGTGACATCCGCTCGTTCGCATGGTTGGGGGATGCGGCGCGGGATGCGCGGTACGCACTGCGAACCGTTCAACGAACACCCGGCTTTGCCGGCGTCGCGATCCTGACGTTGGCTCTTGCCATCGGGGCGGCCACGGCCATCTTCAGCGTCATTGACGCCGCCCTGCTGCGACCGGTGCCGTACGACAAGCCTGAACAGATCGTCAGCGTGCACGTGGGCAAGACCTTCGAGCAGCGACTGGGTCCGTCGGCGGTCGACATCGATACCTGGCGAACGGCGACGGGGGTGTTCACTCATCTCGGGATGGGCAGACTCACTGGCGGCAGACCGGTGATCGTCGACGCGGGCGCACCCGAACGTTTGCTCGTCGGAACGGCATCGAAGGACTTTCTCGAGGTCTTCGGCGTCGTGCCAATTCTCGGGCGCCCCTTCACGTCTGACGACAGTCGCCCGGGATCACCTCTCGTCGTCCTTGTCGGGCACCGGTACTGGCAGACACGGCTTACTGAGGCGGTGGATGCGGTCGGTCGATCCGTGGTGGTGGACGGCGAACGCGCAACAATCGTCGGAGTTCTGCCAGCGGGCTTCTATCCCGACACGATGGTCTGGCGACCTCACGTTCCGCCGGCAAACATGGCAGCCATGCGCGGAACTGGCGTCTCGGTCTACGGGCGTCTTCGACCAGCCCTGGAGATCAACAGCGCCGCGCGCGATCTCACCGCGAGCCTGACGCCTGCCGAACGCGAGCGTGAACTGCAGGTGTGGTTGACGTCGCTCTATCAAGAAACGACGACCGGGTACGGTCGCACGGTCGCCGTGCTGTCCGGCGCAGTCGGCTTGATCTTGCTGATCGCCTGCGTGAACGTTGCTGGCCTGCTGCTGGCTCGCGGCGAGACGCGGCAATCAGAGTTGGCCATCCGGAAGTCCATCGGCGCGAGTCGAGGGCGTCTCATCCGGCAGCTCCTCGCGGAAAGCGCGGTACTCGCCACGGCAGGGGCAGTCGCGGGTGTGCTTCTCACGTACCTCACGCTGGACGCGATCGTCGCGCTCACTCCACTGCGGCTGCCTGCCAACGTGACACCGGCCGTCAACCTGCAGGTCCTTGCGTTCGCTCTCACGCTGTCCATCATCACGTCCGTCGCGTTTGGCCTCGCCCCAGCACTCAAACTGTCAGGCACGAGCGTCACGGCGAGTACGGCGGGGCGTGTGCGCTACAGCTCCGCCCTGACGCGACGCGGCGGGCAGATGCTGATCGTCGCGGAGGTCGCCATGGCGCTCGTACTTCTCACCGGCGCCGCACTCATGATTCGAAGCTTCTCGAAGGTGCTGGCGATTGACGTGGGGTTCGAACCCGACGCGATGGTGACGATGGAAGTCGTGCCGGTCGATACGAATCCTGCCGCACAGCAAGCTTATTACGTCGAGCTCCTTCGCCACGTGCGACAGATTCCGGGCGTGGCCGCCGCGGGTGCAGTCGACCGACCGCCGCTGGATGGCAGCGGCTCATACACCGACGCCCAAGCACATGGGCGCGCGATCAGCATCGCCCGCAGAACCGTTTTGCCCGGGTACTTCGAAGCGGTGGGTTTGCCGTTGCGGCAAGGCCGGTTTCCAACAGATGCCGACTCTCATGGCGTCCCATCGTTCGCCGTCGTCAGCGAATCTGCAGCGCGTGCGATCTTTCCCGGTCAAGATGCGGTGGGACAACAATTCGTCCTTCGCAACAAATCCTGGACCGTGGTGGGGGTGGTTGGCGATGCTCGCAACAAGAGTCCGCTGATCCACGATCCTCAACGGCCTGATCTGTACCTCGCCTACCAGCCGGGCGAGCGAGGCCCTGTTGGATCCGGGCTCACGGTCGTCGTCCGGCCTGTGGCCCGCATTCCCCAACTCGCCGCGCAGCTTGGTGACGCGGCGCGCGCCGTCGGTCCAGCCGTCATCGTCGAGCGGATTCGTTCCGGTCGTGACTGGTTCGGCGATCAGATCGCCACGCCACGACAGCGAACCACGCTGCTGAGCCTGCTCGGCGGGCTGGGTCTGCTGCTGACGCTCGTTGGCATCTTCGCGACGACCGCCTATGCCGTTGCACGCCGCACGCATGAGGTCGGAATCCGCATGGCGCTCGGCGCGCGCGTCGGCCAGATGATCGGCGCCATCGTACTGGATGCGGCGTGGCCGGTCGCGCTCGGCCTCGCGATCGGATTGGCCGGTGCGCTCGCGGTTACGCGTGTCATCGCCAGTTTCCTGTTCGACGTGCCGCCAACCGATCCGCTGACATTTGGCGCCGCCCTGGCCGCCCTGGCCGCTGCTGCGCTACTGGCGGCCTGGATCCCAGCGCGCCGCGCCGCGCACGTTGATCCCGTCAAGGCCCTGCGCGCCGAGTAGTCCCGAACCGGGCTTGCCCGACGTCGTACGGTGTAGAGTTGCCATAGACCTCGCTCACGCCGAACCACCGTGTTCAACGCCGCGGCATACTTCGTCGATCGACACGTTTTTGAAGGCCGAGGCAACTCGATCGCCATTGAGTTCGGCGATCGGCACCTTACCTATCGAACCCTTCTGGAGCAAGTCAACCGCGTTGGCAACGCCCTGAGGACCACGCTCGACGTCCGGGCTGAAGAACGCGTGTTGCTGGTGATGCTCGATGGGCCCGAGATGATCGCGGCATTTTTCGGGGCGATCAAGATCGGCGCGGTGCCAGTCCCGTTGAACACGCGGTGGACGACGCAGGAATACGAGTTTGTGCTGCGCGACTCCGCCGCCAGGGTCGTCATCGTGAGCCGCGAACTACTCGACACGGCACTTCGAGCGATTCGGACCGCCCCTTCGGTCCGTCACGTGCTCGTGGTCGGCGAGGCGTCGGCTGCAAACGAGGCGACCGGCTTCGACGCCCTCGTCGCCGCTGCCTCCGCGGAGCTCGATCCCGCGCCGACCAACAGCGATGCTCCGGCGTTCTGGTTGTATTCGTCCGGCAGCACCGGACGCCCGAAGGGCTGCGTCCATCTCCAGCACGACATGACGGTATGCGCCGAGTTGTACGCCCGCGGCATTCTCGGGATCCACGAACGCGACCGCTGCTTCAGCGTCGCGAAACTCTTCTTCGCGTATGGCCTGGGCAACAGCATGTATTTCCCGTTCGCGGTGGGCGCCACCACCATTCTCTGGCCGGGTGCGGTCACGCCTGCGATCGTGTACGACATCATCGAACGGTGTCGTCCAACGCTCTTCTTCTCGGTGCCCACGCATTACGCGATGCTGCTGGCACACGCCGCCGCTGATCGGGAGTTCGATCTGTCGAGTATCCGTTGCGCCGTCTCTGCCGGCGAGTCACTGCCGCCCGCCGTGTTCGAACGCTTTCGCGATCGCTTCGGCATTGAGATCCTCGACGGCCTCGGCTCGACCGAGGTACTGCACATCTTCATCTCGAATCAGCCCGGCCGTGTGCGTCAGGGGTCGAGTGGCGTCGTAGTACCTGGCTATGAGGCTCGGCTCGTCGACGAGCGCGGCCAATCGGTGCCGACCGGAGAATTGGGCGACCTCATCATCAAAGGCGATTCAACGTGCGCCTTTTATTGGAACAGGCACGAGCAGACGAAGGACACAATTGCCGGCCACTGGATTCGAACGGGCGACAAATACCGACAGGACGAGGAGGGTTTCTTCTGGTTCGCCGGCCGGTCCGATGACATGTTGAAAGTCGGTGGGATGTGGGTCAGCCCGACGGAGGTGGAACACCGGCTGCTCGAGCATCCGGCAGTTGAGGCGTGCGCCGTGACCGGACGTGAGGACCACGACGGTCTCGTCAAACCGGTCGCTCACGTTGTCCCTCGTGCCGGCGTCACACCAGGAACCGAGTTCGCACTCGAGCTGCAGCAGTTCGCCCGGCAGCAACTCGCGGAGTACAAGCGGCCGCGCTGGATTGAGTTCGTCGAGACGCTGCCGGTGACGGCGACGGGCAAAGTCCAGCGATTCAAGCTGCGCGCGCAGCCCTAGTCGTAGCGCAGCGCGACCATCGGGTCCACGCGCGACGCGCGGCGCGCCGGAAGAAACGCAGCAAATCCTGACACCGCGATCATCACGAGCACGGCCAGGATCATCGTCATCGCATCGGTGTACCCGAGACCGAACAGCAACGCCGCAACAAATCGACCGAGGCCGAACGCGGCGGCGAGACCAATCGCAACGCCGGCGACCACGAGAATGAGCGATTCGCGCATCACGAGCGCGAGCACGTTCCCCCGCTGCGCGCCGAGCGCCATGCGGATGCCAATCTCGTTTGTCCGGCGCGCGACGCTGTACGACATCAACCCGAAGAGGCCAATCGCCGCAAGCAGCAGCGCCAGCCCGCCGAAGAGCGCGTAAGCCTGCGCGAACAGTTTCTCCTGCTGAAACCGCAGTTCGATCTGCTCCACCTGGGTCGAGACATCCATCATCGGCAGGTTTGGATCGATCTGCGACACGACGCCTCGAATCTCGCGGACGGCCACGACGGGATCGGCGCTCGTGCGTATGGCGACGACCGGATTGGTGGCCCGCGCCTGCAAGTACGGCACGTACATCGTCGGTGGCGCCTCATCGCGCACGCTCGAGTACTTGACGTTCTTCAGCACTCCGACAATCTCGAAGTCACCGGTCTTTTCGGCGCTGTTACCGAACCGGCGTCCCAGCGGATCCTCGTTCGGGAAATACTTTCGCGCCGCCGCCTCGTTGATGATCACGACTTTTGGCGCCGCTTTGTCGTCGCGTGGCGTGAACGAGCGTCCTGCCAGGAGCGGAATGCCCATCGTCTCGAAGAAGGTCGCCGAGACGACCATGCGGTGAATGCCGTCTTGCGACTCTGCGGTGTAGGTTCGTCCCTGGATGAAGATGGACGTCGAGTTGATGCTGCCGCTGAGCAGCGCCGGCTGCGAGAAGCCCGCCGCCTTCACGCCAGGCATCACTGCCAGCCGATCGAGGAGATCGCGGTAGAGCGTATTCGCCCGAGTTTCGTCGTAGCGGTTGAGGCCGGGGTTCACCCGAAACAGCGCCAGGTTCTGCGCGTTGAACCCGACGTCCACATGGCGCAGGTTTGCGAGCGTGCGCAGGAACAAGCCTGCCCCGATGAGCAGCACGAGCGAGACCGCTACCTGGACGACGAGCAGCGACTTGCCGAGCAGTGTGCGTGTGCCGACCACGCCGCGGCTGCTCGCTTTGAGCGCATCATTGACGTTCACGCCCGTCGCACGCAAGGCCGGCGCAATGCCGAACACAATGCCGGTGATTGCCGTCAGCGCGATCACGAACGCCATGATGCGCCAGTCGAGCGGCGTGATCTGGCCGTGGGCGCCGGGCAGCAGCTGCTTGCCCCAGTAACCGACCGCAATCCCCAGAACACCGCCGACCGACGCGAGCAGCAAGCTCTCCGTGAGCAGCTGCCGGATCAAACGCATCCGCGTTGCTCCGAGCGACAGCCGGACAGAAAGCTCCTTGTGCCGCGTTGTGGCACGCGACAAGAGCAGGTTGGCGACGTTCGCGCAAACGATCAAGAGCAGCAGCGCGACAACCGCGGTCAGGATCGAGACCTGGCGCTTGTCGTGCTCATGAACGTCAAAGATCCCTCTCGCACCGCTGTCCACCCTGAGCCGCGGTACCTGGCTGCGATTGCGGTTGACCATCGTGCCGCGATCCTGGTCCGAGAGCCCGGCCAAGTATGCGGTGATGCCCGCCTGCGCGGTACTCTGAAAGATGCCTTCGAGATTCCCCTGCACCTGCTGTGGTGTAACTCCCGGCTTGAGGCGGCCCATGATCTGCAGCCACCAGTACGTCGGCAGTTCGAGACGCGGCCGTTCCTTCGCACCAAGCGGCGGATTGAGCTGCGTGTCCAGCGAGAGCGGGAACGAGATTTCAGGCGGCGTAGCGATCGTCGTCTGCACGCCGATGAACTCTGGCGGCAAGATGCCGACGATGGTCACGGGCAGGTCGTTCGCTCGCACGACCTTGCCAACCACGCCAGGATCGTTCCCGAATCGCGAGCTCCAGTACTTCGAGCTGATCACCGCGACTGGCGGCGCGCCTGGTGTATCGTCGGATGGCAGGATCAGGCGGCCGAGGCGCGCGGAGACCCCGAGAAGCTGGTAGTAGTTGCCGGTCGAGACGAACGAGGTTGCGACCTCCGCGTGCCCGTCGGCCACGACGTTGACACGGCCGGCCGGTGCGCACGCGAATAGATCCTCCATCGTTCGGTTATCCGTAACGAACTGGCGATACATCGGATACGAGAAGCCGGTGCGTGTGTTCTGGCCATTGGCATCCGGGAGCGAGTAGCCGTAATCGCTCGAACTCGTGGCCATATCGTTCCGGCCCGAATACCGAAGCCGGACTAGCCCATCGGGATCCTTGACCGGCAGTTGTTTCAGGAGCAGACCGTTCACCGCGCTGAAGAGCGCCGTGTTGGCGCCAATTCCCACCGCCAGCGATGCAATGACGACGGCCGTCCAGCCTCGGGCCTGCAGGAGCATCCGCACGGCGTGACGAAGGTCTTTGAGCATCAGGAGCCTCGAATCAGGAGCATCGTGGCACTAGACGGCGCAGAACGGCAAACGGTTTGCACTGATCCCACGGATCCAGATGTCTTTGTGAGAACGTCGTGACGGAACGCGAAAAGATGCTCGCCGGGGAGATGTACGACCCCTTCGATCCCGAACTCGTCAGTGCACGCGAGCGCGCTCGCGATTTGTGTCAAGCGCTCAACGCCACGCGCGAGTCGCAGCAGGACGAGCGTCGCCGTATCCTCCGCGATCTGTTCGGCAAGGGTGGCGATTCGGTCTGGATGCAGCCGCCTTTCTACTGTGATTACGGCCGCAACATCGAGCTTGGCCAGCGCGTCTTCTTCAACTTCAACTGCATCGTGCTGGACGTCTGCCGCGTGCGCATTGGCGACTACACGCTGTTCGGCCCGGCCGTGCAAATCTACACCGCGACGCATCCCTTGAACGCCGAGCAGCGCAGGCGCGAGGAGTTTGGCAAGCCGATCGACATTGGCGCCGATGTCTGGGTCGGCGGCGGTGCGATAATCCTGCCCGGCGTGCGCATCGGATCGCGCGCCGTCATCGGCGCCGGCAGCGTCGTGACGCGAGACGTTCCCGACGACGTGTTCGCGGCCGGAAACCCGTGCAGGGTAATTCGCGAGATCACACCGCAGGTTTAAGGGAAGACTGGGGGACTGCTAGCTGGCCGTGGTAAAAGCCATTTCGCTCACGCCGCCGAGCACGACAAGTTCACTGCGGCAACGCGGCGTCGCCCTCGACCACTGGAAGCGTCGCGCTACTCACGCCATCCTAACGTCCTGTCGCGCCTCGTCCCAGCGCCAGTTCGGCGTTGACGGATCGATCCGCACGCCGCCGAGCCACCGGAGGGGAGGTTGCAGGGAGAGCCAGTCGGTCACGCCCTGGAGTACCTCACGGCCGGTCTGGGTAATGGCAAGGCGATCGCTGAACGGACGCTCCGGATCGGGCACCGACCGTTCGTAGACGGCCGGGTGGGCACGTCCCATTTGGTTGAGGATGTGCAGAAACATCGTGTCGCCGAGAAACGGCATCGGCTCCAGTTCGCCCTGGGAGACTCGCCACAGGTCGCCAACACTGGCGGGCTCCCTGGCCAGTATCTGTAAGAGCAAGGATTGCGTCAGGCTGAGGCCGTTCACCGACGACGGCAGCTCCTGCAGGTGGCGATGCACGGCCGGTCCGAGATGCGGCAGCGCCGGCGTTCGCGTGCGAGCGATGGCCGCGAGCGCGCGCGGATCCGCCGATGTCAACGCAGCCCACGCCGCGGCGCCGACTGACAGCCGTTCAGCATCGATGACTTCGCGCCGATTCCAGAGCAGCCACATCGCTTCGGGCGGGAGCTG
>Ga0075428_100010321_pt1 | contig 10367 bp, 5 predicted proteins | sample RhiMetdeltSRZDD2_FD_75291 | JGI IMG/M metagenome (GOLD analysis project Ga0075428, IMG submission 75291) | Populus rhizosphere microbial communities from Tennessee, USA - Rhizosphere MetaG P. deltoides SRZDD2 | ecosystem: Host-associated > Plants > Roots > Rhizosphere > Soil | place: USA... | reverse complement strand
GTCGAATTCCACCTTGACCGCTTCGCTCACGGTCTGGGCAAACCAGGCGACGACGGGCGCCGTCAGCCAGTCGCATGTCTCCCGTACCAGGTCCACCTGCAAGTCGGCGGTCTGGGTGTGCAGATCGCTGGCGTCCGTCAGCACGGTCCCTTCGAAGCGAAACTCGATGGTGGCAAAATCCTCCTTGTTGGTGAGATGGAACTTGCAGGCCGCGTTGTACAGAAAATAAGAATTGTGCGAGCCATGCTTCTCCATCGCTTGCTTGATTCGCTCGCACCGCTGGCGGAACTTGGGGGACGCGTCGATCGGCACATCCAGCCGCGGGATCGACCGCAGCGGCAGACAGTCAAAGGCGATTTCCACCGAGCTATTCATGAGGTCACCCGTCGAAAGGTGGCGCACAGCGGCTCCACCGGTAGCTTACGGCGACTCCTCGCTAGCGACAAGCGACCACGTCGCGGTTCACGGGCTGACGATCTGCGACGACAGCAGCTCCAGCATCGTTTCCGTCAGGCGTCTCTTGTGCGGCGCCACGGCATCGTCACGCTCATCGAGGTCCTCGACGATATTGCGCAGAATGCGGCTGAGCGTTTCCCGATTCGTGGCGGCCGGCACCATCCGGTCGGGATCGTAGTCTGGATATTCGCGGGCCCGATCGGCGCGACTGAGGATTTTTCCGTTTTGGAAGGGGTGCAGATAGATATCGTCGCGGGAATAACCCGCCGGCGCCCGCGAGCCGTCGTACTTCACCAGGTACTGCCCAGTAACTGGTACGCCGACCAGAGGAATTTTGAGCCGCCGCGCCACCGCGACCAGCAGTTGTCCCAGCAGCACCGGCTTTCCTTTTCCAGTCGCCAGAACAAAGCCCAGCGAACAATTGTTGGGATTGTTGTAATCGTCCTGATTGCCGCGAAAACCGCAATCTTCAAACAGCACATGCTTCAGTGCCGCCACGGCCTTTTGGGGGTCGGCTTGGGCTGGATCGATCTCCTTGCCCAGCCGCCGGCGCACCTTTTCCGCTAGCTCGTCAAGCTTTTTGACCAGCTCCGGCTCGCGCACGTGCGGATCGAGAATCCGTGAGACCAGGCACATGCCGCGCTCGACGTCGAGCTGCTCCTCCTTCTGCGACGCAAAGCCGATGACTTCCTGCTCCAGTTCCCGCAGCGGCTTTTGTTGGAGAGCCTGGAGAATAGCCGCGGCTCGAAAACGCACTTCCGGCGACTTGTGCCCGATGGCTGTCTCCGCCAGCGGCTGGGCCTCTTCTCCGGCGGCAATTAATTGCCGCGTAGCCGTTTCGCGGGCTTCGTAACTGTCGGCGTCGAGCTGTTCGATCCACTGCTGAAGCTGCTCTCGACGATGGCGGTTGGGAGCGTTCGGACCGTCGGCAGGTTGGGCGTCGAGCCTTCCCACCAGTGCTGTGCACAGGCCGAATGCGAGGAGCGCCGCCAGCCGCCAGGCAAAAAACATCGCAGCACCACCGAGCGAGTTGATTCTTACGCGTATCTTATCACAACGCAAAAATCGCGCGATTTGCCTTGAACGCTCGTGCTTGCAGTTTCCATGCGAGCGCACCAAGCCTTTTTTTGACCACTTGGGGCAACTGCCGACGAGCCATGTCAACTCTGTTTTCCAACTATTTCTTGAATCCATTTTTCACTTGCCGCGGATCGATTCGTGAACGCAGCGATGTTTCGGGACTGGGTTTTCGGCTCGAAACTATCGGCCAGCGGCAGGGTTCAATTACGCTGGAATGCTGTGGGGATGTGCCGCGAAACTGCCGCATCCAAAGTTTATCGAGAGGTCAAGGCTTGCGTGCGGCTGCGGATGGAACAGAGGACAATGCTCGACTTGCTGGCCATTTTTCCGATCTCGGATTTGTTTCTGCTGGGTGCATTTTCGCTGAGCCTGGTGCTGGTCTGCAAATGCGCCTTGCAACTGTTCATGGGGAATCAGCACACGCCGCGGTGGGTGGAGGCTGTGTTCGCCACTGCTGCGCTGGTCACCGTCGGCGTGCTCGTCGTGGACGCCATTCACTGGTTCGAAGGTCAAACAGCGTCGGACCTCCGGCCACTGGTCGGCGTGGCGACGATCGTGCTGGCCATGGTGATCGCGTCGCTTCACTTGCGCTGCGCTATGCTACGCGTCCCCCTCCACGAGATGCGGCGGCTGCCGGCTGCCTGGCTGCTGCTCGCTTCGAGCGTGGCCCTGGCTTCGTGGTCCTCTTATCGCTTTCAGTGTGCCGTGGCGCCGGAAATGGAGCTTCCTCCGCTGGCGGTGCGGCCGCTACTGCTAACGCGGGAGACTGATTTCGTTGGGGTCTCTGACAAGGGACGTGAGATTCCGCTCTATCGTTCCGGCGCCAAACCAATTCCCAAGTCGCAGGCGTATCGACCGGGCAACGATCCCCAGGGCCGTGTGGAAAACACCGTCATCGTGCGCGGCGAAGCCGATACGTCGTCGAATTGCCACGGCTGGGTGTTCACCGGCGGCGAGTTTCTGCTCGACATCGGCGGGATCAAGACAATTCTCGAGGATAACGGCTATCGGCCATGCCCGTCGCCGCAGCCCGGCGACGTGATCGTGTATTATCTCTCGGGCGGCGTTGCCGCCCATACCGGCCTGGTCAGCGGCGTGCTGCACGACGGGACGGTGCTCGTCGAAAGCAAATGGGGCATTGAGGGGCGGTACCTGCACCGCCCGGAAGATCAGCCCTATTCCGACAACTTTGTCTACTATCGCAGCGATCGCCAAGGGAACACGATCACCATCCGCGAAGTGCCGACGAACTCGCTGGCCAAGCAGCGCCTGCCGCGCAAGCGCATCAAGCGGGCGTGAGCCTCTGCTCCTAATTGCGGACGATGAGCCGGCGATTGGAATCCACCTCGGCGAATCGTCGCTTGCACGGCTAGTGTCGCTGACCGGCATTGCCGGCGCGGCTAGTCCGCCGCGGCAACCTCGGGCGGCTTGGGAGGCGCCGCCAATTGCCAGCCGATGGCGATCCATCCCTTGTCACTGGCAATTTCCTGAACCTGGAGCTTGCCGGCCTTTTCCAGCCGCCCTTTGAGGACGATCCCCTCGGAGACGATTTCCTGCTTGAACAGGGCTTCGAACTTCCGCGTCAGGAAGGTTTTGAACGCCACCTGCTGGGCGCCGAGCCGCTCACGCTCGAGGAACTTCACTTCCACTTCTCCCTGCCGAGTCAACTTCGAACCGGTTTGAGTCTTTTCGATGGCGTACTTCGCCGCGATTTCAATCGGCTCGCTCAGGGCCTGATCGCCGCGAGTGAACCGCCGGCCGCGGATCGCCAGCCCTAGCTGTCCGCCGGCAAACACGGCCCGCACCGGCGACTCGTCGGCGAAGGTAATCGACCAGGGATCTTTCTCGGGAGTGATCTGCAATTCTTCCGGGACCTCCGCTTTCAAGTCGTCGCGGATGATCTTCTCCAGCTTTTCGTCGGTGAGCGTCACACCGCCCACCATCGCCTCGCCGAAGTTGACGATCGCCGACTCGTGAGCCCGCAGTGCCACGTCGTTACCGGCGCCGACGGTCGGGGGGGCATCGGGCGCGGCAAGACCGCCGGCCCCCAAGGCAAGCCCAGTCACGTCCACCTGATCGGGTCCGGAGCGAAACTCCAGCTTGTGCGGAAATCCGTCCCGACTGCGCAGCGGGCTTTTGAGCTTCTCGTGGTAGCGCTGATTGGCGTCGGCGATCAGGTCGGCGGCCTGCGCGTCCATTTGTCCATTGACACGGGCCGCAGCGTGGCTGGCAGCGATCGCCTCGGCTTGGCTCTTTTGCTGCCTGGCCCGATTCCAGGCAATCTGCTCGATCAGGTTGCAGCAGGCCTGGATCGCGTAAATGTTGCTGCTGGTGGCGCAGTGGGCCGTGGCTCCGTAGCCGTACAATCCCTCTTCGTTCATCACCAGGATCTTGCGGCCGCTGATGCTCGTCACCCCCGTGCTGTAAATGGTCACCGGTCCGTTGTGCCCGACTGTGTTGCTGGTCGCCTGGCCATTGAGAAGGATATCGAGCTGCGCCGCCCGGTCGTTGGGAACCACGTCCACCGTCGTGCGGCCGACCGTGCGGGCCGTGCCTTGAATCTGCGTTCCCAGAATCACGTCGGTGACCCCTTGCGTGCGATCGACGTCGTCTTCGATCCCCGCGGCCAGAAAGCGCTCGGACACCGTGGCGTAGACGTTCGGCCGGTTGAATCGCCGCTCGATAGCGGCAGTCAGCTCCCGTGCCTGCTGACTCCGCCGCAGCCAGGCCGTTGCGCGGCCGATCGCCAGCGCGTCCTCCACTGATCCAGTCTGCGCATGATTCTCCAGGTGCGTCGCCAGATTCTCGAGCTGTTTGCTGTAGGCCTCGGCAAACTTCTGGTCCGCCGCGGCCTGCGACGAGTCGAGGTGACGCCTGAGGGCTCGGCGCACGCGCACGAACGGCGGCAATGCGAGGCCATTCTCATAAGCGGACAAACGCGATATCGTCGCTTCAGCGACGCGCGGGTCGGGACCTTCCGCCCGCTGTGCATGCTGGGCCAGTTCGTCCCAGTGGAGATACTTTCGCCAGCCGGCGTTGTTTTCCGGCGGGCTGTTCTTGAGAAATGTATCCAACTCTCTGATCGCGGCCTGAAGTTCGGCCCACGTCTTGGCAGTCTGCTGCGGTGAGACGGCCTGGTACTTGCCGGCCGCGTCACGAGCCAATTGTGCCAGGTTGGCCGGCTGCTCCTCGGCCAACTGACGATCCCAAGCTGCCAAAGCGTTTTTCACTGCCACGAAGTGCGGCAGTTCCAAACCGCGCTGGTCGCCCGAATAGCGTGACAGAATTGCGGCCACCTTGGCCCGATCAGCTTGCGCCCCCTTGGCCAGTTCCTCGGTCAGCTCCCCGGACATCAGGAATTTTCGCCACCGCTGACCGTTTTCTCCCTCCCCTAAATACCGGTGCAAGTCGTTCAATGCCGTCTCCATCTGGGGCGTTCCGCTGGTCGTTTCGCCCATCACCTGGTGGGCAAAACCAGCGATTGCCAGAACGATTGCGCTAAGGGAAATACTGACTCGCGTCATGATCCGCTCCTGCGGAGTGAAAGGAACCGAGTTTCCCAAGTCCTTTTAAATAATGGACTTATGGCAACAACGGCGGTGTCTGGATTCCCGCTACAATGGGAGGCGCAATGATCCAGTCAAACGATGCCAATTTCCGTCCCCCACGCCCCCCATCTTCCGCGGAATCTCCCTTTTGTGCAAGCCGAACATTTTCCGGAATTCCCTGTGACAGGGATTCCCGATGGAAACAACGCTGGGAAAGTATAGGTCTCCCGGCAGGCAAGAAAGACGCGCTGGATCAGGCTAAATCCCGGTCTTCGAAGGCCGTCAGGGCGATCAGCATCGCCACGGCGCTGTAGAGCGCGCAGTACACAAATGCCCAGCCGACATAGTCGATGGGGACTTGTTTGCCCGCTGCAATGTTGGCCTGGATGTTGAAGTGGTCCAGGACTGGCAACACCGTTGCCAGCATCTGCGCCAGGAAGATCACCGGTGCCGGCACGTTGTCTGCCACCGTCTGCGACTGCACCAGCAGCGGCGTGAGATGCCCCAGCGTATAGATCGAGAACGTAATGATGAAGTTGGCCAGCATCGGCAGTCGCGTCGAAATGGCGACCGAGAGTGCCGCGATGACGAGCGTTTCCAGGTAGGCTAGCGACAGCCCTGGCACCGTCTCGACCATTTCGCGGAAACAGATTTGCCAGCCGGGAGGGTCGGCCGAAGATCCCTCGCGCGCGTCATAGAGCGGCTTGTAAGCCACCGTCACCAGCAACACAAGGCCCAAAACCAGACACATCCACCCCACCGACCAGGCGATTCCTACAAACTTCCCCAGAATGAAATCGCGGCGACTGACGGGTTTGGAAAGCACGGTAAGTGCCGTGCGTCCTTCGATCTCGTCCGATACCGACGAGCTAGCGGCCCAAACCGCCTGAATGATTGAGATCACGAGCACCAGCTCCAGGCTGGCGTTTTTCAGCATCCGGATGTCTTCCCCCAGCGTGTAGTAGGGGATGTAGACCGACAGGACCAGGGCAAACGCGGTAAGCGCCAGCAGGATCACGTAGATCGGCTGAACGATGTCGGACTTGGCCGTCGACAGGGCGACGGAGGCCAGCTTGGGCATGGCCGCCCGCAGAAGCAGATACAGGACGAAGATTGCCACGACAAACACTGCGGTGTAGGGAACTAGCAGCATCTCGGCATGTGCCAGACCGAGATTGGCCGTCAACGTCACCGTGGCGTCCTTGTTGCCATAGTTCTTGACATAGAGCCGCGTGACGCGATCCTCGAGGAAGGGGACGATGCCATTGGGGGTTCGCTCCCAAACGGCCGGTTCTTCCTTGTTGGGGTCGGCTGTGAACATCGCAGCCATCACCGATGTCTTCTCAAAGGGCTCGGTGCGAATCTTCACAAGCTGGTCGCTTTTGAACGTCAGCTTCTGAATTTCGTCCTTGCGGAAGTCGACGTTGATGGTCTCGGGCTTTGGTTCGCCAAAGTCGGACTCGGAGGCTTTGATCTTGAACGTTTTGGTGGGATTGCTTTCCGCAACAAGCTGCGGATAACGCAGCAGCACGTCGATCAGCTTGCTGGGCCTGCGGACCACGAACAGTCCCAGCACCGAAAATGAAGCCATCACGACGGCTGTGATGAAAAAGTATTGCAGCACTCCCTCGCGGACCGCCAGCGGAATCTCCAGCGCCGTCTTCCGCGACATGAGCGTCACCACCCCGATTGCCCCGAGCCAGCAGGCCGCGGCGCACGCGAGCACCACTACCCCCTGATCCAATAGCGAGTCAGCAGCAGGCTGTGCGTTTGGCTGACCCTGAACTTGCACTTGCGCCTGGGCGCCGATTGAAGCACTCCACGACATGACAGTAGGGACCGTCGCGCCGAACAGGGCCAGTCCAATCACGGCGACAGCGATCCGCCAGGCGAGCGGATTGTTTTCCAGCGTTCCCAGCACGGGGATGCGGCACAACAAGTTTGCCAGTCCCCACAGGGCCAGGCAGGCCAGCAGCCCCACCAGAAAACCAAGGCTCAGAATCCATACCGGCGTCAGCCAGTTGACGATTGTTTCCGGAAGCTGGATCTGGATGCCGTCCAGCGCGCCCGCCAGATCGGCCAGTAGAGCAAAGGAAGTCATGAACGCCGTTGTGAGTGAGCAGTCTAGAAAGCCGTATGCTTCGAGCCCAGTAACTCCACGGTCCGGGCAGGCAAGCTCGCGGTTAAGTGCCTGAGATCAGTGCCTTTACGTCGGCCGATATACGGTGGTTCGCTGGCCAGGCACTATCCTAGCCCAAAGTGTTGCTGTACCGAGGGGGGCGTTGTAGCAGTTTTCACGTAACCCGCCGCCCTGGCGCCGTTTAGATAGGATGCTCTGGCCCGAAAGCACTGCTGGGCACCAAGTTAGTGCATTCGCCAGCTGCTACACTCTGATTGCAATATGCATCCTGTATGCAGCAGCCGGTCGAGCACGAGGGACCCTCCGACTGATCTCGAATGGAGAGCCATCAAGAAAATCAGCCTCGGTCGATGTGACCGGAGCGCGAAGCTCCCGGGCCGACACGACTCACACAGACTTAGCGAATCCTTGTCGGTTGATTCGTTCATCGAATTGGCTGCAAGTCCGCGGTCTTGGGATCAAACCGCAGCACCCAGATTTCGCTGCGTTGACCCAGGGCCCAGACCAGCTTGCGCTGGGAGTCGTACGTGAGACCTAGTGAGTTGTTAAAGTCCTCGTTTCCGATCAGCTCTGGGCCGGCCAGCTTCACACCGAGCCAGGCGTTGGTGGCGCAGTCATAAAGGAGCCAGCGCTTTCCTGCGACGTGCGCTTGGATCAAGACCACGTCGGCATCAGGAAGATACGCGGTCTCGCGACAGGGGAGTCCGGCTTTCTCTTTGCCTGCCGGGCTGAGCGGCGTCGCGACGCCGGATTGGAAATCGTACGCGGTGACCTCACCGGCACTTTCCCGCTGGCTCCCGTGGAAACAGAGGAGGCGGTCCCGTTTGGAGTCATAGGCTTGCCCATGCTGATCGGAATGCGAAGGAGGGAGCTTGCCCGTTAGCGCCAGAGGTTTCCAACTGAGGCTCGCGGCATCCATTCGCCACAGGCCGGTGGAAACGCGATCGGTCAGGAGAAACGACCAGGCCACCAGGCCTCGCGGCGTCGGACACAGATTGACCATGTACATTCCGCCATCGAAGGGGTTTGGCACCGTTCGTTTCTCCCAATCGCCGGCCGCTGGATCGAAGACATAGGTGCGGTCTCCTTTGCCCGCGAAGAGCATCTTCTTCAGCACGGGATCGTAACCGTAGCCTCGGTAGGTATGGCCGGTCATCCAGGGGCGGCGCTTGAAGCTCCACTGTCCAGGCGTCTGATCGTTGGTATAGGTCATCTCCAGGGGTTGCTCGCTGGCGGTCGCCAGGCTCCAGCGGTCGATGCCCGGATGATAGCGCACGACTTCCGTGCCGCAGTGCGACGAGTGGCCGCCACACCAGTGCATGATCACGTCGTGGTCGGGTGAATAGACGGCCGTGCCCCAGCAGCGGTCCAGGCCAGGCCGGCGCGGCGGAACGATGCTGACCCACGTGTTGGCCGGCAAGTCCTTGAGCCCGGCGGCAACCGCGGCAGGATCAGGATCTGGCGCCTCGTCGAAAAAGGCGGGGACAAACGGTCCTGTCCGCTCCGTGATGCTTCCCGGCTTGACGCCGTACCTGGTTGTGCCCTCCTTGTCCGTGCGCGCTGCATCGACCTGGCACACCCAGGTCTCGGCATCAAGGGGTTGAGTGCCGCCGTGCTGGCCGATCGCCACCACGAAATCGCCAGGATCGGCCTCGGCCGGGTGGGTGGTAAAAGACATGTAGAACGCCCGCTGGTAAGGCGTGCTCTCTGTCTGCTCCGCATGCCGCACCAGTGCCCACTCGTTTGCGCTCGGATCATAAACTCACATTTCAAAGGGGAGCGGTGCGTACTGTGGCCCGCAGTAGTCGGTGTTGGAAGTGTAGGTATAGCCGCCAAATAGCAGAATCTTCTTGCTCTTGGGCAGGTAAACCAGCGCGTGGCCGCCGCGGGGCGAGGGACCGAGCGCAGGGCGCTTCTCCTGCCATCGCCGGGAGGCACAATCAAAGACCCACGTGTCCGCTAAAAGTCGATCGAGTTGATCGCCGCCAAACAAAACGATTTGTCGATTCTCTGGATCGTAGACCATCCGGCTCAGAGCCCGCTGAGGTGGCTGCAGGGCCAGCGCCGCGCAGGCAGAACCCAGCGCGTACCTTGCCGACTCGACGATGCGAATGATTTCGGCACGTGTTTTCTGGCCCAATGTTCGACATGCCAGTTTGAGTTTCGTCGTGGCAGCATCGAGATCGAGTTGGGCCCAGGCGATTTGCCGCTTTTCGTGCTGGTCGGCCAGGCTCTCGGCCTTCGTCAGCGCGGCACTCACTAGCGCGATTTCGGCAGTCAATCGATTCGCATGTTCGGCGAGGTTGACGTTCTGTTGCTCGGGGAGTTCCGCGTGAAAATGCCGGGCACGCAAAGCTTCCGCCAAGACTTTCGACTGCGCGTGAAGCATTTCGCATCGCGTACGCGGCTCATCGAGCGCGAGGCTGCGGAATTCCAACTGGCTCCAGTTGTTCGAATCCGGATCGTACGCCCAGGTGCCCACGTCGCCGCGCTCGGTGAGCGCGTTGCCGCCGCCGAAGAGCAGCACCTGCTTGTTGACGGGGTCGTAACACATGGAGCTCCACAGCAGCGGAGGCTGATCCGGCCCTCCGGTCGGGCTTGTGGCCGGCGCCAAATCTCGCCACGCGCGCGCCTTTGGGTCATAGCAAAACGTATGTCCGCGCGCATAGAAGTACACGCGCTTCCTGTCCGAGTCGTAGGCGTACTGGTTGTAATAGTACACACCGCGATACGTGGACAGGTTGGGCCGGACATTGCCCTCCGTGTCGAGCAAGTCGAATACTTCATTCTTGAAGGCTGGGGGCGTGGCGTCACCGAACCTGGGGCCCCAGTTCTTTCCGGCGGGAAAGACGTTTTCCCATTTGCCGGCCGACCGATCGAGCGCCAAGTCGTCATACGGGTGCGGTTGCTTGCCATAGATCGGCCAGGCAATCCCTCCACCCAACACCAGGAAGCGCTGGGCGACCGGATCAAAGACCAAGGCAGGATCGCCGCGCGGACCCATGCGGGCGTTTTCCAGCTTGACCCACGTATTGGCGACCAGTGTCTCTTGCTTTTCGTCGCCAAAGACAACAACCGCTACAGGCAGCAAGAGAATCGAGATCAGCGACATCCCAGAAACGCGCATGATTCTATCTTTCCAT
>Ga0075428_100010319_pt1 | contig 10367 bp, 9 predicted proteins | sample RhiMetdeltSRZDD2_FD_75291 | JGI IMG/M metagenome (GOLD analysis project Ga0075428, IMG submission 75291) | Populus rhizosphere microbial communities from Tennessee, USA - Rhizosphere MetaG P. deltoides SRZDD2 | ecosystem: Host-associated > Plants > Roots > Rhizosphere > Soil | place: USA... | reverse complement strand
GCATACATGTTGTCCACGGGGACGTCGAAAAAACCCTGAATCTGCGGCGAGTGCAGGTCCATCGTCAGGACACGATCCGCTCCTGCGCGCGTAATCAAGTTGGCGACGAGCTTGGCCGTGATCGGCACGCGTCCTTCGTCCTTGCGGTCCTGCCGGGCGTAGCCGAAGTAGGGCATGACCGTCGTGATCCGCGCGGCGCTGGCCCGCTTGCAACTGTCGATCATGATCAGCAGCTCAAACAGGTTGTCGTTGACCGGCGGGCAGGTCGGCTGGATCAAAAACACGTCGCGGCCGCGGATGTCCTCTTCGATCTTGCAGAAGTTTTCGCCGTCGGGAAATTTGCCGAGCGTGATCTCCCCCAGCGGCAAATGCAGGAAATTGCAGATGCTTTTGGCAAGCGGGCGATTGGCCTGGCCGCTGAAGATCTTGAGTTCACGCATTGCGGAGAGGTCAGAGGTCAGAGGTCAGAGGTCAGTGGAGCATTACAAAACAGGCGCGTAACCCAGTTTCTTCATTTCAGCTTCCACCGATTGTAACTCATCGATCGTGTTGATGCTCAGGGCTTCGCACTCCATCAATACCGGCAGCGCCTCGACCCGCTTCCCCTCGGCCTTGAGAATGCCGGGGCAGTCGGTGAGGTAATACTCCTTTTGCCGGTTGTCGTTCTTCAGCGCGTCCAGCGCGTGCAAGAGCTCGCGACAGTCGAACAAATATGTGCTCATGTTGACTTCGGTGATCCGTTTCTGCTCGGGCGTGGCGTCCTTTTCCTCGACAATGCCGACGAATTCACCGGCGGCATTCCGCACGATCCGCCCCAGGCCGGCCGGATTGGCCTTATGCAGCGTTCCCAGCAAGCAGGCCGGCTGATGCTGGTGGAAATGAGCCAGCAATTTCTGCACTGACGTCGGCTGGAGCAGCGGGGAGTCGCCCGCGACGATCAGCACCGGGCCGTCGTGGCCTGCCAGCAGCGGCGCGGCCATCTTTGACGCATGTCCGGTCCCCAGCCGCTCGGTTTGCAAGGCGTAGTCCACGTAGGACAGGTTTCCAACCGGTCCTTTCTCGTTCTTGCGCCTTTGGCGGAGGAAGTCGCCAACTGATGCTTGCACGTCCTCCGCCCGATAGCCGACCACCGCAATTACCCGGTCGATTGCCGCCGCTGCCAGCGCCTCGAGCACAAACTCGATCATCGGCCGCCCCAGCACAGGAAAGAGAACCTTTGGCAGGTCGGACTTCATTCTCGTCCCCTGACCTGCGGCCAGGACGACGGCAATCGGGGCAGCCATGCAAGACTCCACGCACTGGGATTCGAGCCAGAATCATAGCAGGGACCGGACAGGCGTTGCAGTTCATGGTCCCCCGGCGGCATCGGTTTTCGGCGCCATGAAGTTGGCGCAAAAAATGCCCTGGCATGGCAGGCCAAGCGTTGACAGCCTTCGCCCTGCCCTCCACAATTCACCGTTTGGCAATTGGGCCAATCCGCCAGGACAAGCCGCTGGGCTTGTCCGTTTCCATTTTGGGCGGGAGGCGCCGAAGTGGCCGCTGTGTGGGGGTGAAGTGCATTGGAAGAGGCGATTCTCAAAGCTGACGTGCTGATCGAAGCGCTGGGCTGGATCCGGCGATTTCGCGACAAGATCACCGTCATCAAGCTCGGCGGCAGCGTGATGGAGAACGAGAATGCCCTCCTCCACACGCTTCTGGACATCGTTTTCATGGAAACCGTCGGCATGCGGCCGGTTGTGGTCCACGGCGGCGGCGCCGCCATCGACCGGGCCATGGATGCCGCGGGGCTTGTTCCCACGAAGATCAAGGGACGCCGCTACACCGACGACGCCACGCTGAAAATCGTCGAGGAGGTGCTGGCCTACGAGACCAACGAGTGGATTGCCCGCCAGATTGAGGAGCTTGGCGGCCGGGCGATGAACCTCAATTTCCGCACGACGAACGTTCTGTTCGGCGAGCGGATCACGCTGGCGGGAGACAACGGCGAGTCAATCGATCTGGGGCACGTCGGCAAGGTGACGCGCGTCGACCGCACGACGATAGAAAACCTGTGCTATGCCGGCCAGGTGCCAGTGATACCGTCGATGGCGCTCGATGATCGCGGCGGCAAATTGAACGTGAATGCCGACACGGCGGCGACGGCCGTGGCGCAGGCCTTGGGAGCCGAGAAGATGATCTATATGAGCGACGTCAACGGCGTTCGCCGGGACAAGAACGACCCCGGTTCGATCATTCACTCGCTGACGGACGTGGAGGCGCGCGAACTTATCCGCACTGGCATTGTCGATAGCGGCATGATTCCCAAGGTCGAGGCCTGCCTGGAGACGCTCGACCGGGGCGTCCGCAAGGTGCATATTATTGACGGGCGGCTGCGTCACTCACTGCTGCTTGAAATCTACACGTCTTCCGGCGTCGGGACGGAGATTGTCAAGGCCAGCGAAGTCCAAAGCCCAATGTCCAAAGTCCAAAATCAGGTTCAGGCGTAAGGCGACGCAGGATCTACTGCAGCGGCAATTGCAAATTGATCATTGCAAATTTGCAATTGCAAATTGTCAGTTAACAATTTGCAATGCTTTTCTGACGGAGTATCACCCTTGTCCACTGCCACTGACGTCGGGCTGAGCTCGGCGGAAACGGTCGAGCTGTTCAAGAAATATGTCATCGCCAACTACAACCGTTACCCGGTCAATCTGGTGCGTGGCGAAGGGTCGCACGTTTGGGACGCTGAGGGGAACCGCTACCTTGACTTCTTTCCCGGCTGGGGGTGCAATCTGCTCGGTCATTGTCCGCCACACGTCGTCAAGGCGGTCCAGGACCAGGTAGCGACGCTCATTCACGTTCCCAATACATGGCATATGGATGTGCAGGGACGCTGGGCCGAGATGCTCTCGGAGCGGAGCTTCGGCGGCCAGGCATTTTTCTGCAACAGCGGCGCCGAGGCGAACGAAGCGGCCATCAAGCTGGCCCGCCTCCATGCTCCCAAAGGCAAATACAAAATCATTACCTTTACCGGCGGCTTTCACGGACGCACGCTCGGCGCGCTGACCGCGACCGCGCAGCCCAAGTACCACGAAGGTCTCGGTCCGCTGGTCGCCGGCTTCGCTTACGCACCCTACGGCGACTTGGATGCCGTCACGAAGCTGATCGATGCCGAGACCTGCGCGATTCTCGTCGAGCCGATCCAGGGCGAAGGCGGCATTCGCATCCCACCGGCGGGATTCCTTCAGGGTCTCCGCAAGCTGTGCGATGAGCATAAGCTGCTGCTCATGTTCGACGAGGTGCAAACCGGCTGCGGTCGGACCGGCGACTGGTTCGCCTATCAGCACTTCGGCGTCACGCCCGATGTCATGACGCTGGCCAAGGCGCTGTGCGGAGGCATTGCCGGCGGGGCCATGCTGACCACGAAAGAAATCGCTCCCAGCCTCCGTCCCGGCATGCACGCCGCCACCTTCGGCGGTAATCCGATTGCCGCCCGGGCCGGCATTGCCGCCTTGGAGATGATCGAACAGGAGGGGCTGCTGGAAGCGGCCAAGCGAGTCGGATCTGCATTCCGCCGGCGGCTGGCCGCGCTTCACGAGGAATGCGACCTGGTGCGCGAGGTGCGAGTCACTGGCACGATGGTGGGCCTCGAGTTGGCGGTCGAAGGCACGGCGGTCGTCCGCGCCTGCCTGGAGCGAAAGCTGCTCGTGAACTGCACGCAGAATACCGTCATCCGGCTGTTGCCGGCGATGAACGTTGCGGAAGAGTTGATCGAAGAGGGATGCGATATCCTTTGCGACGTTGTCAAGAATTTGCCGCGGTCGTAGAGGCCGCCACCAAGATTGCGTCAAGCCTCCGGCGTCGTGCCGGAGGTTTTTGCTTTTGGAAAGTAACAGCGGCTGTCGCGGGCCGAAATAAGTTCGCACTCCGCGAAGCTTCGACAGGAAACTCCCCATGCGCCACGTCCTTACGCTGCTGGAATTGTCCACCGCCGAGATTCAGCGGGTATTTGAGATTTCCAAGGAGTTAAAGGACAAGCTGGCCAGCGGCATTCGCGAACCGCTGCTGCCCGGCCGGGTGATGGCGCTGCTCTTTGAAAAGCAGTCGCTGCGGACGCGGGTCAGCTTCGAGACGGCGATGGCCCACCTGGGAGGCGCCAGTCTGTTTCTCGGCGCCGACGTTGGCTGGGGCAAGCGCGAAAGCACAGCGGATTTTGCAGGCGTTCTGGGGCAGTACGTCGATGTGGTCGTCTGCCGCACATTCGCGCATGCCGCCATTGAAGAGCTGACTCGTTTTTCCACTTGCCCGGTGATCAACGGGCTGACCGATTTCGCTCACCCCTGCCAGGCGCTGGCGGACCTATTCACGCTGGACGAGATTCACGGTCCACTGGAGGGGAAACGGCTGGCCTACGTCGGGGACGCCAACAATGTGGCCCGCAGCCTGGCCATCTGCTGCGGCAAGCTGGGAGTGGAGTTTGCCATCGCGTCTCCGGAGGAGTACCAGTTCCAGCCATCGTTCCTGGAGCAACTGGCGCGCGAAGTTCCCTCGGCCAAAGTGCTGCAAACGACCGATCCGCGCAAAGCCGTGCGCGGCGCGATCGGCGTGTACACCGACGTGTGGACCAGCATGGGCCAGGAGGCGGAGCGGGAGGCCCGCAAGCAGGCATTTGCCGCCTATCAGGTCAATGCGGGTCTGATGGAGCAGTCGCCCGAAGGCGCCGTCTTTCTGCATTGCCTGCCCGCGCACCGCGGCGAAGAAGTCACCGATGAGGTCATCGACGGGCACTATAGTGCCGTCGTCGTGCAGGCCGCCAACCGCATGCACGTGCAAAAGGGGCTGCTCGCCTGGCTGCTGAAGGCGGAATGATCAACTGCGAGCCATCTTCAGCATTCAGCATTCATCCCTAATAATTCCCCCATGCTTCGCCACGTTTCCATCCAGCGGCATTACACGACGATTTCGCCGGGAAGCGTGCTCTACCAGGCGGGAAAGACGATCGTGCTGTGCACCGCCAGCGTCGAGCCCAAGGTTCCCGACTGGCTGGTGGGCAAGGGTAAAGGCTGGATCACGGCTGAGTACAACATGCTGCCGCACAGCACCAGCCCCCGCAAGGCGCGGGAGCGGGCCAAGCTCGACGGCCGCACGACGGAAATCCAGCGTCTGATCGGCCGCAGCTTGCGGGCCGTTGCCGACCTGGCGGCGCTCGGTGAGCGGGCGATCACCGTCGATTGCGACGTGCTCCAGGCCGACGGCGGCACGCGGACCGCGAGCATCACGGGTGCCTTCATCGCCCTCGTTGATGCGATCCGCTCAGTGCAGTCACAGCTACCCGATCCGCGGCGATTTCCGCTAACCGATAGTGTGGCCGCCGTCAGCGTCGGCATCGTCGACGGCCGGCCGACGCTCGATCTGGATTATGCGCAGGACGTCGACGCCGAAGTGGACATGAACGTCGTGATGACAGGCGCCGGACGGTTCGTCGAAATCCAGGGGACCGGCGAAGAGGCGACGTTTGGCGACGACGACCTGGCAGCATTACTCAAGCTGGCCAAGCAAGGGATTGGCGAACTAGCGCAGATTCAGAAGAGCGCTTTGGGGGACTGCTGGCCGCTGCCTCCGTGAGCACGCTAGCACCGGTTGCAATTGACCGTCCTTGGATTTTTATCTATCGATGCGGCCTGCCATTGCTTCAGGCTGCCGATGCTCAAATATCTCAAGCAACAAGTCCGCCGCTTCCGCTTGCATCGCGCACGCGTCCTCGACTTGCCTGGTTCGCAGCCGCTGCTGCTCGGCAATTGGGCCGTGCTGCCGCAATTCCTTGATTCACACAGCGTCGTTTATTCCTTCGGCGTTGGCGACAACGTGAACTGGGACTTGGCGATGATCGATCGCTTCGGCGCGACGATCCACGCCTTCGATCCCACGCCGCAGAGCATCGCCTGGGTCGGCGGCCAGAAACTGCCGCCACAGTTTCGCTTTCACGATTGCGGGATTTCGAACTTTGACGGCGTGCTGAATTTTTATCCGCCGCGGAGAGCGGGTGGCATGCACTATTCGCAGCAGCCGCGGCATCGCTTCGGCCGGCCGCCGGAGCCTATCCCGGGCAAAGTCAATCGCCTGGCGACGATCGCGCAGCGCCTGGGACACGATCGCATCGACGTGCTTAAGCTGGACGTGGAGGGGAGCGAGTTTGACGCGGTTCCCGACATACTGGCCAGCGGCATTCCGATCGGCCAATTGCTCGTGGAGATCCACTATCACTTTTCGGGCCGCTCATTCCGCAGTGGGCTCGAGTTGATTCGGCGAATCAAGGCGACGGGGATGGAGTGCTTCTACGTCTCCGAACGCGGCCTGGAGTTCGGCTTCGTCAGGCGAGAACTGATCGAGCAGCGGAAAGCTGCCTGACGTAGGACAGGTTTTCAACCTGTCCAAAAGGGTTCAGGATAGGTTGGAAACCTGTCCTACGCGATGAGCGACTCGATCTCTTTCCCCGGCCGCACAAACACCGGCCGGCCGGTGCCGTCGGGGAGCGTCTGTGATTCCGGCACACCGAGCAGGTGATACGCCGTAGCCACCAGGTCCAACGGCGCGACGGGATCGGCCGCTGGATACGCCGCGTGCCTGTCGCTCTTCCCGTAGACCATTCCGCCGCGAATGCCGCCGCCGGCGAGCACCGAGGTGAAGCAGCCCGGCCAGTGATCGCGACCGTCCGCGCCGGCCCCGGCATCACTATTGCGCTGGCCGACCTTTGGCGTGCGGCCGAATTCTCCGGTCCAGATCACGAGCGTTTCGTCGAGCATGCCGCGGCCCTCCAGGTCGTCGAGCAGCGCGGAAAACGCCTGATCGGCGGCAGGCATCAGCCGCTCTTTCAGATCGATGAAATTGCGGCTGTGCGTATCCCAGTAAACGCTGACGTTTTTGATCCCGTCACTGGGCCAGAAGCAAGTCACCAGCGGCACTCCGCGCTCGATCAGCCGCCGGGCCTGGAGCACCGACTGGCCATGGGCATTCAAGCCATAGCGCTCGCGGACTTTCTGCGGCTCCTGCGTCAGGTCGAACGCCCCCTTTTCCCCGGTGGCGCTGGTCAGCAATTGATAGGCGCGCTCGTCGTTCTTGCTCTTGGCGGCCAGATTGCCTTCGGCCCCGCCAAGCTGCTCGTCGAGGCTGGCCAACAGCGCCCGGCGATCATCGAGCCGCTGCACCGACAGCTCCGGCTGCAATTTGAGCTCGCCGACGTGGTAGTCGGCCCGGCTGGGATCGTGGTCGATCGACAGCGGATCGTAGATTGGTCCCAGCCAGCCTCCGAATTGCCCCTGACTTTGTTCGACAAAACGCGGCACGTCATTTTCCAGCTTTGGCCGGAAGGAAATGAACGGCGGCAGTGCGCCGCGGCCGCGGCCCATCCGCGACAGGACAGCGCCCATATGCGGCCACTGCTTGCGGAGTTCGCCGCCAGGCACCGGTGGATGTCCCGTGAGCAAAAAGCTGGTCGCGGTCGTGTGATCGACGTTGGTGTGCGTCATCGACCGCACGATGCACAGCTTATCGGTTCGCTGGGCAATCTGCGAAAAATGCTCGCCAATCTGAATGCCGGGGACGTTCGTCGCGATGGGCTTGAATTCGCCGCGGACCTCGGCCGGGGCCTCGGGCTTGAGGTCCCAGGTTTCCTGGTGCGCCGGCCCGCCCCACATGAAGAGCAGGATGCACGACTTCGCCTTGCCAAACGAGCGGCCTTCTTGTGCGGCTGCCTGGCGTCCGGCCAGCAGCTGCGGCAGCGACAGACCCAAGAGGCCCAGGCTGCCGGCGCGCAGCAAATCACGCCGGGAAAGCGCCAGCGCCTGGCGGTAATCCGGACAGGTGGTGGGCCGCATTGGGCAGCGCCTGGAGGAACGAAGATGCGATTTCACCTATACGGTAAATCGACAAGGCCCCGGCGCACAAGCCACTTGGGAAAGCTATTTCTGCGGAACGGGCGCCGTGGCGGCCATTTCGTCGCGCTTGATCGCGTCGTACACCTCGCGGCGGTGTACGGGCACTTCGGCCGGCGCGGTAATCCCCAAACGAACTTTGTCGCCGCGAATGTCCACCACGGTAATGGTGATGTTCCCGGCAATTACGATTGACTCGTCCCGCTTCCTTGAAAGCACAAGCATCGTAGACACAACTCCTTCACAAACGTACCCACCCTGCAAACACCGAAAAATTATAGAAAAATGTCAGCGGGCGACTGACGGAATCCCCGCAGCGGCCATAGAAAGCTGGTGAGGTAGGGCCGGGCAACTCACCGTACGGCCGATCGCTGCGCCGTAAACCATTGGCGCCTAATCCCTTGTGAATCAAAGTCCACGTTGCGCGTCGGGCTTTGCATTGGCGCGCCTGCAATGGCATCGTGGGCGGCGGTGACCAAACGTGTCAGGCGCGACACTTTGGCAATTCTGACGCACCTGCGTCTTTTCGCTAAAGTTCTGACTGAGCCAACGGCCCCTTTACGTCCCTGCCTCACTCCACCATCGAGGGCTACCATGTTTCGCCGCTGGGAATGGAGCTTGCACTGGCTGGTCGCGGCGCTTGCGATCTCCCCTTCCTTGCTTCCGGGCGTCGGTTGGGCCCGCGAGCCGCTGCCCGACAAACTGGTCGTTCTCACCTTTGATGACGGGGCCAAATCGCAATTCACCATCGTTCGCCCGATCCTCCTCAAGTACAAATTCGGCGCGACGATTTTCATTACCGAAGGTTTCGCTTTCAAGGATAACAAGCGCGACTACATGACCTGGGAGGAAATCGCCCAGCTTCACAAGGACGGCTTCGAGATCGGCAATCACACCCGCGACCATCTGGGCATCAACAAGGAAAACGTCGGCCAGGTGGCGGTGCAACTGCGGGCGATCAACGATCGCTGTCGCGAGCACGGCATCCCGGCGACGACCAGTTTTGCCTGGCCGGGAAATTCGATCGCCGTGGAAGCGTTTGATGCCCTCAAGCAGGAAGGGATACGCTTTGCCCGCCGCGGCGGCAGTCCGGAATTTGAATATAAGGAAGGAAAGGGTTTCGCTTACGAGCCGGGGCTGGATCACCCACTGCTGATTCCCAGTGCCGGCGATGCGCGGCCTGATTGGGAATTGAAAGACTTCATTGCTGCGGCTGAGCAGGCCAAGGGAGGGCGAATCGCTGTTATTCAGTTTCATGGCGTTCCCGACACCGCGCATGACTGGGTCAGCACCTCGGCCGAGAAATTCGACGCGTACATGCACTACCTGGCGAGTCACGGCTTTCGGGTGGTTGCCCTTCGCGATCTGGAGAAGTACGTCGATCCGTTCGTCACGCCCAGCGACCCGATGGGCGCGATCCGCGATCGGCAGTCGATGCTCAAATCGGGCAAGCTCATCGACAACAGTCGCCGGCCGAAAGACGACCAGGAGTTACGCTCTTGGATCGGGAATATGCTCGAGCACCGGTTCACCAAAACGGAGATGGCCGCTGCGACCGAAATGGGCATGTCCGAGATCGAGGCGGCCGTGGCGGTGTACGAGCGCGAGCAGCCCGCGGTGGACTCGAGTGGAAAACTACGTGTGCTGCCGTATCCCGGCGGCCGGCATCCGCGAATCGGCTTTCTAGATGGCGCAATCCGACCTCAGCGGGAGACCAAGGTCAGCGTGTTTGCGCCGTGGAAGGACGGCGGCTATGCCGTCGCCGACGTGCCCGAGGCAATCTGGGTGCAGTCGGGCGGCGGCCGCGAACTGCTTTATCTGGCCCACACGCATGTGCCCACTAAGTGGGACAAGCAAGGGGTCAGGCTCGAGCCCCTGGAATGGAAGCGCCAGGCCGACGGCGTGTTGTCCGTGGAGCGCAAGCTGCCAAACGGCGTTGTCTTCGGCACGCGCGTCGTGCCGCAGGCCGATCATTTGGCGATGGAGATGTGGCTGACCAACGGCACCAGCGACACGCTCCTAGGGCTGGTGGTGCAGAACTGCGTGATGCTCAAATCACTGGCGGGCTTTGATCAGCAAACCAACGACAACAAGGTGATCCGCAAGCCGTATGTCGCTTGCAAAAGCGAGTTGGGGGACAAATGGCTGATCACGGCCTGGGAGCCGTGCGTCCGCCCGTGGGCCAACGCTCCCTGCCCCTGCCTGCACAGTGACCCCCAGTTTCCCGACTGCGAGCCGGGCAAGACGGTGCGGCTGAAAGGCTGGCTGTCGTTCTACGAAGGGAAGGAAATCGACGCGGAGCTGAAGCGGATTGACAAGCTGGAGTGGAGCGAAATCGAGCGGCAATAAAGGAGCCAGACAATTGCAAATCAATAATTCTTAATTGCAAATTGTTCAATGATCAACTTGCAATTGTCAATGAACAATTTGCAATTATTTCCCCCGCGCTGGGCGGGC
>Ga0075428_100010317_pt1 | contig 10367 bp, 6 predicted proteins | sample RhiMetdeltSRZDD2_FD_75291 | JGI IMG/M metagenome (GOLD analysis project Ga0075428, IMG submission 75291) | Populus rhizosphere microbial communities from Tennessee, USA - Rhizosphere MetaG P. deltoides SRZDD2 | ecosystem: Host-associated > Plants > Roots > Rhizosphere > Soil | place: USA... | reverse complement strand
GGACGCCCGCGACGTCTGGCGCTGGACGCACATCGAAACGGCGGGGAAGGACCTGCGATTTGCGATCAGGCTCCTCACCCGCGAAAAGGCGTTTGCCGTGCTCGCGATCGGGACCCTGGCGCTCGGCATCGCCGCGACCACGACCGTCGTCAGCATCGTGCACGCGGAGATCTGGCGTCCGCTGCCGTTCGCGGACTCCGATCGTCTCGTCGCCATCTCCAACACCATTCCCGAGCGCCCGACGCGGCTGACAGGCTTTCCCGCCGGGCAACTCGCCGCGCTCCGCAGCGTGACGACGCTGGTGGACGGCGTGGCAGGTTTTCGTTGGAATGAAAGCCACGTCGTTACCGGCGGCGCCGCGGTCGAGCGCGTCCGCACGGCGCCGGTCACGGCCAACTTCCTTCCCGTCCTTGGTGTGGGATTGTTCGCTGGCCGCGGGTTCACACCGCAGAACGAGCTGCGGGGATCGGATCGCGCCGTCGTCCTGACGCACGCGTTCTTCACGCGGCAGTTTCCCGGCCGCGTCGATCCGCCGGCGTCGATTCTCCTCGATGGCCAGCCGTACGACGTCGTCGGCGTGACCCCCGAGAGCCTGCGGCTCGAGTTCATCGCCGACCCCGATCTCTTTGTGCCGATTGCCCTCGACCAGGATCCGGATGCTCTCGACGTCGAGCGGCAGGTGAACATCGTCGCGCGGCTCAAACCAGGCGTTTCAGGGACGGCCGTTCAAGCGCAGCTGACCGGAATGCTGGCGGATGCGAAGCGGCTGATCGTCGTGCGCGATCTGAAGGACGCCTACACCGGCTACGCGTGGCGAACGTTCGCGGTGTACTTCGCCGGGGCGGCGGCTCTGTTGCTCATCGCGTGCATCAACGTGGCGAACCTGCTGCTCGCGCGCGGCCTCGCCCGGCGACAGGAATTTCTGATCCGTACTGCGCTCGGCGTGAGCAGGCTTCGGCTGATTCGACAGCTCCTGATTGAGGGGCTGGTCATCGCTGCGATCGCCGGCGCGACGGGGATCGCGTTGGCGTCCGTCGGCGTGTCGCTCTTCTCGAAACTGGCGCCGGCGGAGTATCTCACCAGAAGCGCCGCGATCACGTTGGACATCCGCGTGGTCGCCGGTGCCGCAATGCTCTCTGCGTTGACCGCGCTGGTCTTCAGCCTGGTGCCGGCGCGGTTCGCGTCGGGCGATGTCGCAGGCGTGATTGGCCGCGAAGCTCGCCTGCTCGGCGGCGATCGCCGGCAGCGGCGCTCGCGCAGCGTGCTCGTGTTCATCGAGATGACCGTTGCATTTCTTCTGCTCGTCGGCGCCGGGATTCTGGCCAACAGCTTCATCAGACTGAACCGCGCACCGCTCGGCTTCGACCCGAACGGACTCTTCACGTTCCGGCTTCTGCTGAAAGGCGACCGCTATCAGGCGCCCTCGCAGTGGGCCGCGAGCTACGACGAGCTGGCCGCCCGCCTGCAGAGATTGCCGAACGTCAGCCGCGTCACTCTCGCGAGCTCGGTCCCGATGCGCGGCGGCGACTGGATGCCGATCCGCGTGCCCGGCCGCCGCAATCCGTTCGGTGAGGCCGACCCGCACGTCTCGGTGCACGTCGTCCAGCCGGGGTACTTCGACGTCTTCAAGATTCCGAGACTTTCAGGCCGCGCGTTGACCGATGCGGACAGCGAAGGCGCGCCGCGCGTCGTGGTCGTCAATCGCAACTTCGCTGCGCATTACTTCGGCGCAGAGAGTCCCGTCGGCGCGACGATCGACCTTCTGCCCGGCGGAGTTCCCGCCGCGCTTCGCCCCGGTCCCGTCGAGATCGTCGGCGTCGTCGAGAACACGAAGGAAGTCGGCATCGACGAAATTCCGTTCGACCTCGTCTACATTCCGTTCCGGCAGAATCCGCTTCCCGGTATGGCCGTCACGCTCGTCGAGACGGCGCCGGATCCGCACAGACTCGACGCCGTCAGGAAGGCAGTCGCCGATTTCGATCAGACCCTGCCCGTATACGGTGCGACGACGATGACGGATGCGGTGGCGGAGGCGACGAAGCTGGCCTGTTTCAACCTGACTTTGGTCGGCGGGTTCGCGATGCTCGCGCTCGTCCTGGCCGCGATCGGCGTCTATGGGTCGACGGCGTACGACAGTACGCGGCGGACCTCAGAGTTCGGTCTACGCATCGCGCTCGGCGCGCGGCCGTTCCAGGTGCTCGGCGCCGCGCTGGGACATTCGATCCGGCTGGCCGCGCTCGGACTGGTCGTCGGTCTCGCGAGCGCGCTCTTCATTGCGCGTGCGCTCGGCGATTCTCTGTATCTCGTGCGCGGATCGCACAACGGCGTCATCTATCAGGTGGCGCTTGCCGACCCGCTCACGCTCTCGCTGGCCGGCGCGATCCTCGTCGTTGTCACGCTCGTCGCCGCGTACATGCCGGTGCGCAAGGCGACGCGCGTCTCACCGGTTGTCGCGCTGCGCAGCGAGTAGGGCGCATCTCCGATCCAAGAGGCCGAGTATAAGATTCCGGCGTGCCCCGACGACTGATTGGCGTGCTCGCGATTCTGGCGATCGCCTGGGTCGTCGGCGCAGAGGGCAGCGACGACCATGGAGTACGCCGTCTTCGTCTCGACGAAAGTCGACGCGACAAAGCCAAGTCGCTCGTCATCGGTCTGCACGGGCTTGGAACGCCCCCCGCCGCGTGGTTGTCGCGCATCACCGACGCCGCCGAGAAAGCCAGCTACATCGTTGCCGCACCGACCGGATACTCCCTCACCGGCTGGTACGGCGCGAACGACGGCGGGCGCCCGGTTGGCACGACTAACGTAGGCGCGCTGAGCGAGAAGGACGTGATGAACGTCCTCGATCTCATGCGAAAGACATTCAACATCGACGAGCGGCGCATCTACCTCGCCGGGCACTCGATGGGCGGCGCGGGCGCGCTGTTTCTCGGCATCAAGCACAAGGACATCTGGGCCGCGGTTTCAGCGTCCGCTCCGGCGATTCGAACGAATCTGCACACGCCGGCGGAGCTCGAGCAGGCGACCGACCTGCCGTTCGTCCTCATTCATGGCGATGCGGATACGGCGGTGCCGGTGGAACAGACTCGTGCCTGGGCGGCGCAGATGAAAGCGCTGAACATGACGTACGAGTACCACGAGATTCGCGGCGGCACGCACGCTTCGACGCTCCCGCTCGGGGCGCCGTTCACGTTCAAGTTCTTCGATCGACATCCCAAGGTGATGACTCGCGTCGAGCGTTGACACGGACGCCGTTCCTGCCTCACGCTAGATAGTTCGTCGCCCCCCCAAATCCAAGGAGGTGCCCATGACCGAAGGAGGTGTGCCATGACCCAGCTATGAACAGATCAGGAGGTCAACGTGCGTATCAAAGTGAAAGGAGGGACCGTCGAACACGGACGCCAGTCGCTCTGTGAGAGCTGCCGGTGGTCAACCGTGATTCGCGGACCAAAACTCGGCGATGAAATCGTCGAGTGCGACATGTTGTCATACCGGAATCAGCGAGTCCCGTTTCCCGTGACGTTCTGTTCCCGGTATCACGATCGAAGTCAGCCGACCCTGCGTGACATGCAGGAAGTCGCCTGGGTGCTGCGGTCGGATCCGCGGCGTCACCAGATCGGCTTCGTTCACGCGAGCAAGCTGCCCGACGAGGAACGGTACGTGCTGCCGGAAGACTAGGAGGCCAGTATGCGCGCTCAGATCAAGGGCGGCGCCCCAGGGCGCCGCCCTTGCCGTTTGTGCGGGCGTCACCGACGATCTTGGCACGCGGGGCGAGCCTACCGGATCGCGCCGTGACTTGGCGCGAGCTGGTCGAGCGCGTCGAACTCGGCTTTGCACAGATCGCGTTTGTCGATCACTTCTCGACCCAGTTCCCCGACACCTTGTGAGGCGCTTGTCTCAACGCCGGATGTCGAGGTGGCCCATGCATCATTCATCTACTGCTGACTCTTCAGTCCAGTGACGACGATGGCTTTCGACGTCTGCCGCCAATACAGGTATGAGTAGGACTGGCCGTCGTGTGAAACACCGGCGAGGACAATGTGCATGACGCCGAGCCGATCGGGCGGCGTCACGTCGCGGACGCGTGTGCGAGTCCCACTCGCAAGGTCGATCCGATCGAGTGCCGCGGGAAAATCATTGCCGGCCTGGACAAACAGCCCACGGCTGTCACTCGACCAGCCGACGACCCGGTCGAGTGGCTGGTAGCCGCGGACTGCCCGGGGCTGACCGCCGACTTCCATCACCTGCCGGTCACCGGTCGTCGTCCTGATTGCGATCATCCGTCCGTCCGGAGACGGCAAACCGCCCGTCACATTCTCGGGTGTCACGGCCTCGGCCTGGCCGCCGACCAGGTCGCGGCGGTAGCATCGCCGCGGCTTCTTCGGTTCACTCCCGCAAAACAACAGTCGTCCGTCCGGGAAGAACGCTACGTCGACAACGTCCGTCACTGGCGAGAAGTCGAGGGGCACCGGCTGTCCTGGACCGGTGGGGTACGCTACGTAATGGCCAGGCGCCGGGCTTATCACGTATCCGATGGCCCAGCGCGAGTCCGGTGACAGCGCGCCCGCGAATCCTTCGCCCAGCCGCACGGCCGGTGACCCATCCGTTCGCCGCCAGGTGACCGCGTAGTTCAGTCCGACAGTCGACGACTCGTCGGTGAACAGCAGCCATTTGCCATCCGCTGACAAGGCCGTCGGTACCGGCAACTCGAGCCAAGGCAACTCGCGTTCAGTGGGTTCGCCCGGCAACTGCACGCGGATGCTGAACCGTTGGTCACCAGCGCTGACCAGCAAGCGGCCGTCCGGCGCCACATCCATCACTTCCGCCGAGGTCATGCTGGGGTACGCCGGCCGCAGTGTCGGCTCACCATCAACGTTGACGACGTGCGGGTGATAGCCCAGCGTGTTCGGCGCCGCGGTTGACAGATAAATCGTGCGTCCGTCTGCCGACCACACGACACCCTCCCCGCCCCAGAACTCTCCTGCCAGCGTCCTCACGACGCCGTTTCGATCGATGACCTTCAACCAGCCGCGGTCGTCATAGCCACGATGTGGGTGCTCGAGGAACGCGATCTGCGAGCCATCGGGAGAGACGCGAGGATCGCTCAGATACCCCGAGTGCTCGTAGATCATTTTGCCGGCCGGATACTCGAGCTGATCTTTTGTGCCCGCATCGCGAATGACGGCCATGGTCGAACCGTCCGGCGCCCAGTCAACCTCACGCACGCCCTCACTCACCGGCCGCGCCGCGCCGTCCATCGTCATGCGCGCGAGCGTGCCGCGGAACAGGCGATGGTTGATGAAGCTCGCGCCGGTCAGCACCGCGAGCTCGCCGGTCCGTGAGACCGAAAGCAGGTGGGTGCCCGGCTCGCCGAGGCGCTGCGGGATGACGCTGCCTTTTCGTAGGACGAAGATGCTGGGTGTGTTGCCCGATGTGGCGGCGCTGTAGACGAGCGTCTCGCCATCCGGCGCGAAGCGCGCGTTCGTGATCCATTGCGGTTCGCTCGTGCGGGTCTCGAACGTGACGACTGATGCGGCCGGGGATCGTCGGACCAGAGTTGTGAGTCCGTATCCCGCGGCGGCGCCGCCGATGGCGAAGACGGCCGCAAGCATCGCGGGATGGAGCGATCGTCGTGGCGCTGGAATCTCAGCCACCCTGGATGAAGAGATGGCGGTGCCCGAAAACGCGTCGAGTGCGAATGCGACGTCGCGCGCTGTCTGAAATCGCTCCGCCGGATTCTTCTCGAGACAGTGCCGGACGATCCGGTCCAGCGCCGGCGGCAGGTCCGCGCGCGAAGTCGACAACTCCGGCGGATCCTCGCGAAGGATCGCGGTCATCGTTTCGGCCGCCGTCTCGCGCCGGAAGGCCCGCTGACCCGACAGCATTTCGTAGAGGAGCGCGCCCAACGCAAAGAGGTCGGTGCGGGCGTCGACCGGCTGTCCGCGGATCTGTTCGGGTGCCATGTACCCGACGGTGCCCATAACCGTACCGGGATCGGTCATCGCCGCGGCGGTGGCGGTCGCCTCCGCGGCGCTGGGATCCTTCGTGAGACCTTTCGCGAGGCCGAAATCGAGAATCTTCAGCCGCCCGTCCGCGAGAACGAAGAGATTCTCGGGCTTCAAATCGCGATGCACGATGCCGCGATCGTGTGCCGCGGCCAGTCCGCGAGCGATTTGCGTCGCGGTTTCAATCGCTTTACGGACGGGCAGCGCGCCGCGGGTCAGGTGGTCGCGGAGCGTTTCCCCTTCGAGCAGCTCGGTGACCGCGTACAGGACGCGACGTCCGCTGACGTCGGGGAGCTCCCCGATGTCATGAATGGCGAGGATGTTCGGGTGAGACAGGGCGGCGACGGCCTTCGCCTCGCGCTCGAATCGCGCCCGCCGCTCCTGGTCGTTGGCGACGGACGGAGGCAGCACCTTGATGGCAACGTCGCGATCGAGCCGTGAATCGCGCGCGCGATACACCTCACCCATGCCGCCGGCGCCGAGTTTTCCGAGGATGTGGTACGGGCCGAGGTCGCCGGTCATCGCCGCGAATTATGTCCGGAAACCGGGGTCGCCGAGGGCACTCAAGTAATATCGCTTCGAAATGGGAACGAAAAGGCCTTTGAGAGAACCGGTGCGCAGCGCGCCGGGGCCGAAGCTGAAGAACTACATCACGCCGGCAGGGTTGCAGCGTCTGAAAGACGAGCACAGATTCCTGCTGAACCGGGAGCGGCCGGCGATGACGCAGGTTGTGGCGTGGGCGGCCAGCAACGGTGATCGCAGCGAGAACGCCGACTATCTCTACGGCAAGCGGCGGCTTCGTCAGATCGATTCGCGGATTCGTTTTCTGACGAAACGCATCGACGCCGCGGAAGTGGTCGATCCGGAAGCGCCCCGGCAGGGATCAACGGCCAGACGCGTGTTCTTCGGCGCGACGGTCCGCTACGCGGATGAGTCCGGCGCCGAACGCGTGGTCAGCATCGTCGGCGTCGACGAAGTCGATCTCGACCGCCGGTACATCAGTTGGATGTCGCCATTGGCGCGCGCGCTCATGAAATCCGGGCCGGGCGACACAGTCGTGCTGCGCGCCCCAAACAAGACCGAAAAACTCGAAATCCTCGACGTGCGCTACGAGCGCATTTCCATGGAGCCGTTTCGAGAACCCCCCGGCGCCGAGTCGGCGCGGAAGAGCTAGCTGGTTGCTGGAGAGTCAAGAGAATGTCCACACCGAGCGAAGCCACGACCTCCGAGACCTTGCCTCCCGCAGTCCAGGTGCACATCGTCGGGGCGGGCCCTGTCGGCCTGCTGCTGACGGCGCTGCTCCAACCGACCGACCGCTTCGCCATGCACCTCTATGAAAAGCGACGCGAGTACACGCGTACGCGGATGGTCGAGCTGGCGCCGTACCTCGTGGCGGATTCGGTGGCGAGCTACTGTACCGATCACGTCGACGAAGAAAGTGTCAAGGCGATCTTCGACGAACAGGAGCTCAAGGAGGGCCTCGCGTTTCGGCAGTCCATTCCTCCGGACCTGATGGACCTCCTGCGTGGATGGGCAAAGGGGTTCTGCCCGCTCAACGGCATCGAGCGCGGCCTCAGCGACCTGATCGATGCGCGCCAGTCGCATCCGGTGCAGCGCACCACCGCCTCCGTCACGGCGGAGGAGGCGATGGCGATGCTCGGGCCGGGAGACGTCCTGATCGATTGCACCGGCAGCAAGTCACTGCTTCGCGATCAACTGGTACCCGGCTCCGGTGCGGCGGATGGATCCGAGAACACGTTCAAGATCCGGCTCGAATACGCGCTCGTCGTCACGTTCCTGTACGGCCAGGCGTACGACTGCAATGAGTACTGCAAGTACTACAAGAACATCGAGAACGCGCACTACAAGTTCATTCCGGCGGTCAACCGCACGTACTACGACGGCAGCATCAGCCACGTGACGGGTATCGTCAGCATCACTGCCGAAGACTACGAGCGAATGCCGTCACGATTCGACGGCCCCTGGCTTCGCTCCAACTTCCCCGAGGTGGCCCAATCGATGGACCACTTCATCGAGAAGGTCAAGCAGGAACCCACGGGGAGGTGCTCGGCGACCTGGAGATCATCCGGATCCCACTGGACCTGTACCGGGCTCGCAATGCGACCAGCCGCCAGTGGCGCCGGGCAGGGGTCGGCGACCACCCATTCGCCCGCTCGCCGGTGTTCCTGGTCGGCGATTCGGCGATGGGCTCTCCCTACTTCCAGTCGATTTCGCTGGGCTTCGAGTGCGCGATGTATCTGTCGGGGCTTCTCGCGCAGCGCGACCTGGCGGTCGGCGACATGCTCGAGCGCTATGAGCTGCTCGCGTACAAGCAGTGGCTTCGGGTGTACATGCGGAGCAAGTTGATCAAGCACAACAAGGACCTGCTCCAGTGCGTTGGGGATACGTTCGCCCTGTTGGAGCAGCTGCATATCTACTGACGGCGGCCTGCTAACCCGCTGTCACGATCACGCGCGCTGGATCGGTGCGCACCGCCCGGATTGCGGGTGGGACCACAGCAAACAGGGCAGCGAGGGCCATCAAGATCAGTGGTACGGCCAGGGCCGCCGGATCCGAAGGTCTGGTCTCGAAGAGAAGTGCCTCGACCCATCGGCCGAACGCCACGCCTCCGGCAAGGCCGACGATCGCGCCGGCGGAGAGCGCACCCAGCAGCCGCGCGGTGAGACGCAGGACAATGTGTGCGGGGCCGGCGCCGAGGACGATGCGCAGACCGATCTCGCGGCGCTCGCGAGTCACGGCGTGGTTCAGGACGCCGTAGATCCCGATGACCGCGAGCACGAGCGCGAGCGCAGCAAAGAACGTCGACAGCGTCGCGAGCAACCGTTCGCGGATGAGCTGCTGCGTGAGGAGTGACTCGAACATCACCGCCTCACGAAGCTGGAGGTCCGGCGCCAGGTGCGCGAGTTGGCGCTTGATCGCCGGCACCAGCTCCGAGCCGCTGCCCGACGTTCGCAACAGCAGCGTGGCTCCCTGACGTGCTTCGATCGGCACGTACACCGCCGGATGCGCGGCTTCCCGGACGCTGAAGTAGACGGCGTCTCTCGCGAGACCGACGATCTCCATCGGCGCCTTCGAGCTGTCGACGACGACTTGCCGCCCGACGGGGTTTGCGCCGCCGAAGTACACACGCGCGAAGGCTTCATTGACGATGCCGACTCCGGCCGCTGGTTTCTTCGACTCATCCACTCGCGGCGACCGGTCGCCGGGGCGGAACTCACGGCCCTGAAGCATCGCGATTCGCATCGTTGCGAAATAGCCCGGTGAGACGTTCACCCAGTTGGGAGCGTCCTCAGGCGACGCGAGGCCGGGGACGGTCACGGACGAGCGCCAGCGGTTGCCCGTGAGCGGCGCCCATCCGGCGACCGTGGCGGACTCGATCCGTGGAAGATCCGCCAGAGCTGCCGCCAGCTGCCGCCAGTCGTCGGCCGGCAACTGCCGCCGGCTGTCGACGGAGAGATGAAGCAGCCGTTCGGGCGCGAATCCCAGCGGACGACGCTGCAGCCGGTCGAGCGAGCCCACGAAGAGGCTTGCGCCCATCAGCAGAAAGACGCAGAGCGCCATCTGCACGGTCACGAGCGTGACCGTGAGCCGTCGATGGCCATGCTGTCCTCGGATTTCCTTGAGCGCACCGACCGGCGGTGTCGCCGACGCGCGCAGGGCGTGCGCCAGGCCGAACATCATCGTGACCGCCGCGATGAGCGAGATGGCGAGCGCCACCGCTCGGAGATCGACGTCGAGAATCAACCGCACCGGACGTTCAGCCGGCGCGAGCATCGACACGATGAACGGCGCCGCCCACCACGCGAACAACGCGCCCGCCCCGCATGCGAGCGTGGCCAGGAGCGCGCTCTCGAGCAGCATGAGCTGCATCAAGCGTCCGCGCGTGGCGCCGAGCGAGAGCCGGAGCGCCAGCTCACCACGCCGCGCAAGCGCCCGGGTCATTTGCAGGTTGGCGACATTCGCGCAGGCGATGAGCAGCAGCATTGTGGCCAGCGACGCCAGAATCCAGAGTGGCCTCCGGAACGTCTTCTGAATCCCGGACGCGCCCGCGCCCGCGGGTTGGAGCACCACACGTTCGTTGAGGAAGGCCTCGACGCGCGCCCGCGGCGCGTCGGGCGGAAACGATTTGGCCCGTTCGCTGTTTTCCGCCTGAAACCGGGAGTTGAGCAGCGTCTCTACTTGTCTGGGATCAACGCCCGGTCTTGGTCGCAACCAGATGCGGAACCAGGACCAGCCGTTCGCCTTCAACGCCCCCGGATTCATCATCGACGGCACGAAGAAATCGGTGACGGCACCGGGCTCCGTGCCGGTGAAACCCTTTGCAGTTACGCCGACGATTTC
>Ga0075428_100010314_pt1 | contig 10368 bp, 6 predicted proteins | sample RhiMetdeltSRZDD2_FD_75291 | JGI IMG/M metagenome (GOLD analysis project Ga0075428, IMG submission 75291) | Populus rhizosphere microbial communities from Tennessee, USA - Rhizosphere MetaG P. deltoides SRZDD2 | ecosystem: Host-associated > Plants > Roots > Rhizosphere > Soil | place: USA... | reverse complement strand
GCTCTCTGAACGCCGCAAACAGTATCGCCAGGTGTTGGAGGGGAACGTCTGCGTTCATCCGGCGTCGGTATTCGATGCTATGTCAGCCCGTATAGCCACATCCCTCGGGTTTGAGGTGGGGATGTTCGCCGGCTCGATCGGTTCTGGCACGGTCCTGGGCGCGCCGGATCTCGTCGTCCTCACACTGACGGAATTTGCTGATCAGATCCGCCGCATCGCCAGGGGTAGCGAGCTGCCCCTCATGGTGGACGCTGATCACGGGTACGGCAACGCGCTGAACGTCATGCGCACGGTGGAGGAGTTAGAAACATCGGGCGTCGCCGCGCTGACCATCGAAGACACTGTGCTGCCCACACCCTTTGGTGGGCAAGGTGAAGGTTTAATTTCGACAGAAGAAATGCTGGGAAAATTGCGCGCTGCCGTAGCCGCACGTCAAGACCCTTCCCTGGTCATTCTGGGCCGCACCAGTGCCCTGCGCCGTGGCGGCATTGCTGAAGCGGAAAAGCGCCTCAAGGCATATCAGGACACCGGTATTGACGGGATTTTCCTGGCCGGCGCCAGCACGCGCGAGGAGGTCGAGGCAATGCACCGGGCCACCCGCCTGCCCCTGCTCCTGGGCGGAGCCACACCGGAGCTGTCGGACCGGAGTTTCCTGGCGGCCAACGGAGTACGCATTGCGCTGCAGGGACACCATCCCTTCTACGCCTCTATCAAGGCGGTGTACGACACGCTCAAATACCTCAGAGACGGCGGCGCACCCTCTGGCCTCAAAGACCAAGTGGCCTCAGACGAGCTGCTGAATATCGCCATGAAGCGGAACGATTACAAGCGCTGGCAGAGCGATTACTTGCGGTAGGGAGTCGTTTGACGCTGACGCATGGCCAGCACAGGCGGGCAGGGGCTTTACTCGGTTAAGATGGCATGCAGGGTGGATTGTGTAAACTGCATACGGTCTGTGACTTGCAAGTCACGGATAATCTCCTGTGCCTCATGCTGAGAGACCATGCCTTCCATCCATAGAGCCCGCAGAATATCTGGAAGCCGCACGCATGGGACCCCATGTGTGCGGCCGTGATGTGCCACGCGTGACTCATTCGAGAGCACTGTACCGCCCCGTGCGCTGATGATGTATCAGCTCAGCCCCAGCCCGCACCTCTTCGGACGGTTCGTCCACGAGAATGGGCACGGCTCGCTTCGCAAGCTGTTCTTTCAATGCCTCCAATTCTAGTCCGGCAATTTCTGCTGCACGTGTTAGCGTTACCTTGCCCAGACGGTACAGCTCCACTGCGGTGTTGATGCGCAGAGGAGGATTCGCAGCCAGGAGCACTTCTAAGGCATGTCCTATAGCCTCCTCCCGAGATGTATAATCTCCTGCTTGCACCACTGCTGTGAGTTCATCCTCCAGCAATGCCAGGTCAATAATACGTGTCATCTCTCTGCCTCTCTTACTGCTATGAGCACAGTTAACTTTGTCGCCTCCTCGATTGACCAATCCTGCACGCTCCAGGTCTCTTATCAGTGCTCGGATTTTTCGCGGCATTTTTTATCTATGCTCGCTCATACTTTATGCCAGCTCCTCCAGTAACGCTCTGGCGTCGCACAGGTCGGCAGTGTCAAACCCCTCTGTGAACCAGCTGTAGACCGGTGCCAGCAGCTCGCGCGCCTCGGTCTGCTTGCCCTGCTGCTGCCACAGCCGCGCCAGGCTCGTGGCTGCGCGTAGCTCCCAGGATTTGGCCTGTTGGCGGTGGGCAATGGTGAGGGACTGCTGGAAGCAGGCTTCGGCCTGGGCTGCCTCCGACACCGCCTGCCGTAGCAGCAGCTCGCCCTGGAGCCGATAGGCCTCCGCCAGCAGGTCACCCCGCCTGCTTTCCTCCAGCGCCCTCAGCGCTTCGGCGAGCAGGCGCAACCCCTCGTCGACCTGGCCACCCTGTCCTGCGGCCTCGGCCAGTATGACCAGACAGAACGGCCGCCCCAGCTCCTGGCCCGTGGCCAAGACGGCCGTCATGCCCTGGTGCAGCTGCGCCAGCCCCGCCGCGCCCTGGCCATGCAAGGCCAGGGCCCAGCCCCGCCAGCAAGTTCCAAACCCCGCCCAGAGGGGAAACCCGTGGGCCGTCGCCAGGGTCAGGAGGGCCTCGGCCTGCGCCTGGACCGCAAAGGCTTCTCGGCGGTGGTGATGCAGGGAGGCCGCATAGTGTCGGGCCAGCCCCAGACTATAGGGATGTGCCAGCTCCTGGGCCAAGGCCAGCGCCTCCTGACTCTGCCGCAGCGCCTGCGCCGGATACCCCAGGCACCACAGCGTGAGGGCCGCATGGACCAGGCACCACGTCCCCCCCGTCGTCACGTTAGAGCGGAGCGCCAGGGCCCGCTGCGCCGTCGGGTCGATGAGGGTGAGGCCCTGCTCGAGATACGTCTGGGCGGCGGCGTATTCGCCCAGGTAGAACAAGATGCCCCCGAGCGCGCCATGGGCCTCCAGGCGGTGCGTCGGGTCGGCCTCGCGCTGCGCGAGCTGATAGAGCTGTTCCCCCAGTTCCCGCGCTGTCGGCAATACCCCCCGGCTGCGATAGAACCCACATAAACCCTGCAGCGTCGAGAAGAGCTGGGGTGTGTCGCCGACCTGCTGGCACAACGCCCGTGCGCGGGCATACGTCTGCTCCACCTCTGGAGCCCCACGGCCCTTGGTGTCGATCAACACTAACCCGAGGGCGATCTGCAGGTCGAGCTCCTGCTGGGCCCGCGCTGGGGTCTCGGGGAGCATGGCCAGCAACTCCAGCCCCTTGGCGAGGTGCCGCACTGCTTCCAGGTTGGCCGAGCGTTGACGGGCCTGCTGCCCGGCCCGCTGCCAGTAAGGAATGGCCTGCTCTATGAGCCCGGCCTCGGTGTAGTGCTGCGCCACCACCTCCGGCTGGGTCTCGACTATCTCGGGAAACTGCGCCGCCAGCACCTGGGCGATGTGCTGATGGTACTGCTGCCGCGTCCGCTTGAGCAGCGATTGGTACGCCGCCTCCTGAATCAGGGCATGCTTGAAGAGGTACGTGGCCTGCGGCGGGACACCGCGGCAATAGAGCAACTCGGCGTCCACGAGCTGTTGTAGGCCGCGTTGCAGCGTGGGCTCGTCAAGGAACGAGACCGCCTGTAACAAATGATAGGAAAACTGGCGCCCCAGTGCCGCCCCAAGTTGCGCCACAGCCTTGACCGCCGCCAGCCGGTCCAGGCGCGCCATCAACGAGTCATGGAGCGTCGCGGGAATGGCGAGGGAGGGGAGAGGACCTGCCAGCACGTAACGGTCATCAGCTTCGGTGAGGAGCCCTGACTCCAGGAGCATCTTGGTTAATTCTTCGACAAACAGCGGCACGCCATCGGTTTTGGTAGCCACATGGCGTAGGACCTCGGTAGGCAAGGGCTTGCCATGCGTCAGACGGGCGACCATGGCCTCCACCTGAGGCGCGGGGAGACGGGTGAGTGTAAGAGGCGTGATGTGCGCGCGCCCCATCCAGGGTGGCTGAAACGTCGGACGGGACGTCAGCAGGGTCAGGAGCCGCACCGTGGGCCCCTGCTCTATCAGCAAGCCGAGGAATTCGAGGGTCGAAGGGTCGACCCAGTGGAAATCTTCGACGATAAAGAGCACAGGCTGCTGCTCTGTCAGCTCTAGCACCATGGTCAGGACAACTTCGAGAGTTTTTTGTTTTTGCCGCTGCGGCGTCAGAGTGAGCGAAGGATAACGGCCATCAAGCAATGGTAGCGACAATAGCGCTGCCAGTAGCGGTACAGTCTCGCCTAGCGGTAGACGGTACTGCCCCAGGGCGTGCTCCAGCTTCTTCAGGCGCTCTGCTGATCCTTCATTCTCTTGCCAGCGCAGGGTCCGATGCAGCAGATCGATAAGGGGATACAGGGCGCTATTCTGGTGGTAGGGAGAACAGCGGCATTCTAACCGAATGTGTGCCTCCCCCGCCGCATGGTCCTTCAGCACTTGCACCAACCGAGATTTGCCGATGCCGGCCTCACCGCTTAACAAGACTACGTGCCCCGTGCCCTCCTTGACCTGGATCCAGCGCTCCAGGAGCAGAGTCATCTCCGACCCACGGCCTACGAAAGGCGTGAGGCCCCGGGCACTGGCCACGTCCAGCCGACTCTGGGCTACGTTCGGCCTGAGGATACGATACACCGCCACGGGGGCCATAACCCCTTTGAGGCTATGCATACCAAGTTCCTGGCACTCCACGTACCCCTCGACGAGGTGTAGGGTAGCAGCGCTGATGACGACCGTATCCAGGGCTGCCAGGCCCTGGAGGCGCGCTGCCAGATTGGGCGTCTCGCCCAAAGCCAGCTGTTCGTGTCGCGCGCCACTACCCATCTCTCCCACGACCACCTGACCCGTATGGATGCCGAGACGGACAGTCAGTCGAATACCTCGCGTCTGCTCCAGGCGCGTATTCAGCACACGCATCACCTCGACGATCTCCAGTCCAGCGTGCACAGCGCGCAGGGCGTCGTCTTCGTGGGCCTGGGGATAGCCGAAATAGACCAGGAGACCATCCCCAAGGTACTGGGCGATATACCCGTCTAAGCGCTGAATGACCTCAGCGCACGTCTGCTGATAGGCTCGTACCACCTCGCGCAGGTCTTCCGGGTCGAGCCGGCTGGCCAGAGCCGTGGAATCGGCCAGATCGCAGAACATCACCGTCAATTGCCGACGCTCAGCCGAGAGCGACTCGACCTGTGGAGCATCGTCATGTGGCACCTGTGGCTGCGCAGAGACGAGAACGGTCTCAGGTAAGGGAGGCGAGGTGTCCGTCCAGACCAGGACTCTATTGTCCTCATCGACGGCTACTTGCCGGGCATAGATGAGTTCATCTTTCAGGTCTTCGAGGTAGGCATCGTCGAGGTTAAAGCGGCGCTTGAGCGCTCCATATGCCACGCGCTGCTGGCGTTGGAGGAGCACGATGACCTGTTCTAGAATCTCGTCAAATGTCATGGCTGCTCCCCTGTCCATGCATGACTGCTACACGTGACGCTATCCCAACTCTGACCATTGAGGCCACCCGATTGTAACGCATGCGCCATTGCACAAGCAAAGCCCCCTTGGCTCGCCAGTGCCACGCCATCTTGACGTCACCTGGGGCAGGGCGTAGCATGGGGCACACATTATTGCACGCATACAGACAGTAGGAAAAGGAGATGACCACGATACCGCACAGGCACGGAGAGGAGGACGCATGGCCACCCCACGCCCTCGTGTGCACATTGTCGCGACTGGAGGCAGCATCTCAGGCCTCGGTCCACATCGCCTCGACTATATTCTGTACCCCGAGTTAGGCCAGCGCTTGAGCATCGAGGAGATGCTGGCGCGCATCCCGGAAGCCCAGGAGGTTGCCCACGTCGAGGGGGAAAACCTCATCCGGGTGGGGAGTACTGCGGTTGGTCCACAGGAGTGGCTGCAGCTTGCCCAGCGGATTAATCAGGTGTTGCGTGAGGATACCTCATTGGCCGGGGTAGTGGTGACGCACGGTACGGCCACTCTGGAGGAGACGGCCTATTTTCTGCATCTGACCGTGAAATCCGCCAAGCCTGTGGTAGTCACGGGTGCCATGCGTCCACCCACTGCGGTGGGGACGGATGCCGACCTCAATCTGCTGGATGCCATTCGTCTGGCCGCCTGGCCTACAGCCGGAGGCCGGGGTGTGCTGACGGTGTTGAACAACGAGATCCAGAGTGCCCGGGACGTCACTAAAATGAACGCCTTCCGCGTGGAGACCTTTACGAGCCGCGAGTTAGGCTTTCTGGGCTATGTGGATGCGGATGCACAGGTGGTCTTCTATCGCGCTGTGACTCGTCCACATACCACGGCGACACCGTTTGACGTGACCGGACTGCACGAACTGCCCCGCGTCGATATCGTCTATGCCTATGGCGGTGCCGATGGCGTGCTGGTCGATGCGGCGTGTGCCCACGGCGCCGTCGGCCTGGTACTGGTGGGCTTTGGCGGCGGCTCGTACCCCCAGGCCTTCCTCGACGCCGGAAAACACGCCGTGCACGCTGGTGTGCCGGTGGTGCTCGCCACCCGCGCCATGGCCGGCCGGGTGATCATGACCCCGCGCAAGGCGCAAGACGGCTTCATCGTCTGCGACGACTTGCTGCCACAGAAAGCGCGTATCTTGCTCATGCTGGCGCTGACACGGACACGTGAGCGCCAGGCACTCCAGGAGATGTTTTACCAGTACTAGTAACCCGCAAGAACTCGCTCTCCTCGGCTACGTATAACCCACATTGAGGGAGACGCATGGATGGAGTTACGGAATACAGTCGCCATCGTGACCGGTGGGGCACGCGGTATTGGCAAAGGCATAGCGCTGGCCTTGGCGCGCCAGGGCGTCCACGTCTCAGTGGCCGATTTATATACCCCGAGCCAGGGTACAGCCGGCTACACCTTGTCCGCTGAGCAGGAGGTCAGCACCACGGTGGGGGAATTAACGGCGCTTGGGGTCCGGGCGATGGGGGTGCCTGTGGACGTGACGCAGTGGGGGCAAGTCCAGGAGATGGTGGAGACTGTGACGCAACAACTCGGCCCGATTGACATTGTGTGTAACAATGCGGGCGTCATCGATACGGGGTTGGTAGTGGAGACGACCGAAGCACAGTGGGATGCGATGATGCAGGTGAATGTCAAAGGCGTCTTTCTGTGTTGCAAAGCGACAGCCCCAGGCATGATGACGCGTCGGCGGGGGCGGATCATCAACACCGCCTCGATTGCGGGGAAACGCGGGAATGCACGCGCTGCCGCCTATTGTGCCTCCAAGTTTGCCGTGATCGGCTTTACGCAAGCGTTTGCTCACGAGATGGCGCCCTACAATGTCACGGTTAATGCCGTGTGCCCGGGTATTGTAGGCACAGCCATGTGGCTTGAGCACTTGATTGAGAGACGGGTGGAGGAGATGGGTGACGATCGGCAGGCGACGTTTGCCCAATACACGTCCTCGCTCACGCCGCTTGGCCGCCCTCAGACCCCTGAGGATATTGGCGAAGCCGTGGTGTATTTGGCGCGTGCCGATAACGTTACCGGCGTTGCCTTGAATGTGGCCGGCGGCTTGGTGATGCACTAGCACCATGCAACCTTGACGCCCCCTGGGGCAGGGCGTAGCATGGGGCACACTTTGTCATACACTCGCAATAGGAAGAGGGGATGACACGATGCCTCCTGCAGCCAAGCCCAGAATTGCGGTCTTCTCAGGACCGACGGCCACCATCCAGAACAGCGAACCACTGGTCACCAGCAACAAGGCGCGGCACAAGTACGGCTTGCCGCTGCGCACTAACCCGGACGGCAGCCTGCTCCGTTTCGACGCCCTGCGTCCCCAGCGTCTGGCAGCGCCGGTAACGCTCTATATCGAACAGTTCAGCGCCCATCCCCTGGAGCGCGACGCTGCCGAGCTGTATGCACCGCCCGATGGCTACCTCGATCCGTCTGGGGCCTTTCACACCGAGCGCCAGGGGCCCCGCGACATTCCCGTGTACGAGGTGACCCTAGGGCCCGAGGATGGCCTCTATCCGCTGCCGTACATGGCACGCCAGGCCAATGGCCAGGCCTGGGATGATGACGGCACCGTGCCCCAGGCACCGGCGGCGCAGTGCCGCCAGCCGTTTTATCCCGACGCCTCCCGCCTGTTTGAGGAGATCGACCGATTGGGCATTGGCGACGACGGGCTGGCGAGCCTGCTCTCGAGCAAGGCGGACTACGACTTCTATCGCGCTGTGCCCTCGGGAGGCTACACCAAGGGCCTGCCGGCCAGCAAGCGTAGCGATGTGGGTGAGGGTGACATTGCGCCAGAAACGCTGGGGCGCGATTTTTTCCCCTACCGTCCGACTTATCTGCGCCAGGAACCGTCTATGGCCAGCCTGGCACGCCTGACCAACGTGGTGCAGCAGGCCCTGGCCAGCGGACAGTATGCCGGGGCCATCTGGCTGGAGGGCAGCCCGTTTGTGGAGGAGACCAGCTACTGGCTCAACCTGCTCATCGATACGCCCGTGCCCTGCGTGGGCAATGCCTCACAACGCGCCCACGGGGCCGTCAGCAACGACGGCGACCGCAATATCATTGACGCGGTCGACTATATCCTATCGCGTATCTGGGCGGACAACGACGGTCGAGATAGTGTGGGCGTCGTCGTTATTCAGGACGAACAGCTCTTCACGGCGCGTGAGGTACAAAAGGCCGATGCCCGCCCTGGGGGCTATGTGGCCACGGGCGGCCATGGCGGTATTGTCGGGACTATGGGACAACCAGGCCCTCCGGCCTTGACATTCCGGCCCGTCAAGCGACATACGTACACCTCGGCGGTGAATCTGAGCCGCCTCCCGGCGTGCGTCGAGGGTGTGCGCCTGGACAACGGGCGCCTGGTGCGCGTGGCTGTGCCTATTAAAGATGCCCAGGGCATGCTACTGGCCACGGCAATCCCCAAAGTGACCATTGCCAAGCACGCCCGCTACCTGCCTGCGGACACCTCGGGCGACCCGGAGGCAGAGGTAGACATCCTGGCCCGCATCGCCAAGAACCTGCGCGAGGCGCCTCTGGCCGGCTTCGTGGCCGAGGGCTCAGCCCCATTTGCCTCGATGAGCAATGCAGTGGAAGCAGTCCTCAGGCGAGCAGCGCTGAGCGGTATGCCCGTTGTCAAGGTCGGGCGTGGCAATGCTGAAGGAGTAGTAGATCAGATGCGCACGACGCTGGCCATTGCTGGCAGCAACCTGACGGCCACCAAGGCACGCCTGCTCCTGATGGCATGCTTGCTGCGCTTCGGAAGCCTGCCACCAGCGATGGACCCAACCTGTCCCACCCCAGCCGAACTCGCGGCTGTGCAGGCGCAGCTGGCCGAGTATCAGGCGGTGTTTGACACGCATTAGGGAGCTGGTGGCGACTCAGGGGGCCGCTGGGGCCTGCGGGTGTACTTGCCTGGCCCCTTACGCCCACACCCTACACCGCTTGCTGGCGCAGCACGGTACAGATATGGTCACCGACGGCGCTCGTCGAGGCGGTGCCGCCCAGATCAGGGGTGCTTACTGCGCCACCCTGTACATGCGTCTCCAGGGCTTTGAGTAAGCGTGCAGCGGCCTCAGTCTCGCCGAGAAAATCGAGCATCATCTGCCCGGCCCAGATGGTGGCCAGGGGATTCGCAATGCCCCGGCCTTTGATGTCTGGGGCCGAGCCGTGCACGGATTCGAACATGGACGGGTAGGTACGTTCAGGATTGAGGTTGGCACTGGGGGCAAAGCCCATACCGCCCATAATCACGGCACCCAGATCCGTCAGGATATCAGCAAAGAGGTTGGAGGCTACGACCACATCAAACATTTCCGGCCGGCGAATGAAATTCATCGCCGCCGCATCGACCAGATTGGCGTTCGTCTCGATGTCAGGATAGTCTGCAGCGACTTCGCGAAAGATCTCATCCCAAAAGACCATGCTGTATTTCTGAGCGTTCGACTTGGTGATCGACGTGACGTGTTTTTTCTTGTTGCGCTGGCGCGCCAGTTCAAAGGCAAAGCGCATGACGCGCTCGCACCCAGCACGGGTAAAAATCGACGTCTGGATGGCGACTTCAAAGGGCGTGCCACGGTGCATCCAGCCCCCCGCATCAGAATACTCACCCTCAGTGTTTTCGCGGATGACGGCGAAATCGATGTCGGCTGGCCCTTTACCGACAATAGGACAGGGCGCTCCAGGCAGCAGTTTCACGGGACGAATACAAGCGTACTGTTGAAAACTCTTGCGGATAGGCAAAATCAGACCGTTCAGCGTGATGTGGTCCGGAACATGCGCGGGGTCACCAACGGCGCCGAAATAGATCGCATCGAACTCCGCCAGCGTTTTTAAGGCACCCTCAGGCATCATGGCGCCGTGCTCGCGGTAATAATCACTACCCCAGGGAAATTCTTCAAATTCGAGGTGCAACCCTGCAACGATCTGCTGTACAGCCCGCAAGGCTTTCATGCCCTCCGGCATCACCTCCTGGCCGATGCCATCACCAGGGATGACGGCAATCTGATAGGTCGCCATGGTCTCTCCTTTATCTATCTATACGTCCACGCAACTATGACGTGGGTCTGCTCGGAAACTGGTTCTAGACGGAAGCGGAAAGTTTTGCGGACCGTCGTGCAGCCATGCTACCTATGGTCGATGAAAAATGCAAGCGACATGCGCTACACGAGCAACGGCGTTTGCAATCTGCATGCCTCATGTAGGCTTCAGCGCCTGGTACTGGCGACGCGTCTGCACTACGGCTACCCTGGCCACATTGGGCCACGGGTGGACACCAAGAAGAACATGCTTTACCATTGCGGTGATGGAGAAGTCAGTCTTGGGTCGAGGAGCCATATGGA
>Ga0075428_100010312_pt1 | contig 10369 bp, 9 predicted proteins | sample RhiMetdeltSRZDD2_FD_75291 | JGI IMG/M metagenome (GOLD analysis project Ga0075428, IMG submission 75291) | Populus rhizosphere microbial communities from Tennessee, USA - Rhizosphere MetaG P. deltoides SRZDD2 | ecosystem: Host-associated > Plants > Roots > Rhizosphere > Soil | place: USA... | reverse complement strand
GAGGAGTCTGAGCGCCTCTTCCGCGAGGCGCTCGCGCTCGACGAGGTCAGCCCGGAGCTCTACCTCGGCCTCGGCGACGTGCTCCAGCGCGCGGGCAAGTACAAGGAGGCCGAGGCCGCCTTCCGCCGCGTGCTCGAGCTCGACCCCGATTCCTTCGCCGCGTACTACAACCTCGGCGTCACGGCGCTCCAGCAGCAGCAGTACGACGCCTCGATCGCCGCCTTCGAGAAGGCGCTCGCGCTGAACGCGGACCATCCGCTCGCGGCTGCGACGCACAACAACATCGGCACGGTGCAGCTCGATCGCGGACGCCGCCCCGAGGCGATTGCCGCCTTCGAGCAGGCGGTGAAGAAGCCGCCGCCGATCTTCGAGGCGCGCTTCAATCTCGGCTCGCTGTATCTCGAGGACGGACGTCTCGACGACGCGATCGCCCTCTTCGATGAGGCAGCGCGCCTCTCGCCGAACCACGAGGCGCTGAACGCGCGCCTCGCGCGCGCCTACATGCAGAAGGGTCGGGGCGAAGACGCCTATCGCACGCTCACGTTGTTGAGGCGTTTGTACCCACAGAACTGGTACGCGCCGCTCGCGCTCGCCGCGCTGCACGCCGCGAACGGGCGCTCCGAGCAGGCGCAACCGCTATTGGCCGACGCGCTGAAGCTCGGCGGCGACGCCGCGCGACAGGAATCGGCGTCGTATCCGGCGCTCGCGCCGCTGTTGGCGAGCGGCGCGAAGGAAGCGGCGCCGGCGCGCTGAGGCGACCAGTCCGCCTCATCGTTCCGAGGGCTTCCTCTCGCTCACGCGCTCGCGTGAACATGCTCTACCCCGGGCGCTGGCCGCCGCGGCCTCCGCGCCCGACATCGCGAAGGAGACATCCGATGGCCCGCCGACCCCTCTGGCTCGTCGCGTTCGTGTCCCTTGCATCCGCAGCGTCGACCGCCGACGTGACGATCCAGCTCGACGCTGGAGGCGGACTCTCGGTCCGAGACAGCACTGGCGCGATCGAGCGGCTCCGCATCGATGAGGCCACGGGCAACATGTCGCGCAACGGCATGCTCTTCGTGCACACGACCGGACTCTTCAATCTGTTCGTCGGCCCCGGGGCAGGGAATCTTTCGACGACCAGCAACCGCAACTCGGTCTTCGGGGTCGACGCCCTCCGGTCCATTACCACGGGCGCAAACAACTCCGCCTTCGGGATTGAGGCCCTCCGATCCAACACCACGGGAAACCAGAACGTCGCCGTGGGGCGGCAGTCCCTCTTCGCCAACACGGTGGGCGGCAACAACGTCGCTGTCGGCAACTGCGCTCTCTGCGACAACACCATGGGTAACCGGAATTCCGCGGTTGGGGTGGGCGCCCTCTCCTTCAACAGTACAGGCGGCAACAATTCCGCCCTGGGTTACGTGGCCCTCCGCCACAACAACGCTTCGTACAACTCTGCCGTCGGCGAGCGTGCTCTCTACGCCAACACCTCGGGGAGCTCCAACTCTGCCGTAGGCGCGCGTGCTCTCTTCGCGAACACCACGGGCAGCTTCAACGCCGCCGTCGGCGAGCGTGCTCTCTCCGCGAACACCACGGGCACCTTGAACGCCGCCGTCGGCAGGAATGCTCTCTACGCGAACACCACGGCCAACGCGAACGCGGCGGTCGGGGAGAGCGCGCTGGCCCTGAATACCACCGGGAGCTACAACGCCGCCGTCGGACAGTCGGCCCTCTTCAGCAACACGACCGGCCGCTACAACGCCGCCTTCGGGCGCGCGGCTCTCTTCACGAACACGACGGGCTTCTTCAACACCGCGACCGGACACTACGCGCTGATCAACAACAGCTCGGGTGCGGCCAACACCGCCGTCGGACAGCAGGCTCTCGATTCGAACACGACCGGCAGCGACAACACCGCCGTAGGACGGAACGCTCTCTTCGCCAGCGCGTCGGGCAACTTCAACGTCGCACTGGGTGACAGCGCGGGCGTCTTCCTGACGTCGGGCAGCAACAACATCTACCTCGCCAATGGCGGCGCCGCGAGCGAGAACGGGTTCATCCGGATCGGGACCGTCGGCACGCACGTCCGGGCCTTCATGGCCGGCATCCACGGCATCGCGATCCCGAGCGGGAGCCCCGTCTTCGTGAACTCCAGCGGGCTGCTCGGCACGAGCAGCGTCTCGTCCGCGCGCTTCAAGCAGGACGTGCGCGACATGGGGGACGCGAGCGACGTGCTGATGCGGCTCCGTCCCGTGACGTTCCGTTACCGCGAGGACGCCGTCGATGATCCCGAGGACGCGAAGATCCCCCAGTACGGGCTCGTGGCGGAGGAGGTGGCCGAGGTGGCGCCCGAGCTCGTCACGGCTGACTCCGACGGCCGGCCCTACACGGTGAAATACCACGAGCTGCCGGCGCTGCTGCTCAACGAGGTGCAGGTGCAGCGGCGGACCATCGCGAAGCTCGAGGCCCGCATCGCGGAGCTCGAGAAACAGCCGCTTTACACGGAGCCACGCGAGGTGGCACGATGACGCGCATGAAGGTCGCCCTCGCGGTTCTGCTGCTCCTTCCCCTCCCCGCGTTGGCCGGCAACCTCACGGTCGGCACCGGCTCGTCGCTCGACCTCGGCACGGGCAGCCTCGCGCTCGGCTGTGCCGATCTCGACGTGCTCGGGACGATGTCGGCCGGCACGGCCGGCTTCACGCAGGGCCGCGACGTCACCATCACGCCCACCGGCGTCATGAACGGCAACTCGGCCACGCTCCAGCTCTCGGGCGACTGGGACAACCTCGGCAGCTTCGCCGCGGGCACGAGCAGCGTGCAGATCACGGACGGCTGCGGACTCCTCTCTGGCACCGTCAACGGCAACACGAGCTTCAACAACCTCTCGCTGTCGAGCTCGAGCGGCAAGCAGGTGACCTTCACCGCAGGCAGCACGCAAGGCGTGGCGGGCAGCTTCGTCGTCGCGGGTGCGCTCGGAAATCAGCTCAAGATCCGCAGCACGGTGGGCGGCACGAAGGCGTTCGTGAACGTGCAGGGCTCGAGCAGCGCGAGCTGCGTCGACGTCGAGGACAACAGCGCGCTGCTCGGGATCAACATCCCGATGGACTCGTGCTCGATCAAAGGCCCGAACTCGCCGGGCTGGCTGCTCACGCCGGCGATCCCGCTGCTGCCGCCGCTCGCCGGTGCACTGCTCCTCGGCGCGCTGCTGATGGCCGCGCGCAGAAGGCTCGCGACGAGCTGATCGCGCGCGCCGCAAAGTGATAGTCTCGGCCCGAGCCGCCGCACCGCCCCCGCCGGCGCGGCTCGCACGAGGAGGATCCATGGCGAAAGGAAATTCCGCGCCGACGAAGGCGAGCAAGCAGGAGAAGCAGGTAATCGAGGCGCTCTCGAACCTGCTGGCGGACAGCTACACGCTCTATCTGAAGACGCACAACTATCACTGGAACGTGAGCGGCCCGATGTTCACGACCCTGCACACGCTCTTCGAGACGCAGTACACGGAGCTCGCGCTCGCGGTGGACGAGATCGCCGAGCGGATCCGCTCGATCGGCGCGCCGGCGCCGGGCAGCTACGCGCAGTTCTCGGAGCTGACGAAGCTGAAGGAGGCGATCGGCGTGCCGCCCGCCATCGAGATGGTGGAGCAGCTCGTGCACGACCAGGTGCTGGTGACGCAGTCGGCGCGCAAGGTCGTCGCGGCGTCGGAGCGCGCGGGCGATCAGGCCAGCGCGGACCTCGGCGTGCGGCGCATCCAGACGCACGAGAAGAACGCGTGGATGCTGCGGAGCCACCTCGAAGCGTAGGGCAAGGAGGCCGACCCAAGTCGGCCGACGCGCAGCGAGGCAAAGCCGAGCGAAGGCCGGAATGCCCGAGCGCGAGCGGTTAGCGAGCGCGAAGGCCCGGCAAAGCTAGGCGCTCCTCATCAAGGCCCGCTGCCCGCCGGTGAAGTGCCACGCGTCGAAGCCGTCGCGGCGCATGCGTTCGGCCAGGTGCGCCGAGAGGAGCCCGAACTCGCAGCAGAGCACGTAGGTGCGGCTGCGATCGAAGGACGGGTACGCCTCCAGCGCGCGCGAGAACTCGAGGTGCAGCGCCAGGGGGTGATGCTCGCTGCGGTACGGCTCGACCGGCCGCAGGTCGAGCAGCAGCGCGCCCGGGGGCAGGCGGTCGAGCGCGAGGCCCTCAACATCGAGCGAATCGAGGTCGAGCGCGCGCAGGTCGAGCACGCTGCGTTTCGCGACCAGATCGTCCAGCAGGCCGGCCGGCAGGCGCGTCTCCTGCGCCTCCACGAGATCCTGCGGCGCGCGCGTGGCGGGGCGCCGGGGGACCATCGCGCAGTACTCGCCGACGACCTTCGAGAGCTCCGCCGTCCCGATGCGGCGCGCGAGCTCGATGATCTCGTCCTTGTTCGTGCCGACGAGCGGGCGCAGGATCGGCAGCTCCGTGGCGCGGGAGACGACCGCGAGGTTGTGCAGGGTCTGCGACGAGACCTGCCCCACCGCGTCGCCGGTGACGATCGCGATGGCGCGCCGCTCGCGCGCGACGGCCTCCGCGGCGCGCAGCATCATGCGCTTCAGCAGCACCTGCCAGAAGCGCGTCTCGGTGTGCGCGCGGATCGCCTCGGCGACCGGCTCGAAGTCGATGGCGTGGAGCAGCGGGCGCTCGCCGTACGACCAACGGTCGGCCAGCACGCGGGCGACGCGCGCCGCGCCGCGCAGGTGGCTCGCGCCGCCGAGGTTGCAGAAGACGTGGTCGAGCGCGACGCCGCGGCGCTGCATCTGCCAGGCGGCGACGACCGAGTCGAAGCCGCCCGAGTGCAGCGAGACCGCGCGGCCCTCGACGCCGAGCGGCAGTCCACCCGGCCCCTGCGAGCGCTCCGAGAAGTACGCGGTGCCGGCGGCAGACAGCTCGACGTGGACCGTCTCCTCCGGCGCATCGAGATCGACGCCCGCGGCGAAGGGATAGAGCGCCGCGCCGAGCTGGCGCTCGACCTCCATGCGTTCCGCACGCACGGTGTGGCGCTCGCCGACCCGGCGCGCGCGCACCGCGAAGCGCTTGCCGCGCACCTGCTCGCGGAAGAGCTCCGCGCCCGTGCGCACGATGTCCTCGGTCTCCCATACGGCGTGGCGCACGGCCAGCGACACCGACGAGATGCCGAAGACGCGCGTCAATGCGTGGTCGCGCAGCGACGGCACCGCGTAGTCGCCCGGCAGCTCGACGAACATGCGCTCGTGCGAGACCTCGATACGCGCATTCACGCCTTCGGCGGCGAGGGCGTCGCGCAGGTTCTGGAGCAGCCTGCGGCGGAAGTGCGCGCGCGTCCCGCGCGCCTTGATCGAGAGCTCGCCCGCGAAACGCAGCAGGGCGAAACGGGTCGCCGTCTCGCCCATGGAATCTTCCTAGCGCTCCGCGCAGAAGCGCGAGATGGCGGCGCCGATCGCGAGCAGCACCCACAGCGACATGCCACCGAGCTTGCGCACCGAGACCTGGCCCGGGAGCTCCAGCTCGTCGGGCTCGGCGGCGCCCGGCGTGATCGGCGTGGCGCCGAGGGTCAGGGGATTCCCTCCGATCGGGCGGCTGCAGTGGATGCAGCGCCTCGTTCCGATGGGAAACGTGACCTTGCAGTCGTAGCAATACACCTCGAAGGGAGTCTGCGGCCCGACCCGGGTTTCCATGGCTCAGCAAGATAGGGCGCAGATCGCCGCTCAGTCTCCCAGCTCTTCGAGGGCTGCCTCCTCGAAGCTCCGCAGGTCGGGGAACCAGCGCGTGGCGAGGCCGTCGGCCGCCAGGCTCTTCAGCGACGCCGGAGCCCGCGCGCTGCCGATGCCGCGCTCGAGGGCCCGCGCCAGCGCGATGGCCGCATCCCCGGGCTCTGCATCGAGGCGGTGGACCACGGGCCCGCCGTCGCACGTCCCGATCAGGTCGCACACGATCGTCCGGACGCCCTCGGGCTCCCCGACCTCGGCGACGACCACACGCTCCACTTTGCCCCAAGCGAGGAGCTCGCGGGCGGAGGCCGGTCCATGCGCGATCCCGCCCGGCTCGAGGCGGGGCGACTCCAGCACCCGCACGGGGTACCGGGCGCGCCGCTCGGCGTCGGTCGGGGGTCGCAGGAAGTTGCGCATCGGAGGCGGGATCGGCAGGCCGCGGGGTCGGGTTGACGCGGCTTCTGACGTGGAGGCTGCGGGCCGAATTCGCTACTCGTGCCGATCCTCCGAAACCCCGCTGGAATGGGCCACCTGTCATGAGCTCCCCCCGTAAGAAGGTCGCGATCCTGGGCGCCACCGGCGTCGCCGGGCAGCAGTTCCTCGTCTCGCTCGAGGGCCACCCGTGGTTCGAGGTCACGGCGCTCGGCGCCAGCGAGCGCAGCGCCGGCAAGCCCTACCGCGCGGCCATCACGGAGCCCTCCGGCCAGTCACGCTGGGTCTGCGAGGAGGCGCTGCCCGAGCAGTTCGCGTCGAAGCCGGTCGTGGACGCGGCGTCGCTCGACCCGAAGCAGTTCGATCTCGTCTTCTCCGCCGTCGAGAGCGACGCGGCGCGCAAGCTCGAGGAGCGCTTCGCTCCGCACGTGCCGGTGGTCTCGACCTCGTCAGCGTTTCGCTACGAAGACGACGTCCCGATCGTCGTGCCCGGCGTGAACCACGACCACGCCACGCTCGTGAAGCGACAGCAGCGCGAGCGCGGTTGGAAGGGCTTCGTGGTGCCGATCCCCAACTGCACGACGACCGGCCTCGTCGTCGCGCTCGCCCCGCTACAGTGCCAGTTCGGCGTGCGCTCGGTGATCATGACCTCGATGCAGGCGCTCTCGGGAGCCGGCCGCAGCCCGGGCGTCCACTCGATGGACATCCTCGACAACGTCATCCCGTACATCGCCAAGGAAGAGGACAAGGTCCAGAAGGAGACGCAGAAGATCCTGGGCGTCCTGGAAGGAGACCGGATCATCCCGCTCGCCCTGCCCGTCTCGGCCCACTGCAATCGGGTCAACGTCCGCGACGGCCACACGGAGTGCGTGAGCGCGGGTCTCGGCCGCGCGGCCGGGCTCGACGAGGTGCGGGACGCCCTGCGCTCGTTCGGGCGGGAGTTCACCGATCTCGGGCTTCCGTCCTCGCCGCCCGAGCTGTGCCGGGTTCACGAGGATCCCTACCGGCCCCAGCCCCGCCTCGACCGCGATACCAATGACGGCATGACCGCGGTGGTCGGCCGGCTGCGCGAGGACCCGGTCCTGCCGAACGGGGTGAAGTTCGTGGTGCTCTCGCACAACACCAAGCTCGGTGCGGCCAAGGGCGCCACCCTGGTCGCCGAGTACCTGGTACACCGCGGCCTGGCCTGAAAAATCGCAGGCTTGGCGCTTGCCGTGGCGGGGACGACCCGCCAAGCTATGCGGCGTTCAGCGCGGGGGGGTCGCTCGGGGTCCGAGCGCGTCCTGGTCGCGCCCAGAGCTTTTCATCGGGGGGATACGAGATGCGAGCATCGATCGCCCGCTTCACGACCGCGGTAGCGGTGGTGATCGCGTTGGGCGCGTTCGGTTGCAAGAGCAAGCCGAAGGAGACGACACAGACCAGTGATACGAACAGCGAGTGGAAGGAGGCTCCGACCACTCGCGATTCCGGCGCCGGCGGCGCGGGCCGGAAGCTCGACCTGACGACGATCTACTTCGACTTCGACAAGTACGACATCCGCGCGGATCAGCGCGACGCCGCCAAGGCGAACGCGGCCCGGGTGAAGGACATGACGGGCAACGTCGTGGTCGAAGGCAACACCGACGAGCGCGGCAGCGAGGAGTACAACCTCGCGCTCGGCGAGCGCCGCGCGAACACGGTGAAGCGCTACATGGTCGACATGGGCGTGCCGTCGTCGCGGCTCTCGACGGTGAGCTTCGGCGAGTCGCGCCCGGCCGTGCAGGGCCACGACGAGTCGGCCTGGAAGTTCAACCGCCGCGCCGATTTCTCCTCCGGCAACTAGCGGCGGACAGATCTGCCGATCGGAACTCCACGTGACGGGGAGCGCGCACGCGCTCCCCGTCACGCGTTTCGAGATTTGACCCTCTCGTCGGGCCGGTGATACCGTCGCGCGGCGTCTCCACCCCAGATCGAAGAGGTGTCCGCATGTCCCCCGTCCACGGCGGAATTCTCGCCGCGCGTGCGCTGAAGCAGGCCGGCGTCGAGTGCATCTTCACGCTCTGCGGCGGCCACATCATGCCGCTGTACGCGGGCTGCAAGGAGCAGGGCATCCGCATCATCGACGTCCGCCACGAGCAGGCGGCCGTCCACGCGGCGGACGCCTGGGCGCGCTGCAACCCGGGCAAGGTCGGCGTCGCCGCCATCACCGCGGGGCCGGGCGTGACCGACGGCGTGACCGGCATCGCGAACGCCTGGCGCGCGAACTCGCCCATCCTCGTCTTCGGCGGGCAGGGTCCCTTCGACAACCTGCGCCGCGGCTCGCTCCAGGAGATGGACCACATCGGCGTGGTCCGCCCCATCACGAAGTTCGCCGACGCCATCTACCAGACGCACCGCATCCCCGAGTACATCGAGCTGGCCATCCGCCACGCGGTGTCGGGCATCCCCGGCCCGGCCTTCCTCGAGATCCCCATGGACGTGTTCATGGGCCAGGTCGACGACGACAAGATCTACATCCCGCGCATCCGCACCACGGCGCCGCGCCTCTCGCCGGACCGCGAGGCCGTGCGCGAGGCGCTCTCGCTGCTGAAGAGCGCGCAGCGCCCGATGCTGATGGCGGGCACCTCGGTGAAGTGGTCGCTGGCATCCACCGCGATGAACCGCTTCATCTCCGAGACGCACATCCCCAGCTTCACGAACGGCATGGGCCGCGGGACGATCCCGCCGGATTCGCCGGAGTTCCTGAACCGCTCGCGGCGCGAGGCGCTGAAGCAGATCGACTGCATCATCCTGGCCGGCACGTTGCTCGACTTCCGCATGGCGTTCGGCAAGACGATCCCGGCCGACGCGAAGATCATCCAGCTCGACATGGACGCGACCCTGATCGGCCAGAACCGCCAGTCGGACGTCGGTCTGGTCGGCAACCTCGCGTGCAGCTTCGAGCTGCTGCTCGAGGAGATGAAGAACCAGGGCCTGCGGCTCGACTTCAGCGGCTGGCGCGACCAGCTCCGCAAGGTCGAGACGGCGGCCGAGGCGAAGGTCGAGGCCGCGCTCGGCAGCGACGAGGTGCCGGTCGATCCGCAGCGCATGTGCCGCGAGGTGCGCGAGTGGCTCGACACGCTCGACGATCCCATCGTGATCGGCGACGGCGGCGACATCGTCGCGACGGCTGCGAAGATCATCCCGGTCAAGCGCGAGGGCGCGTGGATGGACCCCGGTCCGCTCGGCACGCTCGGCGTCGGCGCTCCCTTCGCGATCGCCGCGCAGGCCGCGAACCCCGGCAAGCGCGTCGTGATCGTCTACGGCGATGGCTCGTTCGGGCTGAACGGCTTCGAGTTCGACACCGCCGTGCGTTTCGGCCTGCCGATCATCGGCATCGTCGGCAACGACGGCGCGTGGGGCCAGATGATGCGGCCGCAGGGCGCCATCTACAAAATGTTCGACAGCACGCTGCTCAACTACACGCGCTACGACAAGGTCGTGGAGGCGCTCGGCGGCCACGGCGAGTTCGTCGAACGGCCGGAGCAGATCCGCCCGGCGCTCGAGCGAGCGGCGGCGTCGGGCAAGCCGGCGCTCGTGAACGTGATCATCCGGCAAGACCGCGACTACAAGGGTGGGATCTACGTCTAGCGACTTCTTGCTAGGCGCTCGCGAACGCACTCCCGCCGAGCTCGGCCTCGATCTCGACGCGCTGGCGCCGTGGCTCGCGGCCACGGGCCCGGTGGCCGTCGTCGACTTCGAGACGACCGGCTTCGCCGAAGACGCTGCCGCCGAGCCGATCGAGATCGGCGCGGTGCTGCTCGATCCGGGCCGCACCGCGGTCACGACGTTCGAGCGCACGCTGCGGCCGCAGGGCCGCGTGCCGCGCGCGGTGCGCGCGCTGACCGGCATCGCCGACGCCGATCTGGTCGGCGCTCCGCGCATCGAGGAGGTGGCGCCCGCGATCGCAGTGCTGCTCGCGGGCCGCACGATCGTCGCGCACAACGCCGGGTTCGAGCGCCACTTCCTGGCACGCTATGTGGCGCCGTCGCTGCGGAGCGCACGCTACCTCGACACGACCGAGCTGCTGGCGCTCGCGCATCCGGATTCGTCGGATCTCCGCCTCGAGACGGCGGCCGAGCGCCTGTTCGACGTGCACGTCCACCACCGCGCGTTGCCCGACGCCATCTCCGCCGCGCGGCTGCTCTCGCTCTGCGCGGCCGGCGCGCGCGCCGGTGCCACGCGCTACGCCGTCGTGCGCGCGGCGCTCGAGCGTCACGCGCCCCGCTCGCCGT
>Ga0075428_100010311_pt1 | contig 10369 bp, 8 predicted proteins | sample RhiMetdeltSRZDD2_FD_75291 | JGI IMG/M metagenome (GOLD analysis project Ga0075428, IMG submission 75291) | Populus rhizosphere microbial communities from Tennessee, USA - Rhizosphere MetaG P. deltoides SRZDD2 | ecosystem: Host-associated > Plants > Roots > Rhizosphere > Soil | place: USA... | reverse complement strand
TCGGCGCCAAGGAGCATACGACGACGACGAGCAGCACCGGTGAGTGGAACATCACCGGCATCGAGGCGGGCTTGTGGTTGTTCTCCAGCAGCGCGCCCAACACGATTCCGGCCGCCATCATCATCCCGGTGAAGTTCTCGCAGCGTCAGCAGGTGAGCGCCGTCGGCAACTCTTTGACCTGGCAGTTGCCGATGTTTGCGTATCCGGCGTCGGAGCATCCAATGCTGAAGGTCGCGATCGATCTTCTGGCCGCGGGGAAAAAGGAAGAAGCGGCGCAGGCGCTGACCGTTGCGCTCGGGCCCGACGTGCCGACGGAAACGCGTGTCGCCGCGGGCGAGCTGTCGCTGCTCCTGCAGCAGGCCGCGCTCGCCAAGACCATTTTCTCGATGGTGCTTCAGAAGGAACCGAAACACGCTCGCGCCATGCTCGGCGCCGGCGGCGCGGCGCTGCTCGCGCGTGAGTGGGAAAACGCCGGCAAGATCATCTGGGACGCGCGCGATCTCGTGCCGAAGGAACAGCGACAGGCGCTGGCGGCCGCGATCGACGACCTGCGCGCCATCATGCGCGTTCAGTAAGGACACTCGTTGCGGATCGGGATCGATCTCGGGGGCACGAAGATCGAGGGAATCGCGCTCGCCGATGACGGCCGCGAGCTCGATCGCCGCCGCGTCGCCGCGCCGCGCGGCAACTACGACGACAGCGTGCGCGCGATCGTCGACCTCGTTGCTGCAATCGAAAGCGCAACCAGCCAACGCGGCAGCATTGGCATCGGCATTCCCGGAACCACTTCTCCCGCCACCGGCCTGATCAAGAACGCCAACTCGACGTGGCTGAACGGTCACCGTCTCGAAGACGATCTATCGCGCGCGCTCGCGCGTCCCGTGCGGCTGGCGAATGATGCGAACTGCTTTGCGTTGTCGGAAGCCACCGATGGCGCGGCGGCAGGAGCGCCAGTCGTCTTCGGCGTGATCATCGGCACCGGCACCGGTGGTGGCGTGGTCGTGAACGGCCGGATCGTTGTCGGCGCCAACGCGATCGCCGGCGAATGGGGACACAACCCGCTGCCGGCGCCCGCAGACGATGAGCGTCCTGGACCGCCGTGTTATTGCGGCCGATTCGGCTGCATCGAAACATTCCTGTCCGGCCCCGCACTCGCGCGCGATTACATTGCGCTCGGCGGCCCGGATCTGGCCGCGATCGAGGTCGCCGCCCGCGCGGATGGCGGCGATCCACGAGCGGTGGCCGCGCTCGATCGCTACGAGCGCCGCTTTGCGCGCGCGATCGCCGCGATCATCAACGTCATCGATCCGGATGTGATCGTGCTCGGCGGCGGTTTGTCCAACATCACGCGCCTGTACGATCGCGTGCCCGCACTCTGGGCGCCGCATGTCTTTTCCGATCACGTCAGCACGAAACTCGTGCGCGCCACACACGGCGATGCCAGCGGCGTGCGCGGCGCAGCATGGTTGTGGCCTGCGTGAACACGAACCTACGCCTGTCGCGGCGCATCGCCATCCTGCTCGCGCTCTTCATCGCGAACCTGATGCTGATCGTGTTGTTTGGCGCGATGATGCAGCTGCCCGCGCGCGGCCCGAACGTCGTCGATCTGGAACTGTCGCTTTCGCCCGGCGTGCTTCAACAGATTGTCGACTTCTGGGGACCGGACCGCGTTGCCGCCGTGCGCCGCTCGATCATCGTCCTCGATTTTGTTTTTCCGATCGTTTACGCCGCGTTCCTCAGCCGGCTCTACGTCTCGCTGTGTGAGACGGTCGACGCGACGCCGGACGTCCTCGTTCGGTCGCTTCCCTGGATCGCCGCCGCCGCCGACTATCTCGAAAATATCCTGCTGCTGATCCTGCTCCGGCCTGGTGCGGCGCCGTCGTTGTGGATGGTGCGCATCATGTCGGGCGCCGCCATCACGAAGTTCGCCCTGTTGTCGGTCGCCGCGGGATTCGTGATTGCCGCGTTATTCAAAGGCGATCGCGGCCGCGTCATTCGCGGCGCGCGTTACAGCGTGCTCTCGTTGTTAATCGGCACGCTGCCGATCATCGCGCTCGATCAGGGTCGCGATCTGCTGCTCGGCCTCGCCGATCCGTCTTCGGGACGCCACCAGTTCGCCTTCATTTTCTGGACGCTGATCTGGGCGCTGAGCGTGTGGTACTGGTCGCGCGTTGTCGTCGATGCGGGCAAGGCCGCTCATCCGTCGAAGCTGTACGAAGACTGGTCAACGTGGCTGCCGCGCATTGCCGGATTCCTGACGCTGTTCGTGCCGGCGTGGGCGTGTTATCTCGCGGCGCGGACGGCGGATGCGTCGCACGATCGATTGATGCGCCTCTTCTGGGCCTGCCTCGACTTGTCGCTGCTGTTCCTGATCTACACGATCGCTCGCCGGCGTCATCCGCGCCTCGCCGGTCCGGCGGCGACGAGTTACGACGTCTCGACGCTGCGGATCTGGAACTGGATCATCTTCGGCCTGTCAACGGTGTTCAGCCTCGTGATGTTCGCGTGGCTGACGTATTACCCGCACGATGCCGGCCATCGTTTCGGCGCCGTCGCGATCCTGTCGATCGTCGGCGCCAACACCGTCTTCTTCGGCAGCATCGCGGTGTTCGCGACGCGGGCCCGCGGCATTCCAGTCGAAGTCGTCGCGTTTGCCTGCGCGGCGGTGTTCAGCCTGTGGAACGACAACCACGTGGTCCGGCTGATCGATCCGCCGGCGGCCTCGCGCCCGGAGTTGAGCGAGGTGTTCTCGTCGTGGGTGAATCAGGCCCCCGCTGCGGCCGGCGCGCCCGTGCCCGTCATCGTCGCCGCGGCGGAAGGCGGCGGCATCCGCGCCGCATACTGGACGTCGGCCGTCCTGCATCACCTCGCCGACATGTCAGATCCCGACGTGAGATTCCCGCAGCGATTGTTTGCGATCAGCAGCGTCTCCGGCGGCAGCTTCGGTGCCGCCGTCTATGCCGGATTGCGCCGCGATCCGACGTCGGCTCCGCCGCGGCCACAGATCGCGTCTGAGATTCTGCGCGAGCGTTTTCTCGCGCCGATGGTTGCGAAACTGGTGACGGGCGATCTGGCGCAGTGGTTCTGGCCGTTTCCGGTGCGGCGATGGGATCGCTCGAGCGCGATGGAGATCGCCTTTGCGAACGCCTACGACGAGCACGTGCATCACAACTCGATGACGGAGCGCGTCACCGAATTCCGGCCGATGTTTTCTTCGGATGTGCCGGTGCTGTTCCTCAACAGCACCAGCGTTGAGATGGGAAAACGAGTCGTCACGACGGCGTATCGATGGCCGTTGTCGGACATCAGCGTTGAAGAGCAGGAGCCGATCGATTTTCACCAGCTGACCGGCCGTGATGTCAGCATGGCCACCGCCGTGCACAACACTGCGCGGTTCCCGTACATCAGCTCCGCCGGCCGCCTGCTGGCGAAGAACGGCGAGAACCTCGGTCACATTGTCGACGGCGGCTATTTCGAAAACACCGGCGCCGACACGTTGATCGATCTGCTCCGGTACTTGAAACAGTCGGCGTCACCACTGAACGTGCGCTTCATCGTGGTGGCACTGCTCAACACGCCGTCGGAAGAACACCTCACGCAGCCCGATCGCATTCCGTGGCGCGATGCGGAGTCACTCGGGGAACTGTTCGCGCCGATCCGCGCGCTGCTGCAGACGCGAACCGCGCGCGGCGACCTGGCGCTGCGCCGCCTGCGCGAGCAGGTCGAGCCCGGCGATATGATCGAGTTCCGCATCTGCAGCGATTCAGGTTTGCGCGAGGCGCCGCTCGGCTGGCAGTTGTCAAAGGAAATGGTCGACGTGCTCAATGCCAACCTGGATCAGGCGTGTTTCAAGGCGCAAGTCGACAAGCTGAAGGCCGCCATCAGGCGGGCTCCCTGATACAATCAAAACATGAAGCTACGTGTCATCTTCGGTGTGTTGGCCATGATCTGGATCGCGGGTATCTCGCACAGTGCATTGCAGGCGAAGCAGACAGCGGCGCCCGGCGCTCAAGCGAAATCGGTGTGGGACGGCGTGTTCACGGCGGAGCAGGCGGAACGCGGCGCGGCGGCGTTCAAGACGTCGTGCTCGGAATGCCACGGCAACGATCTGGCGGGCGACGGTTTCGCGCCGGCGTTGACCGGCTCGGACTTCATGGGCAACTGGAACGATCTGTCGGTGGGCGATCTGTTCGAGCGGATTCGCGTCTCGATGCCGCCGAGCGGACCCGGCGCGGTGTCGCCGGCTCAGAAGGCCGACATCGTCGCGCACATCCTCAACCAGAGCAAATTCCCCGCGGGCACGACGGAGCTCGAGCCGAAGACCGAGGTCTTGAAGGGCATCAAGATCGAGATGAAGAAATAGGACCTACGGGTTCTTCTTCCACCACGGCGTTCCGAGATTCGTGAACGGACCGCCATCCACGGAGATCGAACTCGCCACTCGATAGTTGAGTGGCGAGAGCAAATGCATCACGTGTCGCACGCGCACCGTCTTGCCGTTGACCGTGAACGGCGCGCTGTCGAAATGGATGTTGTAGATCCCGCCGAGGTCGCCGCCGACCGGACCAAACTGCAGATAGCTGAAGCCGCGCGAGTCGGTGACCTGCCGCGCGAGCGTCTTGTTTTCCTTGTGATACGCGATGACCTCGCGGACCTTGAACGTGCCGTTCGGTCCTTCACCTTCGGTCACAGCTTCGAAGAACGTTCCATCGATCTTTGAGACGGTCGTCGTACCGGAATAGGGACCGGCTGGACCGAGCGGACTCTCGGGCATCGACCATTCGAAGGTCCACTTGCCGAGGAAGTAGGTCTCGAAGTCGAAGAGCGGAACCTTATCGGTGCTCTCCGTCGGTCGACCAAGGGTCGGCATCGCGCCCTTGGGCACTTGTTGCGCACCAGTTGGCGTTGCCGCGACCAGAAGAAAAATGACGAGACTCCACGCGCGTTTCATTGGTGTTATCCTCTCGCGCGGAGAAGTATATGCGACGATTTTTGTTCTTTTCGATAGCAGCCGTGCTCGTAGCGCTGGTGACGGTGTCCGCGCAGCAGCCGACGCCTGTTTCCGCGCCGACTGACGGCGGCTACAAGCTCGTGCCGAACTGGCCGACGCTGCCGTCGGATCTGTATTTCGGCATGAAAACACCGCCTCCGCCTCCGGCGGAGCGCGAAGCACAGGCCGCGGCTCGCCGCGCCACAGGTGGCGGCGGCGGTGGCGGCGGCACCAACCCGAATGGGCCGACGAATCAGCCCGGCATCTCCGGACTGGCGATCGACCAGCACGATCACATCTACGTGTTCAATCGCGGCGTGAAGCCGGTGATGGTCTTCAACACCGACGGCAAGATGATCGCCGCCGGCGCCGATCAGGAGATCAACGGCAAGAAGATCAATAAGGACTGGCAACACTCGGGCGGCGTCGATTGGGACGGCAATGTCTACATCATCGAACGCGACGCGCATCGCATCGTCAAAATAAATGCGACGATGGATAAATTTTTGCTGCAGCTGGGTGTCACGAACGAGAAGGGCACTGATGCGACGCATTTAAATCTGCCATCAGGGATCGCGATTCTTCACAACGGCAACATGATTGTCACTGACGGTTATGGCAATAACCGCGTACTGCTGTTCGACAAGACCGGCAAACTTCTCAAACAGGTGGCAAAAGGTGCCGGTGGCCCGACCGATAAAGGCACCGGTCCAGGTGAGTGGAATTTGCCCCACAAGTTGGCAGTCGATGCGCAGGAAAACCTCTACATCATCGACCGCGAAGGGCATCGCGTGCAGGTTTTTGACAAGAACTTGAACTATCTGCGCGAGATCAATGTCCCGGGATGGAATCCGTGGGACGTCAACATTTCCCGCAAGGGCGATGATGGCATCCTGTGGGTCGCCGATCATGCGCTCGAGCGCGTGCATAAAGTGTCGTTGAAGGACGGCAAGTTGCTCGCGACGTGGGGCAAGCAGGGACTTGGACCCGGCGAGTTCGATTGGGTCCACGGCATCGTTGTTGATTCGAAGGGCGCCGTTTACGCCGCTGACACGTACGGCCAGCGCATTCAGAAATACGTGCCGACGACGGGCACCAGCAGCCGCTAGCGCACGACCAGGGTCACGGCGGTGGAATGTTTTTCATCGCCGTTTCTTCCCGTCACGATCACGATGTGCGTGCCGGTCGCAACGCCAGTTGTTGCGATCGACATGACCGTGGTCTGCCCGCCGGCGCCGGGCGTGAGAGACGCCGATTGAAAGTTGCAGATCGCGTTCACCGGCAGTGATTCGCACGTGAGCGACACGGGCGCCTCAAACGTCGAGCGACGTGAGAACACTGCGATTTCGTAGAGCGCATCCGTACCGCGCGAGACCGTGGCTGATGGGGTGCCGGGCGTGACCGCGAAGTCCGCGCGACCCAGATCGATGTCCATCTGCACCGTGCCGCGGCGTCCGGTGGCGACGAAGAATGGTTGACCGAGCTCTTTCGAGAATCCCGAATGCGTCGGCACTCGCGTGCGCCACTCCGCGCGCTCTGCCATCCAGCTGTAGAACGACATCGCTTCCCGCGACGCCAGTCCCTCGCGCGTGACGAGGATCGTCGCCATCTTGAAGTTCGTCGGCGCGGCGCCAAATGCCGGTACTCGCGGGCCCGCCGACGCGATCACATCGTTGACGCCCACGCGCGTCATCGCGCCGGTGTAGACGCTGCCGTCACAGCGTGGCGATGTTGATTGATCCGCGAACACGAACTGCGGTCGAACTTCTGACGCCGGCAGCAGGCCCATCAAATAGAGATCGAGATCGTTGAACGCGGGAGCGTCGGTGGTTTGCGTCAGGATGAATCCACGCGGGTCTTCCGTGATCGCGCACCCAAACGTGCCGCCCTGGCCTCCGGTGCCGCCGATGCTGAAACCCATCACGCCGCCGGCCATGCTCGAGTACGGCCAGTGCGGGCTGCCCGCCGCGAACGGCTGCGCGCGGATGTAGTTGATCCACTGGTGGCCGAGCTCGTGAATGAACCCGGTCTCGACGCCGTCGAACAGCCGCGAGATCGGGAAGAACGAGATCCCAGTCAGCCGCCCGGCACTGCCGTAGGTCGCCGACGAATCGGTCGCCGAGAGCCCGATGCCGCTCACCGTGTTTTTGATCACCCTGTGCGTCCGATTGTCGAAGCGCTGCGGGTCGAAGACGATGTTGAGCACGTCGTAGTTGTCCGGGAAGTAGCGATAGAACTCCCGCGTGATCGACGTGACATCGCGCCTGACGAAGTAGGTCGCGTCGTGAATGTTGACGACGCGCGTTGAAGCCTGCACGAATTGCGACAGGCGCACGAACGGGTACACGCCCATCACGCTGGTGTAGACATCGACGAACAGGTTGCCGCGGAAGAGGCGCGTCGATCCGTTGAAGACATTGAGAAAGCCGATCGCCACGCGGTTGACGTCATCCAGGGTGCGCGCGGCGAGAATCGGCCCGACGGGCAGGCGCGCCGAATAGATCCGATCGTTCGCGGCGCGATCACCCTCCGCGCCGTCGTCGCGCAGCGTGATCACCGAGCTCGTCGTGCCGGCGGGATTGAAATCCACCGTGACCGATGTGGCCGCGGCCGTCAGCTCCGCTTCGATCAGCACCGGCTCGGTTTGCGCCGGGACGATCACGCTCGGCGTGAAGTTGAGATAGTTGACGGATTGCGCGGCGGCAACGCCCGGAGATAGCGCGAGGCATACGCTGATCCGCAGGGCACCGACTATTACCGCCTTCTTCATCGCGCCACTATTATCGGCCCGCGTCTGACGCCCTATAAGAGACGGGTGACCGTCCAATACACGCCGATGGCCGCAATTGCACAGGAAGCAGGAATGACGATCGCGCGGCGGTACCACGGTTTCATCATGAATGCGCCCACCGCCAACGCCGCCGCGGCGATGACGCTGAGCTGGCCGAATTCCACGCCGAGGTTGAACGTGAGAAGCGCGGTCAGGAATTCGTTGCGCGGCAATCCAAGCTCGCGCAACACGCCCGCGAAGCCGAGGCCGTGAAGCAACCCAAACATGAACACCAGAGCGATGCGCCACGGCTTCAGTTCGCGCGTCACCAGATTCTCAATCGCCACATAAGCAATCGAGAATGCAATAAGCGGTTCGACCACGCGCGATGGCAGCGAGACGATGCCGTACATCGACAGTCCCAGCGTGATCGAATGCGCGATCGTGAATGCGGTCACTTGCAAGAGCAGTGTCCGGATGCGCGGGCTGAGAAGAAACAGGCCGAGCACGAACAGGATGTGATCGAGGCCTTTCGGAAGGATGTGCGTGTAGCCAAGCCAGAGATACTGCCGCACGATCTCCAGCCGCGTCGGCCGCGTGAAGGTGCGCGACAGATCGATCACGTCGCTCCAGTTCGTGCCGTCGATCCACTCGATCGTCGACGTGCCGTCAGGCTTGCGGATCTCGAGCGGGTACTTGTCGCCGACCAGTCCATACAACCAGCGCAGTCGCGTCGCATCGCGCGGCATCGTGCCGGTGAGACGAAACGCCGCGAGCGCCGTGGAGGAAGTGTCGGGCGGCGGACGGTAATCGACAGTCGTCGCTCGCACTTCATGAGCGTCGACAAACAACACGATGCGATCGGCGAAGACCGTCGTCAGTTGCGTGAGGCGCGCGTCGCGCTGCGCTGGTGTGAGATTTGCCGGCACGCTTCCGCCCGCGAACGTCTCGAGTCGCAACAGCAGCCACATCGGATCGTTGGCCACTTCGAGATCGAAGCGGCCGTCGGCGGCAAGCGTGAGCGTGACCTTTGTGCGCTCAGCCTCGTGCGCGGCGAGCAGGACCGACGCGAGCGCAACGACGACGAGGACTCTCACGAGCACGTCGGTTATGATACGCGCCGTGTTTACGACACTGTTTCTCGCGGCGCTGTTCATTCAACCGTCCGCCAAGAAAATCGACATCGTCAGCGTCACCGGCTGCCTGCGTGAGCAAGGCACCAACTGGATGCTGGTGGCCGCGACTGAGCCTGTACCGAGCATTGCCAACCAGGCGCAGGGGAAGGAAATTCCGGCGACACCGCCCGCCGGCAAGAACACCTTCCGCTTGATCGGCACGAGTGAATTCAATCTGCCGACGATGAAAGATCACACGGTCGTGATTCGAGGCCTGTTTATCAAGGACAAGGTCAGCCGAATCAACGTGACCTCCGCTGTTGAGGCCGTGGCTTCCTGCGCTCCGGGCGCGCCCAAATGAGTTACCATCTCCCGTTGAAGGAGCGGCTATGAAACGTCTCGCGTTGATCGCTATCGGAGTTGCGTCACTCGCGTCGTTCAACGTTACCGCGCAGTCCCAGCCCGCAGCTGCGGCCCCGACATTCGCCAAGGATGTCGCGCCGATCATGTTCAACAAGTGCGCGAACTGCCATCGGCCGGGTGAAGTGGCGCCGATGTCGCTGCTCTCGTACGAAGATGCGCGGCCGTGGGCCAGGGCGATCAAGACCAAGGTCACAAATCGCGAGATGCCGCCCTGGGGCGCCGACATGACGCAGACGTTGCCGATGCGCAACGACATCAGCCTCTCGCAGAAAGAGATCGACACGATCGCCGCGTGGGTCGATGGCGGCGCGCCGCGCGGCAACCCGGCCGATCAGCCGGCCGCGCCGAAGTTCGCCACCGGATGGACCAACGGCACCGAGCCCGATCTCGTCCTCGAGATGCCGGTCGAGTTCGACATCCCGGCTGAAGGCGAGCTCGGCGTGCAGATGTTCTATTCGAAAGTGCCGTGGACCGAAGACAAGTTCGCCGAGATCGTGGAGCTGAAGCCGAGCAACCGCGCGGTGCTGCATCACGCCGGCATTTTCTTCGTCGACATTCCTGAAGGCACGTCGCTCGTCAACGGCCGCATTGTTGACAAAGACGGCAAGCCGATCGGCGATCGCGGATCGCGTGGGTTGCCCTCGAGCGACAGCGGCCTGCCGGGATCGAGCAAGTTGTTGTCATGGGTGCCGGGACGCGGTCTCGATCATCATCGCGCCGACATCGGCAAGCGTTTGCCGGCCGGCAAGTACATCAACTGGCAGCTGCACTACAACCCGACCGGCAAGCCCGAGAAGGATCGGACGAGGCTCGGGATCTGGTTCAACAAGGTTCCGGTCACGCATGAAGTGCTGATTCGCCAGGCCGGCGATCCGCTCGCGACGACCAAGGGCGGGCTGTCGATCTATCGCGCCGAAGGCCGCGAGGTCGAATACACCGCCGATGACAGCAGCACGCGCCGCCGCAGCAAGACGCCGGACATTCCGCCGTATGCGGAAAACTGGCGCCTCACCGGCATCACGCCGGTGACGGAAGACATCACGTTGTATGCGATGTCGCCGCACATGCACC
>Ga0075428_100010310_pt1 | contig 10369 bp, 7 predicted proteins | sample RhiMetdeltSRZDD2_FD_75291 | JGI IMG/M metagenome (GOLD analysis project Ga0075428, IMG submission 75291) | Populus rhizosphere microbial communities from Tennessee, USA - Rhizosphere MetaG P. deltoides SRZDD2 | ecosystem: Host-associated > Plants > Roots > Rhizosphere > Soil | place: USA... | reverse complement strand
CCGGTCGCCGGCGGCACCACGCTGAAGTTCCGGAACGCCTGCTGGCCCCACTTCAGGAACCGGTAGCGCTCCTGGTTGCGGGAGAACTCGAGCGCGGTGTTCGTTTGCATCGCTGTGCGGCTGCCGTAGGCGTCGACCTGCACCGAGTGATCGACCACGAGGTCGGCGCGGATCAGAGGGTTCACCTTCGTCACGTCTCCGCCGAGGCGCGCCATGGCGGAGCGCAGCGCGGCGAGATCGACGATGGCGGGGACGCCCGTGAAGTCCTGCAGGATCACCCGGCCAGGATTGAACGGGATCTCCTCGGTGCCGATCGTGGTCTTGTCGTAGCGGGCGAGCGCTTCGACGTGAGTCTTCGTGACCGTGAAGTCGTCGAGCGTGCGCAGGCACGACTCGAGCAGCACGCGGATCGAGATCGGCAGCCGCTCCAGCGTGCCGACGCCGAACTCCTCGAGCGCCCCCACCCGCCACGCGGTGTACGACTTCCTCCCGGCTTGGAACGTGGCGCGTGCGGAGTACGGATCGAGCGCTGCCATCGGGGCTCCCGGGTCGTCCTCCGGGTATCGGCCGGGTGAGCGTCGAGCCAGGGCTCAGAGAGCCGCGGCCAGCCGGTCGAGCGCCTGCTCCGCGCGCCGGCGTCGGGCCGCCGCCGGATCGGGCGCGGCGGCCGACGATTCGCGGAGCGCGACCTCCCCTTCCATGAGCCAGCGTCCGGCGGCGGCGCGCAGCGCACGCAGGGCGCCTTCGATGCCGGAGAAGCCGGCGGCGATCCGCGCGAGCGGAGTGCCGGGGACGGGGACGGTGGGGAAAGGAGGGAACGCCGGCGCGAACGGCTCGCCCAGAGCCGCGGCTGCCGCCGCGCGGCGGGACAGTGCGTCGAGCGCCTCGGTCTTGTCGGCGATCGCTCCGTCGTCGATGTCGCGCTCGACCGCGCGGACGACGTCCAGCACGGCGGCCCGCCACGCGGCGATGCGCGAGGTCTCGTCGGGGGCGCGCGGCAACGCGTCGAGCGCGCGGCGAACCGTGTCAACCGCGGCGCGCACGGCGGGACCGCGGCGGGGACCGGGGAGCGCCGGAGCGAGGATGCCGCCGAGCAGCGCCGGGTCGCCGCTCCGCAGCGCCGCGACCCGCACGCTCGTGGGATGCAAGCCGCGGGTGAGATCCCGCACGCGGTCGAGGACCGGGCCCACTTCGGAGGGATCGAGGAGATCGGCGCGCGACACGACCACGTGGAGCGGCATGCCGGCCGGCAGCACGCGCTCGACGGCGGTGCGCTCGGACTCGGGCAACGGCTGCAGCCCGTCCACCACCCACACGACGGCGTCGGCCTCCGGCAGCGCGGCCTCGAGCACCTGCACCGCGACCTCCGGCTCGTCGATCCCAGGCGTGTCGAGCAGCACCGACGCGCCGACCGTCTCGCGGCGCAGCTCGGTCGTCACCCCACCGAGCCCGGTGCGCTGTCCCGTCCGTCCAGCGAGCGCGTTGACGAGCGACGACTTCCCGGCGGCCACCCGACCGACGACCGCCACGGTCCAGGGTCGGGCCAGCAGCGCACGGGCCTCGAGCAGCGGGCCGGCATCGACCACGCCGTCGAGCGCGGCGAGCGCGGCGTCGAGCGCGGCATCGAGGTCCAAGGGATACGCCTCCCGGGGAGGTCGCGTGCGCATCGCGGTGGCGTCCGACGAGCCCTATCCGGTGCACGAGGCGCTGGTGCGGGCGCTCGAGCGGCGGGGACACGAGGTCGTGCGGATGGGCTCCGTCAAGACCGGAGCGGAGGGTCCGTGGGCCGAGGTCGCGGAGGAGGCGGCGCGGTCGGTCGCGACCGGTCAGTGCGACGAGGCGGTCGTGTGCTGCTGGACCGGTACGGGCGCGAGCATGGCGTCGAACAAGGTGCCCGGCATCCGTGCCGCGCTCTGTGTCGACGCGCAGACCGCCGCGGGCGCGCGGATCTGGAATCACGCGAACGTGTTGTGCCTCTCCAACCGCCTGCTGACCGCCGACCTCGCGGAGGAGATCGTGGCCTCCTGGCTGGACACCCATCCCGGCGACAAGGGGACCGCCGGGGTGGAGAGGCTCGCGGCAGTGGAAGCCCGATCAATGCGACGCTGACCTTCCGGAGGGCAGGATGTTCGGGTTGTGGTGGAAGACGTTGTCAGGATCGTAGAGGGCCTTGACTTCCGCGAGTCGCCGGTAGGTCTCGGTGTCGTAGGCCTCCCGCAGCCGGCTTGCGCGGTCGTCGGCATCGAGGAAGTTGACGTAGACGCTGGCGTCGCGGTGCGGCTCGAGCGCTGCGAAGAACTGCCGCGCCCACGTGGTCTCGCCGGCAGCGAGCGCGGCGGACTCCTCCGGGAGCCACACGCCGTCGATGACGATGTTGTGGGGCGCGTGTCGTCCGCCGTACGCAGTGGCGCCGGCGGGAACGCGGGCGACGGCGCCGCCCAGATGGAACATCACCGTGTAGCTGCGCGGCGACCTGGCGGCGTACGCGCGATCGGCGACGACCTCGATGACTCCGTCGGAGAGGCCGACGAGGTTCGTGGCCTTCCAGTAGTAGTGCCACCCGTGGGGCACGGTGCCGTCGAGCGCCGACTGATGGGCGACGTACGGCGTCGGGCCGATCAGATCCACCAGCGGCCTTCCGAACCGGCGCAGCGCGCCCACCGCCCGCTCGCCGTCCTCGACGGCGCCCGCGTAGCAGCAGCCGACGCCGATGGCCGGCCGCCCGTGCAGATCCTCGGACACCACGGGCAGCGGCGGAATCGTGCCGAGCCGGATCACGGTGCCCAGCTCGTCGGGCGCATCGGCGACGACGTCTCTGTAGAAGCGCAGAACGTCGCCGGTGTCCTCGGCCGCCCAGAACACCATTCCGGCCAGCACCGTCGGACCGACCGGGTGGAGCGCGAACCGGAACGACGTGACCACGCCGAAGTTGCCGCCGCCACCGCGCAGCGCCCAGAACAGATCCGGGTGCTCTCCGGCGGACGCGCGGACGACGCGGCCCTCCGCCGTGACCACCTCGGCGCCCAACAGGTTGTCGACGGTGAGCCCGTGCTTCCGCATGAGCCACCCGATGCCTCCGCCCAGCGTGAGGCCGGCGACGCCGGTGTGGCTCACGATGCCGCCGGTGGTCGCCAGACCGTGGGCCTGCGTCTCGTGGTCGACGTCGCCCCACAGCGCTCCGCCCTGCACGCGCGCCATGCGGTCGACAGGGTCGACCCACACGCCCCGCATGGCCGACAGGTCGATCACGATCCCGTCGTCACACATCGCGGTGCCGGCGACGTTGTGGCCTCCGCCGCGCACCGCGATCTCCAGGTCGTTCCCGCGCGCGAATCGCACGGCCGCGGCGACGTCGGCGGTCCCCCGGCATCGGGCGATCACGCGTGGGCGCCGGTCCACGTGGCCGTTCCAGACGGATCGGGCAGCGGCGTAGTCCGGATGGTCGGCGGTCATGACCATTCCGCGGAACGCGTCGATCCGCTGGTCGGTGGTCGGTGTCGTCATTCGGTCCTCCTCGTGACCGTTCCATCGCACCACCGTGCCGACGGACCCGATAGTTCAGAATCTGGACTTCACGGCCCACCAACGGAGGGCGACACTCTCATGGTGCGCACCTACGGCCAGTACTGTCCCATCGCGCGGGGCGCCGAGATCTTCGCGGAGCGGTGGACGCCGCTGATCGTCCGCAACCTGCACCTCGGTTGCGAAGGTTTCGGGGAGATCCTGGAAGGCGCGCCGGGGCTGTCCCGCACGCTGCTGTCGCAGCGGCTCAAGCATCTCGAAGACTTCGGCATCGTCGCGTCGGAGGCGAAGGCCGACGGGCGGGGCCGCCGCTACGCGCTCACGCCTGCCGGGCGCGACCTCTTCACGGTGTGCCACGCGCTCGGCGAGTGGGGCGCCCACTGGCTCGAGATCGCGCCCGAGCACCTCGATCCGTTCGTGGCTCTGTGGTCGATGTGCAACGCGCTCCGCCGAGACAAGCTCCCGGAGCGGCGCGTCGTCGTCCGGTTCGACTTCACCGGCCGCCAGCGTCGCGAGCGGTACTGGCTGCTGATCGAGCGCGGGGATGGGGAGATCTGCAAGAAGCGCCCCGGCGACGAGGACCTCTTCGTCACGGCGGACGCGGAAACGTTCGTCCGATGGCACGCAGGTCACCTGAGCTGGACGGACGCGACCCGCGGCGGTCGCATCGAGCTCGACGGTCCCTCGCGACTCGTCCGGGCGTTCCCCACTTGGAACGCGCGCAGCGCCTTCGCCTACGTCACCCCGGTGGCTCGGGCGGCATCGAGCTCCGTGCGCTGATCCCAGGGGTGGCAACGTCTACGGCCTTCGCCTTTCCGCCCGATCGGACACATCCTGCCCCGTGCGTGAGTAGTGTGTTCAGTACAACACGCAGGGTGATGCATGGTGCACACGGTCGATGCCCCGCAGTGGGCCGGCAGTCCGATCGCCAGGTTGGCGCTCCTCATCGAGGAGGGTCGGCTCGGGCTCGGCTCGACCCCCGTGGCGCCGAAGCAGGAGTTTCTGCGAGTCGTCCAACGCGTCGGGAGCGAGGAGCAGGCGATGAAGCTGCGCGCCGCGCAGCTCCTCGCGTGGTGCAAGAGCAGGGACGTGAGCGAGGTCGGGTTCCCGAGCTGGACTGCGTTCGTGAAGGAGATGTCGCCGTGGAGAGGGAGCCGCACGCGCGACTACCTCCGCCTCGTCGAGAGCCGGCTCGACGCGATCAAGGAGGCCGTGTCGAACAACGAGATCGATCTGGTGGTCGCCACGCGGGCGCCGCGGGAGCTGGGCGCCGGGGCGAGCCGCGACGCGCGGGTCGCGTGGCTGCTCGCGGCGACCCTCGAGGCGATCCCGTCTCGGCACCGCCCATTCATGGAAGCGCTTTCGGGCGAGGCGATGGGCCGGGTCCGCAAGGCGCGCGAGCTGGCGGAGATCTTGATCGGGTGGGACGCTCCGCTGCGCGCGATCGACGCCTTCCTGTTCGACTGCCACGCGCGGGAGCTCACGAGCGAGCAGATCCTCGAGAGGGCGCGCCAGGTTCCGCCGAAGCCCGCACGCCTCGGCAAGACGGTCCCGGAATGGAAAGACGATCCGTCGGTGTCGCTGCTGGGTCTGTGGATCGAGCCCACGGACGTGCGCGACGGGGTGGCGAAGCTCCAGGCGATGGAAGCGCTCCTCGACCATCGACAGGTGCTGCTCGGGATCGCTTACCTCCTCATCCGCGACCTCGGCCTCTGGACTTGTGTGCCGGGATGCAAGTCGCTCGACGAGCTCTGCCTCGTGCATCTCCGGGTGGGGCAGCGGTCGTTCCAGCGCTATGCGCACGAAGGTGTCGCCCACCTGTCGAACCCCCGGTTGAGGAGGGAGATCTCCACGGGGCGGCTCACGATCGACCGCGCGATGTTCGCGGTCGACCGCGCGGGCGGCATGGAGCGCGCTCTCCAGAGCTGGCTCGCGCTCGTGCGTCGGCTCGGCCGGGCCGAGATGGAGCACGCGCGAGACGATGAGCGGAGGCACGACGTTCGTCTGCGCGACGTGTATGCGCCAGGGCTCATCATGGCCCGGGTGGTGGACGCGAAGATCCACAGGGCGGTGGAGGACGACATGAAGGGGAACGACGAGGCGTCAGCGTTCGGCGCGACCGTGGAGAAGGTGACCGAGCACCTCCTGGAGAAGGGCGCGACGGGGAGGCTGCGGGTCGCGGTGCGCGACGACGCACATCGGCCGCCGCGCCCCGAGCCCGACTTCGTCCACGCGCAGCGCGGGCTCCTGGCTGCGGCGGACTACCTGCTCGCGACCGTCGAGATGCCGAAGCTCCACGGGCCGCGGAAGACGATCGGTCGCGACCGGTACATCTGCCAGAACCCCCGGTGCCGGCGTCCGACGCTGCGGGTGCATCACCACCACATCGTCGAGCTGCAGCACGGCGGCACCGACGATCCGTGGAACATCGTCACGCTCTGCCCGGCGTGCCACCTGCGCGGGATCCACAGCGAACGCATGTCGGTCGTGCGGATCGACGACTGGCTCGTCTGGACCTGGCCCGGCGGCGAGGCGGTGCTCATGCACTCACCGGTACCTTGACGCGGATCGGCCTGCGGTCGGAGGCGCGGCCTGTGATCGCAACCACGTCAGCTCTGGCTCGGGCCGCTCACGATCGCCAGCTCGTCGGTCGCTCGCTGCACGCGGGCCAGGGCATCGGTCCAGCGAGACACGCGCAACGTCGCGTCGTGAGCGGCCTGCTCCCGCGCGGCGATCGTGCGCTCGAGGAGGGACTCGAGCTCCCGCGCTTCGGCTTCGGCCGCTCCGACCAGCCCCTCCCGCAGCGGGCGGAAGGCCTCGGCCACGCGGAGGGCGATCTCGTCCCGCGCCGTGTCCGCCTGCGCGACGAGCTGGCCGGTGAGCCGCGCCGCGACCTGGTCGCGGAGCCGGTCGAGCTGCCGTCCGCCGGTGAGCACGAGCAACGCCGCGTCGGAGACGACGTAGAGCAGGAGCCCGGCCCATCCGATCGGACCGAGCAGCGCGCCGAGCGTGACGAGCGCGAGCCGGATCCCGAGGCGGCTCGCCGCGCCCTTGAGCGCGCCTTCGTAGCCCTCGGACCATCCGGCCGCCATCGCGCCCGGCGACAGCAGCACCGCGCCCATCGCGACGCTGAACCAGCGCTCGACCGGGTCCATGCGTTGTCCGGTCGGGCCCATGCCCGGCAGCGCGAACGAGCCGCCGGCGAAGTCGGTCACGATCGTGTCCGCGATCGCGTCGAAGTCCGCCGCGTCCGCCGCCAGGTCGCGCCGCAGGTCTTCCAACGCGTGCTCGATCTTCGGCCGCAGCGATGCCTGCCAGGCCGCGACCTGCTGCTCGAGCCACGTTTCGAGCTGCCGACGCAGCTCGCTCTCGACCTTCGCGCGTCCCTTGCTCGTCAGCAGATCGAGGCCGGCGAGGTTCCCGAGATCGAAAGCGCCGACCGCGTCCGGGAGGGCGGCTTCGGTCTTGGTCATGAAGTCCCGCAGGTCTTGCCACACGAGCGCCTGTTGTCGCGCGACGAACGCGTCGGTCGTCCGGCCCGCGCGCCGCGCGATCGCCGCCAGCTCCTTGAACGCCGGCTCGAGCTCCTCCTGGCGGCGGCGGAGCTGCTCCACGCTGTCCTCCGCAGTGCGCCGATCCAGCTCAGCCTGGCGCGCGAGGTCGTCGCGGATCCGCAGCGCCGTGCGGTGCAGATGCGCGAGCTGCGCCTGCCCGCGCTCGTCCACGAGGAATCGCTCGAGCGCGTCTTCGAAGGCGTCGAGCCCGGAGGAGGCGAGGAGCGCTTCGTCGGCTGGATCGCGGGCGCGGCTCGCCATGCGATCCCAACGGGCGCGCAACGCGGCGCGCGCGTCGAGAGGAAAGATCGGAGCGTCGGGGCCCAACACCTCGGCCGCGCGGCGGCGCACGTCGTCGAGCGCACGCTCCGGATCGTCCGCGAGCTGGTCGAGCAGATCGACCATGGTGATCGGGTAGAACAGGTTGCGGAGACCGAGGGGCAGGAGCTCGCGGCGCAACGTGCGGCGCTCGAGATCGGTGAGGAACCGGTGCGCGGACAAGACGACGATCACGGCGTCCGCGTCGGGCAGGCTGGACAACGTGCGCGCCGTGCGGATCGGATCGTCGTCGAGGCCGGGCGTATCGAGCAACACGACACCGTTCGCGAGCAACGGGAGAGGAGTGCCCACGACGGCCCGATCGACGTCGCCGAACCGGTCGGACACCTCGGCGCCGGCATCGCGCTCCGCGGTGTTGCGGAGCTGGAAGCGATCCAGCAGCGCGTCGAGCCCGATCCGTTCGGTCCGTCCGTCGGCGTAGCGGATCTCGGCCTGCGTCGTCTCGGCGTACACGAGCTCGGTGAGGATCGCCGTGCACGGGTTCACCTTGACCGGCAGCACCGGCTCGCCGAGCAGCGCGTTGAGCAGCGTCGACTTGCCGGTCGAGAAGCTGCCGAGGAGCAGCACCACGAACCGTCCTTCGCGGACCCGGCTGGCGGTCGAGCGAAGGTGGGCGGAGGGCAGCGTCGCGCCGGGGACCGCGATCTCGTCGAGCACGTCCGCGATGCCGTCCACCAGCTCCGCTGCGCGGTTCCGCCGCCGGACGTAGTGCTCGAGCGCGTGGGTGGTCACGTATGGATCGCGGCGATGCGCCGGTCGAGCTCCGCCAGCGCTTCGTCGAGCTGAGCCTTGCGCTGCTGGCGGGAGCGGAGCTCACCTTCGAGCTGGGAGCGCGCGCTGGTGCGGCCCGTCGCCCGGTCGGTCGCGCGGTCGTCCCCGAGGTGTTCGATCTCCTCCTCCATCGCGCGGATCTGATCGCGCAGCAGGCGTTCGCCGTCTTCGGACATGAGTCGCACGGCCGCGACCGCGGCGTCGGTGAGCGCCCGGCGCGTGCGTGCTTCGGCCGCAGAACGTCCGAGCGCCGACCAGGCGAGCCCGCCGCTCACCGCGAGCAATCCGGGGATCCACAACCGGAGGATGAGGAGCGCGGCGCCGCCGCCGACGGCCGCCGTCACGCCGAGGCGCTGGCCCCAGCCCTCTTCGGTGCGCACCGGCGGGGGATGGAGCGCGGGGACGAGCAGCTCTGCACGGTCGAGCGCCGCCGCGTCGAGACGCAGGTCCTGCAGATCGAGGAGCACCGCGGCGCGCCATTCCGCGAGCCGATCCTCCATCCACGATCCGACGACGTGCTGCAACCAGTGCGGCACGGCGTGGCGGACGGTCGCGAGATCCGGAACGGCCTCGATCTGCGCGGGAAGATCGTGCTCGACCGCGACCAGGAAGTCGCGCAGATCGACCAGCACCTGCTCCGTGTGGCGCCGCATGGCCGCGAGCAGGTGTCCCGCGGCACGCCGGCCATCGCGGCGCTCGACCTCGAGCGCTTCGTCTTCGGCGCGCAGCAGTGCGTCGACCCGGCCGAGCTCGGCCTCCGCGTGGGCGACCGCGTCGGTCGCGCGACGCCGCGCGTCGCGGAGGAGGATCTCGGCGACCGACCGCCGCCGCTCGGAGGCGAGCGTCACCCGGTCCGTGCGCGCCCGGTCGATCCATTCCGGGAGCTCGCGGTCGGTCAACACGTCGAACGACGCGCCGACGAGCGTGCGCGCGCGTTCGATCACGTCCGACAGCTCGTCGCGGGGCGCGTCGCTCATGCGATCGAGGAGATCGAGATCGGTGATCACCACGGCCCTGCGCTCGGGCGCCCCCGCACGAAGGAGCGCACGGAGGCCGGACCGTTCTTCGCCGGTGAGCGTCGCGGAAGCAGGCGTGGCCCACACGAGCGCGTGTGCGCCGAGCATGCGGTCGATCGTGCCGAGCGTCGGGCGCAACGCGTCGTCGCGATCCTCCAGCCGGAGCGGGGCGAGCTCGGCGCCGTGGACGTCGAGCCGGCGTACGAGCCGATCCGTGAGATCGCCGTCCCGGGAGGCGATCCCGACGACGAGCCCGCCGTCGAGATCGCGGCACACGCGACGCCACAGGAACGCTCCCGCCGGATCCCCCGCGTGCTCCAGCGCGTCCTGCACGAGACGCTCGGGCTCCATCAGGACACCGCCAGCAGGCGCGAGGTCCGCGCCGTGAGCTCGTCCGCGGGGATCGGGTTCGCGACCTGCTCCCCGGTCAGCTCCGCCCACAGCGCGGAGCCGGCGAACAGCGCGAGCGCCTCGAGCCGTTTGTGGGTGAACGGCGCGGCCCGCAGCAGCTCCGTCCACTTGCTCGGCGCGGCCTCGCCGCGGCTCGCGCGGAGCGTGGCGAGGTAGGTCGCCACGTCCATGTCGGGAGTACGGCCGAGCGACATGCGGAGCAGCGCCCGGCCGGCGCCTTCGAGATCGCGACAGCACAGGAGCCCCGCGCGATCGGCGGTGATCTCGGCGGCGCGGTGCCAGCGGGACAACGCGAGACGCACGGCGAGCGAGATCGGACCGAGGACGATCTCGAGCAGCGGGCCGACGCCGCGGCGGGCGATCCCGCGCAGCCCGGTCGGGTCGACGATCAGGGTGTAGAGCGTCGACGCCGTCACCTGGTGCGCCGCGATGTGGCCACAGAACTGGCCTGCGAGGAAGCGCCGCTCGGCCGGCGACGCGGGGTCGAAGAAGAAGGTCGACAGGTAGAGGAACGCCCGATCGTCCGTCCCGAAGCACCCTTGGCTCGCGAGCGGGCTGCCCGCCACGATCGCCGGGGGCACGGCGATCCGCAGCTCGCGCGCGCAGTGCAGCACGTCCCGGTACACGACCGGCATGGCGCTCGGCCCCGCGTAGACGCCGTCGTGGAGCCACTCGGCCCGCTGCAGCGCGACGACGGTGTCGAGCACGTCCTCGATCCGATCGCCGAGCCCGAGCGACGCGAGGATCCGCGGCCCG
>Ga0075428_100010309_pt1 | contig 10369 bp, 9 predicted proteins | sample RhiMetdeltSRZDD2_FD_75291 | JGI IMG/M metagenome (GOLD analysis project Ga0075428, IMG submission 75291) | Populus rhizosphere microbial communities from Tennessee, USA - Rhizosphere MetaG P. deltoides SRZDD2 | ecosystem: Host-associated > Plants > Roots > Rhizosphere > Soil | place: USA... | reverse complement strand
GCGTCCAGTGCCTGTTCCATGATCAGTGTATTGAGATAGAGGTTCGGGGTGACGCCGGTCTGGGTGCGGAACAGGCGGTAGAAGTGCGGACGCGACAGCCCGGAGGCCCGCGCGATCGAATCCAGTTCGATTTCGGCGCCCGGGCTTTCGGACATCAGCTTGATGGATTTGCGGACGCGAAAGTCGGTGACGGCGGCCGTGGTGCGCGCCTCCTGCACCGGCTCGGATATCTGCCAGCTCTCGTCATAGCAACTGTCAATCAACTGCCTGAGTTCGCTATCGAGACTGCTTAACGAAGGCGCACCGCAGACCAGCGCCGCTGATCGGCGAATATGTTTGTCGAGCGTGGCCGTGCGTTTGAAACAGGTGCGGCCGAACCGCAGGCTGTGGGCGCGGGCCGCATCTGGGGCGAACCATTCGGGGTTGACGTAGAGCACGAAGAAGATCGCGCCGTTCTCCATGTCGGTGGGAATAAAATTGTGAGGTTCCCAAGGGTTGACGGCAACAATGGAGTCTTCTGCGAGGAGCCATCGCTTATCGCAGACGTCGATGCGAGCCGGCGTTCCGCCGACATGAAAAACCAGATGCCCTTCGCGATGCGCATGCATGTTGAAGGGGCGGTTCAACTGATAGACCGTCGCGCGACCGAACCGGCCGTGGAAGACAGCCAGAGCCTTGCTCATGCCTTCCCTCCCGCGGGGATGTTCCTGTCTTTTCAACCAGCGTTCAACATCCGCCGCGGGAATGCAAGGGAAGATCACGTCCAGCCTGGGTCCGGGTGGACCCCGGCGCGTGGCCGGGGCCCGTTCGCAGATGCGAAGAGCTCAGTACTTCTTGCACTCCGGGACCGTCCGGCTCGGCAGGCCGATCTTGGAGAAAACCGCCGGGTCGTAGCCCAATGTCTGGTTCACGTTCGGGATCACCTTCACGACCTTGCTGAACAAGGCGCCCTTGCCGTCATCCACCACTTCGGTGACGAAGTTGGTGCCGATGGCCTGGCGGTTGGAGTCGAGCTTGATCTTGCCGTTGGGGGCATCGATCTCGGTCTTGGCGAGGGCTTCCTTGAGCTTCGCCTGGTTGTTGCTGAGGTCGCCGTTGACCTGGCGCAACGCCTGAATCAGCGCCATCGTCGAGCCGTAGTAGTTGGTGGCGAGCAGCGAGGGGCTCGGGAACCGCTTGTTCGGCGGGAAGGCGTCCTGATAGGCCTTCACGAACTTCTGCCAACCCGGATCCTCCCAGGTATCGGCCTGGCCGCTGGCGGCGATGGTGCCGAGCAGCGCGTTCTTGGCATTTCCCTTGGCGGAGAGGATGGTCTGGTCGACCATGATCGAGCCGCCCATCAGGTGTGCCTTGCCGCCGGCCTGCTGATACTGGTTCAGGAAGTTGACGGCGTCGGCGCCGCCAAGGCCGAGATAGATCGCGTCGACGTCGTCGGGCAGCGCGGCGATGACTGAAGCAAAGTCCTTGGTGCCGAGCGGCACCCATTGCCGGTTCGTGATCTGCCCACCGGCGCCGCAGAACTCGAGCACCAGTCCGAACACCTGTGTGTAGATGAACGAATAGTCTTCGCCGACGGTTGCGATCTTTCGATAGCCCTTGGTCTCATACGCGTATTTGCCAAGGCCGACCTGCCACTGCGCGCCGTCCATGTTGAAGCGGAAGAAGTTTGGCGACGGATCGACGTAAGTGGTTTCCTGGGCTCCGGAAGCGGCGTTGACGAACGTCAGCTCGGGGCGTGTCTTGGCAAAGTTCTTGACCGCGATGCCTTCGTCGCCGGATAGCGGCGAGAGCAGGATCTGGACCTTGTCCTGTTCGATCAGTTTGCGCACGGCGCGTATGGCGGAGTCGGGCGTGGCATCCGTCGACGCGATGATGAATTCCAGTTCCTTGTCGCCGACCTTCTTGCCGAGCGTATTGAGCGCCGTCTGATGGCCGCGTATTCCGTCCTCGCCGAGCACCGTATAGGTGCCCTCGAGTGTCGCGGTGACGCCAACCTTGATCTTCTCTTGAGCTAAGGCGGCGCCGGAAAGCAACAGGCTGCTCAGCGCGACCAGTCCCGCACAGCTTTTAAACATCGAACCCCTCCCTTGTATCGCTAATTTTTGTATCGTCAGGTCGTTCCAAAATCGCCATGCCGTTGATGGCCGGTTGCCCATCGTGAGCCGGAATGCATTCGGGATCGCCGCACGAAAGCTAGCCGATGACTGGGGCAGTGCGCGCAACTTCACCTGCCGAAACTTGACTGGTAGTCTCATTTTTGCATGCTGCGCCGCGACGAGATATGCGGTGATTTGGGATCGATGATTCAAGATTGCGGACCGCAGGGACGGAGCAATAAATCCCTGATTTCACTGATGGGTGCCGCAGGAGTCGAACCTGCGACCGGAGCGCCGGTTGAGCTGTCAGTTTAAAAGCCTCGCGAGAAGTGCGAGCGGAACCGCGGAGGCATCATCATGACCGATCTGCATCGGACGAGACGCCGGTCTATCCTGGCAGGCCGTGGTGCGAACCGCGCGATCATCTGGACATTCCTTGCCGCCGCCTTCACTTGGTGCGCCGGCACCATGGCCGCCGCGGGAGCTGATCTCTATCGCACGAAGGTCACCGTGACGGGGCAGGGCGAGGCGAACCGCATCATTGGCTTTGCCGCCTGCCTGGAGGACGTCCTCATCAAGGTATCCGGTGCACAGAAACTTAGCGGTGACCGGCGATTGGCCGCCTACAAATCGAAGGCAAGAGATCTCGTCACGGCATTCAGCTATCGTGATCAGTTTTCGGGCAAGCCCATTCGGGACGAGCAGGGCACCCGCGACCGGCCCTACGATCTCACCGTGGAGTTTGAGGAAGGGAAGATCGACGACATTCTCAGGGCGTTTGGGCTCAAGCCCTGGCTTTCACGTCGTCCGCGCCTTGCGGTCTTTGTCGAGATGGAACAAGGCCCGAGGAACTATATCGTGACAGCGGATGAGACCCGATCCGACTTGCAGCGTGACTCGCTGCTTGCTGCAGCCGACAAGCGTGGCATGAGCATTGTGCTGCCGGGCACGGCGGCGCTGGCGAAATCGAACATCACCGGCGCGGAGCTCAGGACGGCGCCGTTCGCGGCGCTGGCGCCGGTTGCGGCCGCGGAGGGTGGCGAAGTCGTTCTGGTCGGGCGATTGGTCTGGAACGATCGGGAGCTCGGCTGGGTCACACAGTGGCAGATGGACTGGCGCGGCCGGACGCACCGCTGGCAAATTCGCGGCGTCACCTTCGATGAAGCGTTCCGGCGCGGTATCGGCGATGCGGCTCAAATCTTGTCGGGCAACGGCGATCCGGGCGGCCGCCTGCGCGGTTGACTGAGATCAGCCGAAGCGGGGCCTTCGGAGCGGAATCCTGTCGGCATTGTAATGATCTACTCGCGCAATCGTGTTTGGCCACGCGGCGCGCGATGCCCAGCTTTACGTGCAGGTCATCGCAACACGGAGAGTGGACCATGAAACCGGTTTCGGTTCTCTTGTTCGCCGCCTGCCTCGTGCTCTCGCAAGCCGCGTTTGCCCGTGGCGGCATGGGATCGCACATGTCGATGTCGATGACAGGCGGCGGAGCGCTCGGCACGAGCGGGGCTGCGCCGGGGACGAACTCGTCGGGCACCGCGCTGCCATCCGGCATCGGCGGTCACGTCATGAAGGGGCCGTTGCTTGGTACGGACCCCACCGTCGACAGGGAAGACGCGCAGCTGCAGAAGATGCTTGAAGGATCAATCTGCCGCGGCTGTTGAGAAAAGCGGTGGGGCCGCTGGGTACAAGCCGCCAGGCAGATTGTTCCTCACGGTCGATCGGGAAGGTTGAGCCCATGCGGGCAACGGTATCGCCCTTCGATCGAAGACAGTCTTCTTCCTATCCGATGCCGCCGTCGACCTGAAAGCACTGGCGCGTGATGCGCTGGCTCTCGTCAGACGCCAGAAACAGCGCGAGACTCGCGATGTCGTCCGGTGTCACCGCATCGGGAATGGCCTGGCGTGAACGAAGTTCGTCGATCTTCTGCTGGTCAGGGTACCATAGCTGCCGCTGCCGTTCCGTGATCACCATGCCGGGCGCGATGGCGTTGACGCGTATGCGGTCTGGCCCAACCAGCCGGGCCAGCGAATTGGTGAAGCCGACGATCGCCGCCTTTGCCGCCGCATAGGCCGGCAACGCCGGTGCGCCGCGCATCCATGCGATGGACGACATGTTGATGATCGAACCGCCGCCGCGTGCCTGCATCTGCGGCACCACCGCTTGCGCCGCAAAGAACACGTGCTTGAAGTTGACACCGATCGTCCAATCGAATTGTTCGGGCGTCACCTCGGACAATATCTGGCGCTGGTCGTTGGCGGCGTTGTTGACCAGCACGGTGGCGTCGCCGAGCGTCGCGCGAACCTTGGCCATCGCGGCACGCAAGGCGTCGATGTCGAGCAGATCGCACGCCACGAACAGCGGCGTGGAGCCGGACGCAGCCGCCACCTCCTGTACCAGCGCTTCACCGGCAGCGGCATCGATGTCGAGGAAGGCGACGCGCGACTTTTGCGCCGCGAACGCCCGCACGAAGGCGGCGCCGATGCCGCTTGCGCCACCGGTGATCAGCACGACGCGATCGGCAAGGCCGGCATAGCTTGTGGTGGTCATGCGATCAGTCGCTCCGTGGCGGGGTCGAACAGGCAAATGCGGCGCGTGTCGAGTGCAAAGGACGCGAGCGCGCCCGGCGTGGGACGGATATCCGGCGTGATGCGCGCCTGCACGGACTCACCGCCGAGCCGCAGCAGCACGATGGTCTCGGCCCCCGTGGGCTCGACCATCTCGACCAGCGCATCGACGACGACAGGCGGGCCCGGAAAGGCGCGGCTGCCCTCGGCAATGCATTCCGGCCTGATTCCAAGCACCACCTCGCGGCCGACAAAGGAGGCCGCCGCGTCATATCCCTGCAGGCGAAGCCGGACCTCGTCCGGCCGCCCGGCGCCGATCACGACCACCGGCCCGCCGTCTTCCGCCACCAGCCGCGCCGGCATCGTGTTCATCGGCGGCGAGCCCATGAAACGCGCGACGAACAGATTGGCGGGGTAGCGGTACACCGTGTCCGGATCGGCGAATTGCTGCACCTCGCCGTGATGCATGACCGCGATCCGCGTCGCCATCGTCATCGCCTCGATCTGGTCGTGGGTGACATAGACGATGGTGGCGCCGATGCGCTGATGCAGCCGCTTGATTTCCATCCGCATCTCCACGCGCAGCTTGGCGTCGAGATTGGAGAGCGGTTCGTCAAACAAGAACAGCAGGGGATCGCGCACCAGCGCGCGCCCCATCGCCACGCGCTGACGCTGGCCGCCGGACAATTGCGACGGCTTGCGGCCGAGCAGCGGCTCGATCTGCAGCAGCCGCGCGACATTCGCCAGCGCCTTCTCCTGCTCGGCCTTGGGCACATGGCGGCATTCCATTCCGAAGGTGATGTTCTGGCGCACCGTCATCGACGGATAGAGCGCATAGGACTGGAACACCATGGCGATGTCGCGGTCCTTGGGCGCGACGTCGTTGACGACCCGCCCGCCGATTTCCACGATGCCTGCGCTCGGGCGATCGAGCCCGGCGACGATGTTGAGCAGCGTGGACTTGCCGCAGCCGGACGGCCCGACCAGCACGGTGAACTCACCGCTCTCGATGTCGAGGTTGATCCCTTTCAGCACCTCGAGATTGGCGTAGCGCTTCGACAAAGCGCGAATGCTCAACGCTGCCATAACACCCCCATCATTTCACAGCGCCGGCAGTCAGGCCGCGCACGAAGTACCTGCCGCCGAGGAGATAGATCAACAAAGTGGGCAGTGCTGCGATGATCACCGCAGCGCTCTGTACGCCATGTTGCGGGATATCTGCGATTGCGGCAGATAGCGCGATCAGAGCAGCCGTGACCGGCTGCTGTTGGCCGGTCGTGAATGTCACGCCGTAGAGGAACTCGTTCCAGATGTGCGTGAACTGCCAGATCACGGTGACGATCAGGATGGGAGCCGAGAGCGGCAGAATGATGCGCCAGAAAATACGAAAAAAACCGGCGCCATCGATGCGCGCGGCCCTGATCAATTCATGTGGAATGGCGATATAGTAGTTTCGGCAGAACAGCGTGGTGAAGGAGAGCCCCTGGATCGTGTGAATCAGCACGAGACCCGTCAGCGTGTTGATGAGACCGGTGTCCCGCAGCACGATGGTCCAGGGCAGCAGGCGCATCTGCTGGGGAAGGAACAAGCCAAGGGTCACGATGCCGTAGATCCAGTTATCGCCGCGAAAGCGCCAGAGCGACACGGCGTAACCGGCAATCGCACCGAGCATGGTGGAGAAAATCGTCGCGGGAATCGTGACGAGCGCGGAGTTCAGCATGTACGGCCGGATGCCGGCGCAGGTTTCAGCGACGCAGAAACCACTCCAGGCAGCGAGGTAGTTGCTCCAGGCCCATTGCTTCGGCCAGCCGATCATCGAGGCCTGCGCGATCTCTTGGTTGGTACGGAGCGAGTTCAGCACGACAACAGCCAGTGGCGCGAGATAGGCTGCCGCGAACAATGAGACGAGCAGATAGATCAAAATCCTGCTTGGCGCGAAGGTTCGATCACGCATGGGTCGCCCGCCGTCGCTGGACATAACGCCACGCCGCATACGGCAGCAGCACCGCAAGAAGAATAAGCAACATGAGCACTGCCGCCGCCGCACCCCGGCCGAGCTGGCTACGCTGGAACATCAGGTCGTAGACGACGAGGGCCGGCAGCTGGGTCGCGATTCCAGGCCCGCCATTGGTGAGCGCGCGGACGAGGTCGAAGGCCGAAATCGCGAACTGCAGCTGGACGACGACGACGGTGATGGTGATCGGCCAAAGCGTCGGCAGAATGACGTGCCAGTAGGTTCGGATCGGTCCAGCGCCGTCGATCTGCGCGGCCTTGATAATGTCGGCGTCGACGGACCGAAGGCCGGCGAGGAAGAGCGCCATTGCGAAGCCCGAAGATTGCCAGATCGCAGCGATAACAATCGTCCAGATGGCCATGTCGCGGTCGACCAGCCAGTCGAAGCGGAAGGAGGTCCAGCCGAGGTCGTGGACGAGCTTCTGGATCCCAAGGCCAGGATTGAGCAGCCAACTCCAGACTGTGCCGGTGACGACGAACGACACCGCCAGCGGGTAGAGGAAGATGGATCGCAGCACGTTCTCGCCGCGAATACGCTGATCGAGCAGGATCGCAAGGATGAGCCCGGTCACCAAACTCAGCAGCACGAAAGCGCTACCAAACAGCAGCAGGTTGTCGAAGGCGATCTTCCAGTTCCGCGACGCCAGGACCGCCGTGTAGTTGCGCAAACCCACCCAGCCCGAGACCGGAACAAGCGTGGATGGTGTGAACGAAATCCAGATCGTCCACAGCGAAAACGAAACGAGATGCGCGGCGGACAATAGCAGCGGCACCCAGATCGTCAGATATTCGGGCAGCCGGCGGACCACACCGGAAATCGCCGGCCACCCTGTTCGCGGTGCTGCTGCGCCGGTGCCGGTCAACGCGAGCCCTCGACGGCCTCGGCGAGGCGGGTGACCGCCTGCTCCGGCGTAATCGTCTTGTTCTTCACGTACTCGGTGAGCACGTCGATCATCGCTGCGGTCAGGCCGTTTTCCTGCGCCATGTTGTGCGCGAGGCTCAGGACGGCCTGATTGTTGGCGACAGCGTCCTTGAGCGCAGCTGCGGTTCGCCGTTGACCGTCCGACCAGCCATCACCAGAGAGGTCGACGTCGGTGCGCACGGGTATCGATCCCGTGATCTGCGAATACATTGTCTGGATCGCCGGATCCATGACGAGCTGGGCCATCAGCGTCTGACCGGCCTGCAGATCGGGCTCCTTGCGCTGCCAGAATATGAAAGCATCGGCATTCAGCAGGAAGACCGGCCTGCTATTGTCGCTGGGGCCTGGCGCGATGATGAAGTCGTCGAACTTGAAACCGGCGTTACGCAACACGCCTTGGGCCCAGCCGCCCTGGATCATCATGCCCATGTCGCCGTCGACGAAACGCTTCAGGTTGGTGGCATAGGGTTGGGCGCCGACGTTGGGGTCCATCCAGTTGGCGATCTTGCGTACCTGTGCGAAGGCAGCCTTTATCTCGGGACCCTCCAAAGCCTTCTTGTCGAGATTCATGATGGCTGCGCGGTATGAAGCGGGACTGATGCCGGCGAAAGAGGCCTCGAATTTCTGCCCGTCATCGGGGCGGGTGCCGCCGTTGGCGATCGGATATGTGATTCCGCCTGCTTTCATCTTTTCGGCAAGATCGTTGAAGTCAGCCCAGGTTACGGGGATCTTGTCGGCCTTGGCTTTGTCCATCGCGCGTTTGGAGAGAAACAGCATGTTGGTGCTGTAGATCTGCAACGGCAGCGAGATCCATTTGCCCTCCGGCTTATGCAACCGTGCAAGGTCTGGCGCGACAACCTTTTCGTAGCCGGCGGCAGCGACAAGGGCGTCGAGATTGACGGTTGGGGCAATCTTCGACCAGGCCGCAATCTCGGGGCCCTTGAGTTGCGAACAGGCCGGCGGATCGCCGGCTATGATCTGAGCACGTAGCTTGTTCATCATCTCGGTGGTGAACCCGGGGACGGGCGAGTGCTGCCAAATCCCGCCCTTCTCCTCGAATTTCTTGCCGAGCGCCGTGATAGCCGCCCCATCGCTGCCTGCGGACCATTGCGAGATGGCGGTCAGGCGCGGCTTGACCGCGCTTTGCGCGCGGGCGAACGCCGGCAACGCAAGTGCGGCCGCGGATCCAGCGAGCAGACGACGCCTTGTTATTGTGATCGGCATGGCAAGTTCCTCCCGGTGTGAACTTTGTGGCGCGAAGTCGCGCGGCTTTAGAGCATCTCAGGCGGCCTCCACCGACGAGGCCGGCATGCCGCCGCGGCAAGCCAGACAGCAGGCGGCAAAGGCCAGGGCAGAATTCGGATCATTGCCGCTCGAGGGCGGCACGAAAGCCAGCGACGCTTGCGCGAATTTGAGCCCACCCAGCAGGCAGGCATCGATCCCGTCGACCAAAGCCTTGCGATCGTCGTCCGCGAGAAGCGACGGCCAGCCGCTGACGACCACGCCAGGGCAGGGCTTCACGTTCAACGTATTGCCGATCGCAAGGCCGAGGCGGAACAGCCGGCGCCGCAACTCCTGGCGCACGCGCGACGGAATCGGGATTGCGTTCACCCAATTGTCTCCAAGCCGTAGCAATTCCGGCTCGCCAACGCCGAGAAGCTTGGCCAGCGCCGGAAGCGACGTGTAGGCTTCGACACAGCCGTGATGGCCGCAGCGGCATCGCGGACCGCCCTCGCCAAACACCATGTGGCCGAGTTCGACCGGCAGCAAGGCATTGGCGTCGATGGCATCATCCACCCAGGCGCCCGCCACGCCCTGGCCGACGAACACGAACAGATGCGCTCCCGTCAGCGGATAATCTTTGGTGCGGCAGCGCTGAAACATCGCATGCGCGACGACCGAATTGGTGAACTCGACCGGCGTGTCCGCAAACATCTCGCCGAGCATGCTGCGAACCAGCCCGATGTCACAGGGAATGATCGGATTGTCGAGTTCGCTCGACCGGCCAAGGCCGGGGACCGAAACGCCGATCTGCGCGAGCCGGACCCGTCGCCGCCGTGCCCAGTCCTGAAGCAATTGCAGCGCGTCGCGAAACACCCGGCTGACAGACGCGACGGTTGGCGTTTTCGGCAGCGGCAGACGCTCGGCGCAATGCACTTCGCCCGAGAGCCCGCCGATGCAGACGCTCAGCCGTTGACCGGTGAGCTCAAGAGCCGCCAACGCCACGGATTTGTCGAGCGATACCAAACCGGTCGGGCCACCGAAATAGGGCGCCGGCCGCCTCACTTCCTCGATCAGGCCCTCCGCTTTCAGGTCGAACAGAATGCGCGACAGGCTCGCCTCGGACAGGCGCACCGCCTTGGCCAGGGGAGGCCGAAACATGCCGCCCGACTGAAGCAAATGCCCCAGAATGGCCGCACGCGTCTGCCGCCGACTCCTCGGCTGCTCCGACATTTCCGTCCCTGTCGTCATTCTTACTTAGTGTAAGAATGTGCGCGCGGAGCCTCTCGACTGTCAAGGCGGTTGCCGGCTCAATTCATGGACTTGCTGTTGTGCGTGGCAGCAAAATCAAGCCCGCGCACTTTCCGTTCGACGCTGCCAACAGGCCATCGAGAGACGCAGCCTCGTCGGACCGATCCATCAGACCCAGCCACCGTCCACGACGTAATGCTGCGACGTGCAGGCGGAGGCTTCGTCGGAGGCGAGGAAGATAGTGAATCTCGCCACCTCGTCCGGCATGAGTTTTCGCTTCAGGCACTGGCGCTGCATCA
>Ga0075428_100010307_pt1 | contig 10370 bp, 8 predicted proteins | sample RhiMetdeltSRZDD2_FD_75291 | JGI IMG/M metagenome (GOLD analysis project Ga0075428, IMG submission 75291) | Populus rhizosphere microbial communities from Tennessee, USA - Rhizosphere MetaG P. deltoides SRZDD2 | ecosystem: Host-associated > Plants > Roots > Rhizosphere > Soil | place: USA... | reverse complement strand
AACGTGGTGGTATACGCAGGAGCCACGATTCTCGGCGGAGAGACCGTGATAGGTAAGGGAAGCGTGATCGGTGGAAATGTATGGTTAACTTCAAGCGTTCCTTCGAATTCAAAAATATACTACCAGGCGAAGATGTATAACGGCAGTACCAATGAAATTGACCTGGTCATCTTCAAAGAAGGTCTTTAATAAATCCTGACCACACATATCAGATGATACTCGCGGAATTAATCGGCAATACCCCGTTGGTAGAACTTCAGCATATCCCCACAAAAAAGAGTGTGACCATTCTCGGCAAATTGGAAGGAAACAACCCGGGCGGCAGTGTAAAAGATCGGGCTGCCTATGGAATGATAACGGGAGCACTAGAGCGCAAGGCTATTAAAAAAGGTGATCGACTGGTGGAGGCTACGAGTGGGAACACAGGAATTGCATTGGCAATGATTGCGAGGATTATGGGGCTTGAGATGACATTGATAATGCCTGATAATTCTACCCGCGAACGAGTCCTTGCAATGGAAGCGTATGGTGCCAAGGTAATTCTAACGCCAGCTTCCCGGACGATTGAATACTCGCGTGAACTTGCTGAGGAAATGTCGCGCAACGAAGGTTATTATATGCTCGATCAGTTCGCTAACGAAGACAATTATCGCATGCACTACCGGACTACGGGACCTGAGATCTGGCGCGACACGAAAGGCACCGTGACCCACTTTGTGTCGGCGATGGGAACAACGGGTACTATAATGGGTGTGTCGCGGTACTTAAAAGAACAGAACCCGGCCGTTCAGATCGTTGGAACACAACCAACCGACGGATCATGTATTCCCGGCATTCGCCGATGGTCTAAAGAGTTTCTTCCTAAGATCTTTGATGCTAAACGAGTCGATAGGGTTATGGATGTAGCTGAAGCGGATGCGCGCGTTTATACGAAGCGATTGGCTAAGGAGGAGGGTGTGCTGGCCGGGATGAGCAGCGGCGGAGCATTGAGCGCGGCGATACGGTTGGCGGAGGAAATTGATTCGGGCGTCATCGTATTTGTCGTCTGCGACCGGGGCGACCGTTATTTAAGCTCCGACCTTTTCGGATGATCAACATTTTGCTTCGATACATTTATCATGATCATTTTTCAACGAAGCGATTATTCAAATCCTGATTTCAAAAAGTTTTGTGAAGAGCTGGACAAGGAATTCTGGGTAAGGTATCCCGATTCACAACACAACTTTGAACGCCACAATATGGTCGATGAGTCGGCGAGGATTATCGTGGCGTATGACGACAAGGCCGCAATTGGATGTGGATGCTACAGGCAAGCGAAAGAAATGAATGCGATAGAGATCAAGCGTATGTATGTCCGACCTGAGCGGAGAGGAGCTGGCATTGCCCGCATGATTTTATCTGAGTTGGAGACCTGGGCTGGTGAAGAGGGTTATATGCAGTCAATCCTGGAGACCGGAATAAAACAACCGGAAGCAATCGCGTTGTACAGTCGTTCTGGGTACCGGTTAATTCCTAATTATCCACCATACGTGGATGTAGCAGAGAGCATCTGTATGAAAAAAGAATTATCTAATCTCATTAATCGACCATTGGCATAAAAGTGTCTCTCATTCAGAACGTAGTGCCTATATTCCGGAACACTATTATTGTCATGATGCAGACCATTGTCCTTCGCGTTGCGTTTTTGTTAGCATTATTGCCCTGTGCCCTTCGCATTTATGCTCAGGATCCACGTCGCTTTCAGGCAGAGGTCGCAGAACTAACGGCAAACGACAAATCATTAAACAAGAAGGATATTGTTCTTTTTACAGGAAGTTCAAGCATTCGCATGTGGAGCAGCCTTCAATCGGATTTTCCAAATTATAATATTGTCAACCGCGGCTTTGGCGGATCTCAGACATCAGACCTGCTTTACTTTTTCAATCAGTTAATACTTCCGTATAATCCAAAAAAGATCTTTATCTACGAAGGTGACAACGATTTAAGCCTCGGCAAATCGCCCGGTCAAATCCTGTCGACAATGGATAGTGTAATTACGATGATCCGACAAAAAATTTCGAAGGCCGTCCCCATTTATGTGATTTCTCCAAAACCGAGTATTTCCCGTTGGCATCTCAAGGATAAATATGTCGAGTTCAACACACTGATGAGCCAGCTGGCTTCGCAAAGAAACAAAGTCTATTTTGTCGATGTTTGGTCCCCGGCCCTGGATAATAGCGGAACTGTCATTAAAGATATATTTCTCGAAGACGGCCTTCACATGAATTCGAAGGGCTATACGATTTGGGCAAATGTTCTTAGAAAATACCTTCCTTAAGTATTTTTCTTAATTCATTTACACAATATACACCTCTGGACCTTTTGGACTTCCCTTTGACCTCTATACCATATACCTCTATACCTTACCGACTGCCTTGTGGTATTGACGCCACGAAAAGTGAATTTAATTCCACTAAGCTTTAGGTATAAGCATCTGTAAATCAGATGTTAATGAGGGATTTCTGCATGGGATGATTGTTGGAGCCATCAATGGTAAGACCAACTATTACAATCATGACTAAATCACATCAAACGAAAAAGATGGAGGATGTGGAGCTTGAAAATGTTCCTCAAACTCAACTCGATAACAGAATGGCAAAGGCCAAGCCGACGAAGCTTGGATGGACTGCTGAAGAGATCGAGAATATTTGTACAGCATTAAATGAAGTGTTGTCAAACTATTCGGTTCATTATCAAAAGCTGAGAAATTATCACTGGAATGTTAAGGGTAATGATTTCTTCGATTTGCACATAGAATTCGAATCCCAGTATAATGAAGCGCTAAAAAGTATAGACGAGATAGCAGAACGGATAAGGATCTTTCAGGAAACACCGATTAGCACTATGAAGGAATTTCTTGAAATGTCGGAAATAAAAGAAACGACAACCTCGCTTTCAGCAGAGCTAATGGTGCGCGAAATATTAAGTGACTATCGAATTCTACTTGAGCACATGTTTACTGCCGTGGATATTGCCGTCGGACAGCGGGACTCAGGTACAGAAAAGATGGTTAAAGGATTCATTCATAATTTAGAAAAGCATCACTGGATGTTATCGGCGTTTCTTGCGAAGTAATATTTTCAGCAGCTTATAATCCTTACGCAAGGATAATTGATTCACGTTCAAAAATCGATATCTTAGAGATTCGAGAATTTTGAACGGAAATATGAATGACAGTTTCGGCTGAAAATATCCTTCTGCTTGGTTCGTTGTTGCTTTTCCTCAGCATCATTGCAAGCAAAACGTCCTTCAAGTTAGGGATTCCTACGCTCATACTTTTCCTGGTCGTAGGAATGCTTGCCGGTTCGGACGGCCCTGGCGGAATTTTCTTTGACGATTATCAGGCCGCCCAGCTACTTGGAGTTGTTGCATTGAATTTTATCCTGTTCTCTGGTGGACTTGATACCAAATGGGAGAGTATTAGGCCGGTATTGTGGCAGGGTCTCTCTCTTTCTACCCTCGGAGTTCTTATAACTGCAACAGCAGTCGGGTTGTTCTCCACATATTTGCTTGGGTATTCTTTGCTTGAAGGAATGCTTTTGGGGGCAATCGTTTCTTCCACCGATGCTGCAGCAGTATTTTCAATCTTAAGGTCGAGAAGTGTAGGACTTAAAGGAAACCTTAGACCTGTGCTCGAACTTGAAAGTGGCAGCAACGACCCAATGGCATATTTTCTTACGGTTAGTCTGATCTATCTTATCACCGAACCGGATGCTTCGATCGTTGCACTCATCCCGCGGTTTTTCAGAGGAATGGTCCTTGGCGGAATTGCGGGATACGCCTTTGGCAAAGCAATGACCTGGATCATCAATCAAATCAAACTTGAGGTCGACGGCTTGTATCCTGTGTTGATACTTTCAATGGTCTTCTTTACCTTTTCATTTACTGATTTTGTAGGTGGTAACGGTTTCCTCGCTGTGTATATCGCCGCCCTTATCCTGGGTAATAGCAGCTTCCTTCATAAAAAAAGCCTTATCAGATTTTACGACGGCCAGGCATGGCTTATGCAGATCGTAATGTTCCTCACGCTTGGGCTGGTGGTCTATCCACATGAAATTGTTCCACTATTGGGCAGCGGGGTATTGATTGCGCTATTCCTGATATTCATCGCGCGCCCCATAGCAGTATTCATTTCATTGATTTTTTTCCGGGAATTGAACATTCGCAAAAAGTTATTTCTTTCCTGGGTTGGTCTTCGTGGCGCAGTGCCGATCATATTCGCAACGTATCCGATGCTGGCTGGCGTGTCTGTCGCAAAAGACATATTTAATCTTGTGTTCTTTATTTCGGTCTCATCAGTGTTGCTCCAGGGAACAATGCTTGCAAAGATCGCGAGGTGGCTTCACGTAAGCGTGCCAGAAAAGATCAAGCGCAAGTTTCCTCTTGACCTCGAACTAAAAGACAATTTCAAATCGGAACTGATCGAGCTAGATATCCCGGCAAGTTCTTCAGCTGTTGGTAAGGCAGTGATGAATCTGGCATTACCAAAAAAAGCGCTCATAGTGCTAATCCATCGCGACGGCATGTACATCACGGCAAGCGGCGACACCGAAATCATGCCCCAAGATCACTTGCTTGTTATGGCTGACAACAAAGATACCGTGTCGCGAGTCTTTGAGGCCTTTGATATTAAACCACATTAATTTATGAAACGCACCGCAACATATGGCCTGACACATCTTGCTATAGTTGTCAGGGATCTGAAAAGGACGAAGGAATTCTATACAAAAGTGTTCGACATGGAGGTGATGTACGACACGGAAGACTTTATTCAACTAACCACTCCAGGATGTAACGACGTATTAGTCTTCGAAACGAATAAAAAAGTCAAACCAGGACCTGCAGGTGGTATCATTCACTTTGGATTCAGACTGCGGGATCCCAAAGACATCGAAATCGTCCTAACAAAAATTAAGGAGGCGGGAGGGAAGGTAAAGGACCAGGGTGAATTTGTTCCGGGTTCACCATATGTATTCTTTGAAGATCCTGACGGTTACGAGGTTGAAGTTTGGTATGAGCTTCTCCCTACCGCTTAATGGTTGATTTTAGCATTTCGCTATTATTCAATACAACTTTCGAACAATTCGTTACATCACTTTGAAGGATGGCGCTTTTACATTTTGCGTTTTCAACGCGCCGAGTCAAATTTCATAAAACCATCCATTCGTCATGATCAAAAACTACATAAAAATAGCGTTGCGGTCACTCTGGGGCAGTAAGACGCACTCGATAATCAACATCCTGGGTCTCAGTATTGGCATCGCTTGTTCTATTCCGATTTCACTCTTTATCAAGGACGAGTGGACGTTCGACATATTTCATTCCAAAGCAGACAGGATCTACCGCGTTTGGGTAAAAGAGGATTGGGGTGAAAACCAACAATTTTTTAATATCTCCACCCCATTTCCGCTTGGACCAGCATTAAAAGAAAACTTTCAGCAGGTCGAACACCAGGTCCGGATCACCCAAATGAGTACGCAGGTAAAAGTAGGAGAGGACCAGTATTCAGAAACGTTAACATTCGGGGGTCAGCACTTTTTTGATGTCTTCGATTTTCCGCTAGTGTTCGGAAGCCGTGACGCGATGAAAAACCAGAACACTGTAGTGATCAACCAAAGTACCTCAAAGAAGTATTTCGGTCAGTCGAATGCTATAGGAAAGATGGTTTCTATTCAGTTTGGTGAGGCATTTGCAGACTTTGAAGTCAAGGCCGTGGTCGAAGACGTTCCCTCGAACTCCAGTATCAAATTCTATTTATTAATATCTGATCTCAACTTTCCCAGGGTCTATAATGAGCAGACGCTAAACTCCGGATGGTTCAATGTAGAACCTGAAACTTTTGTGTTGTTACGAGAAGGAGTTCAGACAAACGAATTGATGAAGGAATTACCGGCGATGCTAAGAACGGCAATTGGCGAGGAAAACTTTATTAAAAGTAAATACACTGCTGGTTTTCAGCCGTTAAAGTCAATTCATCTTGATACATCATTTCCCGTTGGGATGGCTGAAGTGAATGATCCAAGGTATTCTTACATCCTCGCAGCAATTGCAGTTCTTATTCTGGCTGTGGCGTGCATAAACTTTGTTACGTTGTCTGTTGGCAGGTCCATAAAGCGTGCTAAAGAAGTAGGTATCCGAAAAGTGGTTGGCGCTGACCGTCGCCAATTGATAATTCAATTTATAAGTGAGGCGCTCATTGTGACTGTTATATCGCTCGTGGTTGGCGTGGTTATTTCTGTATTGTCGCTCCCATTGTTTAATGATCTGTCAGGTAAGTTACTGGTTTTTAAACCTGACGCCTATGCCGTGTTGATCGCGACCGTGCTGGTTATTATGATCGGACTGGTGGCAGGCAGCTATCCGGCATTCGTTCTTTCAAGTTTTAGACCGATTGCAATCCTAAAGGGTAAACTGACCTCAGGAAACAGCAAGCAGGGACTGAGAAAAGTTTTGGTTGGTGTGCAACTGGTGCTTTCTATCTTTCTTATTTCCAGTACGTTGATCATGCGCAAGCAGCTCGATTTCCTTCAAAACAAGAATCTTGGTTTTGACAGAGAACAACTCATGGTCGTTCAATTAAATGTCCCTCGTGGTGGTCAGAATCGTGTTAAGAAAGGTTTTGAAATAGCCGAAAGATTTAAGCCCGAATTGTCAAAAATTGCAGAAGTGGTTTCTGTATGTGCTTCATCACATGATTTTGGGCAAGGCGGATGGACCAACGTTGGGTATACAGACGATAAAGGAACTTATCGAACTTTCAATTTGAACGTGGTTGATCATGACTATTTCAATACGTTGAAGATGGACTTCGTTGCTGGACGCAGCTTCTCAAAGGACATCCCATCTGACTTTCGAAGGGGAGTAATCGTCAATGAGGCACTAGTGAAGGAGTATGGGTGGACAGACGCTATTGGAAAGAAATTACCAGGGAATAAGTTTTCTGATCATGAGATCATTGGCGTGGTGAAAGACTTCAATTATGAATCTCTTTACACGAATGTCGTCCCATTGGTTGTTGTAATGGACCGGCCGATCATTTTTAATGGTGCCGAAAATGTTAACATAGGAAGTAACCCTGTCCCTAAACTCATGATCCGCTTGCAAGCTGGCAATCTTATTGGCGCGGTCGCAAAAGTGGAACAAGTGTGGGACCGTCTCACTGATGACGAGGAATTTGTATTCTCTTTTGTTGATCAGGCGCTCGCTGACCAGTATCGCAACGATATGAACCTTGGCAAGATTGTGCAAATAGCTACATTGATTGCAATGTTGATCGGTAGCCTTGGTTTGTACGCTTTGGCATCACTTGCTATGCAGAATAGGGTGAAGGAAATTTCAATTCGTAAAGTCATGGGGGCCAGTGAAAATTCATTGCTCGTATTACTCTCCCGGGACTATGTCGTTCTGATCGGCATTTCCCTTCTGTTATCAGTTCCGATTACGAGTTATCTGATGAATAACTGGTTGCAGTCATTCGAGTACCGCATTCGTCTGGGGTGGGAGGTCTTTGCCCTTGCTGGAGGTATCTCGCTCATTATCGCTCTCATTACTATAAGCTATCACACCATCAAAACCGCCCTGACCAGGCCGGCTGAGACTCTTAAATACGAATGATATTTTACGAACAAGCCAATGGAAAAAAAATTATGATGATTTCTTTTACAAAATATATAGTAATTGATACATTTGTTTAACAAATATTATACAAATGTCTAAAGAATATCTCGGCGAATTTGAAGAATTGGTCTTGACCATGGTTGGAATCCTTGGTGACGAGGCATACGGAAATTCTATAGTTAATGAGATAAAGGAACGACTTGGACGGGAATCGAATTTGAGCGCTGTACACGTCACGTTATACAGGCTGGAGGATAAAGGCCTCGTGAAATCCCAAATGGGAGGGTCGACCAACCTTCGTGGAGGCCGTCGTAAGCGGATATTCACGATCACGAATGCCGGACTCGCTATGTTACGCGCAATGAAGGAATCGAGAATGGACTTATGGAAGCTTATACCTCAACTTAAAATAGTTGGATCCATGTAACACTTGAATGATGATCGAGTAACATTGATGATTACTTGAAGATGGGAAAGAGTAACGATCCGACAAAAACTGCATTGCGTTTCCTGGAAATGTTTTGTCCACGGAAATTATATGAGGGAATTGAGGGCGACTTATTGGAACAGTTTTACAGTGAAGAGAAGATCATTGGTTCAAGGATGGCCGGCGTTCGGTTATGGCTCGCAGTGTTTAGGTTCTTCAGGCCAGGCATTATTTTAAGAAATACATTTTCACTACAACTTATTTCAATTGACATGTTTAGAAATTATTTGACCATAGCATTCCGGAATGTTCGCAAGAACAAGGTCTTTACGGCGATCAATGTTTTTGGGTTGGGAATCGGACTTGCTGCCTGCTTCCTTATTGTGCAGTTTGTCATGTTCGAGTTGAGCTATGACAAGTTTCACGATAACTACGAACGAGTTTACAGGATCACCAATGATAGGTTCCAGCACGGTAAGTTGATCCAGCATGGTACGATAATGTATCCAACCATTGGTCCGGCTATGGCGAAGGATTTTCCGGAAGTTGAGGCCTACAGCAGGCTAATGCCCTCTGGTGATCTCAATGTGAAGGCTGATGACAGAATCTTTCGTGGAGAAACCTGCCACTTTGCTGACGAGCATTTTTTCTATGTCTTCAGTTTTCCATTCCTCGCGGGTGATCGAACGAATGCGTTAAAGGAACGTCACTCTATGGTTTTGTCAGAGACCACTGCAAAAAAGTATTTTCAAATCACCGACGGCAACTATAAGAATGCGATTGGTAAAGTCGTCTATTGGGGATTGGATACGCAGCCCTACAAGATTACTGGTGTTTTTGAAGACATTCCTGAGAACTCGCACATCCAGTTCGACGCGTTGGTTTCATACGCAACGCTGATCTCCCCGGACGAGCACGATGCTGACGATAGTTGGACCTGGTCGGACATGCGCCACTACCTTCTCTTAAAGCCTGGTGTTAATTACAAAACGCTGGAGAGCAAGTTTGAAGACTTCAGTCAACGTCACTTTCAGGGTGATAAAGTGTCAGGTAGTGTGGAAAAATTCTTTCTACAACCATTAAAAGATGCGCACTTGTACTCTGATTACGAATACGACATAGCAAAAACTGCCAACGGAAAAGCCGTTTGGGCATTGCTAATTGTTGCCGGCTTTATAATGGTGATAGCCTGGATTAACTACATTAACCTCACGACATCGCGTGCTTTAGAAAGAGCTAAGGAAGTCGGTCTTCGAAAAGTCATGGGAGCGTTCAGAAGTCAACTCGTTAAGCAGTTCATCTTTGAGTCGGTGTTGATCAGCCTATTTGCATTTATTGTTGCATTGCTCATTACCTACCTCGCACAATCTTCCTTTAATCAGATCATTGATGGAAATCTCACGTGGTGGATGGTTTTTACAAACATTAGCACATCGTCAACATTGCTGATAATTTCCATACTCATTGTTGGCGTATTGCTTTCCGGGTTCTATCCTGCGGTAGTGTTGTCGTCTTACAGGCCAATTACGGTCCTCAAAGGTAAGTTTCAACGGTCGTCTTCCGGTACGTGGTTACGCAAAGGATTGGTGATCTTTCAGTTTATGGCCTCGGTGACGCTTATCACCGGTACTATAATCGTTTCAAGGCAGCTGGAATTCATGAATAAAGCGGACCTCGGTATTAACATCAATAATACTTTGATTGTAGAATCTCCGGAGAATACTCAATGGGATTCGACATTTATCGAACGGGTTGAAAGTTACAAGAGCGAATTGATGGAGATTCCAGGAGTTATTAGCGCGACTACTTCCAATAACATTCCTGGCGCACGTCTCGGCAGGGCATTCAATGTGCGTCTCGGTGAGCAGTCCGAATCAAGCAATGTCACAATGAGTTTTCTCGGTGTTGACTACAACTGGTTCAAAACATATGGAGTGCCACTTGTTGAAGGACGCACGTTCAGCACAACTGATCATAACCATGATTTTGAAAAACTTACGAACATTGTCATGAATGTAAGCGGCATTCAACTACTGGGCATCAAGGACCCTAAGGACGCGATTGGCCGGACCGTAAGCTTCTGGGGTAAAACATGGACGTTGATCGGCGTTGTTGCCGATTATCATCAACAATCATTGAAGCGGCCCAAAGAAGCCATGGTATTTTTTCCCGCGTATAGCAGCTATTACCCTACTTCAATTAAGATTCAACAGTCGGAAATACAGAACAGCATTACATCAATCGAGGCGACTTTTAAGAAGTTCTTCCCAGGCAACTCTTTTCAGTA
>Ga0075428_100010306_pt1 | contig 10370 bp, 9 predicted proteins | sample RhiMetdeltSRZDD2_FD_75291 | JGI IMG/M metagenome (GOLD analysis project Ga0075428, IMG submission 75291) | Populus rhizosphere microbial communities from Tennessee, USA - Rhizosphere MetaG P. deltoides SRZDD2 | ecosystem: Host-associated > Plants > Roots > Rhizosphere > Soil | place: USA... | reverse complement strand
TTTCGCGCGCCGTGCAGGACGAGGCGAAGCGTCGCGCGCTCAAGGTTTTCGACGCGACCTGTCCGCTCGTCACCAAGGTGCACATGGAAGTGGCACGTTACTCGCGCGAGGGCCGCGAAGTGATCCTCATCGGTCACGCGGGGCACCCGGAGGTCGAAGGCACGATGGGCCAGTTCGACACGGCGTTCGGCGGGCGCATCCTGCTGGTGGAGACACCGGAGGACGTCGAGCGATTGCAGGTTCACGATCCGGCGCGGCTCGCCTTCGTCACGCAGACGACGCTGTCGGTCGACGATACGCAGAAGATCGTCGACGCGCTGCGCACACGCTTCCCGACGCTCGCCAGCCCACGCAAGGAAGACATCTGCTACGCGACGCAGAACCGGCAGGATGCGGTGAAGCGCTTGGTCGAGCGCTGCGACCTGATCCTCGTCGTCGGCTCGCCGACCAGCTCGAATTCGAACCGGCTGCGCGAGATTGCGGAAAAGGCCGGAATCCCGGGCCATCTGGTCGATGGCCCCGAGGATCTGCGTCGCGAGTGGTTCGACGGCAAACACGCCATCGGCGTAACCGCCGGCGCCTCCGCGCCGGAAGTCCTGGTCGAGCGCGTAGTCGCACGAATCCGCGAATGGGGCGGCGCCGCGCCCGTCGACGTCATCGGCCAGCCCGAACACGTCGTGTTCAGCCTGCCGCGCGAGCTGCGGCTGGTGCCGGGGCAAAAAAACAGCTGAAACTCAGCACTGCAGCATTCCTGCTGCGCTGCTCAGTTTCACCCGCTTTTCTCTCCCGGCACCGACACCCGAATCACATACGACGCGGTGCCGGCGTCCGGCGCGGACCAGCTCACTGCGATCACGTATGTCGGCGGGCTCGTGAGTGTGTCGCGCGTGATCGTGCCGAGGCCGCTCGGCAGCTTGCGTTCGACCTCGTCCTCCCAGCAGGCTGCTTCGCGCGCGGCGACGTCCTGCGGCAGCTTCGGCGTGGTTTGCTGTTCGCATAGCACGCCGATCGTGGTGGCGAAGCCGGCGTGACCCTCCTTGGTCTCGCGCATGCGCGTCGCGATCTGTTCCGCAAGCGCGCCGGCTTCGCGATGCAGCTGCGCCTCCGGCTTCGTCTGCACTTGATCGGAATACAACGCGGCGATGCCGATGATGCCCACTGCCATGACCAGCAGCGCGGCGAACACCTCGGCGATCGTGAAGCCGCGCGAGCGACTGAGCAAAGGGCAATCCCTCGTCGTGAACTAGCCGCGATCATCGCTATCCTGACGGGCAGCGTAAAGGCTTGCCGTCGGCATCGAGCTGTGCGACACGCGGCCGACCGGTGTGGCTGATGATGATCGCGCGCGCCTGCGTGGAGCCGCGCGCGTCGCAGAACACGATGGTGCCGTTCACGACGGCCTGCGTGACCGGGCGGAAGGAATACCCGCGGCGGTTCGACGTAATCGATACGCCGCTCGAACCTGTCGAGCTGAAGATCAGCGGCTCGGCGGCGTCACGCTCGGGCGGCTCGTCCCGGTCGCGATTCACGAAGACGATCCAGCCCATGCTCCAGTCGACGCCTGGGTCGCAGCGCTGCCCATCGCTGGAATGGCACACGCTCACGATCTCGCCCCGCTTGATCGCCTCGGACCGCGCCAGGAACACCGTGTGGAGGAATCCGTTGACCGCGGCCGTGCGCCGGCCGTCCCGATAGAGCGTCTGGAAGCTCGGCGCCGCCAGCGTCGCGAGCACGGCGCAGACGGCCAGCGCCGTGAGCAATTCCACTAATGTCGTGCCGGCCGCCTTGCACATCCCTTTGCCTCGCGCGGGTCCACGGGCGGTCACCGTACGTCGCGTCGGCCAGGGCAGAGTCGGTTTTTTTTACGCCTTTTGCCGCGATTCTCGCCACCGGGCAGGGGCCGCGCTATGCTCAGCCATCGCATCGGTACGAGGCGGAATCGTGAGCTCCCAGCAACCTACACGGGCGCTGTCCCGCGAGCAGATCCCAAGCGAAGAGATCATTGCGCAGCTGCAGGCACACGGCCTGAAGCCGACCCCGCAGCGTATTCGCATCGCCGAGCTGTTGATGAGCGTGCCGACGCACATGACGGCAGAGCAGATCCTCGCGGCCGTGCGCCGCGGCGGCGAGCGCGTCTCGAAGGCCACCGTGTACAACACGCTCAAGGTGCTGGCGCAACGCGGCCTGGTGCGGCAGATCCATCTCGACCCCGAGCGCTCGGTCTACGATTCCACCCGAACGCCCCATCATCATTTCCACGATCTCGAGACCGGCGAGCTGCGCGACATCGATCCGAACGACATCGCCTTCAGCCGCTTCCCGACGCTGCCCGAGGGCATGGAGGCCGAGGTCGAGGTCGTGATCCGGCTCAGGAAAAAACGGGCGTAGCACGCGCCGCTGCGCGCTATCCGGCGTCCGCTATCCGCTCCGGACTTCTTCCCTTATACTTCCGGCCCCTCGCCGGGGTAGCTCAGCTGGTAGAGCAGCGCATTCGTAATGCGCGGGTCGGGAGTTCGAATCTCTTCTCCGGCACCAAATTGCTTGAAGTCCTTTGCGCCCCGCATCGTGCGGGGCGTTTTCTTTTGTCGCTCCCCACCACTGCATTGCCGACGTCCGCCGATTTCAGCGGTCCTTGACTTCACGTGCTGTCCGGCTCACCGTCGCCTGCGCCCGAGCACTCGGACATGTCGCGAAGGCAGCAACCATGGCAAAGAAGAAGAGGGCGAAGCGGGGCGCGAAGAGCAAAGTCACCAAGAAGAAGGCAGCACGCCGCAAGCGCGGCGTAACGACGCGCGCGTCCGCCGGCGTCGCAGCGAAATTGCGCAAGCGCGCGGCAGACGCGATGGCACTGACGAAGGCGGCGCGGGCGCTCCAGGGGCGCCGGATCGTCGTGGCGTTCGCCGACAAGCTGGAAGTTCCGCAGACACGTGGTTTCAAGGACAAGCCAGGGGAGTGGGCGACGCTGCTCAAGATGGGAGCGAAAGGTCTCACGCCGATCTTCTCGGACGTGAACATGGTGAACCGCCTCGAGGAGCAAAGCAGGAGGGTGCGGGCGGACGTACCGCGCTATCGCAACACTTTCATGCTCGAACTGGCGCGCTCGTCACAGACGAACGCAGTGCTGAAAGTCCTCCGCAGCTGGCGCAACGAGATTCGGTTGGCCTACGAGGACCGCGAACCGGTCCTCGCTACAGGCGGGCCATCGGCCGCTCTGTGCAATTTCGGCTCTGGCCATCTCAAGGCCGCACCCGAAGGCGTGCACGCCAGCGCAGCGTGGGCGTTTGCAGGTGGGCAAGGTGAACTCCAGGTCTGCGTCGATGTGGAGAAGGCCTGGGCAAAGCACCACCGACTCCAGAACCCGGCACGAGTGCACCAGCTCTGCGGCGGCAGCGTGCCCGCAGGTGTAGCGCACGGCACCATCGTGCTGGGCATCCTGTGCGGGGCGCGAAACCTTGGCGGTTGCGAAGGAATCGTGCCGGAACTCGCCGAGATCCAGCTTGCCTCGCACGCGCCGAGCACGTTCGGAAACCTTGTCGTGCGGCCCAATCTCCCGGGCACATCGCCAGTGGAGAACGTCTACGACGCTGTCATGCACGCAATCGACCATCTCACAGCCGTGCAGCCAGTCGTCGCGGGCAGTGTCCGTGGTGTGCTGCTCATCGAGTACCAAACCCCTGACAAGGGTTTGCCGATAGAGATCCTGCCGCAGATGCAGCAGCTAGTCCGGTCTGCTCAGGACGTCAACGTGTGCGTGGTCGAAGCGGCGGGGAACGCTGCTCTCAATCTCGATCGGGAGCCGGACATAGTTGACGGAACCACGTTCCCGCTTGCGCGTCCGCGTGGTGCCGCCGATTCAGGTGCGATCGTCGTCGGTTCGTCGTTCGCAGCGTTCGCCTTCAATTCCGCTACGAACCTCGATGAGCACGCCCGCTTCCCCACATCCAACTTCGGCAGCCGGGTTGATTGCTATGCCTGGGGCGAGCAAATCAGGGCGCCAACGCGCATTTCCGGCCCGCCGCCCACCCCCACTGAATGTGAGGACTTCGGCGAGACGTCGGGAGCTGCAGCGATCATTGCAGGAGTTGCCTTGCAGCTATTGGGCATCGCGGCCGCCGACGGCGTCCAACTCGATGTACAAACGCTACGCAACATCCTGGGCGATCCTGCTCTCGGTACGCGCGCCACGCCAGGGTCGGGCATCGGATCGATGCCCGACCTGAAGAAGATTCTGCAGCGCTTCAAGAACGGCTCCTAGCATCCGCTTCGCCTAGTTCTCGATGTGCGCTGCGCCTCCGTGCGGCGTCTCAGGGTGGCATAGCCACGTCGCAGGTCCCGAGGCTGTGCCCCACTTGCAGAACTGCAACCTGAGCACGTTGCCAGTGCAGCCAGTCGGCGGCAACGGTTCCTTTGTCAGTTGTACCAGATGCAATACACGCTTCTTGCTGCCGTTCGACGTATCGTCATGCTCGAACGACTGTACTGTCTGCAGTCGCTCCGCGTCGCCCGTCATCCACAAGACCGTGTCTTCGAGACCAGTGCCAGGATTCATGGGATCCGACGGGCACGGGCCGCCGAGGCATACGAGCGTTGTCTTGTCCGCATCGATGCGATCGACAGTCACCAGCTGCGACAGGTGGACGTGCTCGCGTGAAAGCCCGTCCTCGTGATCCGTGACATCCTCCGAAACGCGGCAGACCTTATACATACCTGAGGTGATCGGACCGGTGGCGGCCGTGCCTTCTGTGCCGCTCGTCGCAGGCGCGGGAGCCGTGGTCCCTGCCGGCCCCGATTTCGAGCAGGCGACGAGGCTGAGCGCGATCGCAAGCAGTGCCAGGCGTGGAGGGTAGTTGTGAGTCTTCATGTTCGACCCCTTGACCAGAGTTGAGTGAGTTACGTCGTCATGAACCGAGATTGACGAAAGCTGCCCAGTAGAACGGGTGCTGGAAGCGTGGATCCTTCATCATGCTGAGCGCCGCGCTGCGTGCTGCGGCCGAGGAAGTCTCGCCACGGACATAGTGCTGATAGAAAGCGCGCATGTAGTGCGCCGTGGCGGCGTCCGAGACGGGCCAGAGACTTCCCACCACGTTGTGCGCTCCGGCGAACAGAAACGCTTCCGACAATCCCAGCGAAAGCTGTCCGCGATACTGCTTGCCAAGAGAACTCTCGCAGCTGCCCAGTACAACTGCATCTGTACGCAACTGCAGATTCATCACATCGCGCAGGGTGAGGGAAGAAGGGCCTGACAATACCAGCGCTGAAAGCTGAGGATCGTGCACGTCGAGCAGCGCATGTGTCGCAAAGTGAATCACGCGAAACTCCCCGAGTGGCTGCGTGAGGAACGCGTTGCGTGTCGCGCGCTCGCGGGCCAGAGACACCGGGCGCCAGCTGCTCGTTATCGAAGCGATCTCCTGCACCTCACGGCCTGCACCCGGCAGCGGTCGGAAGCTCTGCCCGGGGTACTCGGCTGCTTGCGCAAGCCTCTCATCCGGAATGACGGGGTCGCCGACGAGCAGGATCGATGGCCGATCGTCCGGGCGCGCCGCATCGGAATCCCGGCTCTGACGCGACGTCAGCGAGGGGCGATACGAAATGGTGTGCGTCTCGACCACCCGTCTCGACGTGCCGCGCGCATACGACAACCACAATGCGCCGAAGGGCACACTGCGAAGGACGCCGTCGGGGACGACCACCACGAACTCATGTCCTCGGAGGCAGGCAGCGACATTGCCGAGCAGAACACTGCTCAGCTTTTGCTCGGCCTCCACATCATCACCTGACGCGCCCGGAGTGTTCCACCGGGTGTGGAGCGCACGCGCGGCATCGTCGATTTTCTGGCGGCCCTGCAGCTGGAAGGCTTCTGCACCCTGCTTCGTGATGCACCAGATCCAGCTTCGCTCCATGCCGGGCAGCCAGGAGATCAACGCCGTGTCGGCCTGGAGGGAATCCTGAATCCGCTTCAACGCGGCCGCGTCGCTGCGATCGGCGCCGGTCTGCGTCGACGAACTGACCGCCGACACGTCGAGCTGGCTGCGCAGCAGCGCGAGGTCTCTGCGCAGCGCCGTCACGCGCTCCGACGATGGATTCTGTTGCTCGAGTACTGTGCTCAGCCGATGGCGCTTGGCTGCGATCCGCGCGTCGAGCGTAGCGATCGCAGCACTGGACGAGCTGCCCTCGGCGATCTGCGGCGCGAACCTGACGCGCCGGAAGTCGTCGATCGCATGCAAGCGCAGGGACTCCATCGACGCGAGCGCCGCCATTCCCATGCGCTGCTTCTCTGCAGAATCCGCCGCATTGTCGCGCAACGTCATGTAAATCGCGGCCTGCAGATCATATGCATCGGCGCGCGTGGCGATGTACATGGCGCGCAAGTCGGGATTGATGGCGCCCAGCCTCTGCGATTCGTAGAGCGCAATCGCGCGCTGAACGAGATCGAGGGCTGAGCGAAGGTTCCGCGTCCGATAGTCCTGGGAAGCCAGAAAGAGATAGCTCTGAGCGGCGAGTTCGTTGTCGCCCACGGCGCCGTGGGTTGCCGCGACTTGCATGAGAAGTTCTCGGCCGGAGGGATCGCCCGCAAGCAGTCGCGCCTGTCCGAGTCCGCCGTTCAGCGACGCCCTGACAGGCCATGCAGGGTCGAGATCGAGCGCCAGCGCGCGTTCGAACGTTTCCGTCGCGACGGATACCGAACCGGAAAGCAACTGATCGGTGCCCATTGCCAGCAATGCGCGTGCCTTCTCGGCGTCGGAGACCGCCTGTCCGAGGGCTTCCGCATGCAGTGCGAGCGCAGCTGGCATGTTGCCGGTGTCGCGCTCCAGATCGCCGTTGCGGATCAGACTGCTCAGCAGTCCGCGACGGTCGTGAGTGGTTTCCAGTCGCCGCAGTTCGAGCGCCTGTCTCAGGAAGATCGTTGCGCGTTCCCTGTCCCCGGCGATCAGATAGACCCCTCCCAGTACATGCAGCGTGCGGGCACGGTGACTAGGGTCAATGTCCTTTGCCGTGAGTGGCAGTGCAATGAGCAGTGCATTCAGGGCCTGGTCGATATGGCCGGACGCCGCTGCCGCGATCGCATAGTTGTTCTGCACCGAGACATACAACGCCACGTCGTCGTCGGGCTCGAGCCTGTCGATCAGCGCCCGGAATCCCGCGACCGCCTCGGCGTAGTTCCCGCGCTCGTACTCGAGGACAGCCAGGTTCTGGAACGCGAGGGCCTCGCCCTGTCGTTCGCCCGCGGCGGTGAACAACCTCGCCGCCTGCTGATATCGAGCACGAGCCTCGTCGCCGGCGCCTTGGTAGAAGTGTGCGAGCCCGAGATTGTTCAGTGCGTGGGCCTCGTCGTATGGCATGTTCGCCGTGTGAAACGTGGTCGCCGCCTTCTCCAGCAGACGATGGGCCTCGTAGAAGTCGAGATTGCGCGACCCTGGCGCGGAGCGCGCGCCGACCTCCCGCTCACGCGCTAGTTCAATCAACGATGCAGCGCGCATCGCGGCAGCTTGCGACTCCATGACCGCATCCTGCTGCTGCGCGTAGGTTCTCATCGCGGTCTGCGCAGCCGTCGCAGCGCTCTGCCAATCTCCGAGCGTCCAGTAGCAGATGTACGCCGTGCGCAGCTGCGCTTCCGCCTCGAGTTCGGGACGGTTCGTCGTTCTGAACTGGGCCGCTGCCCTCGATAGGTCGAGCAGGCGACGCTTCGAGTCGTCGCGATCTGCGTCCCTTGCGACAGTTGCGCTGGCCGTGAGCGCCGCCAGGCCCTCCGAGAGGGGACTACCGGAAGGGAGAGATTCGATGTCGACTTGAAGTGCGGTGCCGAGTGCGCGGCGATCGACTGTCGCGACGACGAGTGTTGGCTGACGCTTTGGATCGACCGCGTGCAGAAGCAGTTCAGGGCCGGCGCGCAGCGTCGGTGAGTTCACCTTGACGATCGACGTGCCGAGCGCGTCCACCAGCGCCAGCGACACGTCGACACGCTGACGATCGACCCGGATGAGGTATGTCGCGGGTAGCTTGCTCTCGAGTAGGCAGCGCCAGTCGCGTTGAGCCGTGATCTCGATTCGTTGTGACTTCGCGCAGGGTAGCGGCTGAGCAGGCGCTGCCGCGGGACACGAAACATCGATCAGCAGGCAATACAGTCCGAGCGCTCCGCAGCAGGAGCGATTTGTCCAAGTGAGCGACTGACGGGTCTCCGCCATCTTGTATCGAACGAGTCGGCCTGCGACGGCGCCTCCGAATCAGCAACGTATTCTGCGCTGTCGCGGGCCCTAGGTGAGCACCGAGGCGATCAACGCCCATTACATGACACCTCGGCGCCCAGACCCGTGCAGTTCAATGCACCTTGGTATCGGCGGCCGCCCCGGCCCGAACACGGTTTGTGCGACCGAGGTTGCGGTGGGTTAGGGTGGCATGGGGCCCCGACTGGAAGAGCCACAGGCGCATACATACGCCTTTCGGTGCTAGTGCACTACCAGCGATCAACACTGCGGACCATCGACGACGTGCGACTTGCATGGTGCGCCCTCGAGAATGAATTGATGCCTTCACATCAGTTCTGTCTCTTGGTGGCAGCCCATCGCTCGAAAGGGGCGGCGATCAGCGCTGACCTTCGGGCACAAGGACCTTGACGCGAAATGCCTCGGTGGAGGCCGCAGCGTGATCCGCCGTCGGTGTGATGATGAGCAGATACGGCCCCACTTCGAGCCGCGAGGAATCGACGTATAGCCGCACGACGCCGTCGGTGTGCCCCGCGAGCTCGGTCACGCTGCCGATCTGCGTGACGGAGCCGTCAGCATCGATTCTGGACAGCGCAACGCTGTAGCGAGCGGCAGGAATTTGCGGATGCACACGCAGCTCGATTGCACGCTCATCCGGCGGCAGCTCGATTACGGCGTCGTACGCAGATGAGCGGGTGCGCAACAACGCGTAGCTCGAACCGGAAGCGAGCGGTCGTCCTGAACGGTCGAGCAACTCGCTTGCCGTTGCGACCAGCGTCGTATCGTGCGGCGAGTCGACGCCGTGCCAATATCCGACGGCAATCATGATCAGTGCTGCGGCGGCGGCGAGCGCTGGCCACCGCGAGAGCGGCGCGGGCGGCGCTCGCAAGAGCGACTCCAGCCGCCCGGTGTTGCGCAGGTTTGCCAAACCGACTTTCATGCGCGCAGTGGCTTCGAGCTCCCTGACCGCATCGGGGCTCTCGAGGAGGTGCTGCTCATACGCTTGCAGCTCGCGCGGCGACAGTTGCCCAGCCAGGTAGCGACTGGCGAGACCGGGATCATCCTGAAGGCGAGTGTCCGTTTGCATGTTGCTTTCCCCTGATGCGGTTCACAGGCAGAGCATGAAGAAGTCGGATCGCTGCAGACCGGAGACTTCGAGCAGTTCCTTGAGCCGCGCTCGCGCGCGATGCAAAACCTTGTCGAATTGGTCGGGCGCGAGCGCCAGGTCCCGACAGATGGCCTCCTTCTCTTCCTCTTGCAGATAGAAGCGGACGAGGATCTCGCGGTCGCGCCGCGATGGGAGGTCCTGCAGGATGCGCTTGACGCGCGCCGCGATTTTGCTTTCCAGCCAGCGATCGGTCGCGTCGGCGGGCAGCTGCTCGAGCACATCGGGTTCGACGCGTCGATCCGCGCGCTCGGCGACATTGCGACGACGATTGCGCAGCAGGTTCATCGCCACCTGGAAGATGTAGCCGCCGATTTCCTCTGGCCGGCGCACTTGTCCCGTCTGCCATTTCTCCCACGCGGTGCAGGCAGCCTGGTTGAGGATGTCAGCCGCCACGTCGGCATCGCCGACGCGACGCTGAATGAGAAGCCTGAGCCCGGTGTAGTGCTTGGTGATAAGGGCTTCGACCGCAGCCCGATCCATGCCGGGCGGCACGGTCGCTGTCGGCGCGACAAGGTGGGCGTCGGGGTTGGCCATCGGCTGCTCCACGACCACCGAGCACAAGGCCGGAGGTCGCTGCTGTACCCAGTGCGCGGAGTCATTGAGCGCCAAGTCACCCTCTCTTGCAATCTCTGTCATGAGCCCTCCGGCGCTCGCAGCGGCCGAGCCGGACCCGCGCGTCCGGAGTGCATCCGGACGCGGCGGGTGCGGCTGGCTCGTGCTGCGCATGCTTTCAGCCACGGGCGGGTCGCGCCTCTTCCCTGTGCAGTGCCGTCAGCGACGGACGATCCACTTGGGCGACTGCATCGGCGATCGCCTGCTCGTAGCACTGGCGGAACGCTTTCGACGGCGTCACGAACGTGTAGTTGTCTACCGGTCCGCAGACATGCCGGGCCGCTGCCTTGATGCGCTTGTACAGCGTCTGCGCGCCGGCGGGTTTCGACAGGTCGAGGTCAGCGTAGCTGACTGACTGCGTCTTCACTTTGGCCTCGGCAGAAGCGTTG
>Ga0075428_100010305_pt1 | contig 10371 bp, 10 predicted proteins | sample RhiMetdeltSRZDD2_FD_75291 | JGI IMG/M metagenome (GOLD analysis project Ga0075428, IMG submission 75291) | Populus rhizosphere microbial communities from Tennessee, USA - Rhizosphere MetaG P. deltoides SRZDD2 | ecosystem: Host-associated > Plants > Roots > Rhizosphere > Soil | place: USA... | reverse complement strand
CTTTTCGACTACGAAGGCCGAGATGCCGCGGGGACCGTTGCCGCCGGTGCGGGCCATCACGACATACACATCTGACGCCCCAGCGCCCGAGATGAACTGCTTGACGCCGTCGATCACGTAATCGCCGCCTTCGCGAACGGCCTTGGTGCGCAACGCGCTTGCGTCGGAACCCGCACCGGGCTCGGTCAGGCAATAGCTAGCGATGGCCTCCATCGACGCCAGTTGCGGCACCCAGGCCTTGCGCTGTTCCTCGGTGCCGTACGAGTCGACCATCCACGCGCACATGTTGTGGATCGACATGAACGCCGCGACGGTGGGGTCTGCGGCGGCGAGCTGCTCGAAGATGCGTACCGCGTCGAGCCGACGCAGCTCGCTGCCGCCGACATCCTCCCGGCAATAGATGGCCGCCATGCCGAGCTCGGCCGCCTCGCGCAACACGTCAGTGGGGAAGTGGTGGTTCTCGTCCCACTCCAATGCGTATGGCGCGAGCCGCTTTTCGGCGAACGCGGCCGCCGTTTCGGCGATCACGCGTTCGTCATCGTCCAGCCCGAAGTAGTCCATTTACTTCATGGTCGGGATGACGAACTCCGCGCCGTGGCTGCCCGCGGGCCAGCGCTGCGTCACCGTCTTGACCTTGGTGTAGAAGATGATCGACGCCGGGCCGTGCTGGTTGAGGTCGCCGAAACCGGACCGCTTCCAGCCGCCGAATGTGTGGTAGGCCACCGGCACTGGGATCGGCACGTTCACGCCGACCATGCCGACCTGAACGCGGGAGACGAAGTCGCGCGCGGTGTCGCCATCGCGGGTGAAAACCGCTACGCCGTTGCCGTATTCGTGCTCGGACGGCAGCCGTAGCGCCTCTTCGTAGTCCTTCGCGCGCACCATCACCAGCACCGGGCCGAAGATCTCGTCGGTGTAGATCGACATCTCCGGTGTGACGTGGTCGAACAGGGTCGGGCCGATGAAGTAGCCGCCCTCGAGATTGGCATCGCCGAACTGCAGGTCGTCGCTCGTGCGCTCGCGACCGTCGACGACGGCCTCGGCGCCTGCCTCGACACCCTGGTCGATGTAGTCCTTCACCCTGGCCAGCGCCGCGTCGGTGACCAACGGGCCGTAGTCGGCCTTCGGGTCAAGACTGTGGCCCACCCGTAGGTCTTTGACTCGTTCAATCAGCCTGGCGCGCAGCCGGTCTGCCGTCTGGTCGCCAACCGGAACCGCGACACTGATCGCCATGCAACGTTCGCCTGCGCTGCCGTAGCCCGCGCCGATCAGCGCGTCGACCGCCTGGTCGAGGTCGGCGTCGGGCAGCACGATCATGTGGTTCTTCGCGCCGCCGAAGCACTGTGCGCGCTTGCCGTGCGCGGCCGCGCCCGAGTAGATGTAATGCGCGATGTCGGAGCTGCCGACGAAGCCGATGGCCTTGATGTCCGGGTGCTCGATGATGGCGTCGACGGCCTCTTTGTCGCCATGCACCACCTGGAACACGCCGGGCGGCAGACCGGCCTCGATGAACAGTTCGGCGAGCCGCACCGGCACCGACGGGTCACGCTCACTGGGCTTGAGGATGAACGCGTTGCCGCACGCCAGCGCGGGGCCCGCCTTCCACAGCGGGATCATCGCCGGGAAGTTGAACGGCGTGATGCCGGCGACCACGCCCAGCGGCTGGCGCATCGAGTAGACGTCGATACCCGTGCCTGCGCCCTCGGTGTATTCGCCCTTCATCAGGTGGGGAATGCCGACCGCGAACTCGATCACCTCGATGCCGCGCTGGATGTCGCCCTTGGAGTCGGGGAGGGTCTTGCCGTGCTCAAGCGAAAGCGTTTCGGCGAGTTCGTCGACGTTCTTGTTGACCAGGTCGATGAACTTCATCAACACGCGGGCGCGGCGCTGCGGGTTCCACGCCGCCCACTCCTTCTGCGCCTCGACTGCGCCGGCGACTGCGGCGTCGACGTCGGCCGACGACGCCATCGGCGCCTTGGCCTGCACCTCGCCGGTGTTGGGGTTCATCACGTCGGCGGTGCGCTTGGACTGTCCGGCGGTGCGCTTGCCGTCGATGAAATGCGAAATCTGTGTGGTCATGAGTCTGTCCCTCGCCCGAATGGCTGAATACTAGGACATCCTAGTATCTCTCCGGCAGGGTGTGCAAGGGGCCCAACTGAGCACCAACAGCGCGAGCGGAAGCAGCACCGCGATCGTCAGCGCCGTCGTTTCGCCGATGGCCTGCGAGGCCGTGTAGTGGTCGTGGTGGGTGACGTGGAACAGCAGGTGCGGCACGGCGAACATCAGGTACGCGGCCAGCGAGGTACGCACCATGACGCGATCCATCGTGATTGCGGCGACGGCAGTGACCAATCCCAGTGCGAGGTTCATGGCGCCGTAGTCGCGCATCAGGTGTTCGGCGAACGGCGGCGCCAGGTCCACCCAGGGGACATAGTCGTAGAACACCCGCGGCGCCAGCGTCGCCACCAACCCCACCGCCAGCTCGACCAAGGTGAGGAACCACATCCCGGCCCGCAGGATCATTGCGGCGCCTTCCGTCGGTGAGGTTTGAGGTAGTGGTTGATGGCGTCGGCGTAGGGCAGGTGTCCCGAGGCGAGCTGATCGGCCATGTACTCCTCGAACGTGATCGTGCCCGCGGCGTGCCCCGGCGCCAGGTGCCCGCCGGCGCGGAAGGCGCGAAACACCTTGCCGGGGAACCGCACCGGCATGATCGGCCGTCGCTTGCCGGCCATCTCGAGGTAGCTGCGCGCGAGATCCGCGAAGGTGCGAACCTGCGGGCCGGCGAAATCAGGTGCGCGTCCGGCCGGTTCACCGAGGGCAAGACGGGCCAGTCGCGGGCCGACGTCGCGCACATCGACCGGTTGGTCGCTCACTCCCGCGGGTATCGCCATCACCGGCGGTTTGGTCAGCATTCGCATGACGACCGCGATCAGGTCGTGAAATTGCGTGGCGCGCAATACAGTCCACGGCAGGCCGGACGCGGCGATCAGTTGCTCGTCGGCGAGCTTCTGCCGGTAGTACCGGAACGGCACCTGGTCGACGCCGACGATCGAGATGTACACCAGATGCGGCGAGCCTGCCCGCTTGGCGGCAGCGACCAGCTGCTCTACGGGGTCCACGCACGCGACAATGGTGTCGACGCCCGCGACGGCTGAATCCAGCCCGCCGCCACTACGCACGTCACCCCTGACATGTTCGACATCGGCGCTGCGGGGCCGCCGTCCCCGGCTCAGCACGCGCACATCGGCACCGGCGAGCTGCAGGTGCTCCACCACGACGCGGCCGAGCGTGCCGGTGCCGCCGGTGACCAGGATTCGGGTCGTCACATAGTTATGAACCGGGCAGCCCCACCGGATGTGACAGCTGCGTGCCAAGGAATCGAAGTTTGTCGGGATTGGCGACGATCCGCAGCGCCACCACCCGGTCGTCGGTGATCTCGAAGAACAGCACACCGGCCAATGTCGAGCCGACGAATCCGAGCACCGCCGGCTCGCCGTTGATCTCCGCGCCGAAGTCGAGCCGCACGTCAGCGATCGGTCTGCTGAACGCGCCCGCCAGATAACGGGCCACCCGATCGCGCCCGGTCACAACTCGGCGCGCGGCACCCACCTGACCGCCGCCGTCGGCGGTGGAGCTGACGTTGTCGGCCAGCATCGCCGCCAGGCCGGGGACATCACCGCCGCGAGCGGCATCCAAAAAGCGTTCGACGAGCGCGCGCCAGTGTGCGGGATCCGGCCGGAACCGCGGCACTCGTTGGTCCAGTCGCTGTCGTGCGCGTCGGTGCAACTGGCGCGCGTTGGCCTCCGACGTGTCGAGGATGTCTGCGATGTCGGCGTGGCTGTAGGCGAATGCCTCGCGCAAGACAAACGCGGCGCGCTCAGCGGGGGTAAGCCGCTCCATCAGTGCGAGCATCGCGATGGATACGGCGTCGCGCTGCTCGACGGTTTCTAGCGGGCCGAGTGCGCCGTCGGCGGTGAAGACGGCCTCGGGAAGCCAAGGGCCGGTATAGGTTTCGCGACGCGCGCGGGCCGAGGTGAGTTCGTTGAGGCACAGGTTCGTCAGCGCCTTGGTCAGCCACGCGGGCAGTGACCGGATTGCATTCCGGTCGGCGGAGTGCAGGCGCAGATACGTGTTCTGTACCGCGTCCTCGGCTTCGCTCGCCGAGCCCAGCAGCCGGTACGCCAGCCCGAACAGCTGCGAGCGATGCGTTTCGAATTCCGCGGCGAAGTCGGTCACTGAGTCAAGAGTGCCACGCCGCGCTGGTGAGGACGTGACGCTCAAGGAATTCCAGTTGATCGGCGACGACCGCCTCATGCTGCGGCCCGTCGTAGATGTCGAAGTGATCTACGCCGGGATACAACCGCAGCTCTCCGCGTGGCGCGCGCTTGGCCGCGGCGACCGCCGCGTCCGGGCGAGCGACCTGATCGGCGGCGCCGACGCACACCAGCCATGGGCACGTCAGCCGTGCGGCGAATCGACCCAGGTTAAAACGGCGCCCCAACAGCCACCGCGACGACACGCGGTTGCGCCAGTGTGAGTCCTCCCCGATCGCGACGACGTGGCGCCAGCCGGCCTCGCTTTCGGGTGCGTTGATGAATGCCGCTTCGTCAGGCTGGCCCACCGCCGGCATGTACTCACCGCGGCTCGCGGCGAGCATCATCCTCGCGCGGACGCGCGGCTTCGCCCGATATGCCTGGCGAATGTCCAGGAACGGCACCTGGCTGATTACCGCCGCCACCTCGCCACCGTGGACGGCCGCCGCCAGTGCGTTGCCGCCACCCATCGAGGATCCAAATGTGACAACGCGTTTCGCATCGACGCCGGCCCGTCGACGGGCGAACGCAATCGCGTGCCGCCAGTCTTCGAGCTGACGCCCGGGCTCGAACAGATCTGGAGTACCGCCGCTGTCTCCGAATCCACGGTGGTCGAAGACGAGCGCGAAGCAGTTGCGCTGTGCGAAACGCTCGGCGAACGCCCCCAGTCGATCACGTCGGGTACCGGAGAGTCCATGCGCCATCACTACGATCGGCGCGTCGTCCGAGTCCGTCGTCTCAGGCTCGTACTTCCATGCGGCGCACGCGTCGCCCGCAACGTCGAACTGCACATCGATTCGGTTCACACCTGGTAGACGCGGGCGGACGATCAAATGTGAGATCGCAGTTTGGCGACGAACGCCTGCGTCTCTTCCCACGTGGGCAGCAGACCCGCGGATTGCGCCTGCGCAAGACTGGGCGCGTCGCGGTCGCGGTCGGAGAGAATCGGCTGGTCGACTCCAGCGGGCCACGCGATGTCCAACGCGGGGTCGAGCGCGTTGATGGTGTGCTCGCGACCCGGGTCATACTCCGCCGAGCACAGGTACATCACCGTCGAATCATCCTCCAGCGCCAGGAACGCATGGCCCAGGCCCTCGGAGAGGTAGACCGAACGGTGATGTTGATCGTCGAGCACCACCGCGTCCCATTTCCCGAATGTCGGTGAGCCGACCCGAATGTCGATGATCACGTCGAACACCGAGCCGGTCAGGCAGGTGACGTACTTCGCCTGGCTCGGCGGCAACTGCGCGAAATGCACACCCCGCAACGCGCCGGCCGACGACACCGAGCAGTTGGCTTGGCGCAGATCGAGCCGGTGTCCGGCGAACTCGGTGAAACCCGAATCGGTGAACCATTCGAAGAACAGGCCGCGCGAGTCGGTGTGCACCTGCGGGGTGATTTCCCATGCGCCGGGGACGGACAATTCGCGGGCTTTCACTGGCCGCGCTCCTCGTAGCCGGCCTCGACCGCGTCTTTCAGTGGGCGCCACCAGGATTCGTTGTCGCGGTACCACTCGATGGTGGCACGCAGGCCTTCTTCGAAATCGGTGTGCTTTGGGCCCCAGCCGAGTTCGTGGTACAGCGGTGATGGGTCGATCGCGTACCGCAAGTCATGGCCGGCCCGGTCGGTGACGTGGTCGAAGTCGTCGGGGTCACGGCCCATCAGCCGAAGGATGGTTCGCATCACCGACAGGTTGTCCCGTTCTCCTTCTGCGCCAATGAGATACGTGCGGCCGACCTGGCCGTCGGCGATGATCCGCCACACCGCGCTGTTGTGGTCGTCGACATGGATCCAGTCACGAACGTTCGCGCCGTTGCCGTAGAGCTTCGGCCGCCGCCCGGACAGCACATTGGTGATCTGGCGGGGGATGAACTTCTCCACGTGTTGATACGGCCCGTAGTTGTTTGAGCAGTTCGATATCGTTGCGGCCACCCCGTAGGACCGCACCCATGCGCGTACGAGCAAGTCGGCCGCTGCCTTGGTCGACGAGTACGGGCTCGACGGGTTGTACGGCGTCGACTCGGTGAACCGTTGCGCAGAACCGAGTTCCAAGTCGCCGTACACCTCGTCGGTCGACACGTGATGCAACCGCACACCGTGTGCGCGCACCGCCTCCAACACCGTGAAGGTGCCGACGACGTTGGCGTGCAGGAACGGCTCTGGATTGGCCAGGGCGTTGTCGACGTGGGTCTCGGCGGCGAAATGCACGACGGCGTCGGCCTCGGCGATGAGCTTGGACACCAACTCGGCATCGGTGATGTCACCCTGCACCAGCCGGATGTCATCTGCGACCGGGGCCAGTGATTCGCGGCTGCCCGCATAGGTCAGCACATCGAGCACCGTCACGCGGTCGTCGGGGTGCTCGCGCACGATGCCGTGCACGAAGTTAGCGCCGATGAACCCCGCTCCGCCGGTGACCAGCAACCGCATGAACCCACCGTAGCGGTCGTGGTCCGGTCAGCCCTTCAGGCCAAGCGGACGCGCCAATTCGGTCAGCGTCGGCAACAGCTTGTCCTTGCCGCCAAGCACCTGGATCAATACCGAATCGGCACCCGAGTCCAGATGCTCGTTGAGCCGCTTGGCGACGTCGTCACCGCTCCCGTGCGCGACCACCGCGTCGATCAGCTTGTCGCTGCCGGGCTTCGCGATGTCCTCGTCCGTGAAGCCGAGCCGCTTCCAGTTGTTGAGGTAATTGCTCAGGTTCAGATAGAAGTCGACGGTCTTGCGGCCGATCGCGCGGGCTTCCTCGGCGTCTGTGGTCAGCACCACCTTGTGCTCGGGCGCCAAATACACCGTCGGCCCGATCCATTCGCGTGCCTGCGCCGTGTGCTCCGGCGTCGTCAGGTACGGGTGCGAACCCGCACTGCGCTTTGCCGCCAGCTCGTGCACCTTCTTGCCCAGCGCGGCCACGACCCGACGACTGGTCGGCACCTTCTTGGCATCGAGCACGTCGAGGTACTCGACCAGCGCGTCGTAGGGCTTGAGGTACTCCTGGGTGTGCTCGGGATGGCCGACACCGACGCCGAGCAGGAAGCGGCCGGGGTGAGCGGCCTCAATGCGGTGATACGACTCGGCGACCGTGTTCGCTTCCGCCGACCAGATGTTGACGATGCCAGTGGCGACCTGCAGCGTCTCCGTCTGGTCGAGGATCGGCTCGACGAACGACAAGTCCGCGGCCGGCGATCCGCCAACCCACAACGAGCCGTATCCGAGTTTCTCGATTTCGACGGCCTGCTCCGGCCCGGGCGATCCGAAGGTCCATACCCCTACGCGGCCAAGGTCGGGCTTGAGTTCAGTCATGCAAGTCTCCTTCGATTACTGCAGGCCCAGCGGCCCGGCAAGTTCGGCGAGCGCGGGCACCAACTTGTCATCCGACGTCAGCACCTGCACCGGCACGTGATCGGCGCCCGCGTCTAGGTGCTCCTTGAGCCGTGCCGCGATGGCGTCCACCGTCCCGTAGGCGACGACGGCATCCACCAGACGATCACTACCCGGTTTTGCGACGTCTTCATCACTGAACCCGAGACGTTTCCAGCTGTTGAGGTAATTCGTCAGGTTGAGGTAAATCTCGAGCGCCTTGCGGCCGACCATGCGGGCCTTGTCCGCGTCGGTGGTCAACACCACCTTGTGCTCGGGCGCGATGAACGCGTCGGCTCCGATGAGCTTGCGCGCCTCGGCCGTGTGCTCGGGCGTCGTCAGATACGGATGCGCACCGGCAGTGCGATCCGCCGACAGCTTCAAAACCTTCGGGCCGAGGGCGGCGACGACGCGGCGGTTCTTCGGCACGCCGTACTCGTCGAGCTTGTCCAGGTAGTCGTTGAGCGCATCGATGGGCTTGCGGTACTCATGCCCCGCCTCGGGGTGGCCGACGCCGATACCCAGCAGGAAGCGGCCGGGGTACGCCTTGTCGATGCGGTGGAACGACTCGGCGACGGGGCCGGCGTCCGCGGTCCAGATGTTGACGATGCCGGTGGCGACCTGCAGCGTGGTGGTCTTCTCGAGGATCGGCTCGACCCAATCCAATTCGGCTGGCGGCGAACCGCCGACCCACACGGCGCCGTAGCCCAGCGCCTCGATGTCTTTCGCTTGATCGGGAGTTACTCCGCGTCCGAAAGATCCGAATCGGCCGAGGTTGGGTTTCTGGGTATCAGTCATGGTCCGGTCAACCCGCGGCGCGGCAGCGGCTATTCCGCTGTGGCCGGAAGTTCGATCGGTGTCGGTAATTCGGGTGCCGGCGCCACCAATGGCAGCAGGACGATGAACTTCGTGTGCCCAGGCTCGGACTGCACTCGCAGGTCGCCGTGGTGCTTCTCCACGACGATCCGACGGGCCAGATCCAGCCCGAGGCCCGTGCCCTCGCCGAACGGCTTGGTGGTGAAGAACGGGTTGAAGATCTTCTCGATGATGTCCGCGGGAATGCCGGGACCGTCGTCGCAGATCTCGACGCGAATCATCTCTTCGTTCTCGCGCATCGTGCGTAGCGTCAGCGTGCCGCGACCGTCCATCGCCTGGATCGCGTTGTCGATGATGTTCGTCCAGACCTGATTGAGATCGCCGGGGTAGCAAAGCAATTCGGGCAGCGACTTGTCGAGATCCTTGACCATCTTGACCGCGCCGTCCTTGCCGACCTTGTCGCCGAACATCATCACGGTGCTGTGCAGCAACTCGTGGATGTCGGCGCTTTGATACTCCGCCCGGTCCATCTGGGAGTACTGCTTGGCCCCGGCCAGCAGCGCGGAGATCCGCTTGCTGGCCTCGGCGATCTGGTTCATCAACAGCTCGGTCTCGATGGTGTAGCGCAGCCAACCAATGGCGCCCTGCAGCGACGCCGTCGCGTCGACCTCGTCAACCGAGGCCGAGACGCGTTCGAGCCAGTCGGTGTCGAGGCCGGCGTCGACGAATGTCGGGGCATACTCCCATGCCCCCGACAAACCGCGATCCTCCAGCCAGTCGCCGATCTGCTCCTCGCGGTCCGATGCCTCCAGCGCAGTCAGCTCGACCGACTTGGACTTCGCGACCTGCTCGGCGACCTCGTCCTGGATGCTGACCAGCACGCGCAGGGCCTCGGGGGTGAACTTGCCGTCGGCCAGCATCGCCAGCTTGTGGCGCATGCCGGCCACGCGGTCGCGCAGGTCCGCGACCGCGCGCGCCGTCGCTGCGGCCGGGTTGTTCAGCTGGTGGGTGAGCCCAGCCGACAACTGGCCGAGCGCCAGCAGCTTCTCGCGCTGGCCGATGATCTGGCGCTGTCTGAGGCCGCCGACCAAATGCCCTTCGAGAAGGTGCACGGCCATTGGGAACTCAGCCTGCATGAAGCGGGCGAACGCGTCGGCGTCCAGCACGAAGAACCGTGATGGCTTGGTCACTCGGACCGATGCTGCGTAGGCACTTTCTGCGCCGGGTATGTATGCCGACCATGCGCCGCAGTACACACCGCGCTGCGACGTGCGGGTGGTTTCGATGTCCACGCCGCCCGAGCGCTTGGACATCACCAGTTCGCCGTCGAGCAGGACGTACAAGCACGTCGCGGGATCGCCTTCGGTCACGATGGGGCCGGGCTCGAAAGCCTGGATATGGCCGTTGTCACACAGCATCTTCAGCTGCTCGTCGGTCAGGGCCTCGAACAGGAACAGCGTCCGCAGTTCGTTAGGCAGACATTTGTTTGAATCGCCCATCATCCGCTCCTAGGCCTCGGCCAAATACCGGTGCACCAACATCACCGCCATCGAACCTTCGCCGACGGCTGCGGCCACCCGTTTGGCGGATTCGGCGCGCACATCACCTGCAACAAACACACCGGGCACACTTGTTTCCAAATGGTGCGGCGGACGGTCCAGTGTCCAACCGCTGACGTCCTTGAGATCCGGTCCGGACAGGATGAATCCGTGGTCATCCTTCGCCACTACGTCGAGCCAATCGGTGCGCGGCGCGGCGCCGATGAAGCAGCACAGCCGGTCGCAGGTCACCGTTTCCTTCTCGCCACTCTGCTTGTCGAACAACACCAGGCCGGTGAGGTGGTCGTCCTCGCCGAGCGTGTCGACCACCTCGGTGCAGACCCGAA
>Ga0075428_100010303_pt1 | contig 10372 bp, 9 predicted proteins | sample RhiMetdeltSRZDD2_FD_75291 | JGI IMG/M metagenome (GOLD analysis project Ga0075428, IMG submission 75291) | Populus rhizosphere microbial communities from Tennessee, USA - Rhizosphere MetaG P. deltoides SRZDD2 | ecosystem: Host-associated > Plants > Roots > Rhizosphere > Soil | place: USA... | reverse complement strand
TGCAGGCGCTGGGCAGCTACGACGGCGGGCGGATGCTGTTTTTGGGGCTGGGCACGGGTGTCGGCTCGGCGCTGATCGCCGACCACCTGGTGCTGTCGCTCGATTTGGGGCGGCTGCACTGGGGAGAGCAGCGGCTCTGGGAGTGGCTCGGCGACAAGAGCTTCGAAAAACTGGGCAGCAAAAAGTGGCAAAAGGCCGTGCATGAGATCGTGCCGTCGCTCCAGCACGTGGTGATGGCGGACTATGTCGTGCTGGGGGGCGGCAACGCCAAGGAGGTCGAGGAGCTGCCCGACGGAGTGCGCCGCGGCCACAACCGGGCCGTCGTCGAGGGAGGCCGCCGACTGTGGGAGGATTTGCCCGACCCGGCCAAACAAACGCCTGCCGAGTGGCTCATTTTGTAAGGCAGTTGCCCTCATTTCGGCTGGTCAAAGTTCAGCCAGCGCGGATTGCCGGGAAACAGTCGCCTCGCGCGAAGCGGCCCGGCGCCCGCAGTGGCATCGATGTTGCATTACCAACTCCTGGCGAATCGTCATGTTCCTGTCAGGAGAAAATCGCCATGTTTGCAAAAATTTCGTTGATGGTCGTGGTGGGCCTGTGCGCGGCGGCGATCGCAGCGACAGCGCTGGCTGCCGATCCGGCGACGCACGAAGGGATGGTTGTCTCGGTCAGCGCAGGGCGGCTCGTCATGAAGGACAAGGCCGGAAAGGAGCACTCGCACGCCGTCGGCTCGGATGCCAAGGTCACGGTCCACGGCAAGCCCGCGCGGCTCGAAGATTTGAAAGCCGGGATGCCGATCCGCGTGACGACCGAGGGCGACAAAGTGCTGGCCGTCGCCACGATCGACGATATGAAATGAAGCTCGCCCGCCAGAAGAGCCCGCGACTATACTGGCACGTCCGCCACGGGCCTGTTCCAGCCTCGTTTGGTTGTGCGCGATTATGAACCGAGTCTTCGACAAAGACGCGGCCCTGGAGCGAATGGCGTTCGACGCGCAGCTGTTTCGCGAGATGATTGACTTGCTGCGCGAGGATGGGCCGCGGCGGCTGCGGACGCTCTCTGCCGGGCTGGACGCCGGCGACTGGCCGCGCGTGCACCAGGCGGCACATTCGCTGAAGGGCCTGGCGGCAAACTTCAACGCCACGCGGACTGTCGCTGCTGCCGCAGAAGTGGAAAAACTGGCCCGCTCGGGCGAGCGTGACGGGCTGTCGCCGGCCGTGGCGGAATTGCGGTCGGCGCTCGAGGAACTGCTGGCCGAGTTGAGGCCGCACGCCGAAGGCTCAGCGCCGCGGCGCGAAAGCGCGGCTCGCAGGTGACGACGATGGCCAGACATCGCGGCCTGCACGAGAACCTCGAGACCGTCGTTCACGAGCTGCGCAACACGCTCGCGCCACTGACCGCGTCTTGCCAGTTGATCGTCCTCGATCCGGGCAACAGCGAGCAAGTCCGCGAGCTGGCAGCCGTCATGTCGCGGCAACTCGACGAACTGCGGCAACTCGTTGACGACGTTCTCGAGACTTCGAGGAATTCCGCCGACGGGCGAGCGGCCGATGTGGCCGATCCGGAACCAGTCGGCCCAGCGGCTGCAGCTGAGGAGCTGCCGGCCTTTCGCCTGCTCGTGGTCGATGACGAACCGTCGGCTACGCACCTGCTCGCTCGCGTGCTGGAGAAGCTTGGGCAGCAAGTGCACGTGGCCCAATCGGGCGACGAGGCCTTAGCGCTATTGCCCACGCTGGCCGCCGACGCGGTGATCTCCGACATCGGCATGCCGGGCCTCTCGGGCTACGAGCTGGCCGCAAGGATCCGCAAACTCCCGCTGACGAGGCAGCCGCTATTGGTGGCTGTCACCGGCTACGGCCAGGAGAGCGACCGCCGAGCGGCGCTGGGGGCCGGGTTCGACCGGCATCTGAAAAAACCCGTCGGCTTGCCCGAGCTGCGCGGAATCATCGAAGCCCTTGCGCGGCGCTAAATCTCGCTCCAGATTCCGCGATCGCGGCACGCAATGTGCAAGTGAGTGGTATTGCTAACCACCTGCGAACGTCCACAGGAGCGAAGCCATGCTCGGCACGATATTGCTCATCATCCTGATTCTGCTGCTATTGGGTGCGATACCCGCGTGGCCCCACAGCCGGGCATGGGGCTACGGCCCTAGCGGGGGCCTGGGGTTGATCGTTGTGATCGTCCTGATACTGGTGCTGCTGGGACGGATCTAGCCGCCGGCCTCCGCGGCCAGGTCGGCAGCGTCTTCATCCTCAGGGCCTTTGACGACGTGCCCGATCTTGATGTCCTGGGCCTGCACCTTGTTCCGCAGGCTGCCGCGGGTGATGCCCAGCAGTTTGGCCGCCTTGGATTGATTGCCCGACGTGCTCTGCAGGATTCGCGTCACCAGGAACCGGTCCAGATAGTTGATCGCCTCGGCGTAGATGTTCTCGGATCCGGCCGCCATGCGTTCGGCCAGGAACGGCGCTAGATCATGTGGAAGACCGCCATTGCCGCTGGCCGCGCTGGATTCGCCGCCGCTGGCCTGCGACGGGTGGCGGACCTCTTCCGGCAGAAACTCCGGCAGCAAAATCGGGCCGCTCAAATTGAGCAGCGACTTCCGCAGGATGTTCTGCAACTCGCGGATGTTGCCCGGCCAGGAGTACTCCAGCAGGATCTTCATCGCGTCGGGCGAGACGCGCGTCAGCGGCTTGTCCAGCTCTTGCGAATATCGCGAGAGGAAGGCCTCGACCAGGAGCAGCAGGTCGTCGCCCCGGTCGCGCAGCGGCGGCAGGCGGATGGTGAAGCCGTTGAGCCGGTAATAGAGGTCCGCCCGGAACGTGCCGGCGGCGCTCATGGCTTCGAGGTCCTGGTTCGTGGCAGTGATGATCCGCACGTCGGTCTGGATGGTTTCGTTGCCGCCGACCCGCTCGAAGCGCTGCTCCTGGAGCAGGCGGAGCAGCTTGGCCTGCATCAGCGGCGGCATGTCGCCGACTTCGTCGAGAAAGATCGTGCCGCCGTTGCACTGCTCGAACTTGCCGATCCGCCGGTGGTCGGCCCCGGTGAACGAGCCCTTCTCGTGGCCGAACAGCTCGCTCTCCAGCAGCGTCTCGGAGAGGGCGGCGCAGTTGACGGCCAAAAAGGGCTTGTTCTTGCGGTCGCCGTGCTGATAGATGGCCCGCGCGATCAGCTCCTTGCCGGTCCCGCTTTCGCCGCAGATCAGGACGGTGACCGACTGCGGGGCCACGCGGCCGATCGCCTTATAGACCTCGAGCATCTGCGGGCTGCGGCCGATGAGCTGGCTGTCGCCGCCGGCGGCGGGCCTGGGCAACTCGACCGGCGTGGCCATCAGCTGGCGGATGCGGAGCGCCTGCCCGATCAGCTCGCGGACGCGGGTGACGTCGAGCGGCTTGAGCAGGAAGTCGAGCGCTCCCAGCTTCATGGCCTCGATCGCCGTTTCGCTCTCGCCGCTGGCCGTGATGAAGATCACCGGCACGCGAGCGTCGATCCGCCGAATCCGCTCGAACAATTCCAGCCCCGACACGCCGGGCAATACGACGTCGAGCAGCAGCACATCGGGCTGCACCCGCTTGAGCAGCTCCAAGCCCTCCTCCGGAGTTTCGGCCGCGTGGACCGCCACGTTGTCCTGCTTGCAAGCGGCGCGAATCAAGACGACCACGCTCAGATCGTCGTCGATGACCACAACCCCGGCCATTCCATCCTCGCTCTCTATGAGTCAGTCCAGTATGGACATTTCAGCCGGGCGCGGCTACCCACCGGCACGCGATTCGCAGGCTAATTGCGGGAAGGTGAAGCGCCGCGGGCCGCGGCGCAAAGACCAAACGCGAACCAAGGAGAAACTGCCATGTTGCAATGGGCTTTAACATTTCTGGTACTGGCGTTGATCGCCGCCGTATTCGGGTTTGGCGGCATCGCGGCCAGCTTCGCCTGGATTGGCCAGGTGCTGTTCGTCCTGTTCCTGATCCTGTTCGTCGTGAGCCTGATCACGGGTGGAGTCCGCTCGCCGCGTGTGTAAGGCGGCGGCTCGCGCAGAGCCGCTACACGACGATGGTCTGGAGCCAGGAGACCTCCGATGCCGTCCGACAGCGCCGACGAAATCCAGCAGCAGATGCGGCAGGTCCGCCGCGAGCTGCGCGAGGACGTCGAGGAGATCGTGGAGAATGCCCAGGTACTGACGGACTGGCGGCACTATGTGCGCCGCTATCCCGTCGTCTGCCTGGGCGCGGCGGCCGCGGCCGGGTACTTGCTCGTCCCGGCCCGCCGCGATTTCCGGCCGGACCCGGCGGCGATTGCCGACGCCCTGCAGGAGCAGGCGCTGAAGCTCACCCCGCCGGCGCCGCGCAAGAGCTTATTCAGCAGTGTCTTGGGCCTCGTTGGGCCGCTCGTCTGGCAAGCGGCCATGACATTGGGTAAGCAGCAACTGGCCCACTATTTGAACGGCCACCAGGCGGCGGACGCCGGCGAGACGCATCCACCGGCCGACCCGGAACGTCCCAGGCCCCACGTCCATTGAGAGGAGCACGCCGCCATGGTCGATCGCCCCGCTATCCAGACCAACGGCCGCGATAAGACCGACCGCGACTACACCGCGCCCAGGGCCGTGGCCCACAATCTGTCGGAGCTGATGCACGACGCGCTGACCCTCGGCGACCTGCAGCTGCGGCTGGCCTGGCTCGATGCCCGTCTGCTCTCCAAGGAATTGGTTTATCCGGGGGTGCTGCTCCTGGTCGGCGTCACCGTGGTCTTGAGCTGCGTTCCGATCGCCTTGGCGACGATTGCCCTCGCGCTCGACGAGGCCACGCGCCTGACGGCGGCGCAGGCCTTCGGATTCACCCTCGCGGGCGGCCTCGTGGTCGGCGCCGTGACGGCTCTGGCAGCCGTCCTGTGGATCCGGCGCGGCGTTCATCCGTTTCGCCGGTCCATCGCCGAGTGCGACGCCAACGTGCAGTGGATCAAGAAGGTGCTGCAGCAGAACATCGGCGCAGCCCGCAAGTCGCGGCCGATCGACGAGTCGGCCGTCATTTAACGAGCGCCGGCATCTCGGCCGTGACCGTGACGGCGTCCTCCGGCTGCAGGCCGGCCGCGAGGCAGGGAATGCGGACGGTGAATTCGCTGCCTTGGCCCGGCCCGTCGCTGTTGACCGTGACGATGCCGCGGTGCAGGTGGACCAGCTCGCGGACGAGCGTCAGCCCGATGCCCAGGCCCCCTTGGGCCCGGTCGAGCGAGTTGTCGATCTGGAGGAACATGTCGAAGACGCGGTCGAGCATGCCCCGCGGAATGCCGATTCCCGTGTCGCGGACGCAAAAAACCGCCTCCCCGGCCTCCTCCTTGAGCGACACGAAGATCGAGCCGCCCTTGGGCGTGTACTTGGCTGCGTTGTTGAGCAGGTTGGCGATGACCTGCGTCAGGCGGGCCCGGTCGCCCATCAGCGCCAGCGGCAGCTCGGGCAGGTCCAGCGTCAGCTGATGCCCCGACTTCTCGATCAGCGGCCGGCTGAGCTCGACGCTGGCCGCCACCAGCTCCGCGGCCTGCAGCGGCTCCAGCTTGAGGCGGATCTTGCCCAGCGTGATTCGCGAGATGTCGAGCAGGTCGTCCACCAGGCGGATCATGTGGTTCACCTGCCGGTCGATGACGTCGCGGGCCCAGGCGATGTCGTCCGGCCTGCCGTCGCACAGCCGCAGCACATCGACCGCGCTGCGGATCGGGGCCAGGGGATTGCGCAGCTCGTGGGCCAGCATCGACAGGAAGCGGTTCTTCTGCTGGTCGGCGTGCTCGATCTCGTGGTAGAGCTGCGAATTGACCAGGGCGATCGCCGAGCGCCAGGCGATCGATTCGAACATCGCCACGTCGGACTGCTGATACCGGCGGGTCGCGGTCTCGTTCACCATCAGCAGCACGGCGAAGATCCGGTCGCGGTCGTGCAGCGGCAACGCCAGCAAGCCCGACGGCGGCGGAGCGCACTCGGCAATGGCCGGCGGCCAATGGTCGGCCTGGCCGCCGGTCATCACCCGGTGGATCGATTCGCGCCACTCCTTGGGCAACTCGGCCAGGGCGGCGCTCCGGGCCAGCGGCACGCTGGGCGCGCCGGGCCTGGCCCATGTCCCCTGCCAGCGACCCGCGGAATCCGGCTCGGCCAGCACCGCCTGGTCGCAATACTCCGGGACGAGCAGGCGCAGAATGCTCTCGATCGTAACGCCGCGGTCGAGCGACTTGGTGATCACCGCGCCGGCCCGGGCCAGAAAGGCCAGCCGGCGGTTGGATTCCTCGACCGCCTCGCGCTTCGATCGCTCCTGGGCATGAGCGATCCGCTCTTCGGCGTGCCGCTTGACCTCCTCGTTCATCCGGAAGAGGTCCACGAACACCTTGACCTTGGCCCGCAGGATTCCCGGGACGATCGGCGTGCGGATGAAATCGACCGCGCCGTGGGAGTAGCCTTCGGCGACCCGCAGCTCGTCGGTGAATGCCGTAATGAAGATGATCGGCGTGTGGGCCGAGCGCTTTCGCTTGCGGATCAGGGCCGCGGTCTCGAAGCCATCGACGCCCGGCATGTTGACGTCGAGCAGCACGACCGCGAACTCATGGGCCAGCACCAGCTTGAGCGCCTCCTCGCCGGACCGCGCCGTCAGCAGGTCCTGTCCCAGCTCCTCCAGGATCGTCTGATAGACGAGCAGGTTTTCGGCCCGGTCATCGACGACGAGGATTTTGGCCTTCCGGTCGTCGCTCATGCCGCTGCTCCGCTGCCTCTCGCTGGGGACGAGGGCTGGGGTGAGGGTGATCGGTTACGCATGGAGCCAGGCCCGCAATACCGCGAGCAGCTGCTCCGTATCGACCGGCTTGCTGAGGTAGTCCCAGGCCCCGGCCTCGATGCATTTTTCCCGGTCGCCCTTCATCGCCTTCGCCGTGACGGCCACGATCGGCAGGTTCCGCAGCTTCGGATCGCGGCGAATCTCGCGGATCGTCTCCATGCCGTCCAGCTCCGGCATCATGATGTCCATCAGCACGACGTCGATGTCGGGCTCGGTCTGGAGCAGGCGAATGGCGTCGCGACCGTTGTCGGCCGAGATCGTCTCCATTGCGTGCTCCTCCAGCACCGTCGCCAGGGCGAAGATGTTCCGCATGTCGTCGTCAACGATCAGCACCTTCTTGCTGGCGAGGATCTTGTCCGAGTCGTGCAGGTCAACCAGCATCTGCTGCTTGTCGGCCGGCAGCTCGCCGACCGTGCGGTGCGTAAACAGCATCGTCAGGTCGAGCAGTCGTTCGCGCGAGTCAACTCGCCGCAGGGTACAGCGGTCGGCCAGCCGGTTCCAGACCCCGGCTTCGGCGGTCTCCGTGCCGTACACCAGCACCGGCAACTGCGAGAGGCCGCGGCCCGCCGGCGGCTGCGCGGCCGAGAGCTCTTCGGCCAGCGCGGTCTCGCCCGGGTGCACGACCACGCAGTCGGCTTTTTTCTGACCGAGGAGCGACGCGGCGGCGCGGCCCCCGTCGGGGGTCGAGATTTCAACCCCCTCGGCGCCGACCAGCTCGCAAATCTCCTTCCGCCGCGCTTCGTCGGGCTCGACCACCACCACGTGCCGCTTGGGCCGCGAAATGAAGTCCCCCAGATAATCGAACACGCCGTCCAAGACGTCGCGGCTCTGGATCGGCTTGGCCACGAACGCCACCGCCCCCGAAGCCAGCGACCGGGCCCGCGCCTCCTCGGTCGAGATGACGCACACCGGCGTATGCCGCGCTGCCAGGTCGCTCTTCAGCCGCTCCAGCACCCGCCAGCCCTCGATGTCGGGTAGGAAGATGTCAAGCGTCACGGCGTGCGGCTTGTAGTCGCGGGCCAGGACGAGGGCCGCCGCGCCGAGCGACGTCACCAGCCCCTTCATGCCATGCTCGCGGGCCACCTCCAGCAGCAGCCGGGCAAACGCCATGTCGTTCTCGACGATCAATAGCACTCGGTCGCCGGCCCGGATCTGGTCGCGATCGTCGTCCACCTCGTTGATCAGGCTGACTTCCTGCGGCGGCTCGGGCGGGGCCGGCAAGCGCGAGTGGCCGTTCGATTTGCCGCCAGCGACTCGTTTGCTGGTGCGCTTCCGCGGCTTTTCGGCTGCCGGCGCCAGGGCGACAGGCGGCGTCGCCGCCAGCGGCTTGCGGGGAGTGCGGGGCGGAGTGTAATTCCGCGGAACGTAGAGCGTGAATGTGCTCCCGCTGCCCGGCCGCGACACGAGGCGAATCTCGCCCCCCAAGAGCCGCGACAATTCGCGGCTGATCGCCAGGCCCAGGCCGGTGCCGCCATATTTGCGGCTGGTGGAGCCATCGGCCTGCTGGAAGGCCTCGAAGATGATCTGCTGCTTGTCGGGCGGGATGCCGATGCCGGTGTCGCGAACATCGAACGCCAGCACGCCGTCGGCCCGATTGAGGTCGTCGTTGCTGTCGCTCCAGCCGGCGTCCGCAGCGTGCACCAGCAGGCTGACGCGGCCGTGGTGCGTGAACTTGAACGCGTTGGAGAGCAGATTCTTGATGATCTGCTGCAGCCGCTTGGCGTCGGTGAGCATCGTCTCGGGCAGCTTGCGGTCGAACTCGACGGCGAACTCGACGTTCTTCGCCTCGGCGACGTGGCGGAAGGTTCGCTCGACAAAGCTCCGCAGGTCCCCCAGCCGCAGCTCGCTCAGATCGACCTGCACCGTGCCGGACTCGATCTTCGACAGGTCGAGGATGTCGTTGATCAGGTTCAGCAGGTCGTTCCCCGACGAGTGGATGGTCTTGGAAAACTCGGTCTGCTTGGGCGTCAGGTTGCCGTCGGTGTTCTTGGAGAGCTGATCGGAAAGAATCAGCAAACTATTGAGCGGCGTCCGTAGCTCGTGCGACATGTTCGCCAGAAACTCCGACTTGTACTTCGACGTGAGGGCGAGCTGGCGGGCCTTTTCTTCCAGCTCCTGGCGGGCCTGTTCGACTTCGGCGTTTTTGCGTTCGACTTCTTCGTTCTGTTTGGCGAGCAGGTGGGCCTTTTCCTGCAGCTCTTCGTTGGTGTTCTGCAGCTGTTCCTGGCGAGTTTGCAGCTGCTGGGCCAGCGACTGCGACTGCTTGAGCAGGTCCTCGGTCCGCATGTTGGCTTCGATCGTGTTGAGCACGATGCCGATCGACTCCGTGAGCTGGTCGAGCAGCGCCTGGTGCGAAGGATTGAAGCCCTGGAACGAAGCCAGCTCCAGCACGCCGCGGACTTCGCCTTCGAAGATCAGCGGCAGTACGAGGATGCTCCGCGGCGGCGCGTCACCCAGCCCCGAGCTGATTCGGACGTAGCCGTCGGGCGTGTTGTTCAGCTCGATCTTCTGCTTCTCCAGGGCGCACTGGCCGATCAGGCCCTGGCCCATGTTGATCCGCCGGCCGTGTTGATGCTTGCCTTCGGAGGCGTAGCTGGCCAGCAATTTCAGCTGGGGAGCGTCGGCCGTGGGATCGAACACGTAAAACTCCGCCTGGCGAGCCGCAACCACGGGGCACAGCTCCGAGAGCACCATGCGGCCGACGTTTGTCAAGTCGCGCTGCCCCTGGAGCATGCGGCTGAACTTGGCGAGGTTCGTTTTCAGCCAGTCTTGCTCGGTGTTTTTCTGCGTGGTGTCGCGGAGGTTGCGGATCATCTCGTTGATCGTGTCTTTCAGGGCGGCGACTTCGCCCTGGGCGACGACCGTGATCGACCGGGTGAGGTCGCCCTTGGTCACGGCGGTGGCGACTTCGGCGATGGCCCGCACCTGCGTGGTGAGGTTGGCGGCGAGCTGGTTGACGTTTTCGGTGAGGTCCTTCCAGGTGCCGGCGGCCCCGGGCACCTTGGCCTGGCCGCCGAGCTGCCCTTCGACGCCGACCTCGCGGGCCACGCTCGTGACCTGGTCGGCGAACGTCGCCAGCGTGTCGGTCATTTCGTTGATCGTTTCGGCCAGCTCGGCGATTTCGCCCTTGGCTTCCACCGTGAGCTTGCGCTTCAGATCGCCGTTGGCCACCGCGGTCACGACTTTCGCGATGCCGCGGACCTGAGCGGTCAGGTTGGCGGCCATGTTGTTGACGCTTTCGGTCAGGTCGCGCCACGTGCCGCTGATGCCTTCGACCTGGGCCTGGCCGCCCAGCTTGCCTTCGGTGCCCACCTCGCGGGCCACACGAGTCACTTCGGAGGCGAACGAGCGGAGCTGATCGACCATCGTATTGACGGTGTTCTTCAGCTCCAGGATTTCGCCCTTCACATCGACCGTGATCTTGCGCGACAGGTCGCCGGCCTGCACGGCCTTGGTCACGTCGGCGATGTTGCGGACCTGGCCGGTCAGGTTGCTGGCCATGAAGTTCACGTTGTCGGTCAGGTCTTTCCAGGTGCCGGCGACGCCGGGCACGTCGGCCTGCCCGCCCA
>Ga0075428_100010301_pt1 | contig 10374 bp, 11 predicted proteins | sample RhiMetdeltSRZDD2_FD_75291 | JGI IMG/M metagenome (GOLD analysis project Ga0075428, IMG submission 75291) | Populus rhizosphere microbial communities from Tennessee, USA - Rhizosphere MetaG P. deltoides SRZDD2 | ecosystem: Host-associated > Plants > Roots > Rhizosphere > Soil | place: USA... | reverse complement strand
CACCATCGTGTCGCTCGTGCGCGCGGGACTTGGGATCTCGCTCGTTCCACGATCGACAGCGCTGATGCGGTTGCCGGGCGTCCGCTTCTACGAGCTCGGCATGCCGGAGGCGGCATGGAATATCGCGCTCGCGTGGCATCGCGATTCAGATCGCGTGCCGCTGGTGCGGCGATTTGTTGAAGCCGTGCTGGCTGCGCCGGTCAGGCGCAAGGGCCATCGTTAGGGTGAGCGATTTTGCGGCGCCTCTTTCTCCGGTTCGAGCTTTCCCGCGTAAACTGTGCACATTACTCACACGCGATCAGATCTGACGCTCGTGCTTACCGGCGGAGGGGCCCGTGCCGCATACCAAGTCGGGGTGCTGCGCCACCTCGCGCACGCATTCCCCGAGCTGTCACCCGACATCCTGACTGGGGTGTCCGCCGGCGGCATCAACGCGGCGTATCTGGCAGCACATCCTGCACCGCTCGCCAAGAAACTCGACAACCTTGCAGACATCTGGACGAGTCTGCGTATCGAAGACGTGATCCGCGTGGATTTGCGCGATCTGGCATCCCGCACTGCGCGATGGGGCGGACGTCTGCTGTCGGGAGGGCGGTCTCCCTTGCCGCCGGCGAAGAGTCTGGTTGATACCGCACCGCTTCGCTCGCTCCTCGAGAGGATGCTCGAAGCGAAATCCGGGAATATCCCCGGGATCGCGGGCAGCCTGAAGGATGGCTGGCTGCGGGCGGTCGCGCTGACCGCATCCAGTTACACGACGGGGCAGTCGATCACGTGGGTGCAGACGCGTAAGGACTGCGGTATCAAAACCTGGGAACGGCCGTACCGCAAGAGCGCCACCTGCGACCTGCGAGTCGACCATGTGATGGCGTCATCCTCGCTCCCGTTCTTGTTTCCAGCTGTGGAAGTCGATGGCGCCTGGTACGGCGACGGGGGTATCAGGCTGACGGCGCCACTCTCGCCGGCGGTTCATCTCGGGGCGAGACACATCATCGCCGTCTCGACGCGGTACGCCCGGACCAGCGAGGAGGCCGACCGTCCGGCTGTCGTCGGCTACCCGCCGCCTGCGCAAGTCGCGGGTGTTCTGTACAACGCGATTTTTCTCGACCAGCTGGACAGCGACGCTCTGCGCATGCAACAGCTCAACGAGTTCGTATCGTGGCTGCCACAGCGGGCCCACGGCCTGCGGCGCATCGAACTGCTCGTGCTGCGGCCGTCGCAAGATCTGGGACGGCTGGCGAACGCCTACGAGGCGCAGCTGCCCCGAGCCTTCCGCTTTCTCACGCGCGGACTGGGGACGCGCGAAACGCGATCGAACGATATGCTCAGCCTGGTGATGTTTCAGAGCGACTACGTCAAGCACCTGATCGAGCTGGGCGAGGCCGATGCGAAAGCAAGACTCCCGCACATCCGGCGCTTCTTGGGCGAGGGATCTCCGGGCTCGTAAGAAACAATTTCGGTCATGCCATTTATTGAGGATTGACTATGCCAAAGCCACCGCTCGTCTTCACGTTCTATATTGCAGCCCCGATCGATAAGGTCTGGAACGGGTTTGTGTCGAAGGAGGCGAATCAGACGATCTTCATGGGCGCGGACTTTCAGGTGGACCTCGAGCCTGGCGGCGCGATGACCTGGTCGGGCCCGGGGAAGGACGGCCGGCCTATGCGCTACGTGACGGGTGAGGTGTTACGCGCGGAGGCGCCGACGCTGCTCGAGTACAAGTTCGGCATGGGCGACGGGGCTGTCAAGTCCAGGGTCAAGGTGGCGCTGACGCCGGAGACCGAAGCGGTGAAGGTTGTCGTCACCAACGACGAGTTTGCTGACGACGATCCCGCATATCTGCAGAATGCCGACGGGTGGCCGCGGATCCTCTCGCGACTCAAGACGCTGCTCGAGACGGGAAAGACCTTTCGACCGCATTGATGAAGGGACTGTTCGTGACCACGGAAAAACACGGATCAACACGGGACCACCGAAGAACACGGATCGACACGGAAAAGAAATCCGTGTGAATCCGTGTTCATCCGTGGCTTGTTTTATCCGTGTAGATCTCTGGCTCCGTGGCATGCCCGCAGGTCTTTCAGGATTCGGCGCCTGTGGCGCGACCCAAGAGGCCCATCTCCACTAGCTTCACAAAGAGCAAGACGACCGCGACGATCAAGACTAGCCACGCCACGACGCGCTGTTGGGGTTCCAGCTCCCGCGTCGCGCGAATCGTCCCGAAGACCGCGAGTCCAAGCGCCACCAAGATCAGCAACACGCGCGTGAGTATAACTTGCCGCGATTGCGGCTTCTCGCAAATCGCGCCGCTAACCGTTCGGTCTTCCACGCCAGGATAGGGCAAACTCTCGCTCGCGCTTGCGTTCGTCGACCGCGGCGCTCATATAAAAGAGGAGAAACACTTCGACCATTCCGATGAAACAGTAAATGGCAAATCTCGTGAAGTCGTCCGGTGAGAGATCGTGGCAGACGATGTGCCGATCGAGCAAAGCGCGGCACTGGCGGTAGAACCGTTGAATTTCAATGAACTCCCGGCCGATCAAGGCAACCGTCGCGATGAAGATCGGAAAAGCGCCGAGAATGGCGCCAATGGTCGGATTCTTTCCCCAGCGCCAAACCGGGAATGCCAGGAGCATTCCGACGAGGGTCGGAACGGTGAGGCCGATAACAACCCAGCGCCAATCCATTGCGAGGTCGGTGGGCATTGTTGGGTCCTTCTGACGTATGACGGCGCCTGCCGCGTCTACAACGGTCGATCCGCATTCGCTGTACCTGGCGCTCCCGGCAGGATCGCGTCAGCGATCTCGGCCGCTGCGCCAGGCCGTCCCAGTCGCCGGGCCCGTTCCTGCATCGTCGACAGCCGCGCCGGATCGTCGAGAAGGCGATCGATCTTCCATGCGATGACGGGCAGGTTGTTGCAGCGAATCGCCGCCCCTTGCTCCAGCAGGTGATCCGCGTTGCGCTCCTCTTGGCCGGGGATCGGGTTGACGATGACTACAGCGAGTCCCCGTGCGAGAGCCTCGGAAGTTGTCAGACCCCCTGGCTTTCCAATCAGCATATCCGCCGCCGCCATCAGTTCGTGCATCTCTGAAGTGAATCCGATCACCTTGATCGCGACGTTGCCACCGCCGCGCCCTGTGGCGACCTTCTCGACGCGGCGCTTGAGGTCCTCGCTACGTCCGCAGATGACGACCACTTGAGCCCGGTGCGTCAGGTCCCGCATGCTGCTGACGATATGTTCGACCGGTCCGACGCCGAAGCCTCCGGCCGAAATCAGGATGGTCGTGCGGTCCGGCTCCAGCCCGTGCTTCCGCCGCAGCGCCTGCTTGTCGAAGGGTGCGGTGAACCGAGAATCGATTGGAATGCCCGTCACGGTGATTCTTTCGGCGGGAATTCCCAGACGCGCGAGGTGCACGCGCGTCTCTTCGAGCGCCACGAAATAGCGGTCGACGTGGCGGTACAGCCACATCGCATGAACATCGAGGTCGGTGACCACTACCGCCAGTCGCGCACGAAGCCGCCGACGGGCCTTGAGCCAGGAGACGATTTCGGCCGGCAGGAAGTGCGTGCATACCGCCCAGGCAGGATCGTAGCTTTTGATCAAATCGACAAACGGCCGGGTGTTGAGTTGATCCCACGCCAGCCGCCGGCGCTCGTACTTCCACGGTTTGTCCAGGTGATCGTAGAGCAGCCCCAGCGCTTCGGGCGCGCGGTTCACCAAGTCGATATAAGCCTTCTGATACAGGCGGCGGAACATCTTCGAGGTGTGGTCGAGCGCGTCGACGTGCCGAACGTCGCAGCTGCTTTTCGCACAGATGGCTTGCTCGATTGCCTCCGCGGCGCGGAGGTGACCGGCGCCTGCTGATGCGGAAAGGATCAGGATTCGTGAAGGCTCGTCCATGGGTCGTCGCATATTGTAAAAGAGCCGCGATCATTTGGGGTGGTGCTGCGATAATGAAGGCACGTGGCACCAGAAGAACAGGTCCGGCCCTTTAACGAGCAGGCCGCGCTGGCTGAGCTCGAGCGGCTGCGCGAATCGATCCAGGCTGCGCGACAGGCGCGGCAGCGGACTTCCGCCGAGTTCGACGCATTCATCAAGAGCTTTCGCGCGCCGACCCCGGCACCCGCCCCCGAGCGCCCGACGGCACCTTCACCCGCGTCGGAGGCGCCGCAGCAGAAGGCGTCGGAATCGATCAATCGTCCGGTTCATTCTCCCGACCCGTTGCCCTCGACAGGTCCTGTCCGGTCCAACCCTGACTCAGTCGGCGACAAGCCTGCAGTTCCGGCTTCGCAGTTGCCGCGGCGATACCGATTCAGTATTCGATCGCTCGGCATACTCGTCGTCATCGCGGTAATCGCACTGGGTCTCGTATCAATGAGTTTGCGAAGAGGAGTGCCACCTCCGACAACCGTCAACACCGCCAACGGCAGCGCAGGCCCGACACGGAACCCCGCGGCCTCGCCTCCGGCCGCGTCACAATCGGCGCCGGCGAGTCCAGTCGCTCGTGCTATCGCGATCGAACTGCGAGTTCTCCGACCGGTCTGGATGCGCGTCGTCGTTGACGGTCGGAAGGACGTCGAGGGCACGGTGCAGGCGGGAGAGCCGTTGCACTTCACAGGCGACCAGTCGATCGTGGTCCGCGTTGGCAACGGCGGAGACGTCCTCGTGAAGAACGGGAATCGCGAAGAATCGTTCGGCGTTACGGGTCAACCGCGCACGCGCACCTTCTCGAAATTTTGACGCACTTTTGCTGAACGCCACACCGTCAAACGGATTTCAGCGCCGTCAAGGGATCGACTCGCGCGGCTCGCCGCGCGGGGAAGTAGGACGCGCAGATCACGGCAGGAATTAACAGGAAGGCAACTAACGATAGCGTCCTCCAGTCCCAGGGATTGACTTCGTACAGGAACCCGCGCAGTTGCGGCGTCAGCGCAATCGATAGCAGACCACCGACGAACACGCCGACGACTGCCACCACCACTCCCTCTTGCATCGCAAGCCAGACCAGGTGAGTGCCTCGGGCGCCGAGAGCAGCGCGGATGCCCAGTTCGTGTCCCCGTCGTCGCACGACATGTGAAGTGACGGCATACACCCCTACGGCCGCCAGCAGCAACGCGAGCACCGCAAAGCCGACGACATGACTCAAGATGAACCGACGGTCGGCGATCGCGTTGTCGAGTGCCTGGCGCAAGGTCGAAACCTGACCGATGGGCAATGAGGGGTCGATTGTGCGGACCAACGGAGCGACGGCATTCGCCACCGTGCGTGCGTTGAGACGGCTGCGCACCACGATCATCGCCGGGCTCGAGGGAGCCTCGACAAGCCCTCGGCTCGCCAGGTCGGTTCCAAGCCGAGCCAAAAGGCGCCGCTGATCGCCAGCCTGCGCGAACGGCTCGTAATACTCGGAGCGGATCTCATCGTCTCGCGCAAACCGTCGGATGTTCCCGACAACCCCGACGATCGTCTTCCACGGATACAACGGACCGAGTCTCATCCGACGGCCAACCGGGTCTGCGTCCGGCCAATACCGGGCAGCCATTGCCTGGTTGATGATGACGACCGGCGGCGACGCGGCGGTATCAAACGGAGTGAAGTCGCGCCCTTTTATTAAAGGGATGCGCATGGTCCGAAAGAACGCCGGATCAACTTCGCAAGAGAGTGCGAAAAAGAAATCAAGCGGCGGCATGTCCGTCATGCCGGGCGGCGGCGGAGGTGGCGGGGGCACCCGCCACCCGAACGGCATCGCTTCCGGTGGTCCGCTGACGTGAATCGGGCCCTCGAGGAGCACGTGGCGCATCCTCAGAGCTCCGAGGAAGAACGGCAGACTCGATGCTGCCCCTGCATCGTGGACGCCCGGAACGGCGCGGATGCGATCGGTGAGCAGGTCTACAAAACTTGCAACATCCGCGTCGGTCCGATAGCGAATGCGCGGCAAGTCGAACCGCAGCGTGACGGCGTGGCTGCTGTCGTAGCCGGGATCGAAAGACTGAATGCGCAGGAGACTCTTGACCAACAGTCCCGCACCGACAAGCAGCACCATCGTGAAGGCCACCTGGATCGATCCGACCAGCCAGTTCCCGCGGAATCCAAACGGGGAAATCCCGCTCAGAGGCGAAGGCACCGTATCGCGCAGTGCGGACTCGAGGTCCACACGCGCCGTGGCTCGACGGGCCGGTCCAATACTGAACATCACTCCCGTCGAGACCGCGAGCACCGTCGCGAAGACAATCACTCTCCATTCGGGGTTCCGTGATAGTTCGAGCATGCCTTCGGTCGCGTTTCCGGCGAGAAGTCCGCGGCCGATATAGGCCAGCAGGACGCCGGCCGCACCGCCGACGACCGACAGTACAAGTGCCTCGGTGACGAGTTGGCGGACAATCCGGTGTCGCCCAGCGCCCATCGCAATGCGGACCGCAAGCTCTTGCTGTCGGTCGGCGGATCTGACCGTCAGTAACGTCGCAAAGTTCAAGCAGCCCACAAGCAGAATGATCAGCGACACGACCGAAAGAATCTTTACCGTTGGTCGAAAGCCTCGAAACAGACGGTCGCGTACGCTTTCTACGGAAGCGACTTGGGTAGGGAAGAAATACCGAGTCTTGCCACTCAGCATCAACGCCGCCAAATCAGGCGTCAGGCCTGGCCGGAGCGATCCGTACACTTCGAGCGTGCGCGCGTATTCACTGTAGGTCCCCGGCTCCGAGAATGTCAGTGGTACGAGAAGATCCGAGTCGGGGAAAAAATCGAAATTCCGCGAGAGGACCCCGACGACGCGCAAGGGTGCGCCGTCGGCGGTGATCGTCTGACCGATTATGCTCTGGGAAGATGCATACCGCGTTCGCCACAAACGATGGCTGATCGCGACGACCGGCTCGCTCTCCGGCGTGAACTCGGAAGTAAGAAAGGTGCGGCCAGCCTCTGGGTGAAGCGGGCCGTTCAATCCCAATAGCGGCACCACTTCCGCGGAGACTCGGTGCCCGTTGACGAGCACGGCCTGACCGCCGAATTTCATCAGGAACTCATGCCCTTCGGCCGCCGTCAGGTGGTCCAACCCATCGTGTTGACTCGCAAGGCGCCGGAACGCAGGTGGCGAGAAATAGCGTCCGAGATTCGTACTGACCACCATCAGGCGATCAGCGTCAGGATAGGGCCACGGCCGAAGGAGTGCCGCATCGATCATCGTGAACGCCGCAGTCGTACCTCCGATCCCTATTGCCAGTGAGGTGCAGGCCGCGAGCGCGAGCCCGGGTAACCGGCGGACCAGACGGAATCCGTGACGGACATCTTGTGCGAAGTCCTCGTCCATTCGTGTCGCTGCGAGCCAGGCTGCCGAAAGCGCGTAGCGCAGAGCCTGCCGCCGGATCCAGCCGTGAGACGCACCGAGCCTGGCAGCCTCTTCGTCCAGGTCGCCCAGCAGTGCCGCAACCTTTTGCGAATCCAAAAACAGGCGAAGAAGTCGCTCATGCAGTGTCATGACTTCTTCAGGATCGCCTCGAGGCCGCGGGTCATCGCGGTGACGGTGTGAAGGCTCTGACGCGCGGCGGCCAGTCCGGTGCGGGTGGGGCTGAAGAATCGCTTGGCACGCCCGCCTCGCACAGGGGTCGGGTCTCCGTAGCGTGACGAGAGGTAGCCCTTGTCTTCCAGCCGCTCGAGCGTGATGAAGACCGCGGCACGCGAGACAACTCGATTGGTCTTCGCCTCGATGGCGTCACGAATCGAGAGCGGATAGGCCTCGGACTTCAGGCCTAACACGGCGAGCAGGACGACGAACTCGAACTCGCCGAGGGTTGTGGACGGACGTCTCGATGGCTTCACAGCCATTTTGATAGCAAAATTACTAATACGTCGAGGCGAGATTGTCAACCGGCGGGCGCTCAGACTTGCGGATCCCGTGGTGAATCGGCCGCGTCAGCCCGAGCGCCTCGTTAGGGCGAAGTAGATCACATAGAACCAGCTGCAGACTCCGTGCAGGATGGCCCAGAGGATCGAGTGCCACTGGCTCCATGAAATCGTGATCGCGAGCGCACTGCCAAACGAAATCCCTGTCGACGTGGCGGTTTCGGTCCTCATGTCCTCATGTCCTCATGTCGGGGTCATTTGAGGAATTCGCGGAAGCGATCCAGTTCCAGATCGAGCTCTCTGGTGAACGTGCGTCCACGCGGCCGCTGCCCGTCGACATATCCGCTGTCGACATGGAGCCTGGCGCCGAGCGACGAGACATTCGCCCAGCCGATCACGCGATCGCCCCACAGCAGCGGCAGCGCGTAGTACCCGAATTTACGCCGCTTCACAGGCGTGTACGCTTCGAAGCGATACGCCCATCCCCACAACAGCTCGAACCGGCGCCGGTCCCAGACCACAGGATCGAACGGCGCGAGCAATCTCACGCCTTCGGGCGCCTCGGCCGTCTGCGGTATTTCATCCGCGGGCCAATACCAGTCGACGCCATCCACCGCCGCATGCGCGAGACGCTGCTTCGCGCGCTGGAGTGCCGCGCGGAGGTCGCCTCGCCATTGCGGCACCGCGTACCGAAGCCGCGCAACGATGGCCGACAGGCTCGCGGCTGGAAGCGGCGCGTACTTGCCCACGGCGGCATCGACGATGGCGTCCAGCCGGCTAACGCGCTCCGCCGTGACGGGCAGCGGCGCGACCGACGGCTGCAGCGCGTAGACGCGAACGCCGGCGTCGCGCCGCACCACGCGCAGCCGTCCGCCGTAATGCAGCAGATCGAGGAGATGCGTTGTCGCGTTCGATGACCCGCCCCAATAGTTCGTGACGGTGCCATGCGCGAACTCGGCGTCCACGTCGCGCGGGTGGACTGCGCCGCGCGCGCCCACGAAGCGCAGGATCGCCTCGGCGCGTTTGCGCTGCAATCGCCCGAGCGACGCGGCGCCGATGCGTGGATGCATCAACCGGTGCAGCGCGCGCGTCACGAAGCCGTAGTTGATGAAGACGTCCTCTTCGACGTCGAGCGCGGCGTAGCTGCGCTCCAGCTCACCCGCATGATAGCCGGCGACGCGATGCCGCAGCGTCAGGTCCTGCGCGCGCGCCGGTGCCCGGATGGGATCGGCCTGCACGAACGCGAGCCGGTCGAGCGCCGGCCCCAACTGCGTCGGCGGAAACAGGCTGCGCGCAACCGCGAATCGCCGCAGCGCCGCGGCAGTCACCGGCATGGCAGCCTTTCATCATTACTGCGGAACGCCATCTGTACCGTTGTATTGTAGCCAACCAATTCGACGTGCCACTCTCGTCGCGCCGACGTGTCACCAGCGGTGAGTTAGACTCCTAGCCATCGGTGTTGGCGTGCATCCTGATCATGGAGCAATCACTCTAGAAAGGCCGATGTTTACGAGGCGTGACTGGGTGTCCTTGACGACGATGAGCACTCTGCTGCTCGCGGAGCCAGCGATGTGCGCCGATCCGCTGACACGCGTCGAGTTTCGGTGGTCACCGCAAGGCCGGATCGAGATTTCTGTTCAGGTCGATGGCGTTCCCGGGATTTTTGTGGTTGATACGGCTGCCGAGTGGTCAGCCATCGGCCCGCGGCTCGCAGCCGTGTTACATCATCCGAAAGATCTCGTCCGCGGCCGTGAGTTCGTCAACGATGTCGATATCGGGCTCGGCGGCGTCGTCCTGCGGCATCAGAGGCTCGCGCTCGTCTCCTCAGACGACTCATCCTCAGCTCTCGTGCCCGATGGCGTCATCGGTGCCGACCTCCTTGGCCGATTCGTTCCTGAAATCGACTTCGACGCACGAAGACTCTCGTTCTGGACACCATCGGAGTTTCGCTCGCGCGGTTACACCGCGGTGCCTCTCGATCGCGAAGGATGGCTGGCGTTCATCAATGTGACCCTGCGCTTGCCAGACGAGCCTTCGCCGATCCGCGCCCGCTTAGCGCTTGGAACCGCCGTCGCAAGCGATGTCCTGCTTGGCTATTCGTTCGCAGGCGACCACGGCCTGCTGGATCGCGATCAGCGAGAAACCAGAGAGACGATCACGTTAGGGCAGCGGTCCGTCCAGGCCATCCGGTTGCCCAACGTCGGTATCGCCTTCGGCCGCTGGGCCATCGATGGTACCGAGGGTTGGGCGCTTCGTGAGCCAGCGCTGCACGGCTTGCTCGGTGAAGCCGATGGGCTGATCGGTCTCGGGGCGCTGCGCAGGTTCAAGCTGGCGATCGACTACCCGCGCAACACGCTGTACCTTCGGCCAGGTCGAGCCAAAGGTGGGATCCGAGTGCTCAAGTGAGAGCCTCGCGAAGGCCCGGGCGCTGATTTTCACAGAATGCTCAGCATGCGCTGAGGACTCGTCACGCCGTGTCGGGTCACCATTCCGGGAGAGGTGACCATGAAACGAAGACCGGCGGCAACAATCGCCGCGGC
>Ga0075428_100010297_pt1 | contig 10376 bp, 7 predicted proteins | sample RhiMetdeltSRZDD2_FD_75291 | JGI IMG/M metagenome (GOLD analysis project Ga0075428, IMG submission 75291) | Populus rhizosphere microbial communities from Tennessee, USA - Rhizosphere MetaG P. deltoides SRZDD2 | ecosystem: Host-associated > Plants > Roots > Rhizosphere > Soil | place: USA... | reverse complement strand
GTTCTCCAACATCGTCCTCAAGGAGGGTATGCTGTTCAACCCGTTCTTCTACGACTGGGCGGGCAAGGTCGCCGGTGGCAAGGTCAGCAAGGACACGCGGCGGCGGGGCGCGGTCGTGCTGTGCAGCGACGACGGTTCAGAGGCGATGCGCTTCACCTTCGAGCGAGGCTGGCCGTGCCGGTGGCAGGGCCCTCTCCTGAAGGCCGACCAGAGTGAAATCGCCATCGAGGTCCTGGAGATCGCCCACGAGGGCATCACCAAGCGTGAGATGTCGGTAGGGTAGAGGTTCTACTCGAGACGAATAACGATGGCGGAGAACGCGAACCACGGTTGGGCTGGACGCGTGCAGGAGGTGCAAGCTCTCCTGCGACGCTTCAAGCTCGCCCGCACGCAGCTCGAACGATCGGCATCCGGTCGGGGAGCGTCCGACCAGCGCGCCGAGCTCCAGCGAGAGGTCCGAACGCTCCACAAAGTGCTGGCACGCACGGCTCGAGGTCTGATTGCCGATGTCTCCCGTCTATCTCCGCGGCGGATTCGCTTCGACGCCGACCAGAAGGAAGCGGGGTCGCTCAGGACGCACGAGAACGAATCGAAGGGCCGGCTCGAGTGGTCGATGGTTTTTGGCCCTTCCGCGGTCTCGCGCAGCGGAAAGGCCAAGACCCTCGGCATCGTCGACGGGTTGCGACGGCGCCTCGATGGCGAGCGACAGTCCTTCAAGGCCCGGCGGGGCGTTCCTGGGAGCGCTGAATTCGCCGAGGCTCTGGCGCGACGCTGGGCCTGGATTCCGAACCTCGAGCGTCTCGACGAGTGGTCCGAGGAATTCTTGGCCCGGTTCGATCGCTCTCTCGCATGGTTCGGTGATCACTTGGCTGGGCGGTTCGAGCCACAGCCGCTGGGCGGATCCCCGGACATGGTCTTCGAGGAGGCGGTGCAGGTAGGTGGGCAGCTGAGAGGCGGTGACCGTGGGTTGCCGGAGGCTGCCATCGGCTCCGGCCCAAGGAACTATCTCCCTGCCGCAGCGGCCGCTACCAGCGGCGGCATCACAGCGGCCCCAGGGATTGCAGCCTCCCCTGGCTTTCCTCTCGCTCCTCCCCCCAGCAGCGCACCGTCGGTCGGAGCCGCGGCGCCTCGAGCGTGGCCGCTTCTTCCGTTCTCGGGGCCACCGGCAGTCACCGCCGATGGATCGACGAGTCTGGGACGCTCCGTTGTGGCTCCCAGTCCCGTGCGGCACGTGCCGGGTTTCCATGTCGCACCTTCTCCCCCCTCGCCGGCTGCGCGCGGCTTCGCTCCTCAGTGGCTCACTAAGACTCCCGCGCACCGGGATTGGACAAGGCCGACAGGCCAGGAACCATCGGCTTGGACTCAGCGTGCGTCGGGTCCCACGTTGAGGTACCCGACTACCGGCGGGCGACAGTCTGTCACCCGTTTCGCCGCGCCGACACCTACAAGTCTAATGCGGACTGTCCCGGCTCGTCCGCTTGCCGAACGCCTCGGCGGGGCTCCTTTCCTCCCGCCGGCTGCACGGGCTGCCGGTATTCCCGTCTCGGCGAGACGACCTCAACACTCGGTAGCGACGCATCTCTCGAGTCCCGGGTGGAGCGTTGGTGCTGATGCGGTGCCCTTGCCACCGGCCGATTCAGGCTACGGTCGCCGCGTAGTTCGAGGACGAGGCTTCGCCCCTGCCACTCAACAGGGCGCGCGCGGAGCCCGACCTAGGGAGCAGGAGCACCACGAATCGCACGCGATGGCTCAACCCAGTGCTCCACTTGGGCCGCGGGGCGCCTCAACCGTATCACCGGAAGGCGCGCGGGTTGCGCCGCAGGGCGAACCTATCGTACCGTTCGTGGCGGCTGCCCAGGGTGGTTCGGCCACGACCGGATTTCCTGGTGAATCGTCGCGGCGCCGGCCGGGGCTCCCATTTCTCTTCGCGCCACCTGGGCTCCTAGCGGCGGCATCAGATCTCGCGCGCTCGAGCGACAGGGCTGGAGACCCTCCAGGACTAGACCGGCCTACGGTCCCGTTCCTGACGGATACTCGATCTTCCCGGTTTCCTGGGCGCCCTCTAATGCGCCCGCTGGTCGCGGCTCTGAGCAGCGAACCGCCTTCAGCGCGAACCGGGCGACGCTTGCCGAGAGGTGGCATCTGGGCTCCTCGGCTGGATGAGACCATCCCGTCCCAGGCGATCGCGGGTCGTCTCCGTCCGTCAGCCGACCTGTCGGGCTTCCATACACCGGCGGTCTCACGCGGTCTCCAGGTCACGCCAGAATTGAACGCACCGCCGCGAACGCAGCGAGGTATGCGTTTGGGGATGCCCCAAGTCACCCATGGTGCAGGCGGATTCGACCAATCGCCGGCGGGGGCTTTGGGGCTTCCGGCAACAGTCCCGCTGGCCCCAGGATCCCTACGGGCCCCTCACTTCTCCCCGCTCGTTCATCCCATGCTTACGACCGCTCGTTCAGCCGCCCCGTCACAGATCCTGCCGGGGCCGATTCTCCCGAGCGGCACTGGTAATGGGGATGATCGATCGATACTTCGTCTTCCGAAGTCTCTAGCAGCACCGAGATTACCATCTCCGAACTGGACGCTCGGTGGCCTTGGAGCGTCCCAGGTTCCAGCCAGGCTTGCGCGACCGCTGAGCCGTGGGTCAAGCGTGGCTGGGCGCCGCTGGTTGCCGGAGCAGGCAGTGGCGCGGACCGGATCGATCGTCGAGCGCGAGTGGCCGCCGAAGTCTCTCGGAGGACTGAGATTACCGTCTCCGAACTGGACGCTCGGTGGCCTTGGAGCGCCCCAGGTTCCTGCCAGACTTGCGCAACCGCTGAGCCGTGGGTCAAGCGTGGCTGGGCGCCGCGGGTTGCCGGAGCAGGCAGTAGGGCGGACCGGATCGATCGTCGGACGCGAGTGGCAGGCACCAGGGGCCGGAGTCCATCTGGCGAGTCGTGACTCGGAGCACACCCTGACGCCCGAAACCACCGCGGCTACGCGCGGGTCCGGCCGATCGGTAATTCGGGATCAGCCTGGTCGAGTAGTGGGTGACAACGCCACTGGAACTGGCTCCGTCGGAGCTAGGCCGCTCGGAGCTACTCCACACGCGACCTCCACCATGGCGCCGGCGCGGCTCTCGACGTGGCCAAACGAAGCGGAAACGGCACCGTCGCTTGTACCGCGGCGTGGTAGCGCGGGTGGCATTGGGGGCCGTCCGAACCTCGAGCTTCCGTGGGTGGCTCCAAGTCCGATGACGGGCGTGCCCATGATGCCGTCTCCGATGTCGCCTCCTGTCGGCCGGATGGTGCCGGCAAATGTCTGGGGTCCAGACCATCGAATCGGAGCGGGATTGATGCCCCTGGCCGCGAGGCACGTTCCCCGGTTGCTGCGGGGCATGCTTCCCATGACTATCGGCGGTGCGCATCGGACCCCGGGTGCTACGTTTCCACCGGCCTCCTGGTTGAGATTTTCCACCGATCGGCGCGAGCTCGTGCCCGCTGGGGCCGAGCAGTGGAACGCCCGGTCGCCCGGCAGCGCCTTTGGGGTGGGACACGGCGATTGGCCTGGGCGCCCAGAAATGAGCTACGTCATGCTCCCATCCCGTGGCCGGGTCGCCGCGAGCACGCGAAGGCCGGAATTGCGCATTGTGACCGAGGCCGGGAGCGCTTCACCTTCGACCACTCAAGACCCGAAGAAGGACAAGGGTGGAGAGGGCCGAATCCTCAAAGCCTCGGTCGGCCGCGATCATCGCCCGCTGTCGTCGAATGCCGCGGATGGCGATCGCGTCGTGGACGGGGCACGGCAAAGCGGGGTCAGCGCCCTGGATGTCGACCGTCTTGCCGCTCAAGTGTATGGCCGGATCAAGCAGCGACTCGCGGTCGACCGTGAGCGGCGCGGCTTCGTGCGGTAGTAGGAGGGAACACTATTATGGCCCTCGAGAAGGCCGCGATCATCAACGAGGACACCGGGGAGAAGATCGAGCTCTGCTTCAACCCGAGCGAGGTTCAGACCCAGAAGACGGTGCCTTGGAGCCGTCACCCGGTCAAGGGCACCGACAGCCCCGAGGCCCAGTTCACGCAAGGTGGCGAACTGCGGCTGTCGATGGAGCTCCTGTTCGACACCTATGAGACGCAGGAAGATGTCCGTAAGAAGTATCTCATTTCGATCACGAAGCTCACCGAGATCAACCCCAAGCTCAAGCGGCCTCCACTGTGCACGTTCATGTGGGGGCAGGGCTCGCTCAAGGGCTTCCTCGAGAGCTACACCATCCGCTACACGATGTTTCTGGAGGATGCGACGGCGGTCCGCGCGGTCATGAACATCAACATCGTCCAGTACACGCCCGCCAAGCAGGCGAAGCAGGCCAAGGCGAACCCGGGACCCGCCGACCGGACGAAGCGTCGGACCGTGCAACAGGGGGACAACCTGGCGCTGATCGCCGCCAAGGAGTACGGCGAGCCGCGGCGGTGGCGCCCGATCGCAGAAGCCAACGGCATCGACAATCCCCGGATCCTGCGTCCCGGCCAGCAGCTCATCATCCCGCCCGTGGAGTGAGTTGTGGCCGACAAGTGGATCTGGGTTCCGGCGTTCGAGGTGACCGTCAACGGTCAGGATCTGGACCAGAAGGACGAAGCCAAGCCGATCGAGGTCGTGTACAACGACAACGTCGACGCGGCCGATTTTTTCTCGGTGCGCCTCGGTCTCGTCGACAACGCCGTCGGTCAGCCCGGCTGGATCGATGACTCTCTCTACAAAGAGGGTGGGAAGGTCCGGATCAAGATGGGCCACGAGGGGAGGGGGCTGAAGACGATGATCGAGGGCGAGATCACCGGCGTCGAGGTCTTCTTTTCGTCCCGCAGGCCGGAGACGCTCGTCTTGCAGGGCTACGATCGACATCATCGACTGCGACGAGGTCGAAAGAGCCGAACCTTCCAGAACATGACCGACTCGGACATCGCTCATAGGATTGCGGGTGAGCACGGGCTGAGCTTGCGTGGCGATAGCACGAGCGTGAGGTTCGAGCACATCTACCAGAACAACCTGACCGACTTCGACTTCCTCCGGATGCGAGGGGCGCGGATCGGCTATGAGGTCGAGATCGAGAACACGAATCTCTACTTCCGAAAGTCTCAGGAAGCGCGCTCGAAGGTCACGACGCTGACATGGGGCGACCCTGAGGAGGACGACCTGATCAGCTTTTCGCCGCGGCTCAGCACGGCCAACCAGGTGAGCGAGGTGACGGTCCGGGGCTGGAACCCCAAAGAGAAAAAGGAGATCGTCGGGCGCGCGCGGGTGGGCGACGAGACGACCCGGATGGCGGGAACGAGCTCGGGCGGACAGGCGACGACCAGCGCGTTCGGTCCGGTCAAGACGGTCGTGGTCGACCACCCGATCTTCGACCAGGGCGAGGCTGACGCCCTCGCCAAGGCCCGGTTCAACGACCTCTCGCTGAGCTACATCTCCGGGGACGGCGTATGCCTCGGGAATCCCGACATCCGGGCGGGAGAAGTGATCGAGGTCAAGGGATTCGGCCGCCGCTTCAGCGGCCTCTACTACGTCGTGTCGTCCAACCACGTCTGTGGACGAGGCGGGGGCGGCTACCGCACCGAATTCAGCGTGAGGAGGAACACCGGTGGCTGACAGCATCCTGGATCTGTTGTCGGCAGGTCGGAACGAGACCGTCTCCACCAGCCGTATCTACGGGGCGGTGGTCGGAATCGTGACGAACAACCGCGACCCAGAGAACTTGGGGCGGGTGAAGGTGAAGTTCCCGTGGATGGCGCTGGATCAGGAGAGCCACTGGGCCCGGATCGCGACCCTCAACGCCGGCAAGGAGCGCGGCAGCTGGTGGATCCCCGAGGTTGACGACGAGGTCCTGTGCGTCTTCGAGCACGGCGACATCAACTTCCCCTACGTGATCGGGACGCTGTGGAACGGCAAGGACACGCCGCCCAAGACGTTCAAGGGCCAGGGTCTCAACGCCGAGGGGAAGAACGACATGCGTTTCCTTCGGTCCCGCAGTGGTCATCTGCTCGTGTTCGACGACACGAGCGGCCAGGAGAAGATCGAGATCATCGACAAGCAGAACGAGCGGAGCATCGAGATCGACGTCAGCGGGCGCAAGATCGTCATCACGAACAAGACCGGTGACATCGAGGTCAAGGCGCCCATCGGCAAGATCCTGCTCGAGGGCAAACAGGTCGAGATCAAGTCCACCACCGATACGAAGATCACGGCGGGCACCACCATGGACGTCAAGTCGACGGCGCCGATGACGATCAAGACCAACGCGACCATGGGTGTCGAGGCGATGGCCCCCATGAGCATCAAGTCCAGCACCACGATGGACATCAACGGCGGCGCGCTGCTCAAGATCCAGGCCGGCCTGGTGATGATCAACTGAGGCGGCCGGATGGGAATGCCAGCTGCCCGCATCGGAGACATGACGGCCCACGGGAGTCCCCTGGCCCCGGGCATCGGGAGCGTCAACGTGTTGATCGGCAAGCGGCCCGCGTGGCGGGCGCTCGTGGACTTCCACGCGTGCCCGATCGTGAAGGTCCTGGTCCCCGATGTCGGCGGTGTCGTGGTCAAAGGCAGCTTGACAGTCCTGATCAACAATCTCCCGGCCGCGCGCGTCGCCGACATGATCGTGGAAGCGACGTCGGTCAACGCCATCGTGCTGGGGGAGTTCACCGTGCTGATCGGTGGATAGGTCGGCGATGAGGGCGGATACAACGGAGGGATAGGGAGAAATGCCGCTCACCAGCAAGGACTTTCTCGGCGTCGGGTGGCGCTTCGCCGTCGGCGTGAACGAGCGGCGCGGGATCGCGCTGTCCTCGTACGAGAAGAACATCGAGGAATGTATCTGGATCATCCTGGGCACGGCCAAGGGTGAGCGTGTCATGCGGCCGGATTTCGGGTGCGACATCCACGAGCTGATCTTCGCCCCCAACAACGCGGCGACCCATGGCATGATCATCACCGCCGTCACCGAAGCGCTGGTCCGCTGGGAGCCCCGGATCATGAATGTCAACGTGGACGTCGCCACCGAACCCGGAAATACGGCTCAGCTCCTGATCAACGTCCAGTACGAGATCCGCGCCACTAATAACGTCTTCAACGTGGTGTACCCCTTCTATCTTCAGAAGGCTGAGTTGCCGTGACCCTGCCGAGCCCGAACCTGGACGACCGTACCTTCGACGACATCGTCGAAGACGTCATCCGGCTGATCCCGCGCTATTGCCCGGACTGGACGAACCACAATCCGAGCGACCCGGGTATCACGCTGGTGGAGTTGTTCGCGTGGATGACAGAGCTGATCCTGTACCGGCTGAACCGGGTACCCGACAAGGTGTATGTGACGCTCCTCGATTTGATTGGGATCAGTCTGGGGCCTCCTCAGCCCGCGCGCTCTTTGCTGACCTTCAAGCTGGTCGAGGGACACCGGGGACACCAGTGGGTCCGCAAGGGGACCCAGGTCGCCTCCGAGCTGGCCGCCGAAGGCGAGCCGATTATCTTCGAGACCGAGAATGACGTTTTGCTCACCGACGTACAGCTCGTTCACTGTCTCTCGCGGGATCGGCTCATGGTCACCGATCACGGAGAGAACCTGGCCGCGGGCCGCCGCGATGGATTCGACGCCTTCGTGGGGCGCGACCGGGTCGATATGTTCCTCTACGTCGGGGACCGGCGGCTCGCGGCGCTGAAGGGCGAGTCCACGGTCAAGTTGCGCTTCGTGGGCCCGCGAGCCCAGGGTCGAGCCCTGCCGCTGCTGCTGGAGTGGGACTACTGGAACGGCGGTCGGTGGAAGGAGCTTCCCGTCTCCGGTCGGGAGGGCGACGGAAAAGCCACCGGCGTCGTGGCCTTCAAAGGTCCGTTGACGAACCTCGCCCCCTGTGCAGTGAATGAGCGTGAAAGCATCTGGCTCCGGGCTCGGCTCGCCGACCTGCCCGGCGAGCGCGATCAGAAGGTCCTCGACGATATCTCTACAGAGATCCTCGTCGAGGAGGGTCTCGATCCCGACGCGGCCTTCCAGAACCTTGGCTCGGCAATCCTGGTGCCCGTGGATCTGACCAAGAACTTCGACCCGTTCAGCCCGGAGCCACGCCTGGACTATGCGTTCTACCTCGGAAGCGACGAAGTCTTCTCGAAGAAGGGCGCCTTGGTCGTGCTCGACTTCACGCTGACTGACCCGTCGGCGCGCCCCGCGCCCCGGGCTTCGGAGAACCTGAAGCTCGTCTGGGAGTACTGGGACAGCCGGCACTGGGAGCGGATCGAGGTCACGACGCCCGCGGGGGTCCGGGAGCCGTCCGGTAGCTTCGCGTTCACCGACACGACCAAAGCCTTCACCGAGAATGGTACCGTCACCTTCCGCATCCCCGAGGCCATCGCGGAATCCGAGATCAACGCTCAGCGCAGTTTCTGGCTGCGCGTCCGCATCGAGGTCGGAGACTACGGCGTGCCGGGCCGCTACGAACAGGTCAAGGATCAGTTCGTGTGGCGCGACGAGCGGCCCCTGGCTCCGCCGTGGCTCAAGTCGGTGAAGATCCGCTACACGATGGATCCTTTCTTTCCCGAGCAGTGCTTGAGCTATAACGACTATGTGTTCACGGATCGCGCCGAGGCGATCCGAACGCGACACGTCACCTTTGAGCCGTTCGACATTGCCCGGGAAGGGGGCGCGGCGCTCTATCTGGGTTTTGACCGTCCGTTCCCCAACGAGCCCATTCGCATTTACATCGATGTGGTGGAAGATGCCCTGGAAGCCGATGCGTCCGAGGCTCTGATCGAAGAGCCGCTCTTGCGGGAGCTCGGCGAGCGGTCGAATGGCGAATTGACGGCGAGGCAGGGCCATCGCGTCACCTGGACGTATTGGAACGGGGTCGATTGGGTTGAGCTTTCGCCGAACGACAACACCAAGGGGTTCGCCCTGAGCGGGGAGCTGGAGTTCACCGGGCCCAAGGAATCCCAGGCCAAGATGGAGTTTGGCAAAGAATGTCATTGGCTGCGCGCCCGGCTCGAGATGGGCAGCTACTCGCGCTCGCCGAAGCTGCGGTCCATCTACCTCAACACCGTCCGAGCCCAGAATGCGATCACGCTCCGGAACCAGATTCTCGGTTCCAGCGACGGGATGCCCGATCAGGCTTTTACGTTCTCGCGCCTTCCGGTTCTCGAGGGGCAGCGGATCGTCGTCCGAGAGCGCGAGATGCCCAGTCCGAAGGAGCTGGAGGCGATCACTCTGGAGGAGGGCGAGGATGCCGTGACCCAGGTACAGGCGGTCGGCGGTCCGGAGGTGTGGGTTCGCTGGCATGAGGTGGAGAGCTTCTACGGGGCCACGCCCACTAGCCGCTACTACGTCCTCGATCCCGTGACCGGCGTGGTGCAATTCCCCGACGGCAAGCGCGGGTTGATTCCGCCGGTAGGCGTCGACAACATCAAGGCCGAGGCGTACCAGACCGGCGGCGGCCTTCGGGGGAATCTCGGGGCGGGGAGCCTCAAGGTGCTGCGCGAGTCGATTCCTTATGTGGAGGAGGTCACCAACCCTATTCCCGCCCGCGGCGGGGCCGATGCCGAGACACTGGAGGAGGCCAAGCTCCGGGGTCCCCAGGCCATCAAGAGCCGCTACCGTGCAGTGACGACAGAGGATTTCGAGTGGCTCGCGCTGAAGGCGTCGGGAAACGTCGGACGCGCCAAGTGTCTCGCGTCGACTCCCAGGGAAGGCGAGATCTCCGTCGTGATTCTGCCTCAGGAAGGCAACGGAGACGGCCGGCCGATGCCGTCCGCCGAGCTGATCAACCGGGTCAAGGCCTTCCTGGACCCCCGGCGACTCATTACCACCGTGATCCACGTCGTGAAGCCGAAGTACGTGGATGTCTCCGTGCAGATCTCCGTCTATCTCAAGGTCTCGAGCTCGCAGGTCACCATCGTCAAGAAGCAGATCGAGGAGCGTGTGAAGCGCTACCTCGATCCGCTGCTGGGTGGTGCCGAGGGCAAGGGCTGGCCGTTCGGACGAGGGCTCCACAAGTCGGACCTGTACCACCTCGTGAACACAGTCGACGGGGTCGACTACGCCGAGGACGTTCGGTTGTTCAACGAAGGCTCAACTTTACCCTCCGACCGCATCGATATCGCGGCCGAGGACCTGATCTTCCCGACCGAGGTGAACGTGGTCGAGTTGGTCCGGGAACGGCTGGTCTAGCGTCGTGGCCAGCACTGTCACCGTCCCCAAGGTCATCGGCTTTCCGCTCCGGCGGGGCCGAAAGCTCTTGGATCATGTCGGTCTGAACCGTGCCGAGGTGGTGTACCGCGAGAGCGAAGATTCGCTCGGCGTGATCGTCGAGCAATACCCGCTCCCGGGGGAGCCGGCCGATCCCACGAAACCCGTGCGCGTGGGA
>Ga0075428_100010296_pt1 | contig 10377 bp, 8 predicted proteins | sample RhiMetdeltSRZDD2_FD_75291 | JGI IMG/M metagenome (GOLD analysis project Ga0075428, IMG submission 75291) | Populus rhizosphere microbial communities from Tennessee, USA - Rhizosphere MetaG P. deltoides SRZDD2 | ecosystem: Host-associated > Plants > Roots > Rhizosphere > Soil | place: USA... | reverse complement strand
AGTCGGGCGTTTGGCCGGCATGAGAGGACGTGCCGGCTTGACCGGTCGGCCGGGTTCTTCGATGCGCAGCCGCAGCGTCGGTGGAACGAATCGGCCCGGCGGCGTCATCGGTTCAACCGGAGGCGGCGGTTCCTCGACGCGTGGAGGCTCTGGTGCGGCCGGGGGCTCCGGGACCGCGGGCGGCGGAGGCTCAACAACGACAGCAACAGGAGCAGGAGCCGGCGCAGCAGCCACAGGAGGTGGGGCAACCGGAGGCTCTTCGACCCGCTGTTCAGCGACCGCAGGTACCGGTTCCGGTGCCTCGACAGCCGGAGGCGCTGGTGTCGGTGGCGGTGCCTGGGGTCTGATCGTCTTAACGAGGCGCGGCGGACCCAGAACGGGCGCCGTCGGTTTCGGCGGCTCCGCCTTTTTAGCAGCGGTGGTCTTCTTCCCACCCTTCGCAGGCGCGGGCACGTCGGCGAACATGTCGCCGCTCGGAAGCGCGATGTTCCGCTGCCGGGCCACACGCTCGACGAAAGAACGCGCGACCACTTCCTCGATGGTGCTCGACGCGCTCTTCAGCTCGATGCCATGATCGCGCTTGAGCAGCGCGAGGACTTCCTGGCTCGTTGAGCCGAGCAACTCCGCGACTTTATAAATCCGAACGGTTGCCAAATAGTTTCCTTCGTCTGGGCCGTTAACTCTGTTCCTCCGCCTTCGCTGCGTCGTCGTCTGTCGCAGCTTCGGCGGACAAGTCCGCATTGGCCGGCTCCTCGCTCGTTTCCTCCGCTGCCTCGTCCTGCTGTGCAGCTTCGGCGGAGAGGCTGGCTCCGACCGCTTCGTCTGTTACTGCGTCCGCGGTTCCTTCCGCTGCGTCCACCGACGCTTCGGCCTCGCCCTCGCCAATCTCGAGCGCGCCGAATTGCGCTTCGACCTCGCGCCGCTTTTCCTCCTCGCTCTTGATGTCGATCCGCCATCCCGTCAGCTTGGCGGCAAGGCGCACGTTCTGTCCCTTCTTGCCGATGGCGAGTGAGAGCTGCTTGTCCTCGACGACCACTTCCATGACGCGCTCTTTCTCGTCGACGATGGACACACGCTGGACCTTGGCGGGGCTGAGGGCGTTGGTGACGAAAAGAATCGAGTCGTCGGACCATTCGACGATGTCGATTTTTTCGCCGCGCAGCTCACGGATGATGGCCTGGACACGAGTGCCCTTCATGCCGACGCACGCGCCGACGGGGTCGACATCGCGCTCGCGCGAATAGACGGCCACTTTCGCGCGATCGCCCGCTTCGCGCACGGCGCCTCGAATCATCACGGTGCCGTCGTAAATTTCCGGGACCTCCTGCTCGAACAGCTTGATGAGCAGGGCGGGGTCGGTGCGCGACAGCACGATCTGCGGCCCCTTCGCGCTGCGGTTCACACCCTTGATGACCGCGCGGATGCGCTCGCCGGTGGCATAGCTCTCCGCTCGTGATTGCTCCTTGCGCGGCAGGACGGCCTCGACGCGGCCGATTTCGACGATGAGGTCGCCGTTCTCGAAACGCTTGACCATCGCATTGAGAACTTCGCCGACGCGCTGGTTGTACTCGGCGAAGATGTTCTCGCGTTCGGCCTCGCGCACCTTCTGGAAGATCACCTGCTTGGCGGTCTGGGCGGCGATCCGGCCGAGGACATCGGTTCGTTTCGGAAACTCGATCTCCATGTCGACTTCGGCTTCGTCGCCGTACAGCTCCTGTGCCTCCTTGAGGGAAATCTCTGTGGCTGGATTCGTCACGTCCGAGACGATGTGCTTGATGGCGAAGAGATCGACCTGCCCGGTTTCCTGGTTGAAGCGCGTCTTCAGGTTTTCATTCGTCTTGTAATACTTGCGCGAGGCCGTCAAAACGGCGTCTTCGATGGCCGTGATGATCATGTCGGGCTCGATACCCTTTTCCTTGGCGAGCGCTTCGATCGTCTGCATCAACGGGTTTTGCATTGTCGTAGCCATCACATACGTCTTTCACGGGTCTTCATCAAAATTCCACGTCCAGGCGACCGCGCGTAATCAGGTGCAGCGGCAGCCGGTGGACCCGCCCCTTCGATCCTTCGAGCAGCACGTGCGCATCTTCGACGCCCCGCAGCCGGCCTTCGAACGCGTTCTGGTTGTCCACAGTCTCTCGAACGACGATCTTTGCGCGCCTCCCCCGGAAGCGCTCGTAATCGGCGGCATCCCGCAGCGGCCGATCCAACCCCGGCGACGACACCTCAAGCGTGTACGCAAAGGGGAGCGGGTCTTCCACGTCGAGAATCGTGCTCATCTCGCGGTTGACCTGCTCGCAGTCGTCGATGCTGACGCTTTCCTCCGGGGTTCCCGCCGGTCCTGGTCGATCGATGATTACGCGTACGACGTGACCGGATGCCTCACGCCGGCTCTGGACGTCCCAGACGATCAGGCCGCGCGAAGCAGCCACCCGTTCGGCGATTGTCCGGATTTGCGCCAGCGGTTCCATCGCCCCAAATAAAAAAAGTGGGCTCCAGCCCACTTGGAGTACTCCTCCGCCTAGGTGCGACCCTTAAGCTTATCACCTCGGGCACTTACGGACAATCCTCAACGCTCGGTGCGTTTGACCTCTCACGAACGGTCGGGGTCGTTGATCAGTCCTTCGGCGCTGCTCAGGACGGGTCGCGCGATGAGATCGTACTCGCGGTGCCCCACGATCTCGGCGTCGATGAACGTTCCGCTCGTGATGTCGGCGGGGTTGCACTCAGTGAGGTAAACGACCGAGTCGATATCCGGGGCCTGGCTTTCCAGCCGGGCTCGCAGCACGAGCTCGTGCTCGGCTGCGGGGCCGTCGACAAGCAGCCGCGCGCGAGTCCCCACGCGTGCCGCCTGGCTGCGCTCGACGATACGCTTCTGTGCACGCATGAGTCTTTCCTGACGGCTTCGCTTCGTTCGCGCAGGCACTCCATCGTTCAGAGCGTGCGCCGACGTGCCCTCCTCGTGCGAGTACGTAAAAACGCCGACGTGGTCGAACTGCATCGACTGAACGAATGCTTTCAACTCCGCGAAGTCGCCGTCGGTTTCACCAGGAAATCCAACGATGAAGGTCGTCCTGAGCGCTGCCCCAGGCAGCCGTGTCCTGATTCGATCAAGCAGCCGTTCGTAACTCGCCCGTGTGCCGGGACGTCGCATACGCTTCAGCACAGTATCCGATGCATGCTGTAGCGGCAGGTCGATGTACTTGCAAACCTTCTCGCTCTCGCCCATTGCATCCAGTACATCGTCGGTGATCGTCGTTGGATACAGGTACAGCATGCGAATCCATTCGAGTCCGTCGAGGCGGTTGAGCTCTCGAAGCAGTCGCGAGAGGGCGCCGCGTTCCCCGCGGTCGATGCCGTAGAACGTCGTGTCCTGCGAGATCAGCAGCAGCTCCTTGACGCCCCGCTCGGCGAGCATTCGTGCTTCGCGGAGGATTGAATCCGAGGTTCGACTGCGGTAACGGCCGCGAAGCGTGGGAATTATGCAGAAGGCGCACTTGTAGTCGCATCCTTCGGCAATCTTGATGTAACCGTAGTGGCGCGGCGTCGCGATGAGACGAGGGGTCTCGGCGTCGTAGAGGTACGTTGGCAGTCCGGAGGCCTTGAGGCCGCCGGCTTCAGATTGTGGACCGTTCGATGCACCAGTGACCGCAAATTCGGAAGCGTGAGCAGTCGCAGGTTGGAAGTTGACCGGATTGCCGTTTGCGCGCAGAAGAGGCACTGTCCGGACACTCTGAGGGCCTCCGATGCCGATTGCATCTACGATCCGCGGAACTTCGCCGGTGCCTACCACGTCGTCGATCTCGGGAATCTCGGCGCGCAGTTCGTCACGATAGCGCTCGGCCATACACCCAGCCACGATAAGCCGACGGCAAGAGCCGCGTTTCTTGTATTCGGCCATCTCGAGGATGGCGTCGATCGATTCCTGCTTGGCCTTGTCGATGAACGCGCAGGTATTGACGATGAGCACGTCTGCTTCGGCGGCATCCTGCGTCAGAAGACCGCCGGCCTGCTGCGCGAGCCCGAGCATGACCTCGGAATCCACGAGGTTCTTCGGGCAGCCGAGGGAGATCATTCCAATTTTCATTCGTTGTCTGGGCTCTGGGCTTTGGACTCTGGGCTTGAGGCAACTCGGCTCGATTCTTCACACGGCCGAAAGCCGAAAGCCGAAAGCCGAAAGCCTAGAGCCTAAGGATAGAGTCGATACAACATTCTCGGGTACGGAATCGTCTCCCGCACGTGCTCGAGGCCGCAAATCCACGAAACGCATCGCTCGATGCCCATGCCGAACCCGCCGTGAGGCACGCTGCCGTAACGGCGCAAGTCGAGGTACCACTCGAACGCTTCCTGTGGAAGATTGTGGTCGCGGATGCGCTGTTCGAGAAGTGCGAGGTTGTCCTCGCGCTGCCCGCCGCCGATGATCTCGCCGTAGCCCTCGGGCGCGAGAACGTCTACGCACAGTGCTTTGTCCGGCTGATGCGGATCGGCCTTCATGTAAAAGGCCTTCACGGCGGCAGGGTAGTGGGTGACGCACACGGGTCCCGCGAAGTGTTCCGACAGGACCGTCTCATCGCCGCCGCCCAGGTCCGAGCCGTACTCGAACGGTTGTCCTTTCTCCTTGAGCAGCCGAGCAGCCTCGTCGTAGGTGATTCGAGCAAACGGCGCGGTCACCGACTCGATCTTCGAGGTGTCGCGTTCGAGCATCTGCAATTCCGTCCGGCGCTTCTCGAGCACCCGGCCAACCACAGTCGTGATCAGCCCCTCCGCAAGCCGGATCACGTCGTCCAGGTCCGCATACGCGACCTCGGGTTCCACCATCCAAAATTCGGTGAGGTGGCGGCGGGTCTTCGACTTCTCGGCGCGGAACGTCGGCCCAAAGCAGTACACGCGCCCGAGGGCCATCGCGTTCGCCTCGTTGTAGAGCTGCCCGCTCTGCGTCAGGTACGCCGTCGTGTCCTCGAAGTACTGAACCGGAAACAGCGTCGTCGTGCCCTCGCAGGCAGCCGGCGTAAAGATCGGCGTATCACAGAGAATGAACCCCTGTGTGTTGAAGAAGTCGCGCACCGCATCGATCACTTCGTGCCGCACGCGCAGGATGGCCGTCTGTCGCTCGGATCGAATCCAGAGATGACGGCGGTCCAGCAGATAGTCGACGCCGTGCTCCTTCGGCGTGATCGGGTACTCGTGGGATTCGCCATGAACTTCCACGCGTGTGACGTCGATCTCGTACCCGCCCTTGGCGCGCTTGTCGGCGCGAACAGTGCCCGTGACCGACAACGACGTCTCCTGCGAGAGATGATCGGTGCTGGTGAACGCATCTTCGCCGACGGCTGCTTTGGACATCACTGCCTGGATGAATCCGGTCCCGTCGCGCACGATGAGGAAGTGGATCTTTCCGCTCGAACGGCGGTTGTGCAGCCATCCGTCGATCGTGACCTGCTGGCCTTCATGTCTGGCGATGTCGGAGATGTAAGCGCGCATACTTACTCTTCGAACGTCACAAACGTCCGTTCCAGCCGCTGCCTTGCCGCGGCCGAACGCTTCAGTATGTCCACCGGATCGCCGTTGCCGGCGACCTCCAGCATCAGCACGCCGTCGTAGCCTATCTTCTGGGTCTCCATCATTGCCGTCTCCCAGTTGATCGTGCCCATGAACGGCACCAAATGCTCGTCCTCACGGCCCCTGTTGTCGTGCACGTGTGTGGTCCACAAGTGGCCCGAGACAGTCTCGATGGCTTCGGCCAGATCGCCCATCAGGTTCGCGTGCCCGTAGTCGAAACAGATGCCGATGTCGAGTCCGTCGAGCTGCTCCTCAATCAGATGAACGAGCCGCTCGGGGGTGGAAAGCGAATTCGGGATCACTTCGACGGCGACACGCACGCCAGATTCGCCGGCCATCGCCGCAATCTCTTCCAGGCTCCGTCGAGCGGCGTCGGGATGGTTGTCGGCCGCCGTCGTGGGTGCACCAGAGGGTATCCCGAGATGGACGACCAGAAAGCGGTACGGAAGTCGTGCGGCAACCGCAAGGGCAGCGCGCGTTTCAGCGAGCGTGACGGCACGGCGCTTTTGGTCATCGGTCGCATTCGAAAACGGCCCCACCCATTGGTCGCCTTTGAGCGCTTCAAAGATCGGCGCGTGCATCGAATGGAAAGTCAGGCGCGTGTCCGACAGCCATTCGGCGAGATGTTCGATGGCGGCGCCGTCGTGATAGTCGAAATGGGAACGCGTCGCGAAGACCTCAACGGCGTCGAATCCGTGCGCCGCGATGTGCACTAGGTGCTCGCGCGTCAGACGCGATTGATGAAACAGGTGCGTCGAAACCCCGAAACTGCGCTCAGCCAAACAATCAATGTTAACAGCAGGCAGTATGCAGAGGGCAGTAGGCCGTTAGCCACGAGCCACGCTTTAACGGCCCACTACCTACCGCCCACTGCTTACTGCAATTCGTCGAGATGCTGGGCGAGCAGATCGCGAAGCCGGCCGAATCGGTTATACCGCGCCAGATTGGCGCGCACGTAGGTGAGCGTCCTGGGGATGTACTGGATGTACACGGGGTTGCCCCGGGACGTCGTTTGAAAACCGAACGTTCCGAGAGCCTTCAGGTTGCGCTGAAGCGCCATCAGGTCAAACCGGCGCTGAAAATCCGCGTCCTCCGCGGCCGATGCGCCCCGCTTGGCCAGGAAGAACGCGATGAGCGCCTCGAGCTGCTGCGCGCTGAAATCGACGTACGAATCGCGGAGCAACGACACAAGGTCGTACGTGTCTGGCCCCATGCGCGCATCCTGAAAGTCGATGATGTACAGCCGGCCGTTGTGCAGCATCAGATTTCGGCTGTGATAGTCGCGGTGGCAAAGCACCCGGGGTTCCGCTGCCAGCTCAGCGGCGATCGCGGCGAATTCCTCCGAAAGGGCCTCGCGGGTGGCGTTGGACAGAGTCGCCCCGCGGTACGCCTCGAGGAAGTGCTTCGTGAAGAACCGGAGCTCCCATGTCAGCTTCTCGACGTCGAACGCCACGTTGTACGGCACGTAGCGCGACGACTCCAGCTCACGGCCGCGATGCTGAATTGTGGTGATCAGCGCGACGGCCTCACGATAGAGCGCCGCATGCTCAGCCGCGGAGGCCGCGCCGACATGCGCCTGGAGCGTGACGTCGCCGAGATCCTCGAGGGCGATAATCCCGAGCTCACGCGAATGGTCCAGGATTCGCGGGACCGGCACGGGCATCGAGCTCAGCAGCCGTGCAACGTTCACGAAAGGCAAGGCGTCGAAATCGATCGGCCCGGGATGGACGGCAAGCACCCGCGGGGCCTCCTCACGAAACAACACGCGAAAATACCGGCGGTCCGAAGCGTCGCCGGTAAGCGGGACAACCTTGGCCTCGTGGCCGCCCGGACTGGATTGGGTCAGAAACGCCTGGATGCGATCGCGCGTATCGACGCCGTCAAGTTGCATGCGATCGGCACCTCAATATCGTGAATATCGGACGCACGTTCGGTTTTAGAAGGGGGAAATCGGACCAATCGCCAACCCATCGATCAGCGTCTCACCTGGCGACGCCTCGTCCGCACACCTCAGCGTGGCGCCAACCCATGAAGTACCCGGAGGTACGCGTACGCCGTCCGCGACGATGCACTGGCGCAGCACCGAGCCCGCTCCCACTTCCACATCGTCCCACAGAATCGATTCTTCGATGTGTGCGCTCGCGTCGATTCGCGGTCGTGACCCGAGCGAGGCTGCTCCGTTCTCTCGTGCAGACAGAAGCAGCGACGTGCGAAGGTAATCAGCCGGCGTGCCGATATCAAAGAATTCCGTCCGGCACGTGAACGCCCGCACTGAGCCGCGATGTGCAGCAATGAGGGTCGGATACAGCTCCAACACCGATTCGGCGGGCACTCCCGGCGTGATCGATGCAAATGCCCGCGCTTCGACCGCCTGCACACCAACGAAGTGGGACGACGGCTCTGACGATCCGCGCTTCGTAAAGCCGGTGACGGCCCCGTCTGATTCGATCCGCACCCCGCCGTACTGCGCGCCTGGCGCGGGCGGGACGACGGTCATGGTGATGAGCGCGCCAGACTGCTTGTGCTCCGCGAGGAGAGCAGTGATATCGACATCAGTCAGCGTATCGCCGTTCACAATGACGAAGGTGCCTGCGCCAAGCAGCGGGAGCGCTTGCCGTGGTCCTCCAGCCGACCCTAGTACCGGTTGTTCCCACGAGTACCGAATTCGCATGTCGAGGTCACTGCCGTCGCCGACGACGCGCGTGATGGTGTGCGGAAGGTGATGAAGATTCAGCACTGCTTCCTGGAGGCCCGAGGCACGAAGCTGACGCAGGATCCGTCGGACGATCGGCTCGCCTCCGACGGGCATGGCTGCTTTGGCGCGAACGAAGGAAAGTGGACGAAGCCGGGTGGCGAGGCCGGCGGTCAGGACGAGCGCCGGAATCATTCCTCGTGAAACACCATGTCCGTCCGGTTTAATCCGTGGGCGCTGCGGTGCGCCATGAACAGGCGACGATACGAATCGAGGATGAAATCACCGGGCGATCGACCGAGGGCGCGCGTCATCAACTGAATGCCCTCCTCGCTTCCTTCGATTTCGACGAACGTACCCACGGGCGTTTCGTCGAGCGCGATAGTGACGTCCTCGGCTGCATATTCTTCCCGGTACTTCTCGTAGCGGAAGGACACGCGCAGTCCGAGCTGTTCGAACACGCGTCGAAGGATCTCGCCGTCACCGATGACCGTTTCGTACTCTTCACGAACCTTCATCGTGCCAGGCTGCACGGGACCCTTGTAGGTGAGCAAGCTCTTCCCGGGTTCGGTGCGGATGCGAAGCACGCACTGTTGGCGCCGCAGCGCTTCGTCTTCGGTGTCGAGCAGTGCGTCCTCCTGAAGTCGGCGAGAGCGGAGGGGGGTGGCACCCGCCGCGAGAATGGCTGCGCGCGCTTCCTCAGGACTCTGGAATCGAAGCTTGACTTCACGCTCGACCATCAGCGCCACAGGCAGCCTCCCGGAAAGGTCCCTTTTATCACAAATGAAAAAGGCCTCAGGGCCGTGAAGCCCTGAGGCCAGGGAAACTGCAGGCGACTTGTCCTATTCCTTCGCCACCGCGACAAACGTCTCCTGACCGTTGCGTAGCACCCGGAGGAACGCCGTGCCGCCCGATGGGACACGTCCGAGCTCGCGGCTGGCGTCCATCACGTTCGACACGTTTTCACGCCCAACCCGAACGATCACGTCGCCCTCGGAGAGGCCAGCGCGTGCCGCGGTGCTGCCCTGCTCGACGTTGAGGATGACCGCGCCGGATGCATTCCGATTGAGGCGCAGCCGTTGCGCGAGCTCGGGCGTGATGTTGCCGAGCGTGATGCCGAAGCCGCTCGTCGTTTCCTGCGGCCCGCCACCGCCATTACCGTTGCCGGCCCGCTGCGTCGCGCTCTCGGCTTCGAGGTCGAGCTCTTCGACGGTCACGTTGAGCGAACGTTCCTGTCGATCGCGGACGATCCGTACCGGAACGGTGCTGCCAGGCCTGGTCGCCGTCACCATCGCCACGAGCTCGTCGCGATTTCGAATCGGCTTGCCGTTGTAGGCGATGATCACGTCGCCAGGTTCGAGGCCTGCCTTCGCCGCCGCACCGCCGGGTGCGACGTTGAGGACGACGGCGCCGTTACGATCCTTGAGGCCGAACTCGTCAACTGCTTCCACCGGGATCGGCCCGATGCCGACGCCGATCCGGCCGCGCGTGATCTTGCCTACGCGAAGCTGCGGGAGCAGCTCGCGCACGACGTTGATCGGCATCGCGAAGCCGACGCCGACGTTGCCGGGACGTCCCTCGCTGATGATGGCCGTGTTGATGCCGACGACTTCACCACGAAGGTTCAACAGCGGGCCGCCGGAGTTCCCGGGATTGATTGCAGCGTCCGTCTGTAGCACCTGAGCGTAGCGCGATTCCGCCACAGGGAAGGAGCGCTCGATCGCGCTGATGACGCCGACGGTGACCGTATGTGAGAGGCCGAACGGATTTCCGATCGCCACCACCCAATCGCCGGGGAAGACCTGGCCTGAATCGCCGAACTTCACCTCAGGCAGCGCGTGGTCAGGCTTTTCCGTCAATTCGATGAGCGCGCTATCGGTGAGCGGATCGCGGCCGATGACTTTCGCGTCGTACTCCTGGCCGTCATCCTCGCCGTATAGCGCAACCCGAATTCTCGTAGCGCCCTCGACGACGTGGTTGTTCGTCAGGATGAAGCCGGCCTTGTCGATGATGAAGCCGGTGCCGGCTGCCTGCACCACCTGCTCGCGCGGCTGCTGTGGCTGTTGACGCGGCGCCCCCGGCTGCCCGAAGAAGCGCTCGAAGAGGTCGTTACCTCCGCCGCCGCC
>Ga0075428_100010295_pt1 | contig 10378 bp, 5 predicted proteins | sample RhiMetdeltSRZDD2_FD_75291 | JGI IMG/M metagenome (GOLD analysis project Ga0075428, IMG submission 75291) | Populus rhizosphere microbial communities from Tennessee, USA - Rhizosphere MetaG P. deltoides SRZDD2 | ecosystem: Host-associated > Plants > Roots > Rhizosphere > Soil | place: USA... | reverse complement strand
ACGTACGTGCCGTTCTCATCCGTGACGACGGAGCGTGCCAGCCCCGTGTCCGTCTGCGTCACCGTGACGGTGACGCCCGGCAGCACAGCGCCGCTTTCGTCGGCGACGCGTCCGCTCAACTGTGCGGTGGAAAGCTGCGCCCAGGTGGTTGCGGCAGCAACCAGAATAGAGAGCGCGCCAATCAGCGGGATCCGGAACGGTCTCATACAGGTGCTCCTTCCGGGAGGCCAGCCGACGCCGAATTTGAATTCTAGGTCGTAGATATTACCAGGGCTGGCGTCTGTCGTGAGCACCTCGAGTAGTATTTCCGCGAGGCGAATTGGACGCCGGCGTGACACGAGTTGGCGATGTGGTCCGCGGCGGTCCGGGCTAGTCCGGCTAAAGCCGGACACTACGTACGAGGGTTTACGTACGCAGGGCCATGCGGAGCGCTTCGGCCAGGTGAATGGCGCGGCGGCCGGTGAGCTGTGAAATCTGTTCCTGACAGCTGAACCCGTCCGCCACGATGAGCGTATCGGCAGACGATTGCCGCACGGCCGGCAGCAGCACGCGTTCGCCGACGGCTTTCGAGACCGCGATCTTGTCGGCGCCGAAGCCGAACGGGCCGGCCATCCCGCAGCACCCCGAATCGGGCATCTGCACGTCGGCGCCCATGCGCTGCAGCAGCCCAACCTCGTGATCCATCTTGATAATGGCCTTCTGGTGGCAGTGCCCGTGCAACAGGACGGTGCGCGTCAGCGCCGGAGCGTACCGCGGCGCGTGGCGCGCCAGGAATTCGCTCAGGACGAACGTTTGCCGACGGAGCCGCTCGGCGCGCGGATTGTCGGGGAAGAGATTGCGGAGCTCGTCTCGAAACACAGATGCGCAGCTTGGTTCCAGCACCACGAACGGGCAACCCGCGTCGATTTCCTCGCCAAGTCCATTCATAATCCGCCGCAAGTAGGTTTTCGCCCGCGTCAGCATGCCGAAGTCATACAGCGGGCGGCCGCAGCAGAAGTGTCTCTGGGGGACGCTGACGTCGAACCCGGCGGCGCCCAATACCTCGTATGCAGCGACGGCCGTCTCGGGGTGGAAGTAATTGTTGAAGGTGTCCGCCCAGAGGATGACGTCGCGGCCGGCCGGCGGAGGCGACAATGCCTTCCTCGGACGATGGCCCGCCGCGGCCACACCGTTGCGTCGTGCCCAGCGTCTGAACGTACCGGAGGCGAGACGGGGCATCTCCCTCTCGTCGGCCAGATGCAACGTGCGACGAATCAGCGCGTCGATGCCGGGCGCTCGCGCCGCGGCGTTGGCGAGGCGAGGAAATGCGGAGCCGAGCCGCGCCCAGCGGTCGATCATGCCGAACGCATATGCCTCGAGCGGTCTGGCGTGGCTCTCGTAATAATGTGAGAGGAATTCCGAACGGTAGGCTGCAAGATCGACGTTTGCCGGGCATTCCGACTTGCAGGCCTTGCACGAGAGGCACAGGTCAAGCGAGCGCTTGACGTACTCGTTGTTCCACGCGTCGGCGACCACCTCTCCCTGCAGCACCTCGAACAGCATGCGCGCACGCCCGCGTGTGCTGTGCTCCTCTTCGAGCGTCGCCATATAGCTGGGACACATCGTCCCGTAGTCGTGCTTGCGGCATTCGCCCACGCCGATGCATCGCAGCGTAGCTTTTGCGAACGACCCGTTGTCATCGGGAAAGCGAAAGTGGGTACGAGGGTCTTGTGGTTTGTAGTCGGCGCCGAGCCGCAGGTTTTCGGTTGGAGGAAACGCGTCGATCAACTTGCCCGGGTTCATTCGACCATCGGGATCCCAGATCGCCTTGAACTCGCGCAGCCCCTGCATCAGCTCGGGACCGAACATCTTCGGCAGCAGCGCGCCGCGCGACTGTCCGTCGCCGTGTTCGCCGGAGACGGACCCGCCATAGCGGACAACGAGATCGGCTGCGCGCTCGACGAACTCGCCGTAACTGCGAATGCCATTCTCGCTCTGCAGATCGAAGCTCGTCTGCATGTGGATGCAGGCGTGGCCGAAATGGCCGTAATACACCGCCTGGTAGTTGTATTCGTTCTGCAGCGCCCGAAGATCCCGAAGATACGCGCCCAGATGGTGCGGTGGCACCGCCGAATCGTCCCAGCCCTCATAACGAGGCGGCGCGCCGGGCGCCGAGATCGCTGCGCGGGGGCCCGACTCGCGAATGCGCCACACCGCCTTCGCTTCGGCCTTGGTGTAGATGCGCGCGTTCGGCGCGTAGCGTGAGCGCTTTACGCGATCGACGAGCTGCTGTGCCGCTGTATCGGCATCGGCGGCGTTGTCGGCGCCGAACTCCACGAGCAGATAGCCGCCCCCCTCCGGGATGAGGTCGAGGTTGGGCGCGCCCTTGCGCTTGAGCGCCTCGATCATCACGCCTTCGAACCCTTCGAGCCCGATCGGTTTCAGCTCGAGCAAATCGGGGACGTGATCGGCCGCCTCGTACACGTCCGCGTATCCAAGCGCGACGAGCGACCGGTGCTGCGGGCTCTCAATGAGTCGGGCTTTTCCCTCGAGGACGACCGCACACGTGCCCTCGCTGCCGACAAGTGCGCCAGCCACGTTGAACCCGTTTTCCGGCAGCAGCTGATCGAGGTTGTAGCCGGAGACCCGCCGCGGAATGTCTGGATAACGCTCGCGGATCAGTCCTGCATACCGATCGCGAATGGCCTTGAGCCGGCCGTAGATGTCGCCCCGTCGCCCGCCTGCACGGATGATCGCTTCGAGCTCGTCATCACTCGTCCGCCCAACCGTGAGCTGCGTGCCGTCGTAAAGCACGACGCGGAGCGTGTGAATGTTGTCGACCGTCTTGCCGGCGAGAAGCGAGTGGGTACCGCACGAGTTGTTGCCAATCATGCCGCCGAGCGTGCAGCGGCTGTGCGTCGACGGATCGGGACCGAAGGTGAGCTTGTCCCGTTCGGCGCGGGTCCGAAGCGCATCGAGTATGACGCCAGGCTGCACCCGTGCGAATCGATTGCCGGTATCGACCTCGAGGATGCGGTTCATGTACTTCGAAAAATCGAGAATGACCGCCACGTTGCAGCTTTGGCCGGCGAGGCTGGTGCCGGCCCCTCGCGGGAGCACCGGTGCTGCGTACTTGCGGCACAGGGCGATGGTGGCGAGGACGTCGTTGTCGTCGCGCGGAATGACGAGGCCGATCGGCACCTGGCGATAGTTGGAGCCATCCGACGCGTACATCGCCCGGCTGCCGCGGTCGAAGCGCACTTCTCCGGCTACCGCGGCTTTGAGCTCGCGCTCGAGCTCTGCGCTTGCGCCGAAGGTGTCGACAGGCTTGCCGTGGGAGCTCGGTGGAAGTGGAGTGAGCTTCAGCGTCGTGGCGCCGTCAACGCCGCGGGCAACAATGGACATGTGCGGGAGCCCCTCAGGACAGTACGGCTTCCGCCTTGCCGACCGGTACGCCGAGCGAATCGAGCGCGGCCATCACACCGCCATCCGTATGCGGCACTCCAGCCAGCCGCAGCCCCATTTCGACGCCGCACAGCGTGCCGGCCAGCATGAGGTCGTTGAACGAGCCGAGGTGGCCGATGCGGAACGCGCGGCCCGCCAGCTTGCCAAGGCCGGTGCCGAGCGACATGTCGAACTTCTCGAGGATGAGAGTGCGCAGTCGGTCCGCGTCGTGGCCGTCCGGCATCAGAATCGCCGTCAGCGAATTCGAGTACTCACGCGGATCCTCGCAGAGGACCTCGAGCCCCCAGCCGCGAACGGCCGCGCGCGTTGCGTCGCCGTGGCGCTGGTGGCGGGCGAACACCTCCGTCAATCCCTCCTCATGCAGCATCGCCAGCGCTTCGCGCATTGCGTACAGCAGATTGGTCGCGGGCGTGTACGGAAAGAAGCCGCTGGCCATGTTTTTCAACATGGGCTCCCAGTCCCAGTATGCCTTCGGCATCTTCGAGCTCTTCGCAGCGGCGAGCGCCTTGTCCGATACGGCGTTGAACCCGAGTCCCGGCGGGAGCATGAGCCCCTTCTGCGACCCGGCGGCGGTCACGTCGACGCCCCACTCGTCGTGGCGGTAGTCAATCGAGGCGAGCGACGAAATCGTGTCCACGATCAGGAGCGCCGGGTGGCGAGCGTTGTCCATTGCTCGCCGGAGGTCGGCAATCCGACTCGTCACGCCCGTGGACGTTTCGTTATGCACCACGACGACGGCTTTGATTTCGTGCGTCCTGTCGGCGGTAAGCCGCTCTTCGACCGTTTCGGGCGAAGCGCCCCGCCGCCACGTTCCCGGCACGTAGTCCACGCGCAGGCCGAGCTTTTCGGCCGGATGCCGCCACGCGATGTGCGAAAACCAGCCCGTCTCCATGATCAGGACACGGTCGCCAGGCGAGAGCGTGTTGATGAGCGCCGCTTCACACGCGCCAGTGCCAGAGGAGGGGTAAATCACGACGGAACCGCGCGTCTGGAACACCGGACGCAGGCCCTCGAGGACCTCGTGTGTAAGTCGTGCGAAGTCCGGACCGCGATGGTCGATGGTTGGATAATCCATCGCCCTGAGCACGCGATCCGGAACATTGGTCGGTCCTGGAATCTGCAGAAAGTGGCGGCCGGCGCGTGTGGTCATCGGTCAGCTCCCAAGGCGCAATATTACCGCGATCCCAATTGCAGATCGCAGATTTGCAGATTGAAGGGTGTTGCTGATTGAAGATTGGGGAATTTGGTGAATTGATTATCCGATTGGACCTATTGCTTCAATCTCGCAATCAATTCGCCCGACCCGCCAATCAGCATTCGACAACACTCTGAATTCGTCAAATCTTCAATCTTCGATTTCATTGAGTGCCGATCGTCAAGTCACGAAGTATGCGCTCCCCGGCGTCGATTGCGGCGCGGCTTTCGAACGACGAGCCGTCGGTGTCGCCTCGCGACTGAAAACCGATGCGCCGGTACTCCTCCGCCATCGTCGATTCGTCCACGACCCACGGAGCATCTGCCACCTCCACCGCGTGTCGCAGCTCGTGTCCGAGTATCGCAACCTGCCGGATGCCGCTGACCGCACACCCAATTCGCACCCGCAGATACCGTACTCCGCCGGCCGCGGTCACGAACAGGAGCTTGCCCTGCACGCGATCCCGCATGGTGCAGTCGGACTCGACGTGGACGATGAGATCGGAACCCTCGAGCTGTGCCACCAGCTCTCGGAAAAGAGGTGAGCCTTTCATCCCACTGAAGAACGCGGTGCGAGTCGAAGCGTCGAGGGGGCGCACGTGCGGGAAATTAAATTTCCGCTCCTGTGCCTCTCCGATGCTCAACATCGGCAGCATCACGCCCGCCATCACTAAGGAAAGGAAACGTGGAAAGCGACGAGGACGAATACTCATGTCCACCGCTTAGCAACGGAAACGCCAACGGGAATTGATGGGCGCGACGCCGCGACCGGCCGCGGCTACCGCATGAGGACGTTTCTCAGACGAGTGGAGAGTCGGTCAATCCATCTTTCCTGACCGGGCGAGCGGGAGGCAGCAGAGGTCCGCCCGGTTCCGGCGACGTCCGTGCGGTGTTAAGGATCATCGCGAGGAACGTGTAATAGCCCGCGATCCCGGCCGCATCGATCACGCCTTTCTCGCCGAACCTCGCGAGGGTGCGGTTGTAGGTCTCGTCCGTGACCTTGCCGCTTTCGATCAGCTCCGTCGAGAAATCGTAGAGGATTTCCTGCTCTTCGGACATCTGCGGAGGCCGCTGCCCTTCCGCAATCGCTTCGACAATGGCGGGATCGACGCCGGCCTGCAGCGCAATCGGACTATGAAGCGACCACTCATACTGCTGCGACCACAGGCGCGAGGCAACGAGGATGATGAATTCGCTGAGATGGGGAGGGAACGCACTCTGATAGCGAAGGTAGTCGCCCATCGCGCTCGCCCGCATCATGAGCTCCGGACTCCAGAGCAGGGGGAGAAACGGGCCGAAGACCTCCATCCCTCGCGCCTTCCTGAAGGCGGCGCGTGCCGCGCGATGCTCGGGGGTCAGTCGATCGGCGGGAACCGTCCCGAGCCGCTCGGACTCGTGTCGTAGTGGTAAGGACATTCAAACAATTTACAAGTCACAAGGCACAAGTCACAAGGTACGCAACCTCACGGTAAGGCGCGGCTTCCGCCTTCGCTGAAGCTACGGCGGACCACCGTAGCCTCGGCGGAGGTGGTTACGCCGCGCCAGGCGGGCCGTAAAGGCCCGCCTCCGTTTTGCCCTTGGGCGTTTGCACTTGTGCCTTGATTGAGGTGACGCAGGACGCGGCCGAAACCGCGCCCTGCGTGAATTGGCAACCGTTAGAACAGGAACCGGATGCCGATCTGCGCCTGACGCGGATACCCGACGCCAGCCACGAAATTGTTCGGTTGCTGGAACGTTGTACTCCGCCCGTTGCCCTGGTACCGCTCGCCGAAGTTGGCGGTGTTGAACAGGTTGAAGACCTCGGCAAAGAAGCCAATCCGTCTCTCGCCACCCAGCTCGACGAACTTCGTCGTCCGCAGATCCATCACCATTGTGTTGTCGCCTCGTCCTGCGTTGATGTGGACCTGCTGTCCGTTTGCCGGATCGATCCACCGATCCGTGTTGGCGCCGTCGCCGTTCAAATCGCTCCCGGCAGTCAGGTTGTACGGACGCGCGGATGCCGCCTGGAACACCGGGGACAGCTGGATGCCGTACGGCATTTCGAACACGCCCATGACGACCACCCGATGTCGCTCGTCATATGACGTCGGCCCCCACTCGCCCTCGGCGAACGGGTCGAACGCGTCCTGCGGTATCGGGGCAGCGCCGCGTGCGGCAGTCGAGCCGCCGTACGCGTACGCACGCGCGAGCGTGTAGTGCGCCTGAAGGGTGACCCGCGTCAGACGCCGCTGCAGCTTGAACGTCAACGCGTCGTATTGCGACTCGTTGATCGACGAGAGGATCCTGACATCACTCAGGTAGTTCGCATTCCCGAACACACGGAGGAAATCGTCTGCGAGCACGCGACGCCCATTGACGATCGGGTTGATGTTCATCGTCCTGAGCTCGTTGCGCCCCTCGATGTGGGTGTAATCGACGGAAACGCTGGTGTTGTCCGCGAGCTGCTGCGCGTAGCCGATGTGCCCCTGATACGTGCGGGGATTGACGAGGTCGCTGGCGATCCACTCGCCTCGTGCTCCGAGCGGTAGCGTATTCGACCGTGGCGGCCCTGTCGGGAGCGGATCGATCCCGAAGCGGAACGTCGACAACTGGCCGACACCAACGGCGGTGTTCGTCAAGGTGGCGAGGACGTTCAACGGTCGCTTGTTCTGCGAGAAGATGTCCGAGACGTTGCCGCCGTTGATGTTGAACTGGTCGAAGTAGACGCCGCCTCCGCCGCGGAGCACCCGCCGCCCATCCCCTGACAGGTCGTAGGCCATGCCGAAGCGCGGCGACACGCTGCCGTATGGAGTCTTTGGCGCCTCCGCTTCCGGCCTGCCAATCGCTTCCAGCACGAGCCGCGTCGCGTTGTTCTCGCTCGCAGACTGATGATAGAAGTTCACGTCGACGTCGTAGCGGACCCCGAGGTTCAACGTCAGGCGCGGCGTCACGCGCCAGTCGTCCTGGAACCACGTGGCGATCTGATGCGCGTCGAGGAGGGAATCCGCCAGGTCGGGATTCGCCCGCTCCCACTGCCGGACGATCCCCGGCGTCTGGAAGCCCTGCGGATAGCGCGTCCGATTGGTCAGAATCACGGACGGATCGTCGAAGAACGTGAGAATCCCGTACAACGCGTTTCCGTTCAGCAGACCGATGTCATTGAGGTAGTTGTAATTGACGCCAAACTTCATCGCATGCGTGCCCGTCTGCAGTGACACTTCGTCCTTGAGCTGGATCATCTGTGTATCGGTGATCGAGCCCGCCTGACCGCCGGCCCCGGTGTTCACGGCAGGGAAGGCAAGACGCAGAGGGAAGAGCGGCACGTTTGGATAGTCGCGCATGAAGTGCTCACCGGTGATCACGCTGACCGTGTCGCTGAGCCGCTTCAGACTGTTTACCTGACCGGTGATCTGGTTCAACGTGTTGTTGCCGATGACCCAGTTGTGCTGGCCGACCACGCTGTACATGCTGATGTCGGTGTTCTCCGGCTCGCGGTTGTCGTTCGACGTGGCGAACGTGGCTGCCCCCTTGTAGTCCTCATGGCCGGCGTACCGGATCATCACCGCGTGCTGGTTCGTCAACTGCACGTTCGCCTTGGCAGTGGTCAGCAGCACTCGCGACGGCTGGGCCACCGACGTCGGGTTGTTGGGATTGACAAATCCCTGCGGAATCAACCCCTGCGCCTGGGCATCCACGAGCAGCTGTTTTTCGGCGAACAGGTTCGCCGGGACGGCAAGCTCCGAATCCTCCCGTAGCCGCTCGACGGCGCCGAAGAAGAACGCGCGATTGCGCAAGATCGGGCCCCCGACCGCCCCGCCGAACGCTTGCCGGCTGAACGGCGTCTTGTCCCGATCGGCCTCCGCAGTAAAGAAGTCCTTCGCGGTCATCTTGTCACTGCGGCCAAACGCGAAGGCCGACCCGTGGAATACGTTCGTTCCCGACTTCGTCACCATCGTCAGTGCCGCGCCTCCCGTGCGTCCGTCTGCGGCGTTGAACTGGCTCGTGGCGAGCTGGAACTGTTCGATCGCCTCGGTCGAAAAGGCGAGCAGAGGGCCGCCAAACTGATTGTCGCGATTGTCGGCGCCATCGACGCTCGGGATCACGTTCGTGCCCGAAGACCCGCCATACGATACGCTGCCAACGTTCGTCTTGCTCCGGTGGATCGGCTCGATCTGCACGGCGCCGGGCAGCAGCGCCAGCATGCCACTGACGTTGCGCGCGGACAGCGGGATGGCCTGCAGTTCCGTTGTCTCGATGGTCGACGCGACCTTCGACTGCGTCACCTCGATCAGCGGCGCCTCACCTGTGACGGTCAGGGTTTCCTGCAGCGTTGCCACCTGCATCCGGAAGTCGATCGTGATCGTCGTATTGACGGTCAGCGTCACGCCGTTCCGAGCTCCGGCGGCAAAGCCGGTCAGGTCGGTCGTTACGTTGTACACGCCGGGGTCGAGGCCAGGCATGCTGTACACGCCCTCCTCGTTCGACACGGTCGTGCGTACGACACCAGTAGCCTGGTTGGTCACGGTGACTGTGACACCCGGGAGCACCGCATCGCCCTGGTCGAGGACGCGTCCGTTGATAGTGCCTGTGGACGCCTGCGCGAACGCCAGTCCGGCGCCGAGCAGGAAAACGAAGGCTACCAGACGCCAGACAGCAAGGCCGAACAGCCGCATACGTTTTACCCTCCTTGGTCGTGCGAAACGAACAGAATTCCGAATGTTTCTGCGATAAACGAGGATTAGCCGCAGGTGTCCGCGGCATCCGGGTGACGATAGCCCCTGACCCTCAGTAGTGTCAAACAAGTCACAGGTCACAAATCACAAGTCCCAAAGTGGAACACACGGCTCGTGCCTTGTGACTTGAGACTTGAGACTTGTGACTTGCGAGTCCGGTCAGGCCTCGCTGGCGTGCTTGACCAGCGCGGCGGTGCGGTAGAGACCGTGGACGAACTTGCCGTACGGCAGCGTCAGGAACAACGCCAGGACGACCCCCAGGTGGACGATGAGCAGGTAGGCCATGGCGGGAGTTTCACGAAAGACGAGCAGCGCCAGGCCAGTCAGGCTGCTGAGAAACAGCAGCACGATGAGCCCATGTTCGAGGTACCGATGGGCGGGATTCGCTGCAGCCGGATCGCGGAGGCGACCGATCGAATACAGGCCGGCGGGACCGATTAGAAGCCCGAAGCCTCCTGCGGTGCCGAGGACGACCGGCAGGCTGCCGTAGCCGTAAGGCGCCGGCCATCCCAGCCAGTGATACATCGCCGCTACCGACGTTGCGGCAAAGCAGAGTCCGAATCCATAGAACGTGCAGTGGTGAAACCACCGTCGCAATGAGGATCGCGACTCTTCTCCGCCATACGTACAGTCGGCGTCGTGCGCGTGGAGGTTCTTCAGCGTCAGCACGTCGCGCACGGCGCGGCCGGCCGGCACAGACACGAGTAGGCCGGGTCCTTTTGGACCCGGCGACAAACTTCGTGTATCCCCCGTATCGCGACGGAATCTGGTGAGCCCCACCCCGAGCGCGATGAACGCAAACCCGAATACCGCCCCGAAGAGCGCCACCATCACGCGATGGGGGAGGATCGCGTAGAAGTCGGCCGTCGCCAGCGGTCGCTCGAGGCTTCCCGTCGCGATCGACAGCAGCCATATCACGCCAACCATCGCTGCAGCCAACGCGAGCGACGTCACTGCGCTGTTCCGTCGAAACGCGCGCGACAACACGGCGGGCCACGCATATGTCTCGTAGGACTCGAGCCGAAGTT
>Ga0075428_100010293_pt1 | contig 10379 bp, 8 predicted proteins | sample RhiMetdeltSRZDD2_FD_75291 | JGI IMG/M metagenome (GOLD analysis project Ga0075428, IMG submission 75291) | Populus rhizosphere microbial communities from Tennessee, USA - Rhizosphere MetaG P. deltoides SRZDD2 | ecosystem: Host-associated > Plants > Roots > Rhizosphere > Soil | place: USA... | reverse complement strand
ATGACCGACATGCAGACCGACGCCGGACGGGTAGGGGAACATGTCGAGGACGTAGCGCTTGGGCCGGCCGCTCCGGCGCGTGGCGCGGAACGTCCCGTGCTCGTCCCAGTAGCGCTGCCAGCGGGCTTCGATCTCGAGGTGGTCGTAGGGCATGTCATGTTGTACCCCGCTGCGGTGGTGCCGCCTAGCGTGCGCGCAAGGGCGCCAATCGCACGAGGGGCGGCATCGCGGCGAGTTGCTCCCCGCTCAGCTCTGCCCACTGGATCCCGCGCGGCTTCCCGCGCCGGCCCTGGGCGCGGATCACACGCTCCGGCACGGCGACGAGATCGACCGGAACGTCACTAGAACAGCGCCCGGATTCGGATCTCCAGGGGGCCGAGGCTGTCGGTGAGGGCCGTGGCGTTGACGTCGTCGGTGTCGGGCGAGAGGTTGAGCGAGATGTCGTAGTAGCGCACGGCAATCACCTGATCCCTATGCCCGTCGGAGCGCTCGGCGCGACCGTGTCTCCAAGCTTGTTCTGGATGATGTGCTTGAGATTCGGCATCACGCCGATCCGATCGACCGAGGGGTTGTTCGATCGAGTATTCCCGCCGGGCGCCGTATCGGCGAGGAGCGCGCGCAGCTCCTCCGCGTCCAATCGGTGGCCGAGCTTCACCTGCGCGATGCCTTGAACGAGGAGCGCCGCGCCGGCCACGATGGCCGATGCCGCGGATGTGCCGTCGAAGTCGCTCGTGTAGGTTTCGAACCCGAAGAAATTCTGGTACGTCATCACGTTCTCGGCCCAGGCGAAGCAGTCGAGACGGCTGCCGAAGCAGCTGCCTCCCGCGAAGCCCATGTCCAGGCGCTGGTACGGAAAGTCTGACGTCGAGCCGCCCACCATGATCGCGCCGGAGTCGACCCGGCCACCGGGGCGCCGCAGCACGAATTGACCGCTCCCTGACTGCTGGAACGTATCGAGATCGTTGTTGCCGTTTCCGGCGGCCTCCACCACGGTGATGCCGAGGCCGGTTGCCAGGCGGATGGCGTCGTAATCCGCCAGCGCAGTCTCCATGGGCATGCCGTTCCACTGGTTGCCGTTCACGTCCGTCAGCGAGATGGGATCGTTGGTGGGACCGAGCTCCACCTCGAGCAGCAGCACGCGCCCCACGGGATCCTCGCCGGGTAGAGTGAAATGATTGATCGCGGCCAGGACGGCGTTCGGGCGATCGACGTGGCCCGCGGCATCGATCACCTGGCAGGTGTACTTGACCTCCTGGACGCCGTGAGCGATTCCGATGACGCCCTTGGCGTTGTCCATGGCCGCCACGATGCACAGCACCTGGGCGCCGTGCAGTTGGTCGAAGAAGTCCGGGTTGTTGATGCCGTGGAGCTGGGGCCCGATGTTGCGGCCGACGATGTCCTCCTGGTCGAGCTTGGCGCCGCGCTCGAGGTCTACGATCTTCTGGTCCGTGCCGGTGCCGCCCGGCTGGGTCCAGGCGAACTCGGCGTCGATCGCGCCCTGGGGCGCCGGCGGAGCGGCCGTCGCCGGCGGCTTGAGGTACGTCTGCTGGGCGAAGAAGGGATTGGTGTTCGGCGGCGCCGGTGACTTGTCGAGCGGGTCGACGTACGCCTCCTCGACCTGTTCCCAGTCCCGCTGCCGGAGCGCGGCGACGATCTGCCGGGGATCGACGCCGGCCGGCGAGTCGATCACGAAATACGAAAGGAGATTCGCGGGCTGGTAGCGCCCGCCGCGTTCCCTTGCTCGCTTCACGAGCTCGTCGATTCGAGCTGGCGGCATCACCGTGAAGAGCCGATTGAGCCGGATGCCCTTGAACCGCTGCTCCAGCTCGGTCCACGGTCCGATGCCCAAGCGCACCACGTGGCGCTCGGCGCCGTCTTCGTACGGGATGTCGACCGTGTCGTGGAACTTGACGATGACACGCCGAGTGATATGGCCGTTCGGCATCGTCCCCTCCGTGGTGTCGGGCGAAAAACGCGGTGTGTGGGCCCGAAGCTACGCCGCCGGCTCAGCCCCCGTCAAGCGGAACGGCACCGGGCGTCCGAGTGTTGCGCGCCGCAGCCACCACTCGAGCGGGCCCATCGCGAACCGCCGGAGCCACCAGGACGACACGATCAGCTGGATCGCCCAGATGACCACGACGACTCCGAGCTGCCCCACACGCCCTACCGAACCGAAGAAGCCCAGCCCATGGCCGTAGAACACCGTCGTGCACAGAAGCGTCTGGAGCAGATAGTTCGACAGCGCCGTCCTCCCGACGGCGAGGACGGCGTGGGGAACCAGGCCGCGGCGCGCGAAGAGCACGATCGTCCCGACCCAACCGAGGCCGACGAGTGCGTTTCCCCAGTACTCGAGGTGAACGGCCACCAGCATGTGGTCGCCCAGATCCCAGCCGTGCGCGAAGCCCCGGTGAGCGGCCAGCAGCATCAGCGGGACGCCGGCGCCGAAGCCACCCGCGACGAGCGCCGCGTACCATCTCGCCGGGCGCTCGCCCGTCAGCACGCCCGTTTTCAAGAAGCCCATGCCGAGAAGCATGAAGCCGCTCGTCTGCCAGACACCGCGCAATGCCAGATACGTCGTCTCGAACTCCCAAGCGGTGGCAGCACGGTGGGACTGCTGGAGGAGCCATCCTCCACGATAGGCGGCGACCTCGCGGGCCACCGCCTCGCTGGACGGTGTCATGAACCGCGCCGCTTCCGCGACCAGGTCCGGCGCCGTCCAGGCGAGCGCGGTGCTCAGCAATGGCGCGACACTGAGGAACATGATCCCGGCGAGGATGAGGCGCCGCGGGGCCATGTCGCGGTGCTGGAACACGAGGGCTCCGCACAGGGCGAACGTCACGAGCATGTCGCCGTACCACAGCAAGTACGCGTGCAGTAGGCCAATGAGGAGAAGGGCCACCGTGCGCCGGTAGTGTGGGACGCCTACCGACGACCCCGCCGCGTCGCGGCGAGCCGCCTGCATCACGATGCCGGCGCCGAAGAGCATCGCGAAGATCGCGATGAACTTTCCGTCCGCCAGGGCGTAGGTGACCAGCCACACGGCGCCGGCAAGGCCCCCGAGGTCGCCGAACACCGTCGGGTTGGCCCGCGCCGCCACCGGCATCGCGAACAGCTGGATGTGCACGGCCAGGATGCCGAGGATCCCGGCACCCCGTAGCGCGTCGAGAGCGACGATGCGTGCGGCTCCCGCAGCCATCGGTGGACCGATCTTATGCCGTTGTGGTACAGACTGAACAGACCATGCGGTGCTCGGGCTGCGGCGCCGACAATCCAGGTCAGGCGAAGTTCTGCCACGGCTGCGGCGCGCCGCTCGCCTTGCGGTGCGTGGGGTGTGGCACGCAGTTGTCGCCGACTGCGAAGTTCTGTTCCGAGTGCGGCCGCGCAGTGGCTTCCGGCTCCTTCGTCGTGCCCCCGCCCACGACACGATTCGGCACTCCGAGCGACTACACACCCCAGTACCTCGCCGACCAGATCCTCACCTCGCGCACGGCCCTGGAGGGTGAGCGCAAGCAGGTGACGGTGCTCTTCGCCGATCTCCAGGGGTCAATGCAGCTGATGGCCGAACGGGATCCCGAGGAGGCTCGAGGAATCCTGGACCCGATCCTCGAGCTGATGATGGAAGCCGTTCACTGGTACGAGGGCACGGTGAATCAGGTGATGGGGGACGGCATCATGGCGCTCTTCGGCGCCCCCCTGGCGCAGGAAGACCACGCCCTCCGCGGCTGCTACGCGGCGCTCCGCATGCAGGAGGCGATGAGACGTCATGCGAGGGAGCGGGCGGCGATCGGACCGGCCGTCAATGTCCGGATCGGTCTGAACTCGGGCGAGGTCGTCGTGCGCACGATCGGTAGCGACCTTCGCATGGACTACTCCGCGATCGGCCAGACGACGCACATCGCCGGCCGGATGGAGCAGCTCGCGGCGCCGGGCACGACGCTCATGGCCCAAGCCACGGCCGCGCTCGTCGAGGGCTACGTCCGTGTGCGGTCGCTCGGAAGTCGTGAGATCAAGGGCCTGGTCGAGCCGCTCGAGCTGTTCGAGCTGCTGGGCGCCGAAGGAGTGCGCTCGCGCTTGCAAGCGCGCGCCGAGCATCTCACGAAGTTCGTCGGTCGCGCCGAGGAGCTCGAGCGCCTGGACGCCACGCTGGCGCGGGTTCGCCGCGGCCACGGACAAGTAGTGGCCGTGGTGTCCGAGGCCGGCGTGGGCAAGTCGCGGCTGTACGCGGAGTTTCTCCGCTCGACGCACACCCGCGACTGCCTGATCCTGGAAACCGGCTGCGTGTCGTACCGGAAGGCCTACCTGCCGGTCGTCGAGCTCCTCCGCGCGTACTTCCAGGTGGTGGAGAACGACGAGCCATTCAAGATTCGGGAGAAGGTCGCCGGAAAGCTCGCCTCTCGCGACGCCCCCCTCGACGCCTTCGTGCCGCCGTGCCTCTGGATGCTCGGCGCCCCGGCCGATGATGCTCGGTGGGAGAGGCTCGACCCCGAGCAGCGGCGTCGCCGCGCGCTGGAAGCGGTGCAGCAGTTGGTGTTGCACGAGTGTCGCGTCCAGCCCGTCATCATCGTGTTCGAGGATCTCCACTGGATCGACGCGGAGAGCCAGGAATTCCTCGACAGTCTCGTCGTGTCGTTGGCAGCGGCGCGACTGCTACTGCTCGTCAACTATCGGCCCGAGTATCAGCACGACTGGGCGGGGCGCTCGTACTACCGGCTATTACGCATCGACGGGCTTCCGCCGGATTCGGCCGACGAGCTGGCGGAGGCCTTGCTCGGCTCCGATCCGTCGGTGGCGCCGCTCAAGCGGCTGTTCGTCGCGCGCACGGACGGTAACCCGTTTTTCATCGAGGAGATCGTCCGGACGCTTCGCGAGACGAATGCCCTCGAGGGCGCCCGCGGCGCCCATCGCCTGGCTCGCGCGGTGGACGACCTTCGCGTCCCGGCGACGGTGCAGGCCGTGCTCGCCGCCCGCATCGATCGATTGCCCGACGAGCTGAAGCGGCTCTTGCAGCACGCGGCGGTGATCGGGTTGAACGCCCCGTTCGCGCTCCTGCGCGAGGTGAGCGACCTCGACGCCGCCGACCTCCGCGGTGCGCTGGCCCGGCTGCAGACCGACGAATTTCTGTACGAGACGCGGCTCTTTCCCGACCTCGAGTACACCTTCCGGCACGCGCTCACGCACGATGTCGCTTACGGGAGTGTGGTCATCGATCGGCGCCGGACGCTGCACGCACGAATCGCCGAGGCGATCGAGCGTGTCCACACCGGCCGCCTCACCGAGCAGGTCGAGCAGCTCGCCCATCACTGGGCGCGCGCGGAGGTGTGGAGCAAGGCCATCGGCTACCTCCGCCAGGCGGGCGACAAGGCGGTCGGCAGATCGGCGACCCGGGAGGCGGCGGAGTGGTTCACGCAGGCGCTCGATGCGCTCGATCACCTGCCGATGGATTTCGACGCGCTCCGCCTTGCTGTCGACATACGGCTCGATCTTCGCGCGGCGCTGTATGCGGTCGGCGAGTTCGAGCCGATGGTCGCTCGACTGCGCGAAGCCGACGAGCTCGCGGGCAAGCTCGAAGACCCGCGCCGGATCGCGTGGGTCTCGATCTACATGGGCGAGCACTGGCGTCAAACGGGAGAATTCGCCCGGGCGATCGCATCGATCGAGCGCTCGCTGGGCCTCGGCGAGACGGTCGGCGATCCGGCGGTCCGACTCGCGGCGCATCAGTACCTCGGTCTTGCCTGCTACGCCGTTGGCGACTACCGTCGTGCGGCCACGCTCATGCGGATTGTCGCTCAGCTGCCGATCGACGATCCCGGCGCCGCGCAGTTCCGCCCGACCCAGGCGGGCTCGCCCGCGGGGTTCCGAGCTGTCTCACTCGGCTGGCTCGCGCGGTGCCTCGCTGATCTCGGCGACTTCGACGAAGGGCGAGCCCACGGCCAGGAGGCGGTCCGTATTGCCGAGCGCATCGATCATCCCTACAGCCTTGCCTCCGCGTGCTGGGGTCTCGGGTACCTCCACGTCGCACGGGGCGATTTCGAGAGCGCAGAGCTCGTGCTTCAGCGAGCTCTGAAGACGGCTCGCGACGCGAGCGTCACCCGCCTCTTGCCGCAGGTGATGCGCGAGCTCGGCCTGGCGTACGCGATTTCGAGCCGGCCGGGCGAGGGCATTCCAGTGCTCGAGAATGCGCTGCGGATCGTGGAGGCGATCGGGCTGGTGGTCGGGTACTCGAGTACGCTCTCCCACCTCGGGGAGGCGTACAGGATCGCCGGGCGTTTCGACGACGCGGCGACGGTGGTGGATCGAGCGTACGCCATCGCGCACGACCATGGCCAGCAGGGCGACAAGGCGGCCGCGCTCCGGTTGCTCGGCGCCATCGCGGCCCACCGCGGCGCCAGAAGCGATGCCCGGCGCCACTACGGGGCGGCGATCGCCCTCGCCGAGTCGCTCGGCATGCGGCCCTTCGCGGCACGCAGCCGCCTCGACCTGGGAACGCTGCTTCGCTTGGAGGGCGAGCCGGCGGCACGCCCAACGTTGGAAGAGGCGCGGGCCGCGTTCAGGGAGCTGGGAATGTCGTTCTGGAGGGACGCGGCCCAGGCGGAGCTTGATGCCCTCGGGTGAGAGCTATCTCTTCCGCCAGCAACATACGAGGTTCAGGATCAGCAAGATCACGATCAGGATGATCCAGTAGTTGATCGGGATGCCCAGGATCTTCCAGCCGGGCCCCCCTGCGTAGACAACGTCGGCCGTGAGCACAAGTGCAGCCGCGGTGGCAGCAGACGCGAGAGTTTTCATGCGTTCCCTCCCGACGGAGGGGAGTCTAGGCGGTAACCGGGGTGCTGTCAACCAAAGGTATTGGTCAACATCGATTCTGCACCCTACTGATCTCCCGCGCGAGCTCGGCACGCCGTTCCGTCGCCGGGTCGGGGCGTGGAGTACCATCTCCTGGACTGGGTGACGCGAGCGCCGGCGTGATGGCGGGGCTCACCGACCGGTCCTGCTCTCGACTGGAGGATGAGGCGATGGAGTTCGGGATCTTCAATCTGATGGGGGCGCGCGAGGCAGACAAGCCGACCGCGCAGGTGTTTGGCGAAGTCGCCGAGCAGACGAGGCTGGCCGACGAGCTCGGCTACACGATCGCCTGGTTCGCCGAGCACCACTTCTCGAACTACTGCTTGTGTGCGTCGCCATTGATGATGGTGGCGCATTGCGCCTCGATCACCCGACGGATCCGGCTGGGTACCGCGGTGGTGGTGTTGCCGCTGTACAATCCGGCGCGCCTCGCGGCCGAGATCGCCACGGCCGATGCATTGTCGAATGGCCGACTGATGCTCGGCATCGGAGCTGGCTACCAACCCTACGAGTTCGAGCGGTTCGGCACCGACATCGCGCAGAACCTCGAGATGACCGAGGAGTTCTGCGACATCCTCGACCTGGCCTTCAGCCGGGATTTCTTCAGCTACCAGGGCAAGCACTACCGGCTGCCGGACACGCACATCCCCGCCCGTCCGGTGCAGAACCCGCTGCCGATCTACGTCGCCGGCCATACCCAGGCGATGTTCCGGACCGCCGCGCGGCATGGCTATCGGGTGCTCTCGTCGGGCCGGGTGGGCGGCGCCGCCCTGCTGGCCGAGCAGTATGCCGACATCGTCGCCGCGTTCGCCGCCGAGAAGGCGCCCGTGTCGCGAGCGCACATCACCATCAACCGCTTTGCCCACCTCACCGATAGCCGCGAGGAGGGGATGCGCTTCGCCGAGAACGCGCGCTATCAGACGCGGCTGGCGTCGAGTCTCCGGCGCCGGCAGGAAGTCATGCAAGGCACGGTGCTGGTCGATGTTCCGTTTCCCGACGAGCCACCGCTCGAGACCATCTACGACAATCTGCTGATCGGTGATGTCGACACGGTCGCCGAGAAGCTCGTCGCCGAGATCCAGGCGACCCACCCCGTGCACGTGTGCTTCTCGTTCAAGGTCGGTAACACGCCGCACAAGGCGGCGATGCGCTCGATGGAGCTGATGATCGGCGAGGTCAAGCCGAAGGTCGACAAGGCGCTGGGTTAGAGCACCCCTTCGCCCTTCATCTCCGCCACCGCCTGGGCCGTCAGCCCCAGCCACTCGCTCAGCACCTGGTCCACGTGCTCGCCGAGCATGGGGGACGAGGTGATGCGCACGGCCTTCCCGTCGACGCGCACCGGCCAGCCCGGCATCTTGAACGGTCGGTGCACGGGATGGATCATCGTCTGCATGACTCCGCGCCGCTCGAACGTGACGTCCTTGTTCAGCTCATCCGTGTCCAGCACCGCCCCGGCCGGAAGGCCGGCGTCGCCCAGCAGCTTCATGGCATCGAGCTTGTTGTGCTTGCGGGTCCACCCGGAGATGACCTCATCCACCTCGGCTTCCCGCTCGACACGGTCGGCGGGAGTCAGGTAGCGCTGGTCGCCGATCAGGTCCTGCCGATCGATCAGCTTCAGCAGGCGGTCCCAGTGGTCCGGGTTCGCTCGGCTGGTCATGATGTAGACGTAGTCGTTCGGCCCGCCCGGCGCACACGGATACAGTCCCATCGGCGCGTTGCTCACGCCGGGCACCTTGCTGCCGCCGCGCTGGGCCGGCTTCCCGGTCAGGCCCTGCGTCGCAAAGTTGATGCGCATGTAGTGCAGCATCGCGTCCTGCATGGCGACCTGCAGGCGATGGCCCTCGCCCGTCTCGCGGCGCTTGTACAGCGCGCCCAGGATCGTGATGGCCATCAGCATGCCGGTGCCGGTGTCACCGATCGAGATGCCGGGCCGGGTCGGCGGGCCGTTCTTGTCGCCGGTGACGCTGAAGGTGCCGCCGCACGCCTGGGCGATCATGTCGAAGGCGAGGTTGTGCTCGAACGGGCTGCCTTCGCCGAAGCCCTTGACCTGGGCGTAGATGATGCCCGGATTGAGAGCCTTCACGACGTCGTAGGACAGGCCCAGCCGCTCGATGGCGCCGGGGGCGAAGTTCTCGATCATCACGTCCGCCTTGCCAATCATGTCCTTGACGAGCTCGAGCCCTTGGGGGGACTTGAGATTGACCGTGATCGACCTCTTGTTGGCGTTGAAGGCGTGAAAATAGTAGGGATCGGTGTCGGGCTGGCCGGGGCGAAGACGACGGCCGGGATCGCCCATGTTCGGGTTCTCGATCTTCACGACATCGGCACCCAGCCAGCCGAGTGCCTCGGTACAGGACGGGCCGGCCTCGAACTGGGTGAAATCGACGACCTTCACGCCCTTCAGGAAGGTGAAGTCGCAGACGCTGGCGGACATAGAAGCTCCTTTCACTGGGTCCGGACGAACGCCGGCAGGGTCACACCCTCCGTCGTCCGTTCGAAGATAACCTGGACGGGCAAGCCGATCCGCATCTCGTCCGGCGTCACCCCGCGCATCTGCGCGTTCATGCGGACGCCATCCTCGAGGTCGACGATGGCGACGATGTAGGGTAACTCCGCCTTGAAACCGGGGTGGAACGGGTGATGCGCCACGGTCCAGCTATGCACGCGGCCCCGCCCGGAGGCTTCGATCCATGCCACCTCCATCGAGTAGCACGCGTCGCAGACCGGGCGCGGATAGTGGCGGATCTTGCGGCAGGCCGCGCACTGCTGGAGTAGCAGGCGCCCCTCGTTCAGACCGTCCCAGTACGGCTTCGAATCGCGCGTCGGCTCGGGCAGGGGCTTCGCGGCCGCCTCAATCACCATCGCCTCAGCCTCGCCGCATGATGGCCAGGGAGCCGTCGCCCATGTCCCCATACCCGGTGACGAGGCCGATCTCGGCGTCCGAGACCTGCGTCGCTCCGCCCTCGGCGCGCAGTTGCCGCACGAGCTCGACGACGTGGTTCAGGCCCGCCATGTGCGCCTGAGACAGGAGCCCGCCGTGCGTGTTGATCGGGAGCCGGCCGCCCAGCGTAATCGCGCCGCCCTCGACGAAGGGACCGCCCTCGCCCTTGCGACAGAATCCGAGGTCCTCGATCTGGCAGAGGACGTTGAAGGTGAAGCAATCGTAGATCTCGGCGACGTCGATGTCGGCAGGCCCGATCCCGGCCATCGCGAACGCGCGCGGCGCCGCCTTGGCGAGGCCCAGCGTCGTGAGGTCCGGACGCTGCGAGATGACGCTCGGCGAGTCGGGATGGCCCTCGGCGGCGCCCATCACGTAGACCGGCCGCCGCGCCAGGTCCCGGGCCCGCTCCGCCGCGCTGACGACGATTGCGGCGGCGCCGTCGCTCTCGAGGCTGCAGTCGAGCAGCCGGAGGGGATCGGCGATCATGCGCGAGGCCTGATGGTCCTCGATCGTGATGGGCGCGGTCATGATGGCGTTGCCGTGGAGCGCCGCGTGCCGGCGGGTCGCCACGGCGATCTCGCCGAACTGGCGAGAC
>Ga0075428_100010290_pt1 | contig 10381 bp, 5 predicted proteins | sample RhiMetdeltSRZDD2_FD_75291 | JGI IMG/M metagenome (GOLD analysis project Ga0075428, IMG submission 75291) | Populus rhizosphere microbial communities from Tennessee, USA - Rhizosphere MetaG P. deltoides SRZDD2 | ecosystem: Host-associated > Plants > Roots > Rhizosphere > Soil | place: USA... | reverse complement strand
TAGCTCGCTCCCGACTTCACAACCGGAAGATCCTTCAGTACCATGGAAACCCTCGATGGGTCCCGCAACGTTCGGTTCGACGGGTTGTCGAGATTTGTTTGGGATTTACGGGAGCAAGCCTTCGCATGCAGCGCTCACGATTCATCGCCGTTTTTGCGTTCGCGATCCTCGTCTTCGGCTTGGGTCTTACCGCGCGACTTTCCGCCGCTGGTGAATTTGTCCGCGGCGACGTCGATCGGAACGGGCAGGTCGAAATCAGCGACTCCATCGCGATTTTTGGTGCGCTCTTCCTGGGAGGAGCGGAGCCCGGCTGCCTGGACGCGGCCGACGCCAACGACTCCGGGCGCGTCAACATCGCCGACGGTATCTACATCCTGAACTTCCTCTTCCGGGGCGAGCGGGCGCCACCATCGCCGTACCCCGTCCCGGGCGCAGACCCGACGAATGACCTGCTCGACTGCGGGCACGGAATGAACAAGATCCGCCGCTGGAATCACATTGCGATCGACGCCAGCGGACTCGACCACACTCCCGTCAAGCCCGGCGAAGACAGGACAGCCCTCGAGCAGCCGGGGCCGGGCCGGTCGAGCCGGGCCATGGCGATCGTGCACATCGCGATGTTCGAGGCAGTGAACGCCATCGCGGGTGGATACAAAAGCTACGTAGGCCTCGATCCTGCCCCCGAAGGCGCCTCGATGGACGCCGCGGTCTGCCAGTCTGGGCACGACACGCTGGTCGCGCTCTTCCCATCGCAGGCTTCGAGCTTCGACGAGCTCTTGGCAGAAGACCTCGCGCTCCTCGAAGAAAGCGCTGCGAAAACGGACGGCGTCGAGGTCGGCCGGCGCGCGGCGGCAGGCATCCTCGACAACCGGGCGGCCGACGGATCCCAGCACGACGAGCCGAAAGTCAACATCGACTACATTCCGAGCAACGAGCCGGGCAAGTGGCGGCAGGACCCCATCAGCAAGCACCCCCTGGCCCTCGGCGCGTACTGGGGTCAGGTCAAGCCTTTCGTCCTGGAGACATCGTCCCAGTTCCGTACGCCGCCGCCTCCCGCGCTCGACAGCCCCGAATACGCCACCGCTTACGAAGAGGTGAAGCGCCTGGGCGGCGACGGCATCACGACGCCCACCGAGCGCACCCCCGCACAGACGGATGTCGGGATCTACTGGGCCTACGACGGTACGCCGAGCCTGTGCGCTCCGCCCAGGCTCTACAACCAGATCACCGTGCATATCGCCGACCTGAAAGGCACCGACATGGTCGAGCTGGCGCGCCTCCTCGCTCTCGTGAACGTGGCGATGGCGGACGCGGGCATCGCGATCTGGGAATCGAAGTACTACTACGCGTTTTGGCGCCCCATCACCGGGATCCGAGAGGCGGACGCCGGGACCGGACCGACGGGCCAGGGCGACGGCAACCCCGCGACGACGGGCGACCCGAATTACTCGCCGCTCGGTGCGCCGGCCAGCAACTTGACGGGGCCCAACTTCACGCCCCCGTTTCCCGCCTATCCGTCGGGACACGCTGGATTCGGCGGAGCGGTGTTCGAGACGCTGCGCAACTTCTACGGCACGGACGATATCGCGTTCGAGTTTATGTCGGACGAGATGAACGGCGTGACGCGCGACCGTGAGGGCTCCGTGCGCAGCATGACGATGGGGCAGTTCGCCCACCTTTCGGAGGCCGAGGAAGCTAACGGGCAGAGCCGAATCTACCTGGGAATCCACTGGTCCTTCGACAAGACCGAAGGCATCACCCAGGGGAGACACGTCGCCGATTACCTCTTCGAGCGACTCTTCACTCCCCTGCCATAGCAGTCCCGTGCCGTAGAAGTCCCAAGCCGGGCGGGCCTATCTGCGCCGTACTATCCCTATCAGGATGGGCCGGTCGAGCAATCTCGTGCCGACCGGAGGACTTTCTGCTAAGCTGGGAAATCATCAGGGCACGGGCTTTCCACGGAGAGCACCAACAGAAATGAATCGCACACCGCTCGGCGCGGCGGCTGCCGTCGTCGCCGTTGTTTCGTTGATATCGCTTGTGCCGCTCGCAGCGCAGTGTCCTGCCCCTTTCCAGCGCGGCGACTCGAACCAGGATAACCGCCTGGATCTGAGCGACCCCATTGCCACGCTCGGGCACCTTTTCCTTGGAACGGGAGAACCGGGCTGCCTCGAAGCTGCCGACGCGGACGATAGCGGCAAGATCGACCTGAGCGACGCTGTATTTACGGTCGGCTATCTGTTTCTCGGCCAGGCTCCGATCCCACCGCCCATCGCGGCCTGCGGCGCCGATCCCACTCCGGACGCGCTGGGATGCATCGAGTACTTGCCCTGCGGCGCCGTCGAAGAAATAGCGGTAGCGCCCTGCACGACGAACGACTGTTGCCCCCTCGACAGCTACTGCGAGAAAGACGTCGATGACTGCAGCGGCGTGGGTGTCTGCGTCGTGCGACCCGATGCCTGCCCGCGACTTTTCGATCCCTGGTGCGGTTGCGACGGCAACACCTACGGCAACCGATGCGAAGCCGCAGCGGCCGGCGTGAACGTGGTCCACCGCGGCGACTGCAACAATCCCGGGGGTTGCCTCGGGAACGAGGAGTGCGACCCCGGCTCCTACTGCCTGCGCAGCGAAGGCGCGTGCGATGACCCCGGCCAGTGCACTCCCATGCCGGACGCTTGCCCGAAAATCCTCGATCCGGTTTGCGGCTGCGACGGCGTCACGTACTCGAATGACTGCCTCGCGGGCGTCGCCGGTGTCTCCGTGGCTTACCGCGGAGAGTGCCTCCAGGGCGCCGTATGCAACTCGAATGGGGAGTGTGACCCTGAGGAGTATTGCTTCAAAGAGCCGGAGCGCTGCGATGAGGCCGGCGTCTGCCAGATCCGACCCGACCTCTGCGCGGAGATCTTCGACCCCGTCTGCGGCTGCGACGGCCGCACGTACGGGAATTCTTGCTTCGCGGGGGCGGCGGGAGTCAGCGTGGCCCGCAAGGGTCCTTGTGACGCCCAGGGCGACTGCCGCACCAGCGCAGATTGCGAGGAGGATTCCTACTGCTCGCGGCCGGACGGCTTCTGCGACGACCCTGGCTTCTGCAGGCCGTACCCGGACCCCGCGGCGTGCGTGGAGTTGCCCGAGGACCCCGTCTGCGGTTGCGACGGCATTACCTACGGCAACTCGTGCCTCGCTGCGGTCGCCGGCGTGACCGTCCTGCGGACAGGCTCGTGCGAAGAGGGCCGCGAATGCATGTCGAACGACGACTGCAGCGAGCCTTACTACTGCTTCAAGAAAGAGAGCTTCTGCGCGGACCCCGGGCTCTGCTTCCTCGATCCGTCCCCGGAGGACTGTCAGGCGCAGCCGGATGACCCGATCTGCGGGTGCGACGACCAAACCTATCGCAACGAATGCGAAGCGGCGAGGTCCGGCGTGGCCGTCGCCTACCGCGGCGCCTGCGACGGCATCCCGCGCTGCCAGTCGAATAAGGATTGTGAAGAAGGCTCCTACTGCGCCTTCCGTGAAGGCTTCTGCGGCGGGCTCGGAGTCTGCACTCCCGTGCCGGTCGAATGCGACCCCGAGCTGGTGGAGCCGGTGTGCGGCTGCGACGGCAATACCTACTTGAATGCGTGCTTCGCCGCCCAGGCGGGCGTGAGCATCGCGAGCGGCAGGAAGTGCGAAATCGGCAACATCGAATGCACGACGGGCGCTTTCTGCGGCGGCGGACAGTACTGCGCCAAGGCGGTCGGGGACTGCGACGGGAATGGAAGCTGCGAGCCGCGACCCTCGGACTGCAGCGACGACCTGGACCCAGTGTGCGGGTGCGACGGCATCACGTACGACAACGATTGCAAGGCCCATGCAGCCGGCGTGAACTTGAGCGCGGCGGGTCCCTGCGCGCAGTAGGCGGCCGCTACTTGAGAGCGAGCCTTTCGGGCTCCTCGAGCGGCCAGAGCAGGAGGCCGCTCCAGAGCTTCGGGTAGAAGAACGTCGTCTTGTGCGGGAATACCTCACCGCCCTGGACGACGTTCTCGAACTCGAGCGGGTCGACTGGCTTCATGCGGAAGAGAATGTCTCCCTCGCCGCGCGCGAGGGCGTCATTCTCGCCGGTACCCTCTTTGAAATAGCGTATGCCTTCCTCGTCGGCGATCTCACGGAGCCATTCCCCCAGGACGACGTCGTGGAGCAAGGCGTAATTCGTACGCGCAACGCCGCGGCGCGATGCTTTGATCTCCGCCGGGAAGCGCACGTCGAGGCTCCGCTCTCGCGTCTCGATCCTCAGGTCCGCGTCCTCTGGAGCGGCTGCCTGGAATCGGTTCGCGAGGAGCCGGAGAGCGTCCGCGGGCGTGCCGTTGTGCAGCTTGACGAGGCGGTGCGTCGCGAGAATCGAGAGCCCGCCGCCCCGCAGGTTGCCGAAAGTCATCATCTGCCAGCCGGCGCCGGGCACGGCTTCCCCCCGCTCGCGGCCCTCGCGCCAGAATCGCAGCGAGGTCGTGTAGCGATGGTGGCCGTCCGCGATGATCGGTTTCTGCGACCCCAGGAGGACGATGAGCCGAATGAAGAGGGCGAGGTCGCTCACCGCGTGGATCTCGTGGAACTCGCCGGGCCTCGCTTCGACTCGGAGCAGCGGCACTCCGTGGGTGTGAGCTTCGAGGAGGCGATCGATCCCGCCGGCCGGGTCGGAGTAGAGGAGGAAAATGCTCTCGAGGTTGGTGCGCGTGGCGTCGAGCAAGCTCAATCGGTCGTCGACCACTTTCGGAAACGTGCGCTCGTGAGGCAGGATCACGCTTTCCTCGAAAGGGTGCAGGCGGCCGAGGGCGACGAGCCCCACGAATCGCTGCCGCGTCGCCTCGCTGCCGCGGCCTGAGCCGGGAACGGCGTAGTCCACGACGTTCACGTAGAACGCAGGGTCAACGTCCTGGCGCAGCACGCCCTGCTGCTTCCATTCATCGAGCAGCTTCTTCCGCTCCTCGTAGCTGGAGATGCCGCCGGGCTTTTCACCGAGCGTGAGGTGCGTGATGTTGTGCGGCGACAGCTCGAGCAGCCGGCGATGGTCGTCGGGCGAGAGGACGTCGTACGGAGGCGCAGTGACCGCCGCGGGCGTATCGCCGTTCGCGAGGGAGTAGCGAAGCGCTCGGAATGGCGCGATCTCGAGCCCGCGCCGGCTCCTCAGGGATTGCATGGTAGTTCGGTTGGCTAGGGAAAGGGGGGACCTACGTCCGACGCGGGATGCGGACTTGCGCTGGGACTCGGTCCTGAACGAAAGAAGCTACTTCGACCCCTTGGCATCCCCCGGAGCCGCGGGCGCTGCGCCGGGACTCTTGGCGCTCTCGAGCTGCGAGGCACATTCCGCCAGGGACACGAGCGCGAACGAAGTCGCCAGCACGGGCACCTCCTCGAGCCAACGCTCCGAGGTGTTCTGCCAGTGCCCGTCGGGGTTCTGGAGCGCAATTAGTTGGTCCGCGAGCTCGCGCGCCCAGACGTGTTCAATGCCCTTCTCGTCCTTGATCACGGGCTGGCCGTAAGCGCTCAGGGCCTTCGCCATGGTGTGATAGTAGTAGAACAGCCCCTGCTGGCCTGCTTTCGGGTTGGCGGTGGTCGCCATCCCGGGATTCTCTTTCACCGAGAAGTGGTTCGAGATCCACGCGAATGCGTCGCGCACGAGCGGGTCGTTTCGGTCGACGTTCGCGTACAGGAGCGACTTCAAGGCGGCGTACGTCATGCTGCCGTACGAGGAGAAGATCTTTGTGCCGTCGGCCGCCGTCTCTGTGGGTCCCCGCGTCTCGCCGGGCGCGTAACGGAACCCGCCGTCCTGCGTGGTGCCGATATGAAGGTCCTTCAAGACGGGGTCCACCGTCTTCGCGTTCTGCGTGCGCGCGATGAAAACGACGGCTTTCTTCCAGAGCTCATCGGAACCCGAGAGGCTCGAGTCGTGCAGCGCCTCCAGCCCAAACTGGGTATTCGAGAGGTCGGGACGCTGCGCGGAGCCGTAGCCGATGCCCCCATATCCCAGGTTCTCGTTCGGCTTATAGCCATCCTCTTCCGTGAACTGCTGCGCCTTGATGAAAGCCTGCGCTTTGCGAATCTGCGCGGCGTACTTGACGCGGTCGAGCGCGTTGAGCGCCATGAGCGTCACGCAGGTCTTGTAGTTCTGCAGGGTAGGGTCCTTGGGATCGTAGAAGCCTCCGTCCGCCTGCTGGCGCCCCAGCAGGAACTCCACGGCTTTCGCGATGTAGGGTCCATCGGCGGGACGGTTGCCGCGGGGGCTTTTCGCGAGCGCATAGAGCGCGAAAGACGTCAGGCCCACGTCCGAAGTGTTCTTGAGTCGCAGATAGGCCTGGTCACCGTACGGGCCGTAGCCGCCGTCCGGGTTCTGCTGCGCGACGAGCCAGCCGACGCCTTTCTCGAGCGCGTCTTTTGGATCGCCCGCCGGCCGAGCGCCGGGCGCTGTGGCGGGGGGCCCGCCGATCGCTTTGTCGTCAGCGCTGGAGGGAACCGTTCCGCATGCCGCGAAGCCGAAGGAGAGGATGAAAGCACCCACGCTTAGACGCAGCGACGATTTCGACATGTTCGTGCTCCAGATGGTTGACATTTCAGCCGGCATTGTAAGGCGACGCTGCCGCGGGGGCCACACTGCCCTGCGCGCCTCACGAGCGCGCGTTACTTGGGGAAATAGTCTTGCAGCGGTCGCACGTGGAAGTCGCGCGACTTGAGCGCCCGGATCCCGTACACGGCGGCGCGCGCTGCAGGGATCGTCGTGATGCACGGTAGGTTGACGTTGATCGTCGCCTCGCGGATCTTCGCCTCGTCAAATTTTCGGCCGCGCCCCGACGGCGTGTTGATCACGAGCTTCACTTTCTTCGACCGGAGCAGGTCCAGTACGTTCGGCGAGCCCGAGGCGATTTTCTGGACCTCCTCAACGCCCTCGATCCCGGCCGCCGCGAGAGCTTTCTTCGTCCCCGGCGTCGCGGCGAGCTGGAACCCGAGCGCCTGGAGATCCCTCGCGATGGAAGGGATGTACTTCTTGTCGCGATCGACAACGCTCAAGAAGACCATGCCGGTGAGCGGCAGGTCCTGGTTGGCCGACATGTGCGCTTTGGCGAAGGCCATGCCGAAGTCGTCGTCGATCCCCATGACCTCGCCCGTCGATTTCATCTCGGGGCCCAGGATGATGTCGGTGCCGGGGAACCGGTTGAAAGGAAAGACCGATTTCTTGACGGACATGTGCGTCACCTGCGGCTCCTTCTCGAAGCCGAGGTCGGCCAGCCTCCTTCCGATCATGACTTTGGCGGCAAGCTTCGCGAGCGGCACGTTGATCGTTTTCGATACGAAAGGGATCGTGCGGGATGCTCGGGGGTTCACTTCGAGGATGAACACCTTGTCGCCCTTGATGGCGTACTGGATGTTCATGAGGCCGCGCACGTGCAGCGCTTTCCCCAGGATTTTCGAGACGCGGCGAATCTCGCTCAGCACCGTCTCGTTCAGGGAGTACACCGGCAGGGTACAGCTCGAGTCTCCCGAATGAATCCCCGCCTCCTCGATGTGCTCCATGATCCCCGCGACTACGACCTGCTCGCCGTCGGCGATGCAGTCGACATCCACCTCGATCGCCTCCTCGAGGTACTTGTCGATCAGAACCGCCGCTCCAGGGTTAACGTCTTGCGCCCGTGACATGTAGGTCTTGAGCTGCTCGTCGTCCCAAACGATCTCCATCGCGCGGCCGCCGAGGACGAACGAAGGACGCAGGAGAACGGGGTAAGCGATTCTGCGAGCGACCGAAAGCGCGTCCGCGTACGAGCTCGCCATGCCGTTGGGCGGCTGCAGAAGCCCCAGGCTGTGGAGCAGGTTCTTGAAGAGCTCCCGGTCCTCCGCCAGGTCGATCGCGTCGGGGGATGTCCCGAGGATGGGGACGCCCGCTCTTTTCAGCCCCTGCGCGAGGTTGAGCGGCGTCTGCCCCCCGAGCTGCAGGATGACTCCATTCGGCTGCTCTTTGTCGTAGATATTGAGGACGTTCTCGAGCGTCAGAGGCTCGAAGAAGAGCTTGTCCGAGGTGTCGTAATCCGTCGAGACGGTCTCGGGATTCGAGTTGACCATGATGGTCTCCCACCCCTCTTCGCGCAGCGCGAAAGCGGCGTGGACGCAGCAATAGTCGAACTCGATGCCCTGCCCGATGCGGTTGGGCCCGCCGCCCAGGATCATCGCTTTGCGGGCCTTGGTGGCCCGCGTCTCGTCTTCGCTCTCGTACGTGGAGTAGTAGTAGGGCGTCGCCGCTTCGAACTCCGCGGCGCATGTGTCGACGAGCTTGAACGTCGGCTCGATGCGCAACGACTTCCGCCGCGAGCGGACTTCGCTCTCGCTAGAGCCCCACGCTGTAGCGAGCTGGAGGTCGGCGTACCCGAGCTGCTTTGCTCGCAGCACGAGCGATTCGGGGGCATCCGCGAGCGCTTTCACGGCGCCGATCTCCTCCTCTGCCTCGCAGAGCTCCTGAATGTTGTCGAGGAACCATGGGTCGACTTTAGTGAGCTCGTGCACCTCCTCCACGCTCATGCCCCGGCGGAAAGCGTGACGGATGAAGAAAAGACGCATGCTGTTCGGGACGCGCAGGCGCTCCCGCAGCAGCTCCATCGGGACTTTGGAGGAATCGTCCCGCGGTCCGCCGAAGCCGAGCCCCGGCGCTTTCACCTCGAGGGAGCGCACCGCTTTCTGGAGCGACTCCTTGAAAGTCCTCCCGATCGCCATGACCTCCCCCACCGACTTCATCCTCGTGGTGAGAGTGGGGTCGGTGTCGGGGAACTTGGCGAAGTCGAACTTCGGGATTTTCACCACGCAGTAGTCGATCGACGGCTCGAAGCAGGCCGGCGTCTTCCGCGTGATGTCGTTGTTGATCTCGTCCAGCGTGTACCCAACGGCCAGCCGCGTCGCGATTTTCGCGATGGCGAAACCGGTTGCCTTCGAGGCGAGGGCGGAGCTCCGGGACACCCGAGGGTTCATCTCGATGACGACCATCCTGCCCGTGGCAGGCTCGACGGCGAACTGAATGTTCGACCCGCCGGTCTCGACGCCGATCTCCCGAATGATGGAGATCGCGGCGTTGCGCATCACCTGATACTCCTTGTCGGTGAGCGTCTGGGCCGGCGCGACCGTGATGCTGTCCCCTGTGTGGACGCCCATCGCGTCGAAGTTCTCGATCGAGCAGACGATGACCACGTTGTCGGCCCGATCTCGCATGACTTCGAGCTCGAACTCTTTCCACCCTTCGATCGACTCCTCGACGAGCACCTCGGAGATGGGGCTGGCCTGCAGGCCGAACACGATCATTTCCCGGAACTGCTCGACGGTGTACGCCATGCCGCTTCCGGTGCCGCCCAGAGTGAAGCTCGCGCGGATAACGGCCGGCACCCCCACATTGCGAAGGGCGCCGTCGATCTCCTCGGGCCGGCGGACCACGACGCTCTGTGGCAGATCGAGGCCGCAGCGCTGGATCGCTTTCTTGAACTCCTCCCGGTCCTCGGCCTTGCGAATAACCTCGTAGCTTGCGCCGAGCATCTCCACCCCGTTCTTCTGGAGGATGCCTTCCCGCCAGAGGTCGCAAGCGAGGTTGAGGCCGGTCTGCCCTCCCAGGGTCGGCAGGATGGCGTCCGGCTTCTCCTTCTCGATGATGCGCGTCAGGCTCGGGACGTTCAGCGGCTCAATGTAGGTCCGGTCGCTGAACTCCGGGTCCGTCATGATCGTCGCAGGGTTCGAGTTAACCAGGATGACGCGATAACCCTCGCTCCGGAGCTCCTTGCAAGCCTGCGTGCCGGAGTAATCGAACTCGCACGCCTGGCCGATGATGATGGGGCCGGAGCCGACGATCAGGATCGAATCGAGGTCAGTGCGGCGTGGCATTCTTGTCGACCCTTCCGTACACGAGGTCAGTGCTACGATCAGCAGCCATTCAGAAAATTGCGCGAACTTAGCATACGCGGCCGGCCCTTGCAACACCTTGAAGGTGCGGCCATGGAGAGCTAAGCTCACGCTCTTTCTTGAGGCAGGAAGCCATCCGGAGCGTTCCTGCCGGGATCGGCGGCGAAGGCGATCCCGCTCTCCGTTCCGTCCCCCAGGAAGGGAGCGCTGCCTGTCCCCAGGAAGGCCCGTTCACTTGCTGCGTCTCTAACGGAAAGCAGCTTCCTGCTCTTCAGTCCCATGTACGCGGAACTCATCGAGCGTCTGACGCGCCTCAAGGCAAGGATCAAGATCCTGGAGGAGGCGCTCCACGTCGAGGACGGGAACAAGCGAGTCCGTGCCCTCGAAGACAAGATGGCGCAGCCCGGCTTCTGGGAGTCGAGCGAGAAGGCACAGGAGGTGATCGCGGAGGTCAAGCGGCTGAAAAAGCAGCTGGATCCGGTGCGCG